>MDTD01046944.1_pt1 | contig 76316 bp, 70 predicted proteins | sample 811221 | NCBI WGS metagenome assembly MDTD01 (sample SAMN05326646, study PRJNA326480) | marine metagenome | isolation source: seawater | place: Pacific Ocean: South West | collected 2011 | reverse complement strand
TGTGCGAGGCGATCTGTCCGGCGCTGGCCATCACCATCGAGGCGGAGCCGCGCGAGGACGGGTCGCGGCGCACCACCCGCTACGACATCGACATGACCAAGTGCATCTATTGCGGCTTCTGCCAGGAAGCCTGCCCGGTGGATGCGATCGTGGAGGGGCCGAACTACGAATTCGCGACGGAAACGCGCGAAGAGCTCTTCTACGACAAGGAAAAACTCCTGGAAAACGGGGACCGGTGGGAATATGAAATCGCCCGGAACATCGAGGCCGATGCGCCGTATCGCTGACATCGGGCGGCCGTCCGGCAGCGCGGCGGGGGCCGGTCGGGCGATACCCGGCACGGCACCGTCCGGTCGGGCGGCCTGCAGCTGCACAAGACGTATCCGGGGGGCGCTGCGTCCATGATCATCCAGAGCATCGCCTTCTACATCCTTGCGGCCGTGACCATCGGGTCGGCGTTCATGGTGATCGCCTCCCGCAACCCGGTGCATTCGGTCCTGTTCCTGATCCTGGCCTTCGTGAATTCCGCCGGCCTGTTCGTCCTGATGGGGGCGGAGTTCATCGGCCTGATGCTGATCGTCGTCTATGTCGGCGCGGTGGCGGTGCTGTTCCTGTTCGTCGTGATGATGCTGGACATCAACTTCGTCGAACTGCGCCAGGGCTTCCTGCAATCCCTGCCGGTGGGCGCGCTGGTGGGCGCGATCCTGCTGGTGGAGCTGTTCCTGGTGATCGGCGCCTGGGCCTATTCGCCGGACGTGCCGGCGGTGTCGCGGCTGCCGATCCCGGCCTTCACCGAGGTCACCAACGCCCATGCCATCGGGCAGGTGATGTACACCTACTTCATCTACGCCTTCCAGGTGGCGGGGCTGATCCTGCTGGTGGCCATGGTCGGTGCGATCGTGCTGACCCACCGGGCACGGGTCGGCGTGCGCAAGCAGAGCATCGCCGCCCAGAACGCGCGCCTGCGCAGCGAGGCGGTCAGCCTGAAGAAGGTGGAGCCGGGGCAGGGCATCTGACCGGCGGCGCCGGCGACGGCGCCTGATACGACGCGGCCGCCAGGGGGCGGCCGGCCTGCCGAGGGGGCAGGGCAGAAGCTTGAACCACCGCACCCGGCACGCCGGGCGGCGGCACAGTGGAAGGGATGCCGGCCCCGGCGGCCGGCGACCTTCTTGGGAATCGCCGGCCGACCGGGCCGGCAAGGGGGACATGACCGTGCCGGATATCGGACTAGGACATTTCCTGACGGTGGCCGCGATCCTGTTCGCGCTGGGGATCTTCGGGATCTTCATGAACCGCAAGAACGTGATCGTCATCCTGATGTCGATCGAGCTCATGCTGCTTGCGGTCAACATGAACCTCGTCGCCTTCTCCACGCATCTGGGCGACCTGACCGGGCAGATCTTCGCCCTGCTGGTGCTGACCGTCGCGGCGGCGGAAGCGGCGATCGGCCTGGCGATCCTGGTGGTCTATTTCCGCAACCGCGGGACCATCGCCGTGGAAGACATCAACATGATGAAGGGCTGAGCGGGCGCATGTATTCCCTGATCGTCTTCCTGCCGCTCATCGCCGCGATCATCGCCGGCCTGGGCGGCCGGATCATCGGCGACCGCGCCAGCATGTGGACATGCAGCGCCGCGGTGATCATCTCGCTGATCCTGTCCGTCATCGCCTTCTTCGAGGTCGGCCTGGGCGGCGAGGTGGTCCATGTCCGGGTGATGACCTGGTTCGAGTCCGACACCATGGCGGTCAGCTGGGGCATCTATGTCGACCAGCTGACGGTCTGGATGCTGCTGGTCGTGACCCTGGTGTCGTCGGTCGTGCACGTCTACTCGATCGGCTACATGGCGCACGACCCCCACAAGCCGCGCTTCTTCGCCTATATCTCGTTCTTCACCTTCGCCATGCTGGCGCTGGTGACGGCCGACAATTTCGTGCAGATGTTCTTCGGCTGGGAGGGCGTCGGCGTCGCCTCCTACCTGCTGGTCGGCTTCTGGTTCAAGCGCACCAGCGCCAACAACGCCGCCTTCAAGGCCTTCGTGGTCAACCGGGTGGGCGATTTCGGCTTCGCGCTGGGCATCTTCGCCGTCTTCTACATGTTCGGCAGCGTCGACTTCGCCACCGTGTTCCAGGCCACCCCGGACATGGCCGGCAGGACCATCTCCTTCCTCAGCATGGAGCTGGACTTCCTGACGGTGGCCACCCTGCTGCTGTTCGTCGGCGCGATGGGCAAGTCGGCGCAGCTGGGCCTGCACACCTGGCTGCCCGACGCGATGGAAGGCCCGACCCCGGTCTCCGCGCTGATCCATGCCGCGACCATGGTGACCGCCGGCGTCTTCCTCTGCGCGCGTATCTCGCCGATGCTGGAATATGCGCCGGTCACCCTGGCGGTGATCACCGTGATCGGCGCCTCAACCTGCTTCTTCGCGGCGACGATCGGCCTGACCCAGTTCGACATCAAGCGGGTGATCGCCTACTCGACCTGCAGCCAGCTGGGCTACATGTTCTTTGCGATCGGCGTCAGCGCCTATCCGGCGGCGATGTTCCACCTGGGCACCCACGCGATGTTCAAGGCGCTGCTCTTCCTCAGCGCCGGCTCGGTGATCCACGCGATGAGCGACGAGCAGGACATGCGCAGGATGGGCGGGCTGTGGAAATATATCCGCATCACGTACATGTACATGTGGATCGGCAGCATCGCGATCGCCGGGCTGCCGTTCTTCGCCGCCTTCTATTCCAAGGACTTCATGCTGGAAGCCGCCTGGGGCGCCGGCACCGGGGTGGGGCTCTATGCCTGGGTGCTGGGTGTCGCGGCCGCGATCCTGACGGCGGTCTATTCCTGGCGGCTGCTGTTCATGACCTTCCACCAGGAGGAACGCGGCTCGCCCGAAGCGATGGCCAAGATCCACGAGAGCCCGCTGGTGATGATCGCCCCGATGGCGCTGCTGGCGGTCCTGGCGGTGTTCGGCGGCATGCTGTTCTACGACCTGCTGGTCGGCCATCACTGGCACGACTACTGGCGGGACTCGATCCTGGTGCTGGACAGCAATCCCGCCATGGAAGCCGGCCACAACGTGCCCCTGTGGGTGAAGCTGGCGACCCTGGTCGCGGCGGTGTCCGGCGTGCTGATCGGCTGGCAGTTCTGGATCCGCAACCGCGCGATCCCGGGCCAGCTGGCGGAACGCAACAAGCCGCTGCACGCCTTCCTGTTCAACAAGTGGTACTTCGACTGGCTGTACGGCCACATCTTCATCGACCCCTACATCTGGGTCTCCAAGAGGCTGTGGCGGGACGGCGACGGGCGGATCATCGACGGCTTCGGTGCCAACGGCATCGCGCGGGTGATGGCCAATGCCTCGCGGCGGGTGGCCGCGCTGCAGTCCGGCTATGTCTATCACTACGCCTTCGCGATGCTGATCGGCATCGTGGCGTTCGTGACCTTCTATTTCTTTGAAAGCGGCGGCGGGCACTGATCGCGATGACCGATGCTCCGATCCTCTCGATCCTGACCTTCCTGCCGCTTGTCGGCGTGGTCTTCATCCTCGGTGTCCGTGGCACCGAGCAGACGGTGGCGCGCAATGCCCGCAACGTGGCCTTGTGGACCACGGTCATCACCTTCGCGGTGTCGCTGATCCTCTGGTTCGGCTTCAACCGCGAGACGGCCGACTTCCAGTATGTCGAGCAGGGCGACTGGCTGGCCGACGGGATCCGCTACCAGCTGGGCATCGACGGCATCTCGATGCTGTTCGTGCTGCTGTCGACCCTGCTGATGCCGCTCTGCATCCTCGCCTCGTGGAACAGCATCACGAAGCGGGTGCGCGAATACATGATCGCCTTCCTGGTGATGGAAACCCTGATGATCGGGGTCTTCACCTCCATGGACCTGGTCATGTTCTTCATCTTCTACGAGGCCAGCCTGATCCCGATGTTCCTGATCATCGGCGTCTGGGGCGGGCAGAACCGGGTCTATGCCTCGCTGAAGTTCTTCATGTTCACGTTCGCCGGCTCCGTCCTGATGCTGCTGTCGATCCTGTACATGTACTGGCGCACCGGCACGACCGACATCCCGACCCTGATGGAGTTCGACTTCACGGCGCAGGAGCAGTACTGGCTGTGGATCGCCTTCTTCATCTCCTTCGCGGTGAAGGTGCCGATCTGGCCGGTCCATACCTGGCTGCCGGACGCGCATGTCGAGGCGCCGACCGCCGGCTCGGTGCTGCTGGCCGGTGTGCTGCTGAAGTTCGGCGGCTACGGCCTGCTGCGCTTCTCGATCCCGATATTCCCGCTGGGCTCCGACTTCTTCGCGCCGCTGATCCTCGCGCTGTCGATCATATCGATCATCTACACATCGATGGTCGCCCTGGTGCAGGAGGATATGAAGAAGGTCATCGCCTACTCATCCATCGCCCATATGGGCGTGGTGAAGGTGGGCATGTTCTCCTTCACGATCGTCGGCATCGAAGGCTCGATCATCCTGATGCTGGCGCACGGCTTCATCTCGGGCGCGCTGTTCCTGTGCGTCGGCGTGCTCTACGACCAGATCCACAGCCGCGACATCGCCAGATATGGCGGCGTGGTGAACAAGATGCCGATGTTCGCCTTCGTGTTCATGATCTTCATCATGGCCTCGGTGGGCCTGCCGGGCCTGGCCGGCTTCGTCGGCGAGTTCCTGTCGCTGGCCGGCGCCTTCAAGGCGAACACCTGGGTCGCCTTCCTGGCCACCACCTCCGTCGTCCTGTCGGCGGTCTATTCCCTGTGGCTCTACCGCAACGTGATGTTCGGCGAGCTGGTGAAGCAGGACCTGTTCGGGCTCAAGGACCTGAGCATGCGCGAGATCCTGATCTTCGCGCCCCTGGTGATCCTGGCGTTCTGGTTCGGCCTCTACCCGCAGCCGTTCCTGGATGTCATGGACGTGTCGGTGCAGAAGCTTGTGGCCGACCACGCCGCCTCGCTGGAGGCGGCGGGCCTGAACCCGAACCGGTTCTGAGGACGGATTGATGAACGAGCTCGCAACAACCGTCCCGACGATCTGGCCGGCCCTGCCGGAGATCTTCCTGGCCGCCGCGGTCCTGGTGCTGCTGATGGTCGGCGTCTTCATCGGCGACCGCGGCACCCGGCTGGTCGCCTGGCTGTCGGTCCTGGTCCTGGCCGTGATGCTGGTCCTGGTCTGGCTCGGCCCGGCGGAGCGCACCGTCGCGCTCAGTGGCCTCTACGTCACCGACAGCCTGTCGCGCTTCGCCAAGACCCTGATCCTGATCGGCTCGATCGGGGCGCTGATCCTGTCGCTGCACTACAACCGCCAGGAGCGGATGGAGCGCTTCGAGTTCCCGATCCTGGTGCTGACGGCGACCATCGGCATGACCCTGATGGTCTCCGCCAACGACCTGATCTCGCTCTATGTCGGCCTGGAGCTGCAATCCCTGTCGCTCTACGTGATCGCCGCCTTCAAGCGGGATTCCGCCCGCTCGACCGAGGCCGGGCTGAAATACTTCATGCTGGGGGCCCTGTCCTCGGGCCTGCTGCTCTACGGCTGCTCGCTGCTCTACGGCTTCAGCGGCACCACCTCCTTCGACGGCCTCTCGCAGGTCTTTGCCAACGGCCTGACCGACAACCGGGTCGGCGTCGTCGTCGGCCTGGTGTTCCTGGTCGCAGGCCTGGCCTTCAAGATCTCCGCCGTGCCGTTCCACATGTGGACGCCGGACGTCTACGAGGGCGCGCCGACCTCGGTCACCGCCTTCTTCGCCGTGGCGCCGAAGGTGGCTGCGATCTGCCTGCTGCTGCGCGCCCTGATGGAGCCGCTGGGCGGCATAGACGACCAGTGGCGCCAGATCATCGTTGTGATCTCCGTCCTGTCGATGGTGCTGGGCGCTGTGGCGGCGCTGAACCAGCGCAACATCAAGCGGCTGATGGCCTATTCCACGATCGGCCATGTCGGCTATGCCCTGATCGGCGTCGCCGCCGGCACCGAGGAAGGGGTGCGCGGGGTGCTGCTGTACATGGCGATCTACATCGTCATGAACCTGGGCATGTTCGCCTGCATCCTGGCGCTGCGGAACCGCGACGGCATGGTGGAGAATATCGACGACCTGGCCGGCATGTCGCGGACCCATCCGGGCCTGTCGCTGGCGATGGCGGTGTTCCTGTTCTCCCTGGCGGGCGTGCCGCCGCTGGCCGGCTTCTTCGCCAAGTTCTACGTCTTCATGGCCGGCATCAATGCCGGGCTCTACACCCTGGCCGTGATCGGCATCCTGGCCAGCGTGGTGGGCGCCTTCTATTACATCCGCATCATCAAGGTGATGTATTTCGACGTGCCGGAGGGCGAACCGCTGGAGCGGCCGATGCGGCCCGAACTGGCCGTCGTCAGCCTGGTCACCGGGGTGCTGGTGCTGTTCTACATCGTGCTGCCCGGACCGCTGGTCAGCAGCGCGCAGAGCGCCGCCCAGCAGCTGATGGCCAACAGCCATGCCCGGATGGACGCCGAACAGGCCGCCGACAAGGCCCATCTGGAAAAGGAAGCCGCGGGCGAGGTCCCGACGCACGACTAGGACGTCAGGCGACCGCAGCCGCAGCACCGGGTTGAACCGGCAGATGGATATCAACGCCCCCGGCTGGCGGGTCGAGCGGCTGGGCGCCGTCGGCAGCACCAACGACGTGGCGCGCGAACGGGCTCGGGACGGCGATCCGGGCCGGCTGCTGATCATTGCCGAGGAACAACTCAGCGGCCGGGGCCGGCGCGGGCGGCAATGGCATTCGCCCCCCGGCAACCTCTACTGCTCCGCCCTCCTTCGTCCCCCGATGCCGCCGCAGCAGGCCGGCCTGTTCTCCTTCGTCACCGCGGTCGCCCTGGCCGCGGCGATCGCCGAATGCGCGCCGGAAGCTTCGCCGCTGCTGACCTGCAAATGGCCGAACGATCTGCGCATCGGTGGTGCAAAGGTGTCCGGAATCCTGCTGGAATCCGGCGCCCGGCCCGATGGTGGCCTGGATCACCTCATCATCGGCACCGGCATCAATGTCCGCTTCGTGCCCGACGGCGCCACCGAGCGCTATCCGGCGACCTGCCTGGCGGACTATGGCCAGGACGACCCGGACGCGGTTGCCGCAGCCTATCTGCGCCACCTCGCCGATTGGTGCGCGCGCTTTGCGGCGGATGGCTTCGCCCCCGTCCGCAGCGCCTGGCTCGACCGCGCGGAAGGGCTGGGGGCGGCGATCACGGTTCGCCTGGGACGGGAGGAACTGCAGGGCCGCTTTCGGGATTTCGGCCATGACGGCGCCCTGATGCTCGAGCGACCGGATGGCACGGTGCGCCCCGTCGTGTCGGGCGAGATCGTGCAGACCGTCCCCGCCGGCTGACCTCCGGCCCGGGCCGACACCAGGACAGGCGATCGCCATGCTCCTCGCCATCGATGCCGGCAACACCAACATCACCTTCGCCGTCTTCGACGGTGCCGACCTGTGCGCGGAATGGCGGATCGCGACCGATGGCGGACAGCGCACCTCCGACGAATATGCGGTCTGGCTGACCCAGCTGATGGCGCTCAGGGGCGTTCGCCCCGCAAGCATCGATGCCGCGATCATCTGCTCCGTCGTGCCGACGGTGATGTTCGCGCTGACCCGCCTGTGCCACGACTATTTCAATGCCCGCCCACTGGTCGTGGGCGAACCGGGCTGCCGGCTGGAGATCCAGGTCTTCGCCCAGGGGGTCGGCGCCGACCGCATCGTCAATGCCGTCGGCGCGCATCTGATCACCCGTACGCCGAAGATCGTCATCGACTTCGGCACCGCCACCACCCTGGACCTGGTGGACGGGCAGGGGAACTATTGCGGCGGCATCATCGCGCCCGGGGTGAACCTGAACCTGGACGCACTGCACCGTGTTTCCGCGATGCTGCCGCGCATCACGGCGGACCGTCCGCCGGACGACCGGGTGATCGGCACCGACACGATCAGCGCCATGCGCTCCGGCGTCTATTGGGGCTATGTCAGCATGATCGAAGGCCTGGTCGCGCGGGTGACCCGCGAATATGGCCAACCGGCCACGGTGGTCGCCACCGGCGGCCTGGCGCCGCTGTTCGGCGGCGCCACGGAGGCCATACAGATCGTCGCAGGCGACTTGACGATGCGCGGCCTGAGGGAGATCTATCGACGCAACAGCGCAAGCAAGACGGGCGCAGTCACGACGGAATGATTGGAGCGACATGACGCAGCATCAGGACCCGGAGACGCCGGGAATCGATCCGGCCAGCCTGGTGTTCCTGCCGCTCGGCGGTGCCGGCGAGATCGGGATGAACCTCAACCTGTACGGTTGCGACGGCAAATGGCTGATGGTGGACCTGGGCATCACCTTCGCCGACGACACCATGCCGGGCATCGACCTGCTGACCCCGGATCCCAGCTGGATCGCCGACCGCGCGGAGGATCTGGTCGGGCTGGTGCTGACCCATGCCCACGAGGACCATCTGGGTGCGGTCCCGCATCTCTGGCCGGAACTGGAATGCCCGGTCTATGCGACCCCCTTCGCGGCCGCCCTGCTGCGCCGAAAGCTGTCCGAATTCGGGCTGGAAGGCGAGGTGCCGATCCATGAGTTGCGCCCGGACGAGGCCCTCGCCCTCGGGCCGTTCCGGATCACACCGGTCGGCCTGACCCATTCGATTCCGGAAATGCGGGCGCTGTCGATCGAGACCCGGCACGGCCGTGTCCTGCATACCGGCGACTGGAAGCTGGACCCGGACCCGCTGGTCGGCCCGGCAAGCGACCTGGCCGCGCTGGAACGGATGGGCGACGAAGGCGTCCTGGCCCTGGTGTGCGATTCCACCAACGCGCTGTCGCCCGGCACCAGCGGCTCGGAGGCGGATGTCCGCCGCCACCTGACCGACCTGGTCGCGAAACAGTCCGGCCGGGTCGCGATTGCCACCTTCGCCTCCAACGTCGCGCGGGTTGAGACGGTGGGCGAGGTGGCGAAGGCCACCGGCCGCCGGCTCTGCATCGTCGGCCGGTCGCTGCACCGGATCATGGAGGTCAGCCGGGAATGCGGCTATCTGGGCGACATGCCCGACCTTGTCGATGAACGCGACGTGGGCTACCTGCCGCGGGAGGAGGTGCTGCTGCTCTGCACCGGCTGCCAGGGCGAACCGCGCGGCGCCATGACCCGGATCGCCGGCGACAGCCATCCCAACATCACCCTGGCGCCGGGCGATACCACGATCTTCTCCTCCAAGATCATCCCCGGCAACGAGCGCACCCTTTTCGCCCTGCACAACCTGCTCGCCTCCCGCGGTATCGAGGTGCTGACCGAGAAGGACGCGCCGATCCACGTCTCCGGCCATCCCTGCCGCGACGAGCTGGCGGAGATGTACCGGATCGTTCGCCCGCGCATCGCCGTGCCGGTGCATGGCGAGGCACGCCACCTGATCTCGCACGCAGCCCTTGCCCGCTCCCTGGGCGTGGGCGAGGCGGTGGTCACCCGCAACGGCCATGCGGTGCGTCTGTCGCCCGGCCGGCCGGCGATCGTGGCCGAGGTGCCGGCCGGCCGGCTGGCAGTGGATGGCGAGGACCTGGTCCTGCCCGACGGGCCGGTGCTGCGCACCCGCAGGCGCCTGATGCGCAACGGCGCAGTGTTCGTGACCCTGGCGCTGGACGGCAAGGGCCTGCCCGTGGGAGAACCGATGATCGCGCTCTCCGGCGTGGCCGAAGACGATGACGGCGCCCTGGCCGGGGAGGCGGGAGAGGCGGTGCTGTCCGCAGTCCGGCGTCTCTCCAATGCCGACAGGAACATCGACGAAATGGTGGAGGATGCGGCGCGCCGCGCCGTACGGCGCATGGTCCGCGGCCTGAACGGACGCCGCCCGATCGTCGAGGTGCACCTGGTCCGCATGACCGGGGTCAAGGCCGCCTGACGGGAACCGCAAGGAAGGGATCTGCGCGCCGGCCGGGCGCCTGCAGCACAGGGATCGACCTGCAGCACAGGAATCGACCTGCAGCACAGGGATCGAGAGGGGATTGAGATGATCGGACGCCTGAACCACGTGGCCATTGCCGTGCCGGATCTGGAGGCTGCCTCCACCACCTATCGCCAGATGCTGGGCGCCAAGGTGTCGGAGCCGGTGCCGCAGCCCGACCATGGCGTCACGACCGTCTTCGTGGAACTGCCCAACACCAAGATCGAACTCCTGCACCCGCTGGGGGAGGGCTCGCCGATCGCCAAGTTCCTGCAGCGCAATCCCGACGGCGGCATGCACCATGTCTGCTACGAGGTCGACGACATTCTGAAGGCGCGCGACCGCCTGAAGGAAGAGGGCGCCCGGGTCCTGGGCGATGGCGAGCCGAAGATCGGCGCCCATGGCAAGCCCGTGCTGTTCCTGCATCCGAAGGACCTGCACGGCACCCTGGTGGAGATCGAGCAGGTCTGAGCAACGGCGCCCGGCGCGACAGCCAGGGAAGGGCAAGTTGGACTACGGTTCCGCCATCGTCACCTTCATCATCCTGTGGTGGCTGGTCTTCTTCTGCCTGCTGCCCGTCGGCGTGCGGACGGCGGAGGAGGAGGGCCAGGTGCCGGAAGCCGGCCACGCGCCCTCCGCCCCCGTCCGCCCGCGCATCGCGCGGAAGATGCTCATAACCACCGGCATCGCCGCCATCCTCTTCGTCGGCGTTTACCTGGTGGTGGAGTGGAACCTGTTCAGCTTCCGCGACTGGGCAGCGCGATCCTGAGCGGACCGCTCACCGCCGGCCCAGCAGAAGCTCCGCGATCTGCACCGCGTTCAACGCTGCCCCCTTGCGCAGATTGTCGCCGCTGACGAACAGGGCCAGGCCGTGCGGCACGGTCGGATCGGCGCGAATGCGACCCACCTGCACCGGGTCCTGTCCGGTGGCCGCGAGCGGGTTGGGCACATCCGCTAGCATCACCCCGGGCGCGGCGGCCAGGATGTGGCGCGCATCCGCATCCGACAGCGGCCGCTCGAATTCCGCATTGATCGACAGCGAATGGCCGGTAAACACCGGCACCCGCACGCAGGTGCCGCAGACGGGCAGGGCGGGCAGGTCCAGGATCTTCCGGCTCTCATCGCGCAGCTTGGCCTCTTCCTCGGTGAAGCCGTCCTCCTCCAGACGGTAGTTCAGCGGCACCACGTTGAACGCCAGCGGCACCGCCCACTTCGCCGGCGCCGGAAAGGACACCGCCCCGCCGTCAAAGGCCAGGGCGGCGGCAGAACCGTCGGCAGCCGCCAGCTGCGCTGCGAGCTCGGCGATGCCGGCCTGGCCGGCGCCGGATGCCGCCTGGTAGGTGCTGGCGACGAGCCGCTTCAGCCCGGCCGCGTCATGCAGCGGCTTCAGGACCGGCATGGCAGCCATGGTGGTGCAGTTGGGATTTGCCACGATGCCCTTCGCGATGCGGGCGAGGGCATGCGCATTGACCTCCGCCACCACCAGTGGAACGTCGGGATCGGCCCGCCAGGCGGAGGAATTGTCGATCACGATGGCGCCGGCCTCGGCAACCCTGGGGGCCAGGGCCCGCGAGGTCGCACCGCCGGCGGAGAAGAAGACGATATCCAGGCCGGCGAAGTCCGCCGCGGCGGCATCCTCCACGGCGATCTCCTTCCCGCACCACGGCAGGGCCCTGCCTGCCGATCGGGCGGACGCGAACAGGCGCAGGTCGGCGACCGGAAAGCCGCGGGCCTGCAGCAGTTGCAGCATCATCTGGCCGACAAGACCGGTGGCGCCGACGATGCCGACGCGGGCGCCGGCGGCGCTGCGCACCTGTCGGATGGAGGATGCGTTCAAGGGCTGTTGATCTCCCATACCTGTCACTCCTTTGAGGCGGAGGCACGGGATCAGCCGGATGAAAAGGGAAGGGGCTGCCCCGCGGGTCCGCGGGGCTGGTGTCCGGATTATGCGCGGTCAGTCGACACGCGCATCGGCCCACGCCCCGCCAAGGCGGGTGGTTTTCCGGACGGTGGCTTTCGTCGGTGCGTGGGTCATGGCGGTCCTCATAGACCGGTTGCAGCGGCCGGTAAATGCGGAAACGCCAGTACCGCCGTCGCGAACAGGGTGGTTGTGTCCGGGGCGCCACGGTGCATCCGCACCGCGAGTCCGAAGCGAGCCGGCAGGGGTGATCTCACCTGCTGCACTTCAAATGGGCGTTTGATCGCCTTCTTAATAGGCAAGTGACAGAAAAATACGCAACCTACTGAGCGGGCGAGGAAAAATGGCAAAAAAAATAGCAAGATCGAGTTTTCGATCTTGCCATATCGCAATGCAGCATTCAGGATGTTTCTTACGCAAACGGGCTGAGCCCGCGAGCGTACGCTTGATGGCGTTTCCTCCCTAAACTTGGGCTGCGCCCTCTTGGACACAGGAGGGCGTGGCCCTCTCTTTTTTTGTTGGCGGCAGTGTACGCAAATCGCGCTGTTGCATGCAAGCGCTTCGGCGCCATTTGTTGTACTTTTTCGAGCAGATCGCGTCTTGCCTTTCTCCCCGACTAGAATTGCGGGGATTTGCCGAAAGGAAAAAGCGGGAATTCATGCTCGACAGACCCATCATGCCGTCTCGAAACCCTCCCACGATTTCGCCAACGGCGACCATGCGCCGCGCCTTCCTGGCGCCAGCCATCGCCCTGCCGCTGGTTCTGGCGCTTTGTCCACCGGGCGCGGCACAGTCGCAGACGCCTGAGCCGGCGCTGACAGCGGAGGAGTGCCGGCTGCTGCTGGCCCGCAATGCCGCGGGCGCCACCAGCGGGGCCGATTATGTGCCCGGGGTCAGCACCACCGGAAAGGCGGTGGCGCCCGCCGACCTGCCGCCGGACCCCGGGGTCTCCGCCGATGCCGGCGGTGCCGCGTCCGCCTTCGATCAGGTCGAGATCAAGCTGCTGGGGCCGATCGAGGCGGAGGGCGGGACCGGAATCGGCGCACAGCTACGGCCGGGTACACTCACCGTCAATACGCGGACCGGCCAGGTGCTACTCGACGGCAAACCGTTGACCGGCGGCCAGGACAGCACTCTGGCACGCTACTGCGCCGCACTGGAGAAGCGCGGCACCCGCTAAAACGCGCACTCCGCTGCGCTTTCCCGGCGATGGTCCGGGCGATTGCCATGACGCCGCTCCCTGCTCTAGAAGGGGGCGGCATGCGGTCCCGGGATTCGTGCCGCGAGCAAGTGTGATCCGTATCCCCGCGCGCGCCGGTCCCGGCAGTGCTGCACCTCTCTGTGAAGGGTCAGATGCGTCTCAGCTCCTTCTTCATGCCGACCCTCAAGGAAACGCCGGCTGAAGCCCAGATCGTCAGTCATCGCCTGATGCTGCGGGCCGGCATGATCCGCCAGTCCTCGGCCGGCATCTATTCCTGGCTGCCGCTGGGCTACCGGGTGCTGAAGCGGATCGAGCAGATTGTGCGCGAGGAGCAGGACGCCCATGGCGCCCAGGAGCTCCTGATGCCGACGATCCAGTCCGCCGACCTGTGGCGGGAGAGCGGGCGCTACGACGATTACGGCAAGGAGATGCTGCGGATCACGGACCGTCACGAGCGGGACATGCTCTACGGGCCGACGAACGAGGAGCTGATCACCGACATCTTCCGCCATTCGGTGCGCAGCTACCGGCAATTGCCGCAGATCCTGTACCATATCCAGTGGAAGTTCCGGGACGAGGTGCGGCCCCGCTTCGGCGTGATGCGCGGCCGCGAGTTCCTGATGAAGGACGGCTATTCCTTCGACATCGACAGGGACGCGGCCCGCCGGTCCTACAACCGGCATTTCGTCTCCTATCTGCGGACCTTCGCCCGGATGGGCCTGAAGGCGATCCCGATGCGGGCGGAGACCGGGCCGATCGGCGGCGACCTGAGCCACGAATTCATCATCCTGGCGGATACCGGCGAGAGCGAGGTGTTCTGCGACCGTGCCCTGGTGGAGCGCGACGTGCTGCAGGAGGGAATCGACTATTCGGCCGACCTGCAGCCGCTGGTCGACAGCTGGACCGAGCCCTATGCCGCGACCGAAGACATGCACGATCCCGCACTCTACGAGGCCCTGCCCGAGGCGCGTCGGGTGCAGGCGCGCGGCATCGAGGTCGGGCATATCTTCTATTTCGGCACGAAATATTCCGCGCCGATGGGCGCCGTGGTGGTCGGTCCGGACGGACAGGACGTGCCGGTTGAGATGGGCTCCTACGGGATCGGCGTCTCCCGCCTGGTCGGCGCGATCATCGAGGCCAATCACGACGAGGCAGGGATCATCTGGCCCGATGCCGTCGCCCCGTTCCGGGCGGGCATCATCAACCTGAAGCCGGAGGATGCCGACTGTACCGCGATGGCCGACATGCTGCACGGCCGCCTGCGGTCGGCCGGGGTCGAGACGCTGTACGACGACCGTCCGGAGCGGGCCGGCGCCAAGTTCGCCACCATGGACCTGATCGGGCTGCCCTGGGCGGTGACGGTGGGACCGCGGGGCGCGAAGGCCGGCACCGTGGAGCTGAAGCGCCGCGCGACAGGGGAGAAGGAGGAGCTATCCCTCGACGCGGCGATCGCCCGCCTCGTCGACTGATTTCTCCCGAAACGGCCGGGACGCCCGGCGGAGGCCCGAGACATGACAGCATCGGAGTCCGCGGCCGGCCGCAGCAGACGCGGCGGGACGGCCCCCTTTTCCGCGGTGGAGTGGCTGCTGGCATTCCGCTACCTGCAGGCCCGGCGGCGCGAGGGCTTCATCTCCGTGATCGCGATCATCTCCCTGGTGGGGATCACCATCGGGGTGGCCACCCTGATCATCGTGATGTCAGTGATGAACGGCTTCCGCGAGGAACTGCTGAGCCGGGTGCTGGGCCTGAACGGCCATGTCGTGGTGCAGGTGCCGAACCGGGCCTTCGACGACTATCCCGCGGTGACGAACACGGCGCGCAATGTCGACGGCGTGCTTGCCGCCACCCCGATCGTGGAGGGCCAGGCGCTCGCCACCTCCCGTGCCGCGGCGGCCGGCGCCGTGGTCCGCGGCGTGGTGCCGGAGGATTTCGTCCGCGACAACCTGGCCGGGCAGCAGATCGTCGCCGGCGACATGTCGCTGTTCCACGGCAAGAAGGCGGCGGTCATCGGCAACCGGCTGGCGCGCAGCCTGCAGGTGCGGGTCGGCGACGAGGTGAAGCTGATCGCGCCGGAGGGCGTCTCCACCGCCTTCGGCACCGTGCCGCGCAGCCTGACGGTGCAGGTGGTCGGGCTCTTCAACATCGGCATGTACGAATACGATTCCGGCTTCGTCTTCCTGCCGATGGAGGCGGCGCAGCTGTTCTACCGGACCGGCGACGCGGTATCCGGCGTGGAGATCATGCTGCAGGATCCCGACGACACGGAAGTCGCGATGCGTGACATCGGCCAGGCGCTGGGGCCGGGCTACCGGATCTCCGACTGGCGGCAGGCGCATGGCCACCTGGTCACGGCGCTGCAGGTGGAACGCAACGTGATGTTCGTGATCCTGACCCTGATCATCGTCGTCGCGGCGTTCAACATCATGTCCAGCATGATCATGCTGGTGCGCGACAAGGCGCGCGGCATCGCCATCCTGCGGACGATGGGGGCGAGCCGCGGCACCGTCATGCGGGTGTTCTTCATCTGCGGCTCCAGCGTCGGCATCATCGGCACCGGCCTGGGCTGGCTTGCCGGACTGGGCTTCGCCCAGAACATCGACTGGCTGCGCCGGCAGCTGGACGCGCTGCTGGGCACCGACCTGTTCGCGGCGGAGGTCTATTTCCTGTCGCAGCTACCGGCGAAGGTGAACAATACCCAGGTTCTGCTGGTGATCCTGGTCGCGCTGCTGCTCACCTTCGTCTTCACCATCTACCCGGCGTTCCGTGCGGCGCGGGTCGATCCGGTAGAGGCGCTGCGCTACGAATGACCGACATGGCCCTCGAACTGCGCGACGTCCGTCGCACCTTCCGCCAGGCGGAGCAGAAGCTCGATGTCCTGCGGGGCGTCGACATGTCCCTGCGGGCGGGCGAGGTTGTCGCCCTGATCGGGCCGTCGGGCGCCGGCAAGTCGACCCTGCTGCAGCTCGCCGGCCTGCTGGAAAAGCCCGACGCCGGCGAGGTGCTGATCGAGGGCATGCCGACCGCACGGCTGGACGATTCCGGCCGCACCCGGCTGCGGCGCCACAGCCTGGGCTTCGTCTACCAGTTCCACCATCTGCTGCCGGAATTCACCGCGCTGGAGAACGTGGTCCTGCCGCAGCGCATTGCGGGACAGGGCAGGGGAACCGCCACCGCCCGCGCGCGGCAATTGCTGGAGCAACTCGGCCTCGGCGCCCGCCTGGGCCACCGGCCCTCGCGCCTGTCGGGCGGCGAGCAGCAGCGGGTGGCGATCGCCCGCGCCTTCGCCAACGGGCCGCGGGTGATCCTGGCGGACGAACCGACCGGCAATCTCGACGAGCGCACCGCCAGCCACGTGCTGGACGCCTTCCTGGGCTTCGCGCGCGACCACCGCACCGCCTGCCTGGTGGCCACCCACAATATCGAACTGGCCGGGCGGATGGACCGCATGCTGCGGCTGCATGACGGCCAGGTGGTTGCCGCCTGAAGGGATTGCGACACGGTCGCGGCCGGTCCTGGTCTGGGCTTTCGGGGTCTAGGCTTTCGGGGTCTGGGCTTTCGGGGTCTGGGCCTTTGCGGCCGGCCGCCTCTATACTGCCGGCACCGGGCCGAGATGATGGAGACCGCCATGAAACGGCTTCGCCCCGTTCCCAGGATCCTTGCCCTGTTCGCCGCCTTCGCCCTGCTGGCGACACCGGCCGCCGCCTCCCTGATGCCGTGGATGTACGATCCGCCACTGATCGTCACCAACAACACGGGCAAGGAGGTCCGCCTGGTCTGGCAGACGACGAAGCCCGGGGCGGAGATCTCGCGGCCGCGGTTGGCGACCATTCCCGCCGGCGCAACGGACCTGCGGGTGGAGCCGGGGCTGTTCTGGATCGTCTATCCCGGCGATGACAAGAAGGGCGAGGTCCTCCTCGACAACTTCGTCTATGTCTCCAGCCTCGACGACAAGGGCGACTTCACCGAGCAGGCGGTGCTGGAGACGGACGAGTTCACCAGGGTTGCGGACCTTCTAAAACTGGCGCTCAGGGTCACCGTCCTGGAGGACGGGCGCATCCGGCTGGAGCCGTCGCCCGAGCGCTGACAGCCTCCGGGTCGCGGTCCTACCAGGGCTTCGCATCCGAGTCGGACCCGATTTTCCGGCGAGTCGGACCCAATTGTCCAAATTGGTCACAGGGCAGTTTTGCGTGTCCCTGCGGACAGTTGCGACCCGACATGCGCGGCAATTCGCGACGCCTCAGCCCAGGAAACGGCCGCTCTGGTAGTCCTGGAACGCCTGCAGCAGTTCCTCGCGCGTGTTCATCACGAAGGGACCGTGACGGGCGACAGGCTCGCCCAGCGGGCGCCCGGCCACCAGAAGGAAGCGCGCCCCCTCCGGGCCGGCGGATGCGGCCAGGCTGGTGCCGCGATCCAGCACCGCGAGCCTCTCCCTTGCCACGGCGGTTTCGCCGCCATCGGGTCCCTGCACCAGCAGGGTCCCGTCGATGCCGAACAGAAAGGCGTTGTGGCCTTCCGGCAGGTCCTCGACATAGCGGCCGCCCGGCGGGACGGTGACGTCGAAATAGAGCGGTGCCACGGCGACGTCGCGGACCGGCCCCTCTGTGCCCTCGCGGGTGCGGCCGGTGATGACTTTCACGGTCGTGCCGTCGGCGCGCCGTTCCACCGGGATCGCGTCGGCATCGAATTCCTGGTAGCGGGGCGCCGTCATCTTGTCCGACGCCGGCAGGTTGACCCACAACTGAAAGCCCCAGAGCAGGCCGTCGCGCTGTTCCGGCATTTCCGAATGCTCGATGCCGCGGCCGGCAGTCATCCACTGGATACCGCCGGTCTCGATCACGCCGGCATTGCCGACCGAATCCTCGTGCCGCATGCGGCCGTGCAGCAGATAGGTCACCGTTTCGAAACCGCGATGGGGATGCGGCGGGAAACCGGCGATATAGTCGCCCGGCCTGTCGGACTTGAAGGAATCCAGCATCAGGAACGGATCCAGCATGTCCAGGCGCGGCTGGCCGATCACCCGGCTCAGCTTGACCCCGGCGCCGTCCTCCGCCGGCATGCCCGCCAGGACGCCGAGCACTGCACGCCGCCCGGCCGCATCACGTTCCACAACCTCGGCCATCTCCGACCCCTTCTTCCGCAGGACTCCGGTTGCGCCATCATGTGGCCCGGAAGCCCGCGAAATGGAAGGGGACGGGTCGTGACGTATTGTTCCCGAAAGCTGAACAGAAGGCCGCGCGTCCCATGCTACCAGCCTGACTTGGTGACATGCATGTGCTGCCGCTCCCGGTAGCGTTCGCCGGGGCGAACGGCGATGTTGTCCGAACAGCGCCTGTACAGGTCGTCGGAATCGTAGCTGGCGGCCTCGATCCCGACGAAACGCTCACCGTCCGGTCCGCCGTCGCGAAGGGTCACCAGGCAATCGATGGCGCCATTCTCGACCTGCGGCACGTGCACGGAAAAGACCAGTTCGCCTTCCGGCGCGCATTCCGCCCGGATGCGCTTTCCGGACGCTGCCACGTCGGGGCAGCCCGCACTGGCATCCACCTCGTTGACCGACAGCGGCGTGTAGACGATCAGCTGATAGGCATCCGCCCGGGCGGGCGTCGCGATGCCGGCCGGCAGCGCGGCCAGCATCGCCGTGGCGATGGCGGCCGCGGTGTTCGGACCGGCGGTCACGCGCCGGCGCATGGTTCTGTGCTGCATGGCAGACCTCCTTCGCAAGTCCTTCGACATCGGGCCCTGGATGGCCCGAACCGGCCACCGACATAGGGCAGCAGGCACAGCGGCCAAGGGGCCGGCGGAAGGACGGCGGAGGAGATGCGCGGGCGGCCGGGTCAGCCGGGCGGCGGGAAACGGTTGCGCCAGTGGCGGGCGATCTCCGCCCGCGTGGTCACCCAGACATCCGGGTGCCCCCGGACATAGTCCAGGAAGCGGGCCAGCGCCGCCGCCCGCCCCGGACGACCCGACAGCCGGCAATGCAGGCCGATGCTGAGCATCTTCGGCGCCGTCGCGCCTTCCGCATAGAGGTAGTCGAAGCTGTCCTTGCAGTAGGCATAGAACTGCTCGCCGGAATTGAACCCCTGCGGCATGGCATAGCGGAAGTCGTTGGCATCCAGGCCATAGGGCAGGATCAGATAGGGCTTGCCGGCGGCCTCGGTCCAGTAGGGCAGGTCGTCGGAATAATCGTCGGAATCGTAGAGAAAGCCGCCTTCCTCGGCGACCAGGCGCCGGGTATTGGCGCTGTGGCGGCCACAGTACCAGCCCAGCGGCCGGCTGCCGGTCATCCGGGAATGCACCTCGATGGTGCGGGCCAGCTGGGCGCGCTCCTCGGCCTCCGGCATCTGCGCATAGTCGATCCAGCGGTAGCCGTGGCTGGCGATCTCCCAGCCGGCCTCGACCATCGCCGCCACCGCCTCCGGGTTGCGCTCCATCGCCATGGTGACCGCATAGACGGTCAGCGGCAGGTTCCGTTCCGTGAACATCCGGTGCAGGCGCCAGAAGCCGGCACGGCTGCCATATTCGTAGATGCTTTCCACCCCCAGGTGACGGCCGCCCGGAACCGGCGGCGCGCCGACGATCTCCGTCAGGTAGCTCTCCGAGGCGACATCGCCGTGCAGAACGTTCATCTCGCCGCCTTCCTCGTAGTTCATCACGAAGGAAAGGGCGAGGCGCGCACCGCCGGGCCATTTCGGATCGGGGGTGCGGCCGCCATAGCCGACCATGTCGCGCGGATAGGCGTTCGGATCGTCGCTCACGGGCCGTTCCTCCGGGTCAGGCGCAGGGCCAGGGCGCGGATGCCGCCGTACAGGCCGCCGGGATAGATCAGCATCACCAGGATGATCAGCAGCGCGATGGTGATCGGGCGCCAGGCGCCGAGATCGATCATCACCTCGTCCAGGAAGACCAGGACGAAGCCGGCGAGCAGCGAGCCGTAGATCGTCGCCGTGCCGCCCAGCAGCACCATCGACAGGATCAGGGTCAGCAGGCCGACGCCGAACGCCTCGATCGAGGCATTGCGCACATAGGCGCCGTACAGGCCGCCGGCCATGCCGGTGAACATCGCGCTGGCGACCATGGTCAGCAGCCGCTGCCGGGCCAGCGAGATGCCACGGGAGACGGCATATTCCTCGTTGTCGCGCAGGGCGACGACGCTGAGGCCCAGCGGCGAGCGGACGAAGACCCGCAGGAACAGGATGTTGGCGGCCAGCAGGACCAGGGCCGTGTAGTAATAGCCGATCTTGCCGTCGCGGATGAAATTGTGGCCCGGCAGCTTCAGCGACGACACCCCGGTCATCCCCAGGGTGCCGCCGGTCCAGTCGGACTGGCTGACCACCAGCTGCAGCACCAGCTGGCTGAAGGCGAAGGTCACCAGGATGATGTAGATGCCCTTCAGCCGCAGGATCGGCACGGTCACGATCGCCGCGGCGATCATCGCGGTGATGCCCGACAGCGGGATCGCCGCCCAGCCGTTGATGTCGCCGAACTTGGTCGCCAGGCCATAGGTGTAGAGCCCGATGGCGAACAGCGCGAGATGGCCGAAATTGAAGATCCCGGCATAGCCCAGGCTGAGGTCCCAGCTGGACGCCACGATGGCGTAGATGAAGACCAGGATGATCAGGTGCCGGGTATAGCTGTCGGTCACCACCAGCGGCAGCAGGACCAGCAGCAGCAGACCGGCCGCCATCGCGGCGAGCTCACGTCCCTCCAGCGGCATCCAGGAGGGCATGCGGAAGCCGGTGCCGGTCATGTCAGCCTGCGGGAACGGCCGGTCAGCAGCCCCTCGGGCCGGACCATCAGGGTGACGATCAGCACCAGGAACAAGAGCGCCGGCGTCCAGTAGAAGCCGATGAAATAGGTCGCCACCGCCTCGAAGAAGGCGATCAGGTAGGCGGCCAGGATCGGCCCGGTCAGGTTGGCCACGCCGCCGAAGATGACCACGACCAGCGCCTTCACCAGCGGCTCCGTGCCCATGGTCGGCGACATGAACTTCAGTCCGCCGAAGAACACCCCGGCCAGCCCCGCCAGGACGGCGGAAAGCGCGAAGGCCAGGGCGTACATCATCGGCACGTTCAGCCCGGCCAGCAGGCTGGCATCCTCGTTCTGCGACACCGCGCGAAGCGCGAGCCCGGTCCGCGTGCGGTTCAGGAACAGCCAGACCGCGGCCAGGATCAGCGGCGTGACGACGATGATGGTCAGCTGGTGCGCCGCGATGCCGAAGCCCAGCACGTCGGCATTGCCCGGGATCAACGGCGGCAGCTGCTTCGGCCGCGGTCCCCAGGTCAGCAGGGTGACGTTCTCCAGGATGGTGAAGGCGGCGAGGGTGGTGATCACCACCGTCAGCACGATGTTCGGCTGGCCGATGAAGGGGCGCACCAGGGCCAGCTGGAACAGCCAGCCGATCACCGCCATCACCGCCAGCGCCAGGATGATGGAGACGAACAGCGGCAGGCCGAAGCCGGCGGCATCGACCAGCTGCCAGGTGATGTAGGCGCAGAGCGTGGCGAAGACGCCCTGGCCGAAGTTGAAGACGCCGATCGTCGTCCAGATCAGCGCCAGGCCCACCGCCATCATCGCGTAGAGCGAGCCGGAGAACAGGCCGGAGATAAGAATTTCGAATGCCGCGTTCACAGCACCGTCCCCCCGGCAGCGCCGCCGGTGCCGAAATACATCGCCATGATCTCCTCGTGGTCGATCTGCTCGCCGGGGCGGATCTGCGCCGCGACCTCGCCATGGTTGATCATGTACAGCTGGTCGGTCAGTTCCATCAGGAATTCCACGTCCTGTTCCACCACCACCAGCGGCATGCCGGCGTCGGAGATGGTGCGGATCGCCGCGGCCAGTTCCTCCTTGATCCGCGGCGCCAGCCCCAGGGTGGGTTCGTCAAGGATCAGCGCCTTCGGGTCGCCCATCAGCCCGACCCCGATGGAGGCCATCTGCCGCTCGCCGCCCGACAGGGTGCGGATCTGCTGGCGCCGGCGCTCCTTCAGGCGGGGAAAGATCTCGTAGATCCGTTCCTGGTTGGCGGCCTCGGCCGCCCGGGCGCGCGGGGTATAGGCGCCCAGCCGCAGCGCCTCCTGGATCGTCAGGTCGGGAAAGATCTGGTTGCCCTGCGCGACATGGATCAGGCCCAGCGCAACGATCTGACGCGGCTTCGCATTGGTGATGTCCTGCCCCTGGAAGCGGACCCGGCCCGACCGCGCACGCAGCAGGCCAGAGACGGTGCGCAGCAGGGTGGTCTTGCCGTGGCCGTTGGGGCCGAACAGGCCGATATTGTGGCCCGCCTGCATCGCCAGGGTGACCCCGTGAAGGATCGTGACCCGGCCATAGCCCGATACCAGTCCCTCGACCTCCAGGGTCGGGCCGCTGCCAGCCGGGATGGGGGCGGGTGCGCCTTCGGCGGAGGCGGTCATGCCGCCGCCTGCTTGCGGCGGCCCAGATAGGCCTCGATCACATGCGGGTTCTTCACCACCGCGTCGGGCGTGCCCTCGGCCAGGATCTGGCCCTGGTTCAGCACCAGCAGATGCTCCGACAGGGTCAGCAGCAGCGCCAGGACATGCTCGATCAGCAGGATCGTCACGCCGCGCGCGGCGATCTGCCGGATCAGGGTGATCGTCGTTTCGATCTCCGGCTTGGTCAGGCTGGAGGCAGGCTCGTCCAGCAGAAGCATCCGCGGCTGCATGGCCAGCGCGGAGGCCAGCATCAGGCATTTGCGCTGGTAGACGGACAGGGCGGCGGCCGGCAGGTCGAAATCCGCCTCCGCAAAGCCGGTGAAGGCCAGCGCTTCCGCCACCGCGTCGCGGCGGGCCGCGGCCGTCCGTCGGCCGAGGCCGTAGGTGACGCCGAGAAGCGCGTTCTCGAACACGCTCAGGCTGTCGAAGCTGGTCTCGCGCTGGAAGGTGCGGGCCAGGCCGGCCCGCGCGATCTCGTGCCCGCGCAGTCCCTGGATCTCCCGGCCGGCGAAGCGGACCGTGCCGCTGTCGGGCCGGAAGGGAATCCCAGTGACGATGTTGAACAGGGTGCTCTTGCCGCTGCCGTTCGGCCCGGCAATGCCGAAGATCTGACCCTCGGCGACCTGGAAGCTGACCTGGTCGACGGCCCGCAGGTCGCCGAACGATTTCGATACGCCGTCGACGTCGAGCAGGATCGTGCCGTCGCCCATGAGGAAGCCAGCCTTTGCGGATCGGTCTGGGAGAAGCGGGGCGGCGGCGGCGTAGCCGGCAGCAGCAGCCGCCGGCACTGGTCCGCCGCCGCCCCGGACGGTTCCGGCCGGCCTACTTCTTGGTCATCCAGGGCGGCAGCTGGAAGTCGCCGGTGGCAAACTGGGTCGGCGAGATCAGCACGCGATTGCCGCTCTGGATCTGGAAGAAGGTGATCGGGACATAATCGTCGCCCTGGATCGCCAGATGGGTCTTCGGGTCGAACTTCAGGCGGCCTTCGGCCACCACCTTGTCGGTCTCTCCGATCGCCTTGCCGATCGCCTCATGGTCGGTCGGATCGCCGACCTTCTTCAGGGCGTCGAAATAGACGTTCGTCATCTCGTACAGGCCGACGCCATAGGCGCCGGACTTGGTGCCGTACTTGTCCTCGAACTTCTTCAGAAGCTCCGGACCGCGGGGCCATTTCGGGGTGTCCAGCACGCCGCCCAGCAGGTTGTAGACGACGCCGGTCGACTTCTCGCCGGTCAGCTCGACGAATTCCGGCACGCTGGGCGCGTATTGCAGGAACACCAGGCTGTCGGTCGGATCCTCCAGGAACTGGTTCAGGAAGGTCGCCGCATTGCCCGGGATATAGTCGGTGTTGATCACCAGGTCCGGCGGGTCCTGCCGGATCTTGGAGATGATCGGCCGCCAGTCGCTGACCTCGCCGAACGGCACCAGCTCGTCGACGGTGATGGTCCAGCCGCTGTCGGTGAACTTCTTCTTCATGCCCTCCGAGATCGTCTTGGAATAGGCATTGTCGGAGGAGACGATCGCCACTTTCTTGGTCGGCAGGTCGATCTTGCCGGCCTTCGCCAGTGCCTCGACGAACGGGGTGACGTCGGTCTCATAGGCGTCGAAGGACGGGGTCAGCGACCAGCAGCACCAGTACTTGTCCGGGTCCGGCGCGATGATGTCGCGGGTCTGCTGCGAGGTGGCCGCCAGCATGTACGGCATCTCCGCCTCGGCCATCGTCTCGATTTCGAAATTGGTCAGGCTGGCATAGCCGGTGAGCATGAAGTGGACATCCTCGTCCGCCAGCAGCCGCTCCACCGCGGAGGTGACCGCGCCGGCGGAATGGTCCTTCACGTCGCCTTCCACCACCTCGAAGGTGTAGCCGGCGATGCCGCCTGCGGCATTGGCCTCCTCGACGGCCATCTGGACGCCGCGCACCGTCTCCTGTCCGTCCGCCGCATTCGGGCCGGTCAGGGCGGCGAGGACGCCGATCTTGACCACCTTGTCGTCGGCCGAAGCCATGCCGGCGAGCCCGGCCAGTGCCGTCGCGCCGATCGCCGCGGCCATCGTCAGCCGGCCGGCAGCCTGCCTGAACCGCCCACCGCCGTGAGTGTTCCGCTGTGTCATTTTTCTTCAGCCTCCCCGCTGGGGTCCCCTGTCGCCCGGACCGAAGCGGGTCCGGCGCCGGTTACGGTAGGAGGTATGGCGGAGGCGATCAATGACAGATGCATACGTTTCGCAAGCGTCGCCGGCCAGTGGCGCTTGCACCCGCGCGCCGCCCGCCGGCACAGTAGCGGCGGATTTGCGGCAGGGGAGGCCTGGGGGCCGGCCCGCCGACGGGGCAGGGAGGCAGGCATGCTGGCAGCGAACCATGACGGCGAATGGGTGATGGTCTCGACCTGCGACCTGGCCGGCGTGGTGCGCGGCAAGGCGGTGCCCTGGCGGGACCTGCCGGGCCGCCTGGAAAGCGGCATCGGCTGGGTGCCCGCCAACCAGACCATCGATCCGTTCGGCGGCATCCCGGCGGATGCGCCTTATGGCGCGCTGGGCGACCTGCGCCTGATCCCGGTGCCGGAAACGGGCGTGCGGATCGGCGGGGACGGCGCGCCCAGCCAGGTGCTGATGCTGTCCGACATCGTGGAGACCGACGGCAGCCCCTGGGCCGCCTGTCCGCGACAGTTCCTGGCCGACGCCCTGGCGGCCCTGCAGGCGGAATTCGGCCTGACGATGCTGGCCGCCTTCGAGCAGGAATTCACCCTGTCCGGCCTGCCCGGCGACACCGCCTCCTTCGCCTTCCGGTCCTTCCAGATGGTCGCCCCGCTGGCCGACCGGATCGAGGCCTGGTCCAGCCGTGCCGGCCTGCCGCTGGAACAGCTGCTGCCGGAATATGGCGGCATGCAGTACGAGATCACCATGAAGCCGGCGGAGGGGCTCGCCGCCGCGGACCAGACGGTGCTGCTGCGCGAACTGGTGATCGCCGCCGCCCGGGTCGACGGCATGAAGGCCAGCTTCTCGCCCAAGCCCAGCGCCGACGGGATCGGCAACGGCGTGCATATCCATTTCAGCTTCCGCGACCGGGACGGCCGCCCGGCGACCGGCAGCGGCCTGCTGGACGATCCGGCAGGGCCGGTCTCGCCGCTCGCCGGCAGCTTCTGCGCCGGCATCATCCGCCACATGCCGGCGCTCTGCGCGCTGACCGCACCGTCGCCGCCCTCCTATCTGCGCCTGGTCCCGCACAGCTGGAGCGCCGCCTACAACAGCTTCGGCTATCGCGACCGCGAGGCGGGCCTGCGGATCTCCCCCGTTCTGACCATGCCCGGCATGGACCCGGCGGAGCAGGCCAATATGGAGTACCGCGCGGCCGATGCCTGCGCCTCGCCCTATATCGCGCTCGGCGCCCTTGTCCGCGCCGGACTGGAAGGTCTGCGGGCCGGGCTGCAGACGCCGCCGCTGACCGCTGCCGACCCGGAACAGATGAGCGCGGCGGAGCGGCAGGCCACGCCGCTCGTGCGGCTGCCGGACAGCCTGGACGCCGCGCTGGAGGCCCTGCAGTCGGACAAGGCCGCAAACGGCTGGCTGGCGCCGGGACAGCGTCAGGCCTTTCTCGCGATGAAGCGCCAGGAGGCGCGGGCCGCCGCCGGCATGACCTCGGCCGCGCTCTGCACCCGCTATGCCGGGATCTATTGAGCATGGCGGGAGACGATGCCGCGCTGCTGGGCCCCGGCGACCCGCCGCCCGTCGAGGTGCGTGACCGCGCCGCGAACGGCCCAGTCATCGTGACCTGCGACCATGCCAGCAACCGGGTGCCGGCGGCGCTCGGCGATCTCGGCCTGCCCCGCGCCGACCTGGACAGCCATTTCGGCTGGGACATCGGCGCGGCGGAGATGGCGGCCGCGGCAGCCGCCGCGCTGGACGCGCCCGCCGTCTATTGCGGCTATTCGCGGCTGGTGATCGACTGCAACCGGCCGCAGGACGCCGCGGATTCCATCGTCCCGCGGATCGACGGCCGCCCCGTGCCGGGCAATGCCGGCCTGGACGAACGCCAGCGACAGCTGCGGGGGCGGGAGATCTTCTCCGCCTACCACGCGGCGATCGCCATGCTGATGGACCAGCGCGCGCGGCGCGGGCTGCCGAACAGCCTGGTCTGCATGCACAGCTTCACGCCGGTCTTCGGCGGCGTGCGCCGGCCCTGGCATGTCGGCATCTCCTACGGCCGTCGCGGCCGCCTGGCCCGCGCCCTGCTGGCAGAGCTGCGCCGCGACGGCGACCTGAACGTCGGCGAGCATGAGCCCTATCCGGTGGAGGTGGAGAGCGATTTCGCGGTGCCGGTGCATGGCGACCTGCGCGGCAACGAGGCGGTCCTGGTCGAGGTTCGACAGGATCTGCTGGCGGATGCGGCGTCGGCGCGGCGCTGGGGCACGCGGCTCGCGGCCGCACTGCGGGGCGCGATCGCCGCCTGCGAATTGGAGGTCGGCGTGGCGCCGGCCGGCGACCTGTAGCGGCCGCCCGCCGCGGCCAGCTTTTCTTGGGGGGAGAACGCCATGGAGATCGATGCGCCCGGCGGCGCCTACCGGGAGCAGCCGCTGGATCCGGCGACGACGGCGCTGCTGTCCGTCGACGTGCAGAACATGGAATGCGGCGCCCCGGTGCGCGACCGGATGCGCGCCGACAAGCCGGATTTCGTCGCCCGCATCGAGACCCTGGTGATCCCGAACCACCAGCGCCTGCTGGCGGCCGGCCGGGAGGCCGGGGTGGAGATCGTCTTCACGGTGATCGAGAGCCTGACCCAGGACGGCCGCGACCGCAGCCTGGACCACAAGATCTCCCGCCTGCATGCCGCCAGGGGATCCTGGGAGGGACGGGTGATCGACGAGGTCGCGCCACTGCCCAACGAGATGGTGATTCCGAAGACCGCCTCCGGCGTCTTCAACGCGACCAATATCGACTATGTGCTGCACAATCTGGGGATCCGGCACCTGGTGATCTTCGGCCTGGTGACCGACCAGTGCGTGGAATCGGCGATCCGCGACGCCGCCGACCGCGGCTACCTGGTGACCCAGGTGGAGGATGCCTGCGCCGCCTATTCGGAAGCGGACCACCAGCGCAGCGTCGCGGCGATGTCGGGGCATTACTGCCGCACCCGCAGCACCGAGCAGGTCGTGGCCGAACTGCTGGCGCGGCCGTCGCGCCGGTCGGCCTGACCGGGGAGGGCGCATGTACAGGATCGCGCAGCTCCTCGACCGTGCCCGGCAGCAGCGGCCGGGCCATGTCGCGACCCGGATGGACGGCCGGGTCCGGACCTGGGCGCAGGTCCATGAGCGGATCGCCCGGCTGGCCGCCGCCTATCGCGCCCTGGGCGCCGCGCCCGGCGACAGGGTCGCGCTGCTGGGCCTGAACTCCGACCGCTATTTCGAGACGATCTTCGCCACCGCGTGGGGCGGCACCGCCGTGGTGCCGGTCAACACCCGCCTGGCCGCGCCGGAGATCGCCTACATCCTGGAGGATTGCCGGCCCGCCATCCTGGTCGTCGATACCGCCTTCCAGGCCGTGCTGGCCGAACTGCCGGCGGCGCTGCGGCCGGCGGTGACGATCTCCCTGGATGCCGCACCGGTGCCGGACGGGCAGGCCGACCACGAGGCGCTGATCGCCGGCCATGCGCCGATGCCGGCGGCGCCCGCCGGCGGCAGCGACCTGGCGGGCATCTACTATACCGGCGGCACCACCGGGCGCTCCAAGGGGGTGATGCTCAGCCACGACAACCTGGTGACGAACGCCTTCAACACCGTCGACGGCATGCGCTTCGACCGCGACACCAACGTCCTGCATGCCGCGCCGATGTTCCACCTGGCCGACGGCATGAACAGCTATGCGGTGACGGCACTGGGCGGCAGCCATTGCTTCATTCCCCGCTTCACCCCGGAAGGCGCGCTGGAGGCGATCGGCCGCTATGGCGCCAGCCATGCGGCGATGGTGCCGACGATGCTGAACATGCTCAGCCGGGTGGAGGGGCTGGAGCGCTTCGACACCTCGACCCTGCGGCAGATCAACTTCGGCGCCGCGCCGATGCAGGAGGCGGTGTTCCGTCGGGTACAGGCCAAGTTCCCGCATGTCCGCCTGCTGCACGGCTACGGCATGACGGAAACGGCGCCGCTGCTGACCGTCCTGCCGGCGGAATACAACACCCTGGACGGCCCGCTGGCGGGACGGCTCTCGTCCTGCGGGCTGGCGGTCCTGGGCGTGGAGCTGCGCATCGTCGACACGGAGGGGCGCGAGGTCCCGCCCGGTACCGTCGGCGAGATCGCCGCCCGCGGCCCCAATGTCATGCTGGGCTACTGGAACCGGCCGGAGGAGACGGCACAGGTGCTGCGCGACGGCTGGATGCATACCGGCGACGGCGGCTACATGGACGAGGAGGGCTTCGTCTTCATCGTCGACCGGATCAAGGACATGGTCGTCAGCGGCGGCGAGAACGTCTATTCGGCCGAGGTGGAGAACGCCATCGCGCTGATGGATGCGGTCGCCGAGGTCGCGGTCTTCGGCATCCCGCATCCGGAATGGGGCGAGGCCGTGCATGCCACGGTGGTGCCGGTGGCGGGTGCCGACCTGACGGCAGAGGCCGTCATCGCCCATTGCCGGACCGTCATAGCGGGCTACAAATGCCCGCGCTCCGTGGAGATCCGCGAGCAGCCGATGCCGGTTTCCGGCGCCGGCAAGATCCTCAAGACCGAACTGCGCAAGCCGTACTGGCAGGGACAGGATCGCGGCGTCGCCTGAAGTGGCACATCTCCACAAGGCCAAAATCAATCTACGCAACACCACCAGAGGTGGCACTTTGCTTCACATACTCATAATTATATTTTACAATCGAATTTTCTACAACCACCGAGTTTAGTCCAATCGCATAGTCTTAAAAAGAGGCTAAAAAAGATGCTATTGTTAGGAACTCACGCCGACTCCGGAAAAGGTCTAATAGAGGTCAATAAGCCGGACATTTTATATCACACTGCCATTATAGGACAATCTGGCAGTGGAAAATCATATTTCTTAAGTCGTTACATTGAAGAAATTGTACTAAAAACAAAAGCAAGAATTATCATTATAGATCCAAATGGTGATTTCGCTCATTTTTATATAGAAGAAGATAGTAAACACTGGGATTCATCATTCTATAAACCTTTGCTATCATCTTTACATTCTGGCACATCGGACACAAATGTCGGCTTGGATTCATTTGGCGCTTTTAAAAGCGCTTGGTCAAAGCGAACTTTTCATGTTCTCAGCGCAGGCAGACGTCTTCGCATCACGCCGCGGAATGGGACACTTTTAGCACCCCTTCAAATACATTGGAAATGGCTTGAATGGGAGCAAGATTTTCTTTTGGACGTTGACCAAACTAAAGCTGCCCATCTTTATCAGGGAATTAATACTTGTATAAAATTTGCTAACGATAGCGCAAACTATCCCCAAGGCTTTTCGTTAGAAGATCTAGAAGATATTGCACTTGATTTTGGAACAAAGAAATTACCGGTAGGCATGTGGCCCGAGGCCCTAATTTTGTCGGAAGCAGACTGGCTCTCAGTACGCGTTCATTTTAGACAACTTAGAAAAAGATTTAGCGCATTGTGGTATCGCGGAAGGCTGCAAGGTAGAACTTCTGTCCCAAATGATCTAAATAACTATATTTATAATGGCTTTCGATGGGACGCTTGGCAAGTTTTGGTTGCTGGCCTCTCAGGATTAGACGTAAATCACATGCTGCTAGCAGCCAACGTGGCATTGAATCAGTCATGGACACTCGCCGTGCGCTCTTGGCAAATGGCGAGGCGCAAGCAATCCAATGAACTAGAGACGAGAGAGCTTGAGAACTTAACAAAAAATTTTCAAAATTTCGAAAAAGATGAGAGTGAAATAGAAGATGAACAGGATACTAATGAGCAGAATATTTTTCAAGATGATGATGAATTTTGGGGTGATAAGCGCGTTCCGACATTTATCATCATAGATGAAGCCCACAATTTTGCACCAGAGGAACCCTCTAGTGCATTACAGAAACGAGTGAGTGACAGAATCGCTACAATTGCCGCAGAAGGTCGAAAGTATGGCTTGTTTGTAGTGTTGGCCACACAGCGCCCCCAAAAATTGCGGCGTGGGTTATTATCGGAATGCGAAAATAGTTCGATTTTACGACTGCAATCACGAATTGAGAGATCGCATGCCGCAGAAATGCTTGGCATTCCTCTTGAAACTGTTGAACACGTTGGCGCCTATGAGACAGGTTCGGCATTGCTACAGGGCAGGTGGGTACCTGCACCAATGAAAGTCAGGTTTGCCCCCGCACGAACTGTGCTGGGTGGTGGCGGCCTTGACAAAAAATATTGGCTGAACCCATAGAGCGACCCCCTACTCAACTGTTCCGCACCAGTCCAGGATCGCGCCGGCGATGACCTTGGCGCTCTCCTGCAGCGACGGCAGCTCGATATACTCGTCGATGCCGTGGAAGCCGTCGCCGCCGGGGCCGTAGATCACGCAGGTGGTCCCGGCGCCGGCATAATGGGCGGCATCGGACACCGCCACGAAGCCCTCGATATCCGTGGTCCGCCCCAGTTCGGTGCGGTGCGCGATCAGCGAACCGATCAGCGGATGGTCGGTCGGCGTGTCGACCGGCGGGAAGTGCAGGCCGCCGACCTCCCACTCCACCTTCGGCGGATTGTCGCGCAGCCAGGCATTGGTCTGCGCCCAGTGGTGCACGAAGCCCTCGAATTCGGCACGCACCACCTCCGCCTTCTCGTCGGGCAGGAACTTCAGGTCGAATTCCATCACGCAGACATCGGGGATGATCGCCGGGTTGGTGGTCACCAGCGGCCGCCCGTCGGGCCCCAGCCCGGCGCCGCCCAGCATGACGCCGGGGTTGATCGTCGTGATGCCCGGCGGCAGCTGCGGATGATATTTCCGCATGCCCCATTCGCGCTCCAGCTCGCGCACAGCCTCGATGAAGCGGGCGCCCAGTTCGATCGCGTTGATGCCGGGTTCCGGCCGCTTGTTGCTGGGCACCTGCGGGTAGATCGAGTTGTAGCGCCAGCCGGCATGGGCGTTCTTGCCGCGGATCGTCACCCGGACCCATTCCAGCCCGCCCTCCGACGGGTTGATCACGCCCCAGGTCGGCTCCGCGATCAGGGCGGCCCGCGACAGGACGCCTTTCTTCACCAGGTCCATGGCGCCGAAGCCGCCCGCCTCCTCGTCCACCACGGCATGCACGTCCAGGCGGCCGTCCAGCCTGATCCCCTCGGCGCGGATCGCGCGCGCGGCGGCGATGCAGGCGGCCAGGCCGCCCTTCATGTCCAGCGCGCCACGGCCGTAGAGCCGGTCGCCGCGGATCTCCGCGCCGAACGGGTCGGCCGACCAGAGCGCCGTCTCGCCCACCGGCACGACATCGACATGGCCGCAGAGGATCAGGCTCCTCTCCGCGCTGCCGTCCCAGCGGCCGGTCAGGTTCGGGCGGTCGGGCAGCGGCAGCGACTGCTCGGTGGCGAAGTCCAGTTCCTTCAGCACGCCTTCCAGATGCGCCTGATGCTCGGCCTCGCGGTTGATCTCCGGATCGGCCTGGAACTTCGGGTTCACGGTGGGGATCCGCACCAGGGACTGCACCAGCTCCACCAGCCAGTCCTGCTCCGCGTCCAGCCGCGCCGATACCTGCCGCCACGCATCGCTTCCGCTCATCCCGCTCTCCCTCGCTGCGCACCCTGTCGGCACGCACTATCGCAAAGCCGGGTGCCGGCGGGAAAGGGCGGCTGCCCGGCCGGGCCCCGTCTCTGCACGCTGCAGGTCCGGCCCGGCGGCGCGAACAGCCCCCTTCGCTTGGCGAATACTTACCAGTACCAAGGAACCGCCGGGCCGGCCCGGGGTTAGGTGAAAGCAGTCCATGGCATCGCCCTGGACAACGAAAAAGAAAACCCGAACCGACCCATCCTCCATTGCCGAAAGCGCCGGTATGTACTTACCGCCCGAAGACGAGGAGGGACGGCTCTCCGCCCTGGAGAGCTACGCCATCCTCGACACCCCGCAGGAGCCCGCCTTCGACCGCATCGTCCACCTTGCGCAGGTGTCGATGCGGATGCCGATCGCCGCGATCTCGCTGGTCGACCGGCACCGGCAGTGGTTCAAGGCGCAGCGCGGCCTGGGCGTGACGGAGACGCCGCGCGACATCTCCTTCTGCACCCATGCGATCCGCGGCCGCGACCCGCTTCTGGTCAGCGATGCCCGGGAGAATCCGATATTCCGGACCTCGCCGCTGGTGACCGGGGAGACCGGGATCCGCTTCTATGCAGGCGCGCCGCTGCGCACCGGCGAGGGCTATACCCTGGGTACCCTGTGCGTTGCCGACACCCGGCCACGGCGCATGACGGCACGCCATGTCGGGCTGCTGACCGGCTTCGCCAGCCTGGTGGTCCATGAACTGGAACTGCGCCGGCATGCCGCCCGCGACGCCCTGACCGGCGCGCTGGCGAAGGCCGGCTTCATGGTCCTGGGTGCACGCGAGTTCCATCGCGCGGTACGCTATCGCCGGGCGCTGACCTGCCTGATGCTGGACATCGACCATTTCAAGCAGGTGAACGACCGCCATGGCCACGCCGCCGGCGACCGGGTGCTGGCGGCGGTCGCGGATGCAGTGGCGGACGCGCTGCGGCCCGCCGACACCCTGGGCCGGGTCGGCGGCGAGGAGTTCGCCGTCCTGCTGCCGGAAACCGGCACCCGAGGCGCGCTCCGCGTCGCGGAACGGCTGCGCCGCCAGGTCGGGCGGCTGAGGGTCCCGGCCGGCGAGGCCGCCATCGCCGTCACCGTCAGCATCGGCGTCGCGACCTGCGGCGCCGCCGATGCGGATTTTCCCGGCCTGCTGGAATGCGCCGACGCGGCGCTCTATGAGGCCAAGCGCGGCGGGCGCGACCGGGTCGTCGCCAACGGCCCGCAACCGGATGCGGCGGACGAGGCCTGCGGCGACCCGAAGCAGCCTGCGGATTGACAGCACCGGACCGGCTGGTACCGTAGCGGTGCGGGCCTCGAACTTTCGAGGCGGATTCCGACTTTCCAGGACATGACGGGCCGATCGACCTGTGGCTGCGCCACCGGGACGGGCGTTCTGCGCCCATGTCCGGCAGGCGGAGCGAGCAGCGGATCGGCGCGCCGCTCCGGGGCCCGGACCGCCTCGCTTGAGGCGAGGCAGACATGCCGGACATTCTCGATACGCTGGCCGGGCGCACCGGCGGCTCCCTCAGTCATGCCCTGTTCGGCCGCGGCCGCGGCGGGCGGGACGATGAAGTCCGCGCCATCGACGGCAGCGGCAACAACCCGCGCGATGCCGACCTGGGGGCCGCCGGGACGGCGTTCACAAGCCGGCTGGCGCCCGGCTATGCCGACGGCTTCGACAGCCCGTCGGGTGCCGACCGCCCCAACGCACGAACCGTCAGTAACGAGATCTTCGCCCAGGACGCGGTGATCGACAGCGCCGCCGGCACCTCCAACCTGTTCTGGATGTGGGGCCAGTTCCTGGACCACGACATCGACCTGACAGCGGCGGGCAGCGCTGCGGATTTCAGTATCGCGGTCCCGACCGGCGATGCCTGGTTCGACCCCTACGGCACCGGCACCCAGACCATCGCCATGACCCGCTCCGCCGCGGCGGAGGGGACGGGCACCGGGATCGGCAATCCGCGCCTGCAGGTGAACGAGATCACCGCCTTCGTCGATGCCTCCAACGTCTACGGCGCCGATGCGGCGCGTGCCGCCGCGCTGCGGGCCGATGGCGGCTACCTGAAGGTCAGCGACGGCGACCTGCTGCCCTACAACACCGCCGGCTTCGAGAATGCGAATGCCAATCCGTTCCTCACCGACGCGGAGCTGTTCCTGGCCGGCGACGTGCGGGCGAACGAGAATGTCGGCCTGACCGCGATGCACACGATCTTCGTGCGGGAGCATAACCGGATCGTGGACGAGCTGGGCGCGCGCTTCCCGTCGGCCAGTGCGGACGAGCTGTACGAGGGTGCCAAGGCGATCGTCGAGGCGGAGATCCAGGCGGTCACCTACAACGCGTTCCTGCCGCCGCTGGTGGGTCGCCAGGCGCTGGGCGATTGGCATGGCTATCGCCCCGAGATCGACCCGCAGATCGCCGGCGAGTTCGCCACTGCCGCCTTCCGGATCGGCCATTCCATGCTCTCCGGCACCCTGGCCCGGATGACGGAGAGCGGCGCGGAGGCCGCCGCCGGCGACCTGGCGCTGCGCGACGCCTTCTTCAACCCGGCGGCGCTGGCCAGCGACGGCGTCGACAATGTGCTGCGCGGTCAGGCGGCGACCTTCGCGCAGGAAATCGACACCCAGGTTGTCGACGATGTCCGCAACTTCCTGTTCGGCCCGCCGGGGTCCGGCGGCTTCGACCTCGTCTCCCTGAACATCCAGCGCGGCCGCGACCACGGCCTGACCGACTATAACAGCGTGCGGGAGGCCTATGGCCTGGGCCGGGTGTCGAGCTTTTCCGAGATCACCTCGGACACAGGCCTGGCGGCGCGCCTGCAGGCGGTCTACGGCTCGGTCGACCGGCTGGACCTCTATGTCGGCGGCCTGGCGGAGGACCATGCGGCCGGTGCGTTGGTAGGGCAGACTTTCCAGGCGATCCTGGTGACCCAGTTCGCGGCGCTGCGCGACGGCGACCGCTTCTGGTACGAGGGGCGCCTGTCGCGCGACCTGGTGGCGCAGATCAACGCCACCAGCCTGTCCGACATCATCCTGCGCAACACCGGTATCGACCATCTGCAGGACGATGTCTTCCTGGCGGCGAACCGGGTCGGCGGCAGCGACGGCGCGGAGAGCCTGGCCGGCAGCGGCGGCCGCGACCTGATGATGGGCCTGGGCGGCGACGACCTGCTGGCCGGCGATGCGGGCAACGACAAGCTGCTGGGCGGCGACGGCCTGGACACCCTGCTGGGCGGCAAGGGCGCCGACTGGCTGCAGGCCGAGGGCGGCAATGACAGCCTGGACGGCGGGCTCGGCGGCGACAGCCTCTACGGCAATGGCGGCGACGACAGCCTGTCCGGCGGCGACGGCGCCGACATGCTGCACGGCGGCGTCGGTGCCGACAGTCTGGACGGCGGTGCCGATGGCGACCTGATGGTCGGCATGTGGCAGGACGACAGCCTGTCCGGCGGCAGCGGCGATGACAGCCTGTACGGCAATATCGGCAATGACATCCTGGCGGGCGGCGACGGTGCCGACATGCTGCATGGCGGCAGCGGCAGCGACAGCCTGTCGGGCGAGGCGGACGATGACCGGCTGATCGGCCTATGGGACGATGACAGGCTGTGGGGCGGGGCGGGCAACGACAGCCTGTACGGCAATCCCGGCGACGACTGGCTGGCCGGCGGGGAGGGGGCCGACATGCTGCATGGCGGTTCCGGCCGCGACACCCTTCAGGGCGGCACCGGCGACGACACCCTGATCGGCCTGTTCGACGCCGATTCCCTGTCCGGCGGCAGCGGCGCGGACATGCTGGCCGGCAATCACGGTGACGACAGCCTGGCGGGCGATGCCGGCAACGACAGGCTGCACGGCGGCATGGGCAGCGACATGCTGGACGGCGGCGCGGGCGACGACAGCCTGTTCGCGTTCGAGGGCGGCGATACCCTGACCGGCGGCGCGGGTGCGGACCGCTTCGTTCACCAGCGCGGCGGCGGCCATACCGTCGCCGACTACGAGGCCGGCGAAGGCGACATGCTGATCTTCGACGCCCGGCCCGGCCCGGTTTCGGTGACCGTCAGCGGCAGCAGCCTGCTGGTGTCGGACATGCGCGGCACGCAACTCTTCACCGTCGAGGAACTGACCGATCCGAACCTGCTGAACATCGGCTATCTGTGAGCCGCGTGCGCGGAAAACGCCACAGACAAGTCCCGATCCGGCCCTCTTCCTGCCACAGGCCCCGCCGATCTTTCCACCGGTCGGCGGGGCACGGTGCCCGACCGTCGCAGGGCAGGGGAGGCAGGCAGATGCCGCAGCGCAACGGGGTTGAGATGGTGTTCCACCACATGGGCATCCCGACCCATGTGCCGCAGCCGGGCGAGCGCTACAGCGCCGCCTTCGGGCTGTACACCAGCGACGTCACCGAATGCCGCGGGCTGAAGGTGCAGTACCACCGCTTCGAGCCCGACAGCTGCCTGCATCCGCTGATGCAGTCGGTGCCGCATGCCGCGTTCAAGGTCGACGACCTGGACCGGGCGGTGGCCGGGGCCACCCTGATCCTGGGCCCCTACGCGCCGCTGCCGGACTACCGGGTGGCGGTGATCGACGATGGCGGCGTGCCGATCGAGTTCATCGAGACGGCGCTGTCCGACGCGGAGATCTGGGCCAGCGCCGACGTGAACGAGCTGCGGCTGCCGGGCGACCGGTAGCCGCAGCCCGCGCCGCCCCCGGTCATCCCCAGGCCCGTGGAGAGACCGGGGGCGGCATCGCCCGGGTTGACAATGCGGCAGGGCGGCGGAAGCGTTGCGGCAGGCTGACGCAACCGCAGGACCATCGCCGTGCCGCTCCATTCCGCCAGCATCGACGGCGAGACCTGGCGCTTCGACGGCCTGGCGGCGCTGCTCGCCTGTGCCTCGCCGCCGCGCTCCGGCGACGAGCTGGCCGGCATCGCCGCCGGCAGCGCGGTGCAGCGGGTCGCCGCCCGGATCGCCCTGGCGGACCTGCCGCTGGCGGCCTTCCTGGCGGAGGAACTGGTTCCCGCGGAACGCGACGAGGTCTCCGACCTGATCCGCCGCCAGCACGACCCGGCGGCCTTCGCCCCTGTCGCGTCGCTGACGGTCGGCGGCTTCCGCGACTGGCTGCTCTCGCCCGCGGCGGACGAGGCCGCGCTCGCCGCGCTGGCGCTGGGCCTGATGCCGGAGATGGCAGCCGCGGTCAGCAAGCTGATGCGCAACCAGGACCTGGTCGCCGTCGCCCGCAAATGCCGCACAATCTCCCGCTTCCGCAGCACGATCGGGCTGCCCGGCCGGCTGTCGGGGCGCAACCAGCCCAACCATCCCACCGACGACAGCTTCGGCATCGCGGTCAGCCTGCTGGACGGCCTGCTGATGGGCTCCGGCGACGCGGTGCTGGGGGTCAATCCGGCGACCGATTCCGTCGCCGACTATGTCCGCATCTGCCGGCTGCTGGACGACCTGCGCAGCCGCCTGGAGATCCCGACCCAGTGCTGCTGCCTGGGCCATGTCACCACCGCGATCGAGGCGATCGGCCTGGGCGCGCCGGTCGACCTGGTGTTCCAGTCGATCGCCGGCTCGCAGAAGGCGAACGAGGGCTTCGGCGTGAGCCTGGCCCTGCTGGCAGAGGCGCAGGAAGCCGCACAGGCCCTGAACCGCGGCACCGTCGGCCGCGACGTGATGTATTTCGAGACCGGGCAGGGCGCGGCGCTGTCGGCGGATGGCCATCACGGCATCGACCAGCAGACCATGGAGGCCCGCGCCTACGCCATCGTGCGGGCGCACGACACCCTGCTGGTGAATTCCGTCGTCGGCTTCATCGGCCCGGAATACCTCTACGACGGCAAGCAGATCCTGCGCGCCGGGCTGGAGGACCATTTCTGCGGCAAGCTGCTGGGCGCGCCGATGGGGGTCGACATCTGCTACACCAACCATGCCGAGGCCGACCAGGACGACATGGACACCCTGCTGGTGATGCTCTGCGCCGCCGGCGTGAACTTCGTCATCACCGTGCCCGGCGCCGACGACATCATGCTGAACTACCAGAGCCTGTCGCATCACGACCTGCTGTTCGCGCGGGACAGCCTGGGCCTGCGGCCGGCGCCGGAATTCGAGGCCTGGCTGCAGAAGGTCGGCCTGACCGATGCGGCCGGCCGCTTGCGCGATCCGGCGCAGCCGGCGGCGCCGGACACCGCCCTGGGCCGCGAGCTGGCGCGGCTGGGCCTGCCGGGCGGCGCGGGGTAGGCGATGCCGCGGAAACCCGAGGCGCCGCTGCCGGCGGCCCCCGCCGGCGACGCGGTCACGCCGGCGCCGCGGGGCCTGGCCGCCCTGCGCCGGCACAGCGATGCGCGGATCGCCCTGGGCCGGGCCGGTTCCGGCCTGCCCACGGCGGTGCAGCTGCGCTTCGCCCTGGACCATGCGCGCGCACGGGATGCCGTCTATTCCGCGCTGGATACAGAGGCGCTGGCGGCCGGCCTGCTGGCGATGGGCCTGCCGGTCGCCCGCCTGCACAGCCTGGTCCCCGACCGGGCCGCCTATCTGCGACGGCCGGACCTGGGCCGGCAGGTGGACCTGGGCGACGGTGCGGCGCTGGCCGGCCTGGAGACCGATCGTGACGTGCTGCTGGCACTGGTGGACGGGCTGTCGGCGGCAGCGGTGAACCTGAACGCCCTGCCGGTGGTCGAAGCCCTGTTGCCGCTGCTGCGGGCGGAAGGATTGTCCGTCGCCGGCGCCGTGCTGGTGGAGCAGGGGCGGGTGGCCGCCCCCGACGCGGTGGCGGAGCGGCTGCGGGCCGGCTGCGCCGTGGTGCTGATCGGCGAGCGGCCCGGCCTGTCGGCCGCCGATTCCCTCGGCGCCTACCTGACCTGGCGGGCATTGCCCGGCACCCCCGACAGCCGCCGCAACTGCATCTCCAACATCCGCAGCGGCGGGCTGCCGGCAGCCGCCGCGGCGGCGAAGATCGCCTGGCTGGCGGCACAGATGAAGCGTCGCCAAGTCAGCGGCATCGCGCTGAAGGAGGCGGCTGCCCTGCCGCCGGACTGAGGCCCGCGGCGGAGCGACGGACTCCCCAAAAAAAAATCGCCCGCAGCCTGAGGGGCTACGGGCCAGTCGCTACGCACATTGTAGGCAGCGGCGTGCCGGGTAGGGGGGACCGCGGGACGCCACCGCTGGCTTGTGTGACGGGCGAGGGGGGGGGTGAACGCCCGTCCGGCCTTTTGCAGGCCTCTCCATTGGAGCGCGAAAGGCCTTGCGTTTCCGTTAAGCCGCCAGACAGCAATCGGTTCCCGGCACCCGGGCCCGGATAACGGTGCGTGGAACAAAGACAGGGAGGACGGGGTTTCACGGCGCAGCACCGACCCAGACGGCAGCAGCCGAGGAGGGAGCGATGACCAGCCGTGATGCCGCGTTGATGAACGAGGCCCTGGACCCGGAAACCGCCGCGGGCGATGTGGAGGCAGTGCGGCAGGCGGCGCGGGAACCTCTGCCGGAACCGACTGCCGGCATCGAGAGCGAGACGGATGCGCCCGTCGTCAAACCACAGCGGCAGCATCAGGCCCCAGTGGCGATGATGATCGTCCTGTCGATCATCTCGCTGGCGCTTGGCTTCGGCTATGTCGCGTACCTGATTGCGTGAAGGAGCAGGCAGCGGTGACCGGCATTTCGCCAAGTGGCGGATGGTGTGGGAGAAACTGACGGCACCCTACAACTACTGCACAATCAGATACTTACGCAATCTTCACTCGGTGTCTCAGTAGCATCTCGCTGTAGCAGATATCAAGCTCGGACTGAACTCGTCGTTAGGGTTCATGCCGAAGCGCCTGCTCCGCGTTGACGCGACGCCACAGGGGCTCCGATGAGGAGCTTCATTTGCCCTCGCTCTTGGTTGGCTGATGTTCAGGGGGCGGCTCTCCAACACCTCGCGCCGAGGTGAAGTAGTCCTTCTCCGCGTCCTCTCTGAGGTGCATCCAGTCTACGCAGTCGTTGCCGACCTCGCGCATCATCTGGGTGAAATCCGAGATTCGCACGTACCAGACGTGGCGCCGCCTATGCTTCGACGTCACGAAGAAGCCGATGACAGCAAGATCATCGCTGTGGGCCTCAACGAAGGTTAGGCTATGCACGATTACGTGGAGCAGTTGCTCCAGGTTCACGGTCTTCGTCAGCACCTTATCCAGGTCAAAGTATCGGAAGACATCATCATTACGGATCTGGTTCACCTTGCGGCCGGCTTTCGCCGGGTACACCTCGCAGGCGACCGACAGGCTTTCGAACGTGCTCGACAATTTCTCGCTCTCGAGTAGTTTCCGCATCGCGAATGCGGAGAGGAATATCTTGCGCTCCAGGAGCGTTGAACGACGGGAGGTCTGCGAACGCTTGGCGGCCCATCTGTCGATGATTTCCGCGTCATTCAGCAGCGCCTTCTTCCAGGGCCAGCTGTCTCTGATCATCGCCCCAAACTCCATGTCCAGGTGCTGCGTTAGCTGACGTCCAGGTGCCTCGGAACCAGGCCTCGCCAAGCCGCAGCGATCGCGGACCGCACCATAAACCTGATCGTCGCGGTAGGGGCTACGCCACCTCATTCGCCAAGGGCTCTGGCGGCCCAACACCGATCGAAGGCCACACCCAGGATCAACGGCGAGACGAACTTGCCGCCGGTGGTGGTGATGACAGTTCTGTCGATAAATGCGCTGGCGCCCGGTTCCGGCACTGTGTCGCTTGTGCGATCGCCTGAGGACACGCCGGCCTGTCACTGCCACTCACAACCAATGAGGCACAGCATCCTGTTCGTTGGGACACGATATGTGTCTCTCGAGCCCGAGCCATTGGAACTACGAAGTTTGGATCGCTCTCTCAGGCCGAGCACAACCGGCAAGCGCGCTGATGCCGAAGGTGGTATAAGTGAATGGACTAGCAAGGAGATCGTTTCTCAAACGGATTCATAATGTTGGACGATACAGCCCCTCTGCCGAAAAGGCGCTATGACAAGGGCGAACGGCGCTACAAACACGTTGGGAAAGGGCCGGAGCCAACGATTGAGTTTTCTCCGGGAAACCCCCGTATGTGGGTTGGAAAATGCCCTTCCACTTTGACACCCGACGATCACGTTCGCCTAATCAATGAAGCGGTTCCAGGAAATAATGGGGATCGAGATTTGGAATTTCCGAAGAAGATATACGCTGTTGAGAATGGTGCGATTTACGAAGGTCAAACTACAGATCGCGGGTATTCTTATCATGGCTATCCATATCGAGGCAAGCTTTCGCAGGGAATTATAGATTTATTAAGAAATATCGCAACACAAAAGAGTTGTGAGTTAGAATTCAATGCATGGATAAAACAGCATATTGAGGCGCACGGCAAATGAAAGATTGGGAGAATAGAATCAATCTAAACTTGCAGGCCTCCGAAGAAAGGGGCCGCGCAACGACCCGCAACTTTGCGATTTCCATTGATGGCGACATCGTGTGGCCAGTGCGCGGTGAAGATGAGACCTTCCTCGAGATCCAGATCGACGATCTTTTGGCTCATCTCACTGATTTCTGGAAGCCCCTGATGCTAAGGCAAGTTTACCCGATCAATGTCAACCCATTGCGACCTTCCGGCCTGAGACGTGAAGCGGAACGTCGATGGGGGGAACTGCCCGGCACTATCGTTGCAGCAGAGCAAGAGGTCGTATCTCACTTTGAGGAGGCGCATGATCTTTCCAATGCCTTCGCTGGAATCTATGGGTTGCCGCCTTTTTGGCTACTGCGCTCCCGCGACGAGTTCATCTTGGAAACCAGCGATGCACTGTGGCGCCTACCGTTCGCTGAGGTGCGCAGAGCCCTCGTCTCTGCAGGCGATGAGATATGTATGTTGCTAGCGCAGACTGACTTACAACGTTGGAGTGCAGCGATAGCCGCATGGAACAGTCGCAATTTAGGTGATCAGGCGAGTCTGCTTGCCTGGTCGGCAGGACTTGATCGCATCCTCGCGCAGAATCTGATTGAGGAAGGTGAGTTGGAGGCGCCGAGTGATTTCGAAGATGCCGCCAACGACAATGACGAACTACGGATCGCCGCCCGAATCGCGGGCGCATTGCCCCCGGATCAAATCCGAGAAATTATCAGATTAGCGCGTCAATTCAATCCTCGCGAGGCAATCAATCTTCGCAGGTTATCAAATTCATGCATCGATTATGTAGCAGAGCATCATGTTCGAGCGCGCCCATTCGAGCAAGGCGAAGCCGCCGCACGCTATGTGCGTGAACAACTCGAAATCCCTGATACCAATCAGCCTGTACAGGTGTTCGAAATTGCAGCCAATCTCGGTATTGAGCTACGTCACGAGCATGCTGAACCGTCAACACTTGATGGCTTGGCCATTTGGGGCTGTCGACATGGACCTGGTGTGTTTCTAAACGAGGCAAGCAGTAGAATACTAAGAAGTGATGAAAAGCACATAGTTTCTAGCCTGGGCGCAAGAGTCACGATTGCACATGAGTTGTGCCATTTGTTGCTAGATAGCCGGCACTCTTTGTCAGCCATAGAAGTTTTAAAAGCGCGCATGCCCGCCGGTATCGAGCAGCGCGCCAAATCTTTTGCCGGAGAGTTTCTTCTGCCCACAAGTACAGCCAGTAGACATTGGCACAACGCCGGTCGACCGCAAAATCAGGCCAAATTGGACATACTCATTCAGGAGTTGGGCCAAACCTACCTCGTGACGCGGAGTGTTGCCGCTTGGAAGGTTGAACATGCAGCCCGGGACCACAATGTCGATCTCGCAGCCATACTTGACGCATTAGCGCCGCGGCGTTGACGTCGCAGTTGCCCTATAGGACCTCGGCAATGGTCCCGTGACGGACTGAGCCAGATGGCGGATGGGGTGGGATTCGAACCCACGAAGACGTTGCCGCCTTGCCGGTTTTCAAGACCGGTGCCTTCAACCGCTCGGCCACCCATCCAGGCTTGCGCCAGCGCCTCCACTTAGCGAGCCTGCGCGGCTGATTGCAAGGGTGGCGGCGGGACGCGCGGCGCGCGACGGCGGGCGGTCATCCGGTTTAGTATCTGCACCTTCGGCCACCCCGTCGGTGGCCCGGTGCAGTGGTCGGGAGCGGGACGCATGCGTGCTTTGCAGGTGATGGAACAGCGGGACGTCCCGCAGGATGGGGGCCTGCGCGGCCGGCATGGCCAGGCCCGCAAGGGCACCCGTACCAACGTCATGGCGCCATTGGCCCTGCTGCTGGGCGCGCCGCTGGCGGCGCTGTGGGGCGGCGATGCGGACGCCGCAGGCGGCGGCCACACCTACCGCGTGCAGCTGGTCAACAATACCTGCGCGGAGCTGAAGATCACCTGGGACGACGGGCTGGCCTGCGACACGCCCGACGCGCCCGGCTGCTCGATCACCCTGCGCAGCCAGGTCACCACCAACCTGAACCTGAACCTGGAGCGGCCGGCACAGAACCTGAAGCTGCACGCCACCGGCCGCTGCGGCGGCGGCAGCAGCTCCGCGCCGGTCCGGGTCGCCGGCGACAGCGATCCCGGGCAGGTGGCCAAGGCCCTGCAGGCGGCCGATGCGCCCACCGTGGTGAGCGGCACCTGCGTGCTGTCGCTGGAGAAGATGTTCCCCTACGAAGGCAGCAACCTGTCGGAGACCGAGACGGTCGGCCCGGCGCCGATCGTGCAGCCCGCCCCAGGCGGCGGCTACGCTTATGGCAGCCCGGTGGCCGGCGACCCGTTCGGGCCGGTCGGGCCGTGGGGCGATCCGGATTCTGTCGGCATCACCACCACCATCCCCGACATCACCAGCCCGGTGCCGGTCAGCCTGGAGCTGGGCGACTGCCAGCCGGGCGCCGACGGCGTCACGCAGTGCGGCTTCGCCTGCACCGCGGAGAACCGCAAGGGCGGCCTGCCGACCGTCTATCCCGGGCAGCTGGACAATACCGACTGAAGGGCCGGCGGGCGGACCCGGCAGAGGAAAGCAGCAGCGGCGCGATGTTCGCCGTCTCGAAGATCGCCTGGGCGGTGATCATGCCGGGCAATTTCCTGGCTCTGGCGCTCGGTCTGGGCCTGCTGGCCTGGCTGGCCGGCTGGCGGGGCCTGGGCACCGGCCTGGTCCTGTTCGCCGGCCTGGCCTTCCTGGCGATCGCGATCCTGCCGCTGGGCAGCTGGCTGGCGCGGCCGCTGGAGGACCGCCACCCCCGGCCGGAGCTGGAGGGCCGGCGGATCGACGGCATCATCGTCCTGGGCGGCGCCTCCTTGCCCGCGCTCAGCGCCGACCGGGACGCGCCGCAGATCAACATGGCGGCGGAACGGCTGATCGCCTTCGGCGCCCTGGCCCGCGCCCATCCGCAGGCGCGCCTGGTCTTCGCCGGCGGGCAGGGCACCCTTGCGAAGGCGCCGATCAGCGAGGCCGATGTCGCCCGCCGGGTGTTCACCGAGCTGGGCCTGCCGGTGGCGCGGGTGATCTTCGAGGGCGATTCCCGCAACACCCACGAGAATGCCGCGATGGCCCGGCCGCTGGCCGACCCGAAGCCCGGCGAGACCTGGCTTCTGGTCACCTCCGCCCTGCACATGCCGCGGGCGGTGCAGGTCTTCGCCGCGCAGGACTGGCCGGTCCTGCCCTATCCGGTCGACTACCTGACCCTGTCCCGCGAATCCGGCGTCCTGCCCGGCATCGGCTTCGACCTGGCCGGGCACCTGGTGCTGCTGAACGCGGCGATGCGGGAATGGATCGGGCTCGCCGCCTATCGGCTGCTGGGGCGGACCTGAGCCGGCATTGGCCCGACGGATGGAGACCGGCCGACTTGCCCCGGCTGACGGCCGACGAATCTTCTGTATATTGTCGTCCTGGGGTTGCGACCTACCACATCGGCCGAAATATGACCTATCCAAGACAAGATTCCCGGCGCCCCACAGCCCGTTCCCGGCGGGGCCGTCACGGCACCGGACCACGCGCGGCGCTGCTGGCCGCGGCGCTGTTCCTGCTGCCGCTGGCGGCAGCGCCGGCGCAAGCCGCCGGCACCGATCCGGAAGCCCCGGAAATGCCGCCGGTGGAGGCGGTGGACGATGCCGCCTTCCAGGCCTGGCTGAAAGGGGTGGCGGAAGAGGCCGCCGCCCGCGGCGTCAGCCGGGCGACCCTGGACCGGGCGCTGCCCGGGCTGTCGCCGATCGAACGGGTGATCGAGCTGGACCGGCGGCAGCCGGAATTCACCATGACCCTGGACCGCTACCTGCGGAACGTGGTGAGCCAGACCCGGATCGACCGCGGCCGGCGCCTGCTGGCCGCACATCGCGACGAGATCGAGGCGATCGCCGCCCGGCACGGCGTGCAGCCGCGCTACCTGGTCGCGCTGTGGGGGATCGAGACCAATTTCGGCAGCAATACCGGCGGCTTCCAGGTGATCCCCGCGCTCGCCACCCTGGCCTATGAAGGGCGCCGCGCCGAGTTCTTCCGCAAGCAGCTGATGGACGCCCTGGTGATCATGGACCGCCAGGACATGGAAGTGGCGGAGATGAAGGGCTCCTGGGCCGGCGCCATGGGGCAGGTGCAGTTCATGCCCTCCACCTACATGGCCTATGCCCATGACGGCGACGGCGACGGCGACATGGATATCTGGGAGGACCGGGTCGACGCGCTCTCCTCGGCGGCGAACTACCTCTCCTCCCTGGGCTGGGACCCGGGCGAGACCTGGGGGCGGCCGGTGCGCCTGCCGAAGGGCTTCGATACCGCCCTGGCGGAGAACAAGGTCTACAAGGGGCTGAACGAATGGCAGGAGATGGGCGTCCGGCGGCCGGACGGCAGCGACCTGCCGAGCCCGAACCTGCGCTCGCGCATCCTGCTGCCGTCCGGGCCGGACGGCCCGGCCTATGTCGTCTACGGCAATTTCGACCGGATCCTGAACTGGAACCGGTCGAACTTCTTCGGCATCGCGGTGGGCAAGCTGTCGGACAGGATCGGCGGACGATGACGATCGCAGGGGCGCCCCGCGGACGGGCGGCGGTGCGGGTCTCCATGCGCCTGGCGGCGGCCGTCGCAGGGCTGCTCCTGCTGTCGGCCTGTGCCGAGGTCCAGCTGGCGAGCCACGCCAGCAAGGAGGCTCAGGGCGAGCTCTATACCACCACCGAGATGGCGGGGATCGGCGGACGCCAGAAGATCGGCCGGCCCTATCAGGTCGCTGGCGTCTGGTACCACCCGAAGGCCGATCCGACCTATGACGAAACCGGGATCGCGTCCTGGTACGGTCCCGGCTTCCACGGCCGCGACACCGCGAACGGCGAGGTTTTCGACCAGCACAAGATCAGCGCCGCGCATACCACCCTGCCTTTGCCCAGCCTGGTGCAGGTCACCAACCTGGACAATGGCCGCTCCCTGGTGGTGCGGGTCAACGACCGCGGGCCCTTCGCGCATGGCCGGATCATCGACATGTCGCGGCGCGGGGCGCAGCTGCTGGGCTTCGAGCGGCAGGGCACCGCGAAGGTGCGGGTGCGCGCCCTGCGCGACGACGAGGTCGGCGAGATCCAGGTCGCCCAGGCGGGTGTCGGCCTGACCCCGCCGGAGCTGCAATCGCCGATCACCTCCTCCCCCCGGGGCAGGGTGACGGCCGAGGTGCTGGCCCCGCCGCCGGACAATGCCACATCCGCCGCCGCGGTTGCGTCGGTGAAGCCGGCGCCGCAGGGTCCGCAAGGAGCGCCGGCGCAGCTGATCGCCGATGTCGACCTGGAGAAGACCCTGGAGGTCGGGCCGGCGCAGCCGGATGCGGCGATCTTCGTGCAGGCCGGGGCCTTCACGAACCGCGAAAATGCCGACCGCCTGACCGCCAAGCTGGCCGGGCTGGCCGCGGCCGCGGTGTCGCCGACCCGGGTGGAGGGCGTAGAGTTCTATCGCGTCCGCCTGGGCCCGATCCCGGACGTGGCCACCGCGGACCGCCTGCTCGACCAGCTGGAGAAGCTGGGCCATTCCGGTGCCCGCATCGTCGTGAACTGAGCCTTCCGGCTCCGTCAGCAACGGCCGGCGCATCGGGCCGTCCAGGTCGGGAGCAACCCGGCCCGGACCGTGATTTCTGCGATACGGAAACAGCAAGATGACCGCCACTGCCTTCGCGAACCGCATTTCCCACCGGCGCCTTTTCGCCGGCCGGCCCGCGGCCGCCGCCCGACTGCTGCTGGCCGGCCTGCTGCTCGGCTGCCTGCTGCTGCCGCTGCAGGGACAGGCGGCCAGCAGCCTGGAGACGGTCGCGGAAGAGGCCATCATGATCGACGATTCCACCGGCACGGTGCTGCTGGAGAAGAATGCCGACAGGCCGATGCCGCCCTCGTCGATGGCGAAGCTGATGACCGCCTATATCGTCTTCGACCGCCTGAAGAAGGGGGAGCTGGGCCTGGAGGACACCTTCTCGGTCAGCGAGAAGGCCTGGCGCACCGGCGGCTCGAAGATGTTCGTGCTGGTGAACGACGAGGTCACCGTCTCCGACCTGCTGCGCGGCATCATCGTGCAGTCGGGCAACGATGCCACGGTGGTGGTGGCGGAGAACCTGTCCGGCTCGGAGGAGCGCTTCGCGGAGCTGATGACGGAAACCGGCCGGCGCATCGGCCTGAAGGATTCGGTGTTCAAGAATGCCAGCGGCCTGCCGGCCGAAGGGCAGCACATGACGGCGCGGGACCTGGCGACCCTGGCCAAGCGGATCGTCGAGGATTTCCCTGAGCATTACGAGATCTATTCCGAGAAGAACTTCACCTATGCCGATATCAGCCAGGGCAACCGCAATCCCCTGCTGTACAAGTCCGTCGGCGCGGACGGCCTGAAGACCGGGCATACCGAGGATGCGGGCTATGGCCTGACCGCCTCGGCGATCCAGGACGGCCGCCGCATCTACCTGGTGCTGAACGGGCTGGAGAGCCAGAACGCCCGGGCGCGGGAGGCGGAGCGCCTGATCCGTGCGGCGTTCAACGACTTCAAGTCGGTGCAGGTCTTCAAGGCGGGCGAGACGGTGGCGGAGGCGAAGACCTGGCTGGGCAGCCCGTCCGCCGTGCCGCTGGTGCTGGAGGAGGACCTGGCCGTCACCCTGCCGCGCCGCGCCGGCGAGCAGCTGAGCATGAAATATGTCTATGACGAGCCGGTCCCGGCGCCGATCGCCAAGGGCACGCCGATCGCCCGCCTGGTAATCGAGGCGCCCGGCATCGAGCCGATCGAGCGGCCGCTGCTGGCCGGCGCCGACGTCACCGAGCTGGGCCTGGTCGGCCGCATCGGCGCCGCGCTCAACTACCTGGTCTGGGGCAATGGCGGCGAGCCCGGCTGACCCGGCCGCCTGACGGCTGCAGCGGGACCATGCCGGCCGGGGCGGGGCGCTTCGTCACCTTCGAGGGCGGCGAGGGCACGGGGAAGTCGACCCAGGTCGCATTGCTGGCCCGGCGGCTGCGGGCGGCCGGCCAGCAGGTGCTCACCACCCGCGAGCCCGGCGGCGCGCCGGAGGCGGAAGCGATCCGCGCGCTGCTGGTCACCGGCGCCGCCGACCGCTGGGACGCGGAGGCGGAGGCGCTGCTGCATTTCGCCGCCCGGCGGATGCACCTGGTGCGCACGATCTGGCCGGCGCTGCAGGCGGGGCAGTGGGTCCTATGCGACCGCTTCGTCGATTCCACCATGGCCTATCAGGGCATCGCCGGACGGCTGGGCACGGACAAGGTGGCCGCGCTGGCTGCCTGGACGATGGGCGGCTTCCTGCCCGGCCTGACCCTGGTGCTGGACCTGGCACCGGCGGAGGGCCTGGCGCGGGCCGCCAGCCGCCTTTCGGCAGGCGGCGCCCGGCAGGCAGCGGCGGAGGACCGCTACGAACGGATGGGCAGCGACTATCACGACCGGGTCGCCGCCGCCTTCCGCCGGATCGCGGCGGAGAACCCGGACCGTTGCCGGCTGGTGCCCGCCGGCGGCACGCCGGAGGCGGTCGCGGAGCGGATCTGGGACCTGGTGCAAGCGCGGTTCCCGCTGCCGGACTGAGAGGCTAGCCTGCCGCCATGGCGGATTTCGACGAAACCGAGGCGGCCTCCTGGGCCCCGCGCCATGCCACGGCCCTGGTCGGGCATGAGGCGGCGGAGCGGCAGTTCCTGCAGGCCTGGTCCTCCGGCCGGATGGCCCATGCCTGGCTGATCGCCGGCCCGAAGGGCATCGGCAAGGCCAGCTTCGCCTTCCGCTGCGCGCGCTTCGTGTTGCAGCAGCAGGCCAAAGCGCCGTCAGGAGCGGATGGCGGGCCCGGCCTGTTCGGCGACGAGCCGCCGCCGGCCGCGGAGCCGCAGAGCCTGGACGTGTCGCCGGACGACCCGGTCAGCCATCGCATCGCCAGCCTGGGCCATGCCGACCTGCTGGTGATCGAGCGCGCCTGGGACGACAAGGGCAAGCGCTGGCGATCGGAGATCGTGGCCGAGGATGCGCGGCGCCTGGTGCCGTTCTTCGGCATGACCGCGGCGGAGGGCGGCTACCGCATCGCGATCATCGATTCGGCCGACGAACTGAACCGCCATGCCGCGAACGCGATCCTGAAGATCCTGGAAGAACCGCCGCCCAAGGGGCTGCTGTTCCTGGTCAGCCACAGCCCCGGCGCCCTGCTGCCGACGATCCGTTCGCGCTGCCGGCGCCTGGACCTGCAGGCGCTTGCCCCGTCGGAGATGGCGGCGGTCCTGGCCCGCCAGGCGCCGGACCTGGGGGAGGCGGACCGCGCCGCCCTGGCCGCCCTGGCGGCAGGCAGCCCCGGCCGCCTGGACGCCCTGCTGCAGGAGGGCGGGCTGGAGCTCTACGACGCGCTGCTTGCCCTGCTGGGCCGGCTGCCGGCGGTGCCGGTGGCGGAGCTGCATGCCTTCGCCGACCGGCTGGGCCGCGCCGGCGGCACCGGCGGGACCGGCGCCTTCGCCACCGTGATGGAGCTGCTGCGCGCCCTGCTGGCGCGACAGATCGCCGGCGCCGCCCGCGGCCGCGCCGATGCCGGCGTCCGCCCGGGCGAGGCGGCGCTCGCCGAACGGCTGTTCCCGCCGGGCTGCGACCTTGCGGAGTGGATAGCCGTATGGGAAAAGCTGGGCGAGCTTTCCCGGGCGACCGACGCGCTCGCCCTGGACCGCAAGCATGTGCTGCTCAGCCTGTTCAACCGCCTCGCGGCGGCCGCACGGCAGGGCATGCGGGCCGCCTGACTGGCCGGGCCGGCCCGCCGGCTGACACCCGCCATCCCGAAAAGGCCGATCGAGGGAGCCACGAGCGCGGCTATGACCGACGCCTTCTACATCACGACGCCGATCTACTATGTGAACGACAATCCGCATATCGGGCACGCCTATACGACGATCGCCTGCGATGTGATTGCCCGCTTCATGCGGCTGGACGGCCGTCCCGTGCGCTTCCTGACCGGCACCGACGAGCATGGACAGAAGGTGGAGAAATCCGCCCAGAACCATGGCGAGGAGCCGCAGGCATTCTGCGACCGGGTCAGCCAGCGCTTCCGCCAGCTGGCCGAGGCGCTGGACATCTCCAACGACGATTTCATCCGCACCACGGAGGACCGCCATGTCCGCGCCACCCAGGCGATCTGGCGGCGCATGGCGGAAGCGGGCGACATCTACCTGGGGTCCTATTCCGGCTGGTACGCGGTGCGGGACGAGGCGTTCTACGGCGAGGACGAGCTGACGAAGGATGCCGCCGGCAACCGGATCGCCCCCAGCGGCGCGCCGGTGGACTGGGTAGAGGAGCCCTCATACTTCTTCCGCCTGTCCGCCTGGGCGGAGCGGCTGCTGGCCTTCTACGAGGCCAATCCCGGCTTCATCGCGCCGGAGAGCCGCCGCAACGAGGTGATGAGCTTCGTGCGCGGCGGCCTGCGGGACCTGTCGATCTCCCGCACCACCTACAAGTGGGGCGTGCCGGTGCCCGGCGACCCGGACCATGTGATGTATGTCTGGCTGGACGCGCTGACCAACTACATCACTGCCATCGGCTATCCCGACACCGACGACCCGCTGTACCGCACCTTCTGGCCGGCCGACCTGCATGTCATCGGCAAGGACATCCTGCGCTTCCATACGGTGTACTGGCCGGCCTTCCTGATGTCGGCCGGCCTGGCACCGCCGAAGCGGGTCTTCGCCCATGGCTGGTGGACCAACGAGGGGCAGAAGATCTCCAAGTCGCTGGGCAATGTCATCGATCCGTTCGAGCTGATCGAGACATTCGGCCTGGACCAGACCCGCTATTTCCTGATGCGCGAGGTGCCGTTCGGCAATGACGGCGATTTCAGCCGCCGTGCCCTGGTGATGCGGATCAACGGCGAACTGGCGAACGGCTTCGGCAATCTGGGCCTGCGCACCCTGTCGTTCATCGCCCGCAATTGCGGCGGCAGCCTGCCGGAGCCGGGCGAACTGGCGGAGGCGGACCGGCAGCTGCTGGCGCAGGCCGAGGCCTGCATGGGCGGCATGCGCAATGCCATGGGCCGCCAGGCGGTGCACCAGGCGCTGCAGTACTGGAACGACCTAGTGTCAGCCGCCAACAAGTATATCGACGACCAGGCGCCCTGGACCCTGCGCAAGAGCGACCCGGGCCGCATGGGCACGGTGCTGTGGGTGCTGGCGGACACGATCCGCCAGATCGCCATCCTGGCGCAGCCCTTCGTGCCGGCAGCGGCGGCGGCGCAGCTCGACCAGCTGGCGGTGCCGGCCGATGCGCGCGGCTTCGACAGGATCGGCGCGGCGGGCGCCCTGGCCGGGGGCACCCCGCTGCCAAAGCCGACAGGCGTGTTCCCCCGCGTCGAGCTGCCTGACGAAGAGGCGGGCGCGCAGGGATGAGCCTGCTTGTCGACAGCCACTGCCACCTGGACTTCCCCGATTTCGCTGACGACCGCGACGGGGTGATCGCCCGTGCCGGCTCTGCCGGGGTCGGCCTGATGGTGACGATCTGCACCAAGGTCAGCCGCTTCCCGGAGATCCTGGCGATCGCGGAGGCGCATGAGAACGTCTACTGCTCCGTCGGCATCCACCCGCACGAGGCCGGCAGCGAGCCGGCGGTGTCGGCGCAGCAGCTGGTGGACCTGGCGCAGCACCCGAAGGTGGTCGGCATCGGCGAGACCGGCCTGGACTATTTCTACGAGCACAGCCCGCGCGAGGCGCAGGCACGCAGCTTCCGCGCCCATATCGCGGCGGCGCGGGAGAGCGGCCTGCCGCTGATCGTCCATACCCGCGACGCCGATACCGACACCAACGCCATCCTGGCGGAGGAAATGGGGCAGGGGGCCTTTCCCGGCGTCATCCACTGCTTCTCCTCCAGCCGCCGGCTGGCGGAGGAGGCGGTTGCGCTGGGCTTCTACATCTCCGCCTCCGGCATCATGACCTTCAAGAAGGCCGACGAGCTGCGGCAGGCCTTCGCCGCCGTGCCGCCGGAGCGGCTGCTGGTGGAAACGGACGCCCCCTACCTGGCGCCGGTGCCGAAGCGGGGCAAGACGAACGAACCGGCCTTCGTGGCGCATACCGCGGCGCGCCTGGCGGAGCTGCACGGCATGTCGCCGGAGGCGATGGCCGGGATCACCACGGCGAACTTCCTGCGCCTGTTCTCCAAGGTGCCGCCGGCAGCGATTGCCGTGCCGCAAGGTGCTCCTCTGGCCGGATCCGCCGCATGAGGGTCCGCATCCTGGGCTGCGGCACCTCCGGCGGGGTGCCGCGGATCGGCAATGACTGGGGCGCCTGCGACCCGGCGGAGCCGCGCAACCGGCGGCGGCGCTGCTCGATCCTGGTGGAGAGTGCCACGACCAGCGTCCTGGTCGACACCAGCCCGGACCTGCGGGAACAGCTGCTGGATGCCGGGACCACCCGCCTGGACGGGGTGATCTGGACCCACGAGCATGCCGACCAGGCGCATGGCATCGACGATGTCCGGGCCCTGGCGCTGCGGCAGCGGGCGCCGCTGGACGGCTGGCTGGACGCGCGCACCTACGGGATCCTGGGCCAGCGCTTCGACTATATCTTCGAGGCGCCGCCCGGCAGCTTCTATCCGCCGATCGTGAAGCCGCACATCTTCGACGGTCCGTTCCGGATCGGCGATATCGATGTCCGCCCCTTCGACCAGGACCATGGCAGCATTCCGTCGACCGGCCTGCGCTTCGGCCCGATCGCCTACAGCAACGACGTGGTGGCGCTGGACGAAGCCGCCTTCGCGGCGCTGCAAGGGGTGGAGATCTGGATCGTCGACGCGATGCGCTACAAGCCGCATCCGACCCATGCGCATCTGGAGCTGACCCTGGAATGGATCGCGCGGCTGCGGCCGCGCCGGGCGGTGCTGACCAACATGCACCTGGATCTCGACTACCGCACCCTGTGCAAGGAATTGCCCGAAGGTGTGGAACCCGCCTATGACGGCATGGTGCTTGAGGCCTGACAAACGACATGAGCGATCAGTCACAAGATACTGATCCAAAAGAAAATTTCTCCTGTTGGACATTGACGCAAGGCGCGGCCGGCATGCAGAGCCAGGTGCGTGGCCTGGCCGCCGCCCTGAACTGTCCACAGGCTGTGGAAAAGACCTGCGGCCTGAGGCTGCCCTGGCGCTGGCTGCCGAACCGGCGGCTCTGGGCGAATCTGGCCGCGGCGGAAGGCGACAGCCTGGCGCCGCCCTGGCCCGACCTCTTGATCAGCTGCGGCCGCAAGGCGGCCCTGCTGTCGATGGCCGTGCGGCGGGCCTCGGAGGGGCGGGTGCGCACCGTGCATATCCAGGACCCGCTGGTCGATCCGGCCGCCTTCGACCTGGTCGTCGTGCCGCAGCACGACCGCCTGCGCGGCGACAATGTCCTGGTCAGCCGCGGCGCGTTGCACCATGTCACGCCGCCGCTGCTGGCGGCAGCGGCGGAACGGTTCGCAGACCGGCTCGGCGGCCTGCCGCGGCCACGCCTGGCGGTCCTGGTCGGCGGCCCGAACCGCTATTTCGCGAGCCCGCCGGACTGGCTGCGGCAGCTTGGCGGCGAGGCCGCCGCCGCCGCCCGGCAGAGCGGCGGCAGCCTGCTGGCGACGATATCGCGGCGTACGCCGGCCGATGCGCGCGGAGCCTTGCGCGCCACCCTGGCGGAGGTGCCGCATGACTATTGGGAAGGGGAGGGCGAGAACCCCTATCTCGCCTACCTGGCGATGGCGGACGCCATCCTGGTGACCGGCGATTCCACCTCCATGATCTCCGAGGCCTGTGCCACGGGGGCGCCGGTCCATGTCGCCCTGCCGCCGCTGAAGCGGCCGGCACGCGGCGTGCCGCACCGGTTCGCCGCGTTCTACGAGAGCTTCCGCGCCGCCGGCGCCATCAGGTGGTGGGAGGGCGGGCTGTCATGGGATGCAGCGCCCGGCGCCCTGCCGCAACGCGTGACGCCACTGAACGACACGGCCGAAATCGCCTCGGCCATCGCCCGGCGGCTCAACCTTCCGGAGCGCCCGACCGGCCGCTGACGGGGTTGGCTCAGTGATGATGGCCGTGATGCGGCGGCTTGAAGCCGGTGCGGCGAATCCAGTCGGTGCCGGCGAACCAGAGCACGCCCAGGATCGCGATGTTCACCAGTATCGGCAGTAGGTAGCTCATGGCACGCCCGTTCCGTATCCCGCATGCCCGCAATCCGCGGGCGGGGCGAAGCTAGCGCAAAGCCGCAGCGGCGGCAAAGCGCTTCGCCCCATCATCGCAGGTTTCCGCCGTCAGCCAGCGCGCTTTATCACGCCGCAGGCGATGCGCTCGCCGGCCGCGCCCGCGGGATCGGTGGCATAGTCGTCGGCGCCCATATGCATCACTACGGCGGCGCCATCGTCGTCGAAAAGCCCGCCATTGCCGCTGTCGAGCATCAGGTCGGTCGCGAAGAACTCGACCGCCACGACGCCGTCTTCGCCGACATGCACGTTCGGCAGGTCGCCGGCGTGATGCCCCTTGGGATTGTCCCAGCCATGCGCGGCACCGGTGGGATTGAAGTGGCCGCCGGCCGACTTGAAGCCGGTGCCGGGATCGCAGGTCCCGGTCTGGTGGACATGGAAGGCATGGACGCCGGGCGGCAGGGCATTGGCGGAGAGCACCACCCGGGTGCCCTGTGCCATGGGTGTCAGGCTCACCTTCGCGACCAGGTCGCCCTCCCGGTTGACCATGTTTGCCGTGGCCGGCTTCTGCATCTCCTGAGCGCCGGCGACGCCCGGCACGCCTGCCACGGCGGTCAGGGTCATGACGCCGAGGGCCATGGCGGCAATCCCCAGGGAAGGGGCTGCTGCGGCACGACGGGTCCGATCGAACATGGTGGAACCTCCAGGCTGGATGACGCTGCCCGGTAGACTGGACCGGGTCTCCTGCCGCGACAACGGGTGGCGGGGGCCGGGCGTTCCGCCCCGGACAGCGACCGGCTTCAGGGACCGGCTTCAGGGACCGGCTTCAGGGACCGGCTTTCGTGCGCAACCGTCCAAGACCGGCTGCTTGCCGCCGCCGCACGGGCCATGCTCGAATTCCGGCCTGCAGGCGGCACCGCGCAGGTGCGGCCGCCGAAGCCGCAGTGGGGAGGCAGAGATGGAACCCGTGACGGATCATGCCGGCCTGGTGAAGCTGTTCACCGAGAACTACCGCCTGTGCGAGATCGGCCCCGGCCAGACCGTCGCGGTCCTGTCGGAAGGCGGGCAGCTGCGCGACTATGCGGAAGCCTCGCTGGCGGCGGTGCGCGCCCTCGGTGCCGAGGCGGTCGATGTCAACGTGCCGTCGGACTCGGCGATGGATGCCAGCCAGCGGATCGCCAATATCGGCCAGAACCCGCTGTCGCAGCATCCCGCCGCCATGCAGGCCTGCAAGGATGCCGACATGGTGATCGACCATATGCTGCTGCTGTTCAGCCGCGAGCAGATCGAGATGCAGAAGGCCGGCAGCCGGATCCTGATGGTGGTCGAGCCGGTGGAGGTGCTGCAGCGCCTGTTCCCGACAAAAGCCCTGCGCGCCCGGGTCGAGGCCGGCGAGCGGCTGCTGGCCGATGCCTCCAGCCTGCGCTTCGTCAACCAGGCCGGCACCGACGTCACCTACCGCCTGGCGGGCAAGTCGATCCTGACCGAGTACGGCTATACCGTGACACCCGGCCGCTGGGACCATTGGCCCGGCGGCTTCCTGGCCACCCTGGCGGCCGATGGCGGCGTAGAGGGCAGGGTGGTGATGGACCGCGGCGACCTGCTGTTCCCGCAGAAAAGGGCACTGACCGAGCCGGTGGAGTTCGTGATCCGCGACGGCTGGGTGCGGGAGATCAACGGCGGCCGGGAGGCAGCCGACCTGCGCGCCTTCATCGAGGGCTATGACGATCCCCGGGCCTATGCCCTGTCGCATATCGGCTGGGGACTGAACGACGCCTGCGTCTGGGACCCGGACCTGCCGGGCATCGGCATGGACGGCCGCGCCCATTACGGCAATGTCCTGTTCTCGATGGGCCCCGACACGGAGTTCGGCGGCGACAACGACACGCCCTGCCACCTGGACCTGCCGATGCGCAATTGCAGCCTGTGGCTCGACGACAGGCTGATCGTCGAGGATGGCGAAGTGGTGCCGGCGGAGATGAAGCCCGCCGCCTGAGGCGGAACGGACGGCGGGGATGCGGCCTTCGCCGCACCCCCGCCGCAGCTATGGGGTCAGACCCGCTCGATGATGATGGCCGGCGCCATGCCGCCGCCGGCGCACATGGTGACCAGGCCGCGCTTCAGGTCGCGCCGCTCCAGCTCGTCCAGCACGGTGCCGATCAGGATCGAGCCTGTGGCGCCGATCGGATGTCCCAGCGCCATCGCGCCGCCGTTCACATTGACCTTCTCGCGGTCGAGGCCGAGCTTGCGGATGAAGCGCTCCGCCACCACGGCGAAGGCCTCGTTGATCTCCCACAGGTCGATATCGTCCTTGCTTAGGCCGGCCTTCGCCAGCGCCTTTTCGGCCGCCGGGACGGGCGCGTTCAGCATCAGGGTCGGGCAGTCGCCCATATTGGCGGTCGCCACGATGCGGGCGCGCGGCTTCAGGCCGTTCTTCTCCGCATAGTCCCTGGACGCCAGCAGCAGGGCGGCCGCACCGTCGACCACGCCGGAGGAATTGCCGGCATGGTGGACATGGTTCATCGGCCCCAGGTCGCTGTACTTGCGATAGATCATGTCGCCATAGGTGGCGCCGCTGTCGTCGACCGGGATCGAGGCCCACTTGTCGAACACCGTCTTCAGCTGCGACAGGCCTTCCATCGTGGTCTCGGGCCGCGGGAACTCCTCATGGTCCAGGGCGACGCTGCCATCCTCGTTGTAGACGGTGACCAGGGACTTCGCGAAGCGGTTCTCCTTGATCGCCTGCGCCGCGCGCTGCTGGGAGACCAGCGCCAGCTCGTCCACCGCACGCCGGTCGATGCCCTCCATCGTGGCGATGGCATCGGCGCAGACGCCCTGCTGGGTCTGCGGGTGCAGCTTGCGCAGGTGCAGGTTGCCGGCGTCCAGCATCGGCGGCGTGTTCGGGTCGGCGGTGGCGGCGGTGTAGCTCATCATCTCCGTGCCGCCGGCGATCACCAGGTCCTCCATGCCCGACATCACCTGGGCCGCGGCCAGGTTGACCGAGGTGATGCCCGAGCCGCAGAACCGGTCCAGGGTGACGCCGGAGGCCTTGATGTCGTAACCGGCGTCCAGCGCCGCCATGCGGCCCAGGTCGCAGCCCTGCGCGCCGCGCTGGGTCGAGGTGCCCCAGATCACGTCGTCGACCTCGGCCGTGTTCAGGTCGTTGCGCTCCGCCAGCGCCTTCAGGACGGTGGCGCCGAGATGCTGCGGGTGCAGGTGGGCGAGGGCACCCTTGCCCACCTTGCCGATGCCGCGGGGAGTGCGGCAGGCGTCGATGATATATGCCTCAGGCATTGGACGTCTCCTTGGTCGCGTGTCTTGTCTCAGGATTGGGATTGCGGGAAGCTGCGGATCAGCGCGGCGCCATCCGGATGGCGCCGTCCAGGCGGACATCCTCGCCATTGAAATAGCCGTTGCGGCACATCTCCACCGCCAGGGAAGCATATTCCTCCGGATTGCCGAGCCGCGCCGGGTTCGGCACCTGGGCGGCCAGCGCCCGCTTCACATTGTCCGGCGCGCCCTGCAGCAGCGGCGTGTCGAAGATGCCGGGCAGGATGGTGTTCACCCGGATCAGTTCCGCGGCCAGGTCGCGGGCGATCGGCAGGGTCATGCCGATGATCCCGCCCTTCGACGCAGAATAGGAGGCCTGGCCGACCTGGCCGTCCTCTGCCGCCACCGAGGCGGTGTTCACCATCGCACCGCGCTCGCCGTCCACCGGGTCCAGGGTCATCATGCCGGCCGCCGACTTGGCGATGCAGCGGAACGTGCCGACCAGGTTGATCTGGATGATCCGGTCGAAGCGATCGAGCGGGAAATGCTTGATCTCGCCGGTCTTCTTGTCGCGCGAGGCGGTCTTGATCGCCTCGCCGGTGCCGGCGCAGTTGATCAGGATCCGCTCCTGGCCGATCGCGGCGCGCGCCTTGGCGAAGCCGGCATCGACCTCGTCCTCCTTGGTGACGTCGACATCGGCGAAGACACCGCCCAGTTCCTTGGCCAGCGCCTCGCCCTTCTCGTCGTTCAGGTCGAACAGCGCCACCTTCACGCCGGATTCCGCCAGCTTCCGGGCGGTCGCCGCCCCCAGGCCCGAGGCGCCGCCGGTGATCACGGCGGATACGGTCGAATCAAGCTTCATGTCGTTTCTCCACTGCTGTCTTTCTGGATGGTGGGGCTTGTTCTGCCGGCGCAGCCGTCCGGCCCGGCTGGCTGTGGGGCAAGGCCCGAGAGCTGCTGCACCGACCGCTCCAGGGAAACGGCCAGGGCCTCCAGGCGGCTCATGATCGCGTCCGGCTGCGCGCGCCTCGGCGCCGCCGCACTGCCGGCGGGCAGACCGTAGCAAGCCCGGATCTGGCCGATCACGTTGTCCACCGCCGCCTCGGCATCGCCCGGGTGGCGGCGGCTGCGCTGAACGATGGAGCGGGCGGAATATTCCAGGCTGCCGAAAAAGCTGTCCCGCACGGCGCGGAGGTTCGCCTCCGGGACGATGACGCCCCGGTCAATGCCACGACGGAACACCTCGTCGAAGACGGCGGCATAGCGGCGCATCTTCTCCCGCGAGGCGGCCAGTTCCTCGCCGGTGCGCCGAAGCGCGAAGGTCAGGTTGATGAAGTCGAAATTGGCGATCAGGGCCGCCAGATGGTAGCGGGCGAGGGCGCGGAGTTGCGCGAAGCTGTCTTCCTCGGACGCCACGGCGGCGAGGGCGCCATCGGTCAGCCCGGCCCAGAACTCCGCCAGCACGGCCTGCATCAGGTCGCTCTTCGCCTTGTAGTAGGAATAGAGCGCACCGTCGGAAATCCCGGCGCGGCGTGCGATCTCCGTCACCCGGGCACCGTCATAGCCCTTCTCCACGAAGACGGCCCGCGCCGCCTCCAGAAGCAGGCGCTCCTTCTGCTTGACCCTTTCGCTGCGTGTCACGAGCTGACTGGTGCCGGCGCCCAACTGTGCCTCGAATGCTGCTCCGTTACGGGCTCCCCGCCCTGAATTGAAGGCCATTCATAAATTCCGAACGGGTTTCAGGCAAGGGCCGTTTCCGGCACTGCCCGGCGCTTTTCCCTGATCCCGCAAAACGTGCCGGAACAGGGAGTTGCGAAGTGTTTCCTGTGACACTGATGGTACCGGGACCCTGCCATGCATCACCCCGCACCGCTTCCTTATTCCTGCCGGCGCAAAGCTGGTGCATCGTTGCCTCCGGAGAGATCGTTTCTCCCGCCAGCGTCCGGAACGTCATGCGAGACACAGACCCCGCCACTCGGCTGCCGCGGAGCGGCGCCCGGCCCGCCATCGCGCGATGAGGATCAAGTCCCTCCGGCTGCTCATCGTCGGCAGCCTGCTGGTCATCCACATCGCCTCGACGGCGATCTTCCTGGCCGCGGCGTGGGAACTGGCACAGGCGGACCAGCGGAGCTTCGCCGATTCCTCCATGCAGGGGACGGTGGACAATGTGGCGGACCACAGCCAGGCCTTCATCGGCCGGCTGTCGCGGGTGGCGCTGCTGAGCCGCAACCTGGCCGAGGCGACGATCCTGCAAACCGAGGATTTCGACGTCCTGGAACGCTATTTCCTGGAGATCCTGGAGATCAATCCGGAGATCACGGGGATCTATTTCGGCACCGTCCGGGGCGCCTTCGTCTTCGTCACCCGCGAGGCACCGGAACTGGAGGGCGAGGCGGTCTACTTCTCCCGCCTGATGCGCGAGGCGCCCGGCGGCCGCAGTTCGCAGATCCGCCTGCGCGATGCCGGCTTCGACATCATCCGGCAGCGCGACCTGGGCCTGTCCGACCCCTACGACCCGCGCGAGCGGCCCTGGTTCGCGCCGGCAATGGCGGGGCAGGGCGTGTTCTGGACCGAACCCTATCCGTTCTATACCTCGCAGCAGCCCGGGATCAGCAGCGGGATCCGCGTCGACAGGGCGGACGGATCCCCCATGGGCGTGGTGGGGGCCGATGTCTCGCTCGCCTCGCTGCAGGCCTTCGTCGGCGGCCTGACCGTCGGCAAGACCGGCTATGCCTTCCTGCTCGACCCGAAGGGACGGGCGATCAGCCATCCGGCGATGACCCTGGACGGCGATGGCGGCAGCAGGCTGCGCGACTTGGCGGAGCTCGACGATCCGGCGCTCGCGACGGTGGTGGCGCGGCTTGCGGCCGGCGATGCCGCGATCGGCGATGTGCTGGAGGTCGAGGATTCCGACGGGGAGAACCGCCTGGTGCTGGCGCAGCGCATCAGGTCGGAGCAGGGGGACTGGATCGTCGGCGCCGCGGTGCCGGAAGCCGACCTGTTCGGCTGGTTCGGGGAGCTGACTCGCTCCATCGTGCTTCTGGCCCTCGGCCTGACCGTGTTCTGGTGCCTGGCCGGCATGCTGCTGTGGCGGCTGGTCGACCGGCGCTTCGCCAACCTGCGGGCCCTTGCCGACCAGTACCTGGAACGCGGTCCGCCACCGCCGAAACACAGCAGGCGGTTCGGCACCTTCAGCGAGCTGGAACAGACGGAAGCCGCCATCGAGGCGGCGCTGGCCGAACTGGACCGGCAGCGATCGCACAATCTGGGCCTGCTGCACGAGGCGCGGCGTGCCAACCACGCCAAGACCCTGTTCCTGGCCAGCATGAGCCACGAACTGCGCACGCCGCTCAACAGCATCGGCGGCTTTGCCGAACTGATTGCCGACGAGCAGTTCGGCCCGGTCGGCCAGCCCCGCTATCGGGAATATGCCGGCCTGATCCTGCGCAGCAATCGCCGGATGCTGGACCTGGTACAGCAGCTGCTCGACCTCTCCGCCTATGAACTCGATCAGGTCCAGCTCACCCTGGAAGCGACGGATCTCGACGCCCTGGTCGACGAATGCATCGCGGAAGTGAAGGCGGACGCGGAGCGGAAGGGACTGACCCTGAGGGTGGATGCCCAGGACGGTCTTGCCGCCCGGGTCGACCGGGTGAAACTGCGGATCCTGGTCTCCAACCTGCTGCGCAACGCGATCTCCTATACGCCGGCCGGCGGCCATGTCGAGATCGCGCTGCGGCGCACGCCAGAGGGCGCGCCGCAGCTGCAGGTCACCGATACCGGCATCGGCATGGATCCGTCGAAGCTCGACCAGCTGCGCGAACCCTTCACCCGCAACAGCGACGATCCCTTTGTCGCCGAAGCCGGCGGCTCCGGCCTCGGCCTGGCGATCGTCGACCGGATCGCGGCAAGCCACGGCGCCGACCTGGTGATCGAGACGGCGCTGGGCGCCGGGACCAGGGTGATCCTGACCTTTCCGCCGGACTCGTCAGGCCCTGTCTCAGGTGAGAGTCCCGCAGACAAAAGCGATGCCATTTCCGAAGCTTAGAAGCCGCTCCTCATCTGTCCTGATAAACCGGTGCGCGCTTCTCCAGGAAGGCGTCGATGGCTTCCCTGGCATCCTCGGAATGCGACAGCAGTGCCTGATGCCGGTCTTCGACGGCCATCACCGCGTCCAGGCTGGGCGCGTCGATCGACAGGTTCAGGGCCTCCTTGGACATCCGCAGGCCAAGCGGCGCGGTTGCCAGCATATGGTCGATCAGCGGCTGTGCGGCCGCCGCCAATCCGGCTTCCGGCACCACCCGGGACACCAGGCGCATCGCCAGCGCTTCCTCGGCCGACACGAAGCGGCCCGTCAGGATGATCTCCGTCGCCATCGAGGCACCGACCAGGCGCGGCAGGAAATAGGACGAGCCCATGTCGCATCCTGTCAGGCCGATCTTGATATAGGCCGCGTTCATTTTCGCGGTCTCGGCGGCGATGCGGATGTCGCTGGCCAGCGAGAGGGAGAAGCCGCCGCCGCAGGCCGCGCCATGCATCAGGGCGATGATCGGCTGCGGGCAGCGGCGCATGGCCCGGCAGATGTCGGAGAAGCGGTTCTGGATCTCCCAGATGACGTTCGGGCTGCGGTTCTGGGCGATGCTTTGCGCGACATCGGAATCCGGCGCCATGTCGAAGCCGGCGCAGAAGGCGCGGCCGGCGCCGCGCAGCACGACGATCCGCGTGTCGCGGTTGCGGCGCAGATCCTCGAAATAGGTCCGCACCGCATCCACCAGGGCGAAGTTCAGGGCATTCAGCCGGTCGGGGCGGTTCAGGGTGACCCAGTCGACTGGGCCGCGATGCTCGACGATCAGGACGTCGTCGGTGCTCATGTGCAGGCTCATCAGGGGCGCGCTTCCATCATGTTTCGTTGAGGCATCAGCGTAGCGGAAGCGCCAAGGGCCTGAGAATGCGGGACTTTCTGGAACGTCCGATATTTTCCATAATATACATTATGCGATTATTAGATATGCGGATCGGGCCGCCGCCGGCCGGCAATCCCTCCGCTTCCCTAGACCGCCCCGGCCGCCTTCATCTGCTGCAGGATCCCGCCCATCCGGGCATGGATCGCGTTGATCCCCTGCAGCGGCCGGACCATCACCTTGAAATCCACGATACGGCCATCGGCATTGCAGGTGATCAGGTCGATGCCGTTGACGTGGACGCCGTCGATCTCGCACTCGAACTCCAGGACCGCCGCATTGCCGGCGGCGATTTCCCGCACATAGCGGAAGCCGGGTCCGAGGCGCCCGATGCCGATGCGCCAGTCCGTCACCTCGCCGCCGAAGGCCAGGCAGGCCGCCAGCAGATAGGTCCGGGTTTTCTCCCGCCCCACCTGCGGCGTGTGGACCACCGGCGAATGGAAGACGCAATCTTCCGCCAGCAGCCGGTCCAGGCCGCCCTCCAGCTCGCCATGGGTGAACCGGTGCCAGTCGGCAATCACGGCGTCGATCATTGCTGCATCCCCCTTTGCGCCATCCCGGTCCGCCAGGCCGCCAGGCCGTTTCCGCCAGGAAATGCGCGCCAGGATGAGAGCTTGCGCACCGTCGTTCCGGCGGTGGTCGGATACCCAATAGCAGCGGCAGCCGGTGCGCAAGCTCTTATCCTGCCGCGCCCCGCCCAGCCGCTCAGCCGGCCGGGCCCTCCTCCGGCATCAGCACCTGCAGGGCCATCGGCAGGATCCGGATCTCCACCGGCGAGGGGAAGAGCCGCAGTTCGCCGTCCACGGACAGATGGATGTGGCTGCGCCGGGTCTGCAGCGTGATCCGCTCCCCTTCCGCCAGGATGAAGCGGTCCAGCAGGCCCTCGTCCCGGGCGGCGACGAACTTCTCGCGGCCATGACGGCGAGTCGCCTTCGTGGACAGGCCATAGACGACAAGCCGGCCGCCATCGAGCCTGTCGCGGGCGAAGGGATGTTCCAGCCGGCCGCGAAAGCGGTTGAGCGACACCATCAGGACGGCGGCGCGGACATCCATCTCCGCGCCGTCGATGGTCAGGCGGAAGCGGGTCCCGGGCCGCCGGATCAGGCTGCGCAGCGCATACCAGCCCATCTTCAGCCAGGCCAGCGCGCGCAGATGCCGGCGCTGGATCTCGCGCAGGCGGATGGTCGCGCTCAGGCGCCCGGCCATCGCCTTCAGCAGGCAGAGTTCGCCGCCGACATCGGCGACATCGATGCGCCGCACCGCCCCCCGGCCGAGGATCGCGGCAGCCCCCTGCAGGTCGAGCGGGATCTGCAGGTCGCGGGCCAGGACATTGAGCGTGCCCAAAGGCAGGATGCCGAGGATCTTGCCGGATTCTATCGCCATGCCGGCCGCATGCTGCAGGGTGCCGTCGCCGCCGCCGACCAGCACCACCTCGGCATCGGATGCGAAGGCCGCCTTCAGGGCCGCCTGCATCTCCTTCGGTTGGGCGAGCCGGAAATCGATCAGGTCGTGTGCCGCCTGCAGGTCGGCTCGAAGCCGGTCGGCCAGCGCGTCGCCGCCATGGTGCAGCAATGTTCCGGCCTGGGCGTTCAGCACGGCGAAGATCCTGCGCCGCTCCATCCCCGTTCCCTCCGCCGGCCCGTCGGCTGCGATCGTCTCTGCCTGCTGCGCCACGTCCGCCGTCATCCTCTGCCTGCCGCGGCAACCGGCCGCCGAAACACCCGTACCCAACACCAACCGTTCATCAACACGCCGGGGGCCGCTGCGGTTTCCTCGCTATCCGGCGGATATGGTGACGCAGTCCAGCAGCGGCCCGAGCTGCCCGACGCGGCGCTCGATCGTGGCGGCCCGTCCGCTGATCCGTCCGGATGGCCGGCCGGCCGACCATTCCCGGGGGTTTGGCAGCACCGCCGCGAGGAGGGCTGCCTGGCGCCGGCTCAGGTCGGCCGCCGGGCGGTCGAAATGGTGCCGCGCCGCGGCCTCAGCGCCATAGACCCCCGGCGCCCATTCGACGATGTTCAGATAGACCTCGATGATCCTGCGCTTCGGCCAGAGCAGCTCGATGGCAAAGCTGATCGGCAGTTCCAGCGCCTTCCGCAGGGCGCTGCGTCCCGGCCAGAGGAACAGGTTCTTCGCGGTCTGCTGGGTGATGGTGGAGCCACCCCGTCCCGGCCGGCCGGCCAGGAAGTCGGAGACCGCCTCGCGGAACGCTTCCTCGTCGATGCCCCAGTGGCTGCAGAAAAGATTGTCTTCCGATGCCACGACGGCGCGCGGCAGCGCCGGCGCAATGGCCGCAAGCGGCACCCATTCATGATGCAGCGGCGGCATGCGCATCAGCATCAACGGGGTCAGCGGCACCGGCAGGACACGGAACAGCACGATCAGGCCCAGCAGCACCGCCACAATAGCGGCGATCGTCACCAGCAGCAGCCGCAGCACCCTGCGCGAGCGCGACGGCGCGGCCGCGGCCTCCGCGGTCACCGGCCCCTCCCCCGGCCGCGGCTGCAGGACCGCGGCGTGGAGGCACATGCCGCGCTTGCCTCCGCCGGGAACGCCCCCGATACTCCGGCGCCATGTCCTCCCCCGCACATCCCCCCTGCTCCGCCGCCGACGACGAAACCCCGGAGGCAGGATCCGGCAGCCCTATCCAGCGCCTGCTTGCCATCATGGCGCAGCTGCGCGACCCGCAGGGCGGCTGCCCCTGGGACCTGGAGCAGGATTTCCGCAGCATCGCCCCCTACACGATCGAGGAGGCCTATGAGGTCGCCGACGCGATCGAGCGCGACGACATGGCGGATCTGCGGGACGAACTGGGCGACCTGCTGCTGCAGGTCGTGTTCCACAGCCGGATGGCGGAGGAAGCCGGCCGTTTCGCTTTCGCCGACGTGGTCGAGGCGATCTCCGACAAGATGCTGCGGCGTCATCCCCATGTCTTTGGCGATGCCAGCTTCGCCGATGCCGCCAGCCAGACCGTCAACTGGGAAGCGCAGAAGGCGGCGGAGCGGGCCGCCAAGGCGGCGGCCGATCCGGATGCCGCGCCGGCCGGCACCCTGGACGGCATCCCGGCCAGCCTGCCGGCCCTGCTGCGGGCGCTGAAGCTGCAGAAGCGGGCCGCGCGGGTGGGCTTCGACTGGCCGTCGACCGGCCCGGTCTGGGAAAAGCTGGACGAGGAGATCGGCGAACTGCGCGACGCCGCCGCCGGCAGCGACCGCCAGGCGCTGGAAGACGAGCTGGGCGATGTCCTGTTCGTCCTGGTCAACCTGGCCCGGCACTGGGACATGGACCCCGACGCGGCGCTGCGGCGGACGAACGCCAAGTTCGAGCGCCGCTTCCGCCGGGTCGAAGCGCTGCTTCGGGCCGAGGGACGCGGGCCGGAGCAGTCCGACCTGGAGGAGATGGACCGGCTCTGGGACCGCGCAAAGGTCGAGGAACGGGCCAAGGCGGAGGAATAGGCCGCCCGCCTCCGCCCGGTTGTGGTCACCCGGCCGCGCCGGCCTTGGGCTGCAGCCAGGCGCCGAACAGTTCGTTGCGGACCGCATGCCAGCCGGCCTCGCTCTGCGCCACCAGAAGCGGCCAGTGCTGCTTCGGCGGCAGGCCCGGACGATAGCCTGTGCCGTCGAGCCGCGCGGCATGGCCGCCTGCCTCCTCCACGATCAGGCAGCCGGCGGCATGGTCCCAGGGATACATGCTGCCATAGGCGGCGAAGTCGATCTGCGCCTGCGCCGCCGCAAGATATTCCACGCCGGAGCAGCGCAGGATCAGCTGCGTGGCATAGCGGTCGCTCACCGCGGCCAGCGCCGCCACCGCGGCGCGATCGGCATGGTTGCGGACATTGATGCAGCCGGTCATGTGGCTCAGCGCGGGCGGGCTGCCGGTGCGGGCCGGGCGGAATTCCCGCCCCTTCGCCAGCAGGCGCGCCCCGCTGCCGCGTTCCGCCACGGCGGTCAGGTCCTGCACGGGGTCGTGGATCCAGCCCATCCGGGTCTCGCCGCGGACGACATAGGCGAGGATGATGGCGAACATCGGTACGCCGGTGGCGAAGTTGATCGTGCCGTCGATCGGATCGATCACCCAGACCGGCTCATCGCCGTCCAGCAGCGACATCAGCGACGGGTCCGCGGCAACCGCTTCCTCCCCCAGCACCACGGTGCCGGGATAGCTGGCGGAGAGCCATTCGGTGAGCGCCTCCTCGACCGCGACATCGGCCACGGTGACGAGGTCGTTGGGCCCCGTCTTCTGCTTCACCTGCGCGGGATCGAGCTGCCGGAAATGATGCAGCGCGACCTCTTCGCCGATACTGCGGATCTTCGTCGCGATCCGCACGGGGTCCGGAGCGGTCATCGTCCCGGCCCGGCGCTCAGCTGACCACGCCCATGATGTCCGCTTCCTTCATGATCAGCAGTTCCTCGCCGCCGACCTTGATCTCGGTGCCCGACCATTTGCCGAACAGCACCCGGTCGCCCTTCTTCACGTCCAGCGGCAGCAGACGCCCGTCCTCGGCGCGCGCGCCGGCGCCGACGGCGATCACCTCGCCCTCCTGCGGCTTCTCCTGGGCGCTTTCGGGAATGATGATCCCGCCGGCGGTCTTTCCCTCGCTCGCCACCCGGCGGACAAGGACCCGGTCGTGCAATGGCCGCAGCTTCATGGTGCCACTCTCCTTGCGGTTGGGCTCCGTTGGTCGGGGCGGTGATAAGAACGGGGTTCCAGGCTGTCAACCGGCCCGTTGGCCGCCGCCACCACCCGGCCCGTCCTGGCCGCCGTGCAGCTTCAGGAAACGGCCATGGTCCGCCGGACGCAGGCGCACGGTCACCGCCACCCGGCCGGATTCGGTGTCGCTGCGGGTGACCACCTCGCCATGCCGGTAGAGCCAGGACAGGGCTGCGCCGTCCTCCGGCGGCAGTTCGATCTCATAGCTCTGCAGGTCGCGGCCGATCTGCTCCGAGAGCAGCTGCAGCAGCGCCTCGATCCCCTCCCCGCTCAGCGCCGAGACCGCGACACGCGCCGCGATGCCCTCGCCGCCGACGCCGGCGCCGGCCGGGCCGTCGGCGAGGCGCGCCCGCTGCTCGGGTGACAGACGGTCGACCTTGTTCATCGCCTCCACGATCGGGACCTCGCCGCGGGTCACGCCCAGCTCCTCCAGGACGGAGGCGACGTCGGCGGCCTGCGCCGCCGTATCGGGGGCGCTGGCATCGCGCACGTGCAGCAGCACGTCGGCGGCCAGCACCTCTTCAAGGGTGGCGCGGAAGGCCGCCACCAGCTGGGTGGGCAGGTTCGAGATGAAACCCACAGTGTCGGAGATGATGGCGGTGCGGCCGCCCGGCAGCTCGATCGCGCGCATCGTCGGATCGAGGGTCGCGAACAGCATGTCGGCGGCCTTCACCTCCGCCCGGGTGAGGCGGTTGAACAGCGTCGACTTGCCGGCGTTCGTGTAGCCGACCAGCGCCACGATCGGATAGGGCACGCGCTCCCGGCTCTCGCGATGCAGGGTGCGGGTGCGCACGACATCGGTCAGCTCCAGCTTGATACGCGCGATCCGCTCGTCGATCAGCCGGCGGTCGATCTCCAGCTGCCGCTCGCCCGGGCCGCCCAGGAAGCCGGCGCCGCCGCGCTGGCGTTCCAGGTGGGTCCAGGACCGGACCAGGCGCGAGCGCTGGTAGGTCAGGTGCGCGAGTTCCACCTGGAGCCGGCCTTCCCGGGTGCGGGCGCGCGCGCCGAAGATCTCCAGGATCAGCCCGGTCCGGTCGATGACCTTGCAGCCCAGGGCGGTCTCCAGATTGCGCTGCTGGCCCGGCGTCAGGGGGCCGTCGACAATCACCAGGGCGATCTCCAGCGCCGAGACCTGCTCCGCCAGATGCGCGACCTGGCCGCCGCCCAGAAGGGTCTGCGGCCGCGGCTTGCGCAGCGGCAGGACCTCGCCCATGACGACATGGAGCCCGATCGCCCGTGCCAGGCCGATCGCCTCCTCCAGGCCCTGCTCCGGGTCGCGGGTTACCGATTCGGCCGGCGCTTCCGGCCTGTGCGCCCGATCTGCGCCGCCGCTTTCCCGGCCGGCGGGCAGCACGGGATGCACGACATAGGCCCGCTGTCCGCCGTCGGCGCCTGCCGGCCGACGCGGGTCAGACTGTTCCGCGGCCGGGCGGTCCCCGGCCGCGCGACCGCGCGCGGCTTCGCCGTCTGTCGCGGGATGGAACAATCGGATTGCCTGACTCAGCTCGCCGCCGCGTCGTGGCTGGCCGGATCGAACAGCTGGATCGGTCCGGAGGGCATCACGGTCGAGATGGCGTGCTTGTAGACAAGCTGAACATGTCCGTCACGACGCAAAAGGACGGAAAAGTTGTCGAACCAGCTGATCACCCCCTGCAACTTGACCCCGTTGATGAGGAAGACGGTAACCGGCGTCTTGTTCTTCCGGACGTGGTTCAGGAACACGTCCTGGACATTCTGCGCCTTATCAGCAGGCATGGCTGACCTTTCTTATTGGCGGCCGATTTTTCGGCTTCGCAGGTTGTGTGTCACGGAGGGCCATGCACCCCCGCACGGCCCTCACAATCAGAGATAGCCATCATGTTGCGCTGCGGCAAGACACAGATTTCGCGGAGTTCAGGGGTATGCAGATACGCCCCCGGGTTCACACCGCGGTAGCATGCTCCACATAGCTCTGACGCAGGCGCTCCGTCAGGATGCCCGGCGCCCCGTTGCCGACCGGCCGGCCGTCGATCTCCACAATCGGCATCACGAAGGCCGTGGTGGAGGTCAGGAACGCCTCCCGGGCGGACATCGCCTCTTCCAGGGTGAAGCGCCGCTCCACGATCTCCGTCCCCGCATCCGCGGCAAGCTGCAGCAGCGCGCGGCGGGTGATACCGTTCAGGATGTTCGGGCTGACCTCGCGGGTGACGATCCTGCCTTCGGCGTCGACGATCCAGGCATTGGTGGAACTGCCCTCCGTCACATAGCCCTCGGCGTCGATCATCCAGGCCTCGAAGGCGCCGCGATCCTTCGCTTCCTGCTTGGCCAGGCAGTTCGGCAACAGGGAGATGGACTTGATGTCGCACCGGTCCCAGCGGATGTCCGGCACCGAGACGACCTTCACCCCCTCCCCCGCCTTCCGGGCGATGCCCTCGAAATCCATGCTCTTCGCCGTCATCACGACCGCCGGCTTCGCGGCCTTCGGAAAGGCATGGTCGCGCCGCGCAACGCCTCGGGTCACCTGGGTATAGACGATGCCGTCGCGCACCCGGTTGCGGCGCGCCGTCTCCTCCATCACCGCCAGGATCGCGCGTCCGCTCATCGGCATCGGAATCCGCAACTCGGACAGGGACCGTTCCAGCCGTTCCAGGTGCATGTCGGAATCGACCAGGCGGCCGTTGCGCACGGCCGTCACCTCATACACCCCGTCGGCGAACTGGTAGCCGCGATCCTCGATATGCACCATGCCGTCGCAATGCGGCAGGTAGCGGCCGTTCACATAGGCGATGCGGGACATGCGTCTTCTCCTGCTGTGCGGACGATAGGTTCCCTCCCGACGGCGTTTTTCGCGTTTCTTATCAGAAATATTCCAGGCGCACCGCGAACATCTTCTCCACGTGGCGCACCATCTCCGACATCGCGAACATGATCACCCGGTCGCCGGCCTCGATCACGGTATCGCCGCGCGGCAGGACGACCTCGCCCCGGCGGACGATGGCACCGACGATGATGCCGTCGGGAATGTCCATCTCCCGCAGGTTCTTGCCGACCAGGCCGGAGGTCTTCAGCGCCTCCGCCTCGATGATCTCCGCGGTGCCGTCGCGCAGGGAATAGACCTGCCGGATCCGGCCGCGCCGGACATATTGCAGGATCGTCGACACCGTGGTGCCGCGGGGATTGACCACCACGTCGATCCCCAGCGAGGTGATCAGGCCGCGATAATCCTCGTTGTTCACCAGGGCGACGGCGCGCTGGCAGCCCGCGCGCTTGGCCAGCAGGGAGGCCAGGATGTTGACCTGGTCGTCGTTGGTCAGCGCGACGATCGCCTCGGTACCGGAAATGTTGGCCTCGTCCAGCAGCTCGCGGTCCAGCGCGTCGCCGTGCAGCACCACTGAATGGTGCAGCCGGTCCGCGGCAATCTCGGCATGTGCCAGGTCGCGCTCGATCAGCTTGATGCGCACGCCGGGATGGGTCTGCTCCATCTGCCGGGCGAGGAACAGGCCGATATTGCCGGCGCCGACGATGATCAGGCGGCGCGCCTCCTTCTCCTCGTGGCCGAACAGGCCCATGGCCCGCTGCACCTGCTGGGTGTCCGCGATGAAATAGATCTCGTCGCCCGGGAACAGCTGGTCGTCGCCATGCGGCACCACCAGCTTGTCATTGCGCACGATGCCGCAGACCACCGCCTTCAGGTCCGGGAACAGGTCGGTCAGCTGCCGCAGTGGCGTATGCACCACCGGGCAATCCTCCCCCAGACGGACGCCGATCGTGCGCACCCGGCCGTCGGCGAAGGGGATCATGTCCAGCGCGCCGGGCACCTCCAGCCGCCGCATGATCGCGCGCGCCACCTCGACCTCGGGGGAGATGATGACATCGATCGGCAGATGGTCGGTGGAGAACAGGTCCGACCATTCGGGGTTCAGATAGGCCTGCGCACGCACCCGGGCGATCTTCGTCGGCACGTGGAACAGCGAATGGGCGACCTGGCAGGCGACCATGTTCACCTCGTCGGCGAAGGTCACGGCAATCAGCATGTCGCAGTCCTGCGCCCCGGCCCGTTCCAGGGTGTCCGGATAGGAGGCCATGCCGACAAGCCCCTTCACGTCGATGCTGTCGGAGATCCGCTGGATCAGCTCCGGCGTGCGGTCGATGACGGTGACGTCATTGCCCTCTCGCGCAAGCTGCTTGGCGATGTTGGAGCCGACCATGCCCGCGCCACAGATGATGATCTTCATCGCTCGACCTTTCCGCGGGCAACCGTACCGGCCCCACCGTCACGCCTGTCGCCCATGGTGTCCGTCGTCCGTGATTCCGCCCGCCGCGCGGCGCTGCAGGCCGCCCGCACTATGGACCCGAAGCGCGGCCAGGATAAGCCCGCCGGACGGCCCGCGGCCGCGTCGTTCAGGCGCGCTGCGTCGTCTTGTCCAGGGTGTTGACCCCGAGCGCATTCAGCTTGCGGTGCAGGGCGGACCGTTCCATGCCGACGAAGGCGGCGGTCTTTGAGATATTGCCGCCGAAGCGGGTGATCTGCGCGGTCAGGTACTCGCGCTCGAAGATCCGCCGCGCGTCGCGCAGCGACAGGGCCATGATCTCCTCGTTGCCGCCGGCGCGGCTGATCGCCGGTGCCGAGGCGGAGATGTCGGACGGCAGCATGTCGCTGCGGATCGGCGTATTCGGGTCGCCGGGCGCCAGGATGATCAGCCGGGCGACCAGGTTGCGCAGCTCGCGCACATTGCCGGGCCATTCCGCGGTCTGCAGGGCGGCCATCGCGTCCTCGGCGACACGCCGCCGCAGCAGGCCCTGCGCCTCCGCCTCCCGCGCCATGAAATAGTCGACCAGCGCGGGGATGTCCTCCCGCCGCTCCGACAGCGACGGCACCCGCAGCGGCACCACGTTCAGGCGATGGAACAGGTCCTCGCGGAAACGGCCCTGCTCGATCTCGCCCGTCAGGTCGCGCGAGGTCGCGCTGACGACCCGCACGTCCACCTGGACCCGGGCGCGGCCGCCGACCCGCTCGAAGGTCTGGTCCACCAGGACCCGCAGGATCTTCGCCTGCGTCTCCTTCGGCATGTCCGCGACCTCGTCGATGAACAGGGTGCCGCCATGGGCCTGCTCGAAGGTGCCGACCCGGCGGCCCGTCTCGGCGCCGGGGGCCCCCTCCTCGATGCCGAACAGCTCCGCTTCCATGCGCTCCGGTGCCATGGAGGCCGCGTTCAGCACGACGAAGGGCCCGTCCGCGCGGCGCGAGCGCAGGTGGAGCATCCGTGCCACCAGCTCCTTGCCCGATCCGGGGGGGCCGGAGACCAGGACCCGGCTGTTGGTGGGCGCCACCCGCTCGATCGCCTGGCGGACCGCGTTCATCGCGGTGGAACGCCCGACCAGATCCAGCTCGCCGCCCGCCCGCTGCCGCAGCTCCGCATTCTCGCGTTTCAGCACGGCCGCCTCGATCGCCCGGGTCACCTGGATGATCAGGCGATCGGCATTGAACGGCTTCTCGAGATAGTCGTAGGCGCCGTACTTGATGGCCGCCACGGCGGTCTCGATATTGCCGTGCCCGGATATGACGATGACCGGCATTTCCGGGTGGATCGCCTTCAACCGCTCCAGCACCTCCAGCCCGTCCATGTCGCTGCCCTGCAGCCAGATGTCCAGGATGGCCATCGTGGGACGGCGCTGCTCCACCGCATCCAGCGCCTCGCGCGCGGTGCCGGCCAGGCGGGGTTCGAAACCCTCGTCCTCCAGGATCCCGGCGACCAGGTCGCGGATGTCGGCCTCGTCATCGACGATGAGGATGTCCTTAGCCATTTGCCGCCTGCAGTTCTCCTGCCTTGTCCATGCTGTCCTCCGATTCCGTAAGCCGGTCCAGCGGGAAGCTGAGGGTCACCACCGCACCGGGACCGCCGTCGACCGGTTCTTGCAGATGCAGCGCGCCGCCATGCTCCTCCATCACCTTCTTCACGATCGCCAGACCCAGCCCCGTGCCCTTCTGCTTGTGGGTCACGTAGGGCTCCGTCAGCCGGTCGCGATCCTGCTGCGGCAGGCCGATGCCGTTGTCGCGGACGACGACCTGAACCGCCTCCGCCGTACGCAGCAGCAAAACCTTGATCTCGCCACGCGGCAGCGCGCCCTCGTCCGGCGCCACTCGCCCATGGATGGCGTCGGCGGCGTTCTGCAGCAGGTTGGTCATCACCTGCGACAGCTGCCGGCCGTCGCAGCGCAGCAGGAAGCCACGCAGCGCCTCCCCCCCGTCGACCCGGTAGCCGATATCGCCATGCGCCACCTGCTGCAGGAACACCGACTGGCGCACGATCTCGGACAGGTCCTCGTCGCGGAAGGTCGGTGCCGGCATCCGCGCGAAGCTGGAGAACTCGTCGACCATCCGGCCGATATCGCCGACCTGCCGGACGATGGTGTCGATGCAGCGCTCGAAGACGTCCGGGTCCTCGGAAACATAGCGCCGGTACTTGCGCCGCAGCCGCTCCGCCGACAGCTGGATCGGTGTCAGCGGGTTCTTGATCTCGTGCGCGATGCGGCGCGCGACATCGGCCCAGGCCGCGGTGCGCTGCGCCGCCATCAGCTCGGTCACGTCGTCGAAAGTGATGACATAGCCGATCACCGCGCCGCTGCGCTCCTGCCGGGTGACCCGGACATGCAGGGTCAGGCTGCGGCCGGTGCCGGCGACGACGATCTGGCGGTACAGGTCGCGGGCGCTGCCTGCGGTCGCATCGTGGAACAGGGCGGCGAATTCGGGCACCACGGCGGCAAGCGGCTGCCCCATCAGTTCCTCCGGCTGGCGGCCGAGCAGCTCGCTCGCGCGCTCGTTCGGCAGGGTGATATGGCCCTGCGCGTCGGTGCCGATGATGCCGGCGGACACGTCGGCCAGCACCGTCTCCGTGAACCGTCGCCGCTCGTCGATCTGGTTGTAGGCCTCCACCAGTTCGGCGCGCTGCCCGGCCAGCTGCTGGGTCATGCGGTTGAAGGCCCGGCCCAGCGCGCCCATCTCGTCATCCTCCGCGCCGGGCATTACCCGCGCGGTCAGATCGCCCTGACGGACCCGCTCCGCCGCGCCGACCAGTTCCCCGATCGGCCGCGCCATCCGGCTGGCTATGAACAGGCCGACCCAGACCGCCGCCAGGAACACCAGAAGCGCGACGACGAGCACGGCGCCGATGAAGGCGAACTCGATCCGCGAGTTCTGCTGCTCCAGCAGTTCGTACTGCCGGGCCGCCGCCTGCGCCTTGGCGACATGGGCCAGCACCCGCGGATCCACGAAGCGCCCGACATAGAGATAGGCATCGATGAAGTTCTCCAGCCGGACCAGCGCACGCACCCGGTCCTCGGTGGGCGAGGTCAGCACCACCACCCCGCCGTCGCGCGCCTTCTCCAGCGCCCATTCGGGGGCATTCTCGAACGCCATCACGAAGGACAGGTTGGACTGGGCGATCGGGCGGCCGGAGCCGGAGAAGACCACCGCCTCCGCCAGGGCCCGCAGGCGGACCTGGGTGGTCAGGACGCTGTCGAACAGTGCCTTGTTGCGGGACAGGGCGGGGGCATCCCTGTTCAGGTCGGCGGCCATCGCCAGGGTATCGGCCTGGATCACCTTCAGGTGCTCCTGGATATAGGCCTCCGCCACCGCGACGGATTCGTTGACCGCCTGGCTGACCTGCTGGCCGAACCAGGTCTCGATCCCCACCCGGACGAACAGGATGGAGAAAACGGCCATCAGGATCGCCGGCATCAGCGCCGCAGCGGCGAAGACCGCCACCAGGCGGGCGTGCAGCTTCCAGCCCGCGGATCCGCGCCGCCGCGCCACCCAGATCGCCACAAGGCGTGAGGTGATCACCCCGGTCAGCGCCAGCAGCAGGAAGAAGTCCACCAGCAGCAGGATCCAGAACAGGCTGGGTTGCGCAGTCGGCCCGGTGCCCTGGGTCAGTTCGATCACCGTGGCGGTCCCGGAGGCGACCGCCGCGACCGACAGCAGGATCGCCAGCTTGCCCGCGATGCCGGTGCGCCGGGCCCAGCGTATCAGGGCCAGGATCGGGCCGAAGATGCCGGCGCGCGGCTGAGCGGAGTCCAGGGTCACGGCTTGTTGCCGATTCGACGCAGTCGTGCGGCGGGCGCGCCACAGGCCCCCGTCAACCACATGACGACCGGATCGCCGCCCGGGGTTCCATCGGGAAACCCAAGGAAAATCCTAGCGAAAAACCTAGGGGAAATGATTGGGATTTGCCTCAACTCGGCACCGCTCTGGCGCATAACGACTGTGGCCTGCCGATCACATGTTACACAGGCTGTGGCGGAATTACATCATCAATTCGCAGGCAGTGGGTTCGAAGCGGTGCAATCGCGGCTACTTGACCCCGCGCACCACCTCGATCTCCAGGTCGCGGATCTTCTTGCGCAGGGTGTTCCTGTTCAGGCCGAGCAGCTGCGCCGCCTTGATCTGGTTCCCCCGGGTGGCCGCCAGGCTGACGGAGATCAGCGGCCGCTCCACCTCCCGCAGGATGCGGTCGTACAGGCCGTTCGGCGGCAGGGCGTCACCATGGGCGCCGAAATAGCGGGACAGGTGGCGTTCCACGGTGGCGCTCAGATTGGCGGGCTCCGATGCCTCGTCGCCCGGCACCAGCGGCGGC
>MDTD01097895.1_pt1 | contig 76398 bp, 57 predicted proteins | sample 811221 | NCBI WGS metagenome assembly MDTD01 (sample SAMN05326646, study PRJNA326480) | marine metagenome | isolation source: seawater | place: Pacific Ocean: South West | collected 2011 | reverse complement strand
TTGACGTGCATAAAGTCCCTACACGGAAGTGACGGAGGATGGGAATTAATTGTTTAAACCGCAGCAAGGACAAGACATAAGTGACATAGTTGGATTTCGTGCGGCTTTAAATGCGCGCATAAAAAACGCTGCACGCAGGCTGTTCACCTGATCAACGTGCAGCGTCGGGTCGGAGGATTGTTGGGTGGCTAGACGTGTCCATAATGATGAGTCACCCCCCCGGGGACTGATCACTTCAAGTCAATCTACCGCACCCAAATCAAGAGTCGATTTGACCGCTGGTGTGTACCTGAGCTTTGCCCGGCTCAGCTGGCACGAGACAGACGCCGCAACTGTTCACGTTGCACCGCCATGCTGATGGTCAGCAGACCTTGATTGAGATTGTTACCCGGTTGGCGTTTGTCGACACAGAACATGCCATAGCGCGTTCGCTTGGTGTCCAGTTCGCAGACGCTTTGGACGCACGCGGTCCCGGTGAATTGCCGGCCGTCGTGGTTCAGTGTGGTTTTGATAATTTCACCGACATTGTGTTTACCCGATGCGATCACGGCATAACCACTGGCGGAGACATCGACCAGGGAGACTTCACCTTCCTCAGCAAAGTGAGCTGTCCGACCGGAGATGACCGTGGAAACGCGGAAGGTCTGACGACTTTCAGCATCGACTGGTTCACCGAGCAGTTCAATGGACAGACGCATCACGCCATCAACCTGATCTTCGTCTTCTTCGTGAATGACCACTTCATACTTGGCTGACTGCTTGAGAAAATCACGTCGTCGGTCGTAATAGACAAGTACCTGACCGTCTTCGGGGAGCCAATCAAAGACCTGGCTGGTCTCAATGATGATCTGCCCCTGTTCCAAAGCCACAATGTCCAACGGGATAAGTACCCGCTGCTGGCCTTGGGTTGGTTTCTGAATGTAAATTAAATCGCCCTGAGTCAACATGTGTCGTTCCTTGATCAGTTCCAATGATACCCTGAGCAAAAACTACAATTCAGATCAGGCAAATGCCAAAGCCAAATGAGTCATTTTTGCTGGATCATTTCCAACTATATTTTTCAGTCGGCTGTTTCCCCATGAATCAGCCTGATAGGTGGGAACACGTTGAATCATCAAGGATTCGAGTGCTATAAAAACCTGGACCCCACTTTGCCGCAACAAGCATGTTGGTGTACTTGCCGTTGACACCCAAAGTATCGGGCATTGGAACGTCCCAATTAAGTCCAGTTTTAAAAAAAATGCGATATAACCCGTTCGAGTGTCTTTATTATCAGACATTGTAACCTAGTACAATATTGTAGTCTGAACGTAAGTCCCGTATAGATATAGCTATGCCGATAACATAACTAAAAATCCTTTTATCCGAAATAACAAATAAAGCACCAGTAAACAGGTTAGACAATCATCGTCTCTGTGACATGCTGTCGCAAGATACACCCATACAGATACTTACACCAAGCAAATACTTCGACCAGTGAACGTAATAAAACTTTTTACGCTCCACGTCCGCCAAAGTAGTCTCCGACGTAGTGGATATGGATATTACTGGTCGATCCAGGTTTACCGATGGGTTCGCCAGCGACAACCAGCAGGGCATCGCCGACATTGCACATGCGTTTTTCCTGCATGAGTTGGTCGACCTGCCAGATGAAGTCCTCGGTGTCGGCGGGTTGTTCCATATACATGGGTTTGACACCAAACAGAGGCGTCATGCGTCGCAGGGACTGCTGGTCGGAACTGAATGCCAGGATTGGCAAGGTCGGGCGGTTCTTTGATAAGTGTCTTGCAGCGCCACCGTTTTGGGACCAGACGACGATGTACTTGACGTTCATGTCACGAACGATGGTCATCACGCCGTGCGCCAATGCCGCCATACGCGAACGATCGGCCTGAAGCTTGGCAGGCGGTGTTCCCCAACGACGCTGCTCGGAGGCGACATTTTCCTGAACCTTCAATGCGATCCGCGCCATGTGATCAACGGCTTTGACGTTGTGTTTACCCACTGCCGTTTCGCCCGAGAGCATCACGCAATCGGTGCCATCGAAAATGGCGTTGGCCACGTCCGAGGCTTCGGCACGGGTCGGTGTCGGGAATTCAATCATCGACTCAAGCATCTGTGTCGCCACGATCACCGGCTTGCCGTATGCATGAGCCATGTTAATGATCTGTTTTTGGATAATCGGAACCGCTGCCAAATCCATCTCCACGCCCAAGTCACCACGGGCGACCATGATCGAGTCCGACGCATCAACGATGTTTTCCAAATCATCAATCGCTTCAGGCTTTTCAATCTTGGCGATGATCGGCATGGGCAAACGGCCCTTGAGCTTCCGCTTCATGTACTGACGGAGTTTGATCACATCCTCAGCCTTGCGGACAAAGCTCAAGGCTAAAAAGTCCACCCCATGTTCCATCGCCCAATCCGCACACTTCCAGTCATAGGCAGTCACCGAAGGGACCGAGAGCTTGGTCTCAGGCAGGTTCACACCTTTGGCAGAGGTGACCTTGCCGGGAGTCGTCACCGTGCCGATGAGTCGGTCCTCGGACTTATCCATGACCAGCACGTGGATGTTGCCATCGTTGATCATTAAGCGTTGGCCGGGTTCGACTTCGTCGATGAGTCGGTCGTAGGTGACGTTAAATGTCACCGGTGCCTCGGGATCAGCGCCAGCGACAATGGGATCGCGTTGGAAATAGACGGGTTGGCCCATCTCCAATTCCACGCCACCGTCGATGACTTTGCCCACGCGGATTTTAGGCCCACATAGGTCTCCGAGGACGCCCACTGGGATGCCTCCCTGTTCACTTGCCGTTCGGGCGGCAGTGAGCAATTGCAGGTGACTCTCAGGCGTACCGTGAGAAAAGTTAAGTCGGAACACGCGCACACCGGCTTCAATGAGTCGGGTGAGCACGGGAATCTCGCAACTGGCCGGACCCAAAGTTGCAATGATTTTGGTCAAGATGAAAGGTTTGGCGGGTATCACGCCGAAGATTCTAATAGGAACCGGCCTTGGGTACGAGCCTAAAGGCGATAAACACATGCTTTTGACAGTCAATCGAGACCTATGAACACCCTACCACCCGAACAAAAGTTACATTCCTGTTTGACCATTGATGTCGAAGAATACTTCCACATTGAGGCGGCGCACGGCCATGTCTCTAAATCACAATGGGATACAATGCCTTCCCGTGTTGCGAACAGTGTTCATAAGCTTTTAGAGCTTATGGACCAACATAATTGTCGCGCAACATTTTTTATTCTTGGTGATGTGGCAAGAAGATGCCCCCAAATCGCAAAAACCATTGCCAACGCCGGACATGAGATCGCAAGCCATGGCACCAACCATGATCGACTCCACCGACTCAACAGCATCACCTTTGCTCAAGACCTGACCATCTCCAAGAAGATTCTCGAAGACCAGACCGGCCAAGCCGTTCGCGGATACCGGGCGCCGACATTCAGCGTGGTTCCGGATACCGCATGGGCGATTGATGTACTGCTCAACGCAGGCTTTGACTATGATGCGTCAATCTTCCCGGTGATGCATCCGGCTTATGGCGTCCCCGATGCCCCGGTCACGCCGTTCTATGTCACCGGCCCGTCAGGTCGCAAACTCCTCGAAGTCCCGCCACTGGTTTGGGAGGTTGGCAAGAAGCATGTCGCCGTCGCAGGTGGGGGTTACTTCCGACTGCTGCCGTTGTGGTTCATGAAGCGTGGCCTTAAGCAATCGCTAAGTCAAAATCGTCCAGCAGTGTTGTACTTTCATCCCTGGGAGTTCGACCCGGACATCCCGCGGTTACCTTTGCCGTTGACCGGGCGACTGCGAACGTACCTGGGACTCAAATCTGCATTACGCAAACTCGACCACATCCTGAGTCTGCCCGGCAGAGAGTGGACAACGATGTCCTCGAATCTGGATCACTTCCATGCGATGGCCAGTAACGGCAAACCGTACGCGTTGGCGGCGTAATCAAAATTGTTGTTCAGCAATTCGCGCCTTGGTCGTAAAATAGATGCACCAACATGTCGCTTGCGTTGTCTGTACTTCCGAGGTGCTTTGAAATGGTTCACGCATTGATTAACTGGTGTCGGCCGGTGAGTGATCGACTGATCACCAACTATCACGGTTATTGGCAGCGATACCAATGGCTGCTATTGGCGACAACCCTGGCAGCCATCGCGGACTTGATGACCACCATCCGCTTTATGCACATTGATGGGATTGAACACGAACTGCATCCTGCAATCCGTTTGGTCTCTTGGGCTTTGGGGCCTCTGGCTGGCCCGATCTTTGGCAAGCTCGCACAGTTGGCTGCGATTGTGTTGGTGACAGTCTATGCCCGACGGCTTGCTGGCTATGTGTTCTTTACCACAACGGTGATGTACGCATGGGCTGCCTGGTACAACGTCTGGGGTCGCGACCTATACTCGCCCCTGCTCATTGAGTGGTTGCCGTTGTAGGTGACAGATGAACATGCGTTTTTGTCTTAACCACAGAGGCTCAGAGACACAGAGTTAAGACAGCCCAACACTGAGCAACGCGAAGTGTGGGATACCTATGACAACCAGGTGATACCCATCCCGCCAATGACACGTGCGTTGAGAATTTCTTGAGCACCGGATGTCAATCCGGTGCAAGTGCCTTGATCAACATTATTATGACATGCACCGCATTGACATGCGGTGCTCAATGAAACACGAGGTCTTAATGGGATTGGCATGATACCCATCCCAGTCTTCGTAAAGCTCAGACTTGGGCTTGAGTTTTTTTGTGTTGCTCTGTCTTAACTCTGAGCCTCTGCGACTCTGTGGTGAAAGCCTAGGAGATCGCTCACGCAGCATGGCGCGCAACCGACTCACCGGCGACTTGCTTGCCAAGCAACAACTCGACCATCGGCGCCAACTGCGCATTCCATGTGTATTGCTGCTCAACCCATTGGCGGGCGCTGCTGGCCATCTGCTGGCGACGATGTTCGTCGTTGAGCATCCACTCGATATGCCTGGCCCATTGATCCGGGCCGTGACCGACGAGGTAATGCGAACCGTCCATTGCCTGGACACCTTCAGCAGCTTGCGGAGAGCAGATCACCACACGCTTACAAGCCATCGCTTCGAGGACTTTATTCTGGACACCACGAGCAATACGCAATGGCGCGACCACGATACCGGCATCAGCCATATGTGTCCGCACATCATCCACCGGGCCAATCACATTCACCCCCGCCCCCGGAAGCTTGGCTAAATCCATGACTTCCGCAGTGGGGTGTCGGCCGACGATTTCAAACGTTGCATCTGCCATCTTTTCGCGCACCAAGGGCATGACGTTCTGGGCAAACCAACGCACCGCATCAATATTAGGTCGATAGTTCAAGACCCCCACAAACAGAATCTTTTTCGAACCTGTCGCATCAGGCAACGGTGAAAAGAAATCCATATCCACGCCATTGCCCACCACGCGGAGCTTGGGATTCGATCCCACATAGTGTTGATACGTTTTGTACTCACGTTCACTGACCACCGTCAACGCGTCGAACTTGTCGTAGACACCAGCTTCAATTTTTCGCAGATAGGTCGCTTCATGTTGATACACCCAGCGGCGAGGAGGCAAGGTATTCATCGCATAGCTGTCCCACTTGACGCTATCGACATCAACCAGGTCAATAAGCTGACGCGCACCGGGAACCAGCCGTGAATAACGCACCATCCCTGAGCAGAACGTGAGAACCGCATCAAAGGGTTGGGCAGCATGCCACTGTGTAATGGTGTCGGCCAACCGCTTTTCATAGAACATCGCGGGTGTGATCGCCCGACGCCTAAGCACTGCACCAAGCGCTCGGAACTTGCTGGGCAAACCGCGTACCGGTTCAATGGCCAGATCCGTCGTCAACGATGAAAGCACAGTCAACTGTTCGTCGGACACATCTTCCTGGGTCAATGATGCAAGTGACACATCAGCATGTTCACTGAGCATTTTCAGCAAATGATAACTGCGAATCCGATCACCGCGATCCGGTGGATACGGCAGTCGATGCGTCAACATCAAAACGCGAGGCAAAGCTGTGGTGGACATCGTGGGTACCTCAATTTTGAGGGAGTAGTGATTAGGCCAAAGGCAATGATTGAATCGTTATTCCAACGCAGGTTGAAAATATCGAATTGAAATGTCTTAATCCTAATCCCTACTCCCTAATCACTAATCCCTGTTCTCTACTTCCGCTCCGTCAGAACCACCCCCGTGATCTGACATCCGTGTTCCGTCATTAAACGTTTTGCCCGTTCAAGTTCATGTGTTGGTGTATATCGCATGGCTACAGCCAGGAGCATTTGGTCACAGTGTTGGCCTAGTTGCGTGCAACCGGTATGACCCAGTACCGCAGGCGCGTTGATGACGATGTGGTCATACAAATCGCGACACCGCTGAAGCATTTGGCCAAGTCTTGGATGGTCAAACTCCGTTGAACTGATCGTGCCATGACCATGTGCCATCACGTGTAAAGCTGATACATCGGTTGGTAAGGTGACCGCATCCAGTGAATTGACTGCCCCATTGAGAAATTCACACAGTCCGTTTTCGACTTTCCCATCAAAGCATTTGGTCAATGCCTGATGCGATGAGCTGTCCATATCCACCAGCAGCACCCGCGTGCCAGGCATCCGGGCGAAGCTTAGTGCAAGGTGCAATGCACAACTGGCTCGTCCTTCTTCATTGCCAGGTAAAGCACTTGAAAACGCATGAATCTGCACACGGTGTTCAGCAGCTTGTTGCAAGAGTTTGACGCGGACTTCTTCGAATTGCTGGGCGATCTTGCCATCGTGTTGGATATTGAGATGAAGTGCGTTTTCAGCGACGGGTTGCCAGTGATAGTTTTGATCCTGCGGCGTTTCAGACACCGGCGCTTCAGGATCGGCAAGCAGCGTTCCCTGACTGCTGCGCATCATTGCTTTGTAGACATCACCCATGGGCCACCTCCGACACCTTGTCGGCTTGCTCAATTACCACTTCTGCATCAAGGCCGGCCCGTGCGGCGATTTCCTGCCGCGTCCCATGTAATACATCGTCCAGATGTACCACGGTAGCTTCAAAAGCGGGCAGATGTTTTTCAATCGCGCGGCTGACGATCTTCGAATCGATAAACCGCGTCTCTTCGGAAAAGCCTACAAGCAAGGCGTTATCCGCGATGAGATTGATCATTCGCGGGATGCCACGGGATTTTTTGTAAATGAGTTTCAATGCAGCTGTCGAAAAATCGACATTGGGTCGCTGGCCACTGGCGCGGATCAGTCGGAAGGCGATGTATTGGGCCATCTGCGTTTCGGTCATCGGTTCAAGGTGACAGTACATGCCGATGCGCTGCGTCAACGGGCCCAGACGTGGGTGTCGTAACACGTTTGCCAACTCCGGCTGACCGAGGATCAGCAGCTGAACAAGTTTCTGGGTTTCGTTCTCCAGATTGGTGAGCAGTCGCAATTCTTCAAACGCTTCAACGGGCAGGGCCTGGGCTTCGTCAATGACGATGGCAACGGTGCGCCCCTGCTGATGCTCGGACGTCGCAAAGCGGCGGATACCGGTCAAAATGTCTGACTTATCACTGTTTTGAGGCAGTTTAAGGCCAAGCTCGCTGGTAATCATTCGTAGCAGTTGTTCGCCGGTGACGCGGGTATTGTTGATTAATGCCATCGACGCATGTTTGCCAAGGCGCTGTATCATGGCGCGGATGAGCATGGTCTTGCCACAACCAATCTGCCCGGTGACCAGGGCGATACCTCGGCGGTTCTGCACGGTATAGACGAGTTTAGCCAGGGCTTCATTGTGCTGTTCGGACTGATAGAAAAAGCGCGCATTGGGGGTGTTGGAAAACGGCAGGACATCAAAACCATAGAACGCTTCGTACATCTTTAAATCCGGTCCGTCGAGGACTTGTCAGAAAGTTGTTTAACAGGTTGATCAGGCAATTCAATCACCACAGGCAAGACGCGCCGCGGCAGGGCATGTCGCATGGGACGGGATTGCCAAAGTGATTGAAGTGACGCAGGTGATGCCAACAATTCAAGCAGTCGCGTTGAGTCTTTGGGTTGATGCAGGTTCACGTATGCCGCTGCCAGTGAGACGCAGAGCATCAACACCACCGCAATCGACACCAACGGGTAAACCGTCAGGCGACATAAGCCAGTCAACCAATGACGGCGACGCTCAAAGGTGACCTGTCCTAAAATCGGCATGGCAAGCGACTGCTCGGTGGCCATCCCATGATCCATCGTCCGGTCGGCATGCCGAAACCACAGTTGAAGCAGACCCCAACACAACACCGCACCAAGAATCGCAAAGAAGATGATGTGCCCAAGTGTCGGCCAGATGACGTGCGATTGATCAATGCTGGCCTGTTGGATATGCCCCCATGCGATCTGTCCGGTGAGAACTTCGCTGATCAGTGAAAGTTGCTGGCGATGATCGCTTAACTGCTTGTTGAGTGTTTGGAGTTGGGGGGCGAGTTTGCCAAGGGTGTCCGCTGCTTTGGACTGTTCGACAAGTTGCTGTTGCTTGCCACGCAAAACCGTCATCGTCTCTTTGTGCGTATCAATTTCGCCGGATACTTTAGCTAATTTGGCATCGGCATCCGCATCGAGTTTGGACGCCTGAGAAATCACATCAATCCGAACGTTGAGCTTGGCCAACTGATCCTTGACCAGCACGACCGACGGATCATCTTCGCCACGACCGTAACGATCCGTGTGCATGGCAAGGTCCTGCTCAAGGAGTTTCTTGCGTGAGAGCAGTCCCTTAAGCGTGCGATTGGCACCAAGGTAGACCGCCTGCTGACGGTTGAGTTGATCGAGTTTCTGCTGGGTCTGCGACAACTGCACTGCCAATTGTTCATGGGTTGGCAAATCAGTTACCGCGATGAGCGATTGGGCGGATGCAATCTGTGTGGTGAGTTGATCGTGCTGCTGCGTGAGTTGGTTGATCTGAGTTCGATGCTGTTTTGAGAGCATGTTGAGCTGATCGGCAAGTTGAACAGTCAGATGCGCAGCACGCTGAGCGAGCCATTCATCCACTTGATCCACCGCAAGCTGCACGGAGTCCGCTTTGGCAGTGACCCGGATTCCGGGGGGTCCGGGGGGTGTGTTGATAGATGAAACTGTGAGATTAGCTGTGGCAACGTGTTGCTCATTGAGCAGTTCGCCAGCCAATTGATACAACGGCGGATGGTCGATTTCATTGAGCATCGGATCAGGATTACCGGTCCATATGCCCGATGCCTGGAATGTGCGCGGTAAGAGCAGTGAGGCCCAGAGTAAGCCAGCAGCAACCATCGCAGCGAGCAGGACCGATAAAATCGGCCGTCGGATTCGCCAACGGGCTTTGAGTTTGCTGGATTGTTCTTGCTGTTGCGCCGTCATCCGTCCATTCCCTCCAGCGCGCAATGATGCGTGCCATGCGTCCTTCAATAGTTATTTCGGACAGAAAATCGCCGGACTGTAGCAGGGAATGTTTAAATTGTTATCGGATGATTTTTGTGGGGTGATTCAAGGTTTCATGATGGCCTGGATTGGAATCACCAACCGCCAAGTTAAGAGAGGTGAAAATCGTTAAGACATTTTTTTACCACAGAGACACAGAGGTCTCAGAGTTAAGAGAGTTAAGGCATTTTGTTTTGCTAAGACAAGCTTAAGCCCAAGTCTGAGTCTGCGACTTGTATAAACGTTTTACGTCCATGCCGCCAGATGAGGCATGGCGAATCTAGCGGGTTCGGGGAGGATGTAACGGGGACATGTTACCCGTCAGATTCATCCGCAAAGCCGGACTCATCTGGCGGCTTTGTAATGTGGTTCGTGCGCATAAAAAAACCGGAGACGATTGGTCTCCGGTGGTGTGAGTTTTATCAATGAATTGAAAACAAAAAACCTGTCTTGTCTCTCTTACCTCTGAGATCTCTGTGTCTCTGTGGTAAAAAATGTCTTGAAAAGAATCACCATAGATGCCAAGCATCAAGGCATGGGTTGGCCTTCGACGGATTCGATTTCGGGGATGACGGTGCCGGTGATCTTGCCAGTGATGATGGCAGCGAATGGATAGGTCATGCCCTGGGTGGTCATTTGATCTTTGGAGGGTTTATTGACGGTGGCTTGGACGAAGACATCGCCGTTGTCGCCGGGTTGGATGCCGTTGATTTTCACCCAGTATCCGCCGGTCTTCTGTTCACCAAGTGCGATGAGGACGATGGATTGGCTGTTAAAGTCGACAGTGAGTTCTTTGAGTTGGCGTGAACGCGTTGCGTTGATTTGATCTTCGGAATTGATCAGGAACACGTTGGGCAGTTTGAGTGCCATGCTCTGCCCGGTGATTTGCTGTTGGATGGCAAGCGTGTCTGCTGCGATCACTTCGGCTGCCTGTTGCTGGTTGGAATTCACGATGGTGACTTCTCCGCAACCGGTGATGGTTAAAGCCATGACAGTGCAGAGTGCAACGATGGGAAGATGAGCGATACGCATTAAATCCGGCCTCCAGGAGCAGTCATCAAACAAGGGATAAATAACGGGGGAATATACCAAGTGAGGTTATATGAGGTTATGACCGTTTTCGCAAGATCATAGCATTAAAAGGCCGACCTTCACGGCGATATTTTCGTTCAAAATTCGTCCCGACGAGTTCGCCATCACCTGCTGACTCAGGGCTGATGAATGCCAGCCGTTCATACAAGTCATCCACCTGGGCAGCATGGTCTTCCATCCAATGGAAGTAGTCTTCGTGATCCGTTGCCAATCGAATCTGCCCGGTTGGCGTGAGGATGCGATGAAGCTCACGGAGAAACGGGGCTTGGACGAGACGACGTTTGTTGTGCTTTGCCTTAGGCCACGGGTCAGGGAAGTAAATGTGAACCTGTTGGAAAACGCCATCGGCGATATAATTTCGCACGAAGAATCCGGCTTCGGCATGAACCATGCGAACATTTTCACGGCTATGGCGGCGGATGCGATCCGCAGCATGACGCCAGTAAGCCTTGGCATATTCCACGCCAATGTAGTTAATGTCCGGATGCTCGGGCGATTGATTGACCAGGAAAGTCCCTTTGCCTGAACCGATTTCCAGTTCCATGGGGCGTTTGCGCGTTGACACATCAAACCAAAGGGACAAGTCATACGGGCCGTCTTCAAACGAGCCGAACGCATCCAAATGGGTCTGATCTTTGCCGGTGTGACCAATATCTAAATTTACAGCTGTTTTTGCAGTCATGTGTCGCCTATCATACCAAGCTTGCTGGCAGTGGAAAGCTTAGCCGTGTCAACACTCTCAATTAGGGTTTAATGGCTTGAATCAACAAACAAATCAAGAAGCAAATCCAATAGGTATATTTACCAATAAATCTAATTATTTATTTTCGGAGCAAAAATTCTCTTAATGAATGACATTTGTTCGATTAGAATTTAAGTAGTGATGCTCCTATGATTTGGATGCATCTGGGAATTTGGTCGTCTTTATCTTCTGTCCATTGTTCGTTTGAATTCGTCTTCGCCGTTCATGCAATGAAATTGCCTTTCATAATCCCGCCCTGTTCTATGGGTCAAGCGAAAACAATGGACATTAAGGTTGAAAGGAGCACACGATGAAAGACTCGAAAGTCTATTTCATCTCCGATCAACCCGCGCGACTGTCAGATCAATGTGTCAACACGCTTGCATTGGCCAAAATAAAGGTCGAAATTTGTGCAAGTGTCTCACGACTCACTGATCTGTATGACCCGGGATTAGCCAGTTGTGTCCTGGCATACATGCGTGCCTCAGATTATCTGGGGATCGACATACATCGGACCATTGTCAATCAGGGGATCGGCGCCCCGGTGATTCTCCTTTCCGAAGCAGCGGATGTTCCCATGGCAGTGACGGCAATTAAACAAGGTGCCTTTGATGTGCTGCCTTGGCCAACCGGGAAAAACGAGCTTAGTGATACAATCAACCAAGCTATCCATAGTGATCAAAAACGCCTCAAACACCAAAAAGCAAAAGACGATCTGAAAAATCGACTTGATGACCTGACACCTCGGGAAAAAGAAATCCTGCAACTGGTCGTCAACGGTTTAAGCAGCAGCCAAATCGCTTACAAACTCGTCCGCAGTGAAAAGACCGTCAAACTCCACCGTGCGCATATCATGAAAAAACTGGCATGTGATTCAGCACATGAATTGGTCCATCGCATGATCAAACTTGAATTCGATCTGGATGATCTGGAAAACGTCTGACCCCAAAAATATGAAAGCATAATTGTGAAGATTGGCCCAATCGTGTCGTTGTTAAAAAAATGACACGACAGTGATTCTAATACTCTATAAAAAGACTAAACCGGTTAGGTATTAATACCCAATTCACTATAAAAACCCTAAATATATACCCAACCCCTTATATGCTTCAGACCACTACCCAGACGATAATGTAAGTACGTGAGACGATAACACGTCTGTGTTCAAAAACTTCAACAAGTACTGACCGGAATGTACGGCGGCGGAGGAAATTGCCCGGACCCCCCCGCCTCCGCCGTCGCCGGTCTTTTTTATGCGCAAAATTTCCAAACAGCGAATTACCAGTATCATAAAGACGCAACAGTTGATGTTTCCAAACACAATAACGGTCACTTTTTGCTGACATGCACACAACAGTTAATTAGAACAACTGTTGCTTATACAGTATTTGTAGATTAATGATATGTAGGGTTTTACATACACACGAACACCAAGGACAAACCCTATTCACCCACAAACAGGGTATAGCCTTAGTTATGGATTCTTTTAATTCATTCTATGAATAAATGACTTGTAAATTTCAAGATAACCTGCTACCGTCATGTGCATTTCAGTGGTCCAAAATCGACGGAGGTCATCTGAATCATGTCCATCGACCTATGTATCAGCACCTACAGCCTACTCAAATGGCGTCAGCAGAACGGCAAATCCGTGGCTCAAACGGTTGACCAGATTACCAAAATGGGTGTGACACAAATTGAATTCAGCGGCATATCCGATAAAGCGATTCATAACGGCAAAAAACAGGCTACCCTCCTCCAAAAACTGTGTGACAAACGCCAACTGAGCATTGCCAGCTACTGTACCGCTGCCGAATTGCTGCTGTCACCTGCCAAGCAAAAGCAAGCGATTCAAGCCGTCAAGGATCAGGTGGACATCGCAGCTGCACTTGGTGCCCCGTCCATGCGACATGATGTGACCCGTGGTTTCGAAGCAGGCTACAGTCGATTCAAAGGTCCGCGAACCTTCGCTCAAGCGCTGAAAATCGTCGTCCCAGCGATCCGAGAAATTGCTGACTATGCCCAGACGCTAGGTGTCAAAACCAGCTTGGAAAACCATGGCTTTTTCATGCAACATCCCGATCGCGTCTGCAAACTCATCCAAGCCGTCGACCATCCCAACTTCGGCCTGACGCTGGATATGGGTAACTTCCTATGTGTCGGTGCTGATCCTGTCGCTGCGGTCAAGCAATGTTTACCCTATGCCCAGATGGTGCACGTCAAAGACTTTCACCGCAAACCCAAAAAGCTCGCCCCACCCAACGGCTGGTTTATGACCCCAGGCAAAGATGCCCTCCGCGGCGCAATCGTCGGCCACGGCATCATCGACATCCCCGCGCAACTTAAGCTCCTCAAGCAAGCCAAGTACGCAGGCGCATTGTCACTGGAATTTGAAGGCATGGAAGAACCCACTTTTGCCGTCCAAACCGGACTCGACTACCTGCGCCAAGAGTTGGGCAAACTCAAGATGATTTAAAAAACGGCTCCTCCACAAATTCTGTGGGTGATGGTGTTTTGTCGGTGTTGTTTTGCATGCCAGGGAGCTTGCGCTCCCCGGACCCTTTGCCAGTTCATGAGTCACCGTTAACCGGTCGCTTGGTTTAAGACAAACAAGGCATCGGTTCAAGAGTGGTGAGTTGCACCGATGATATTCTGGGCTGAACTGATGCCATGAACGTCACACACCTGTCCGAAGTGCGGTTACGCTGGCCACTCACCGATTGACCGGGGAGACCTGTACGCTGCGAACGCCCCCGGAAGCCCCGGACGCGGACAGAAAATCGCGGGGCTGAGTTCCTGAGACTTTCCGGAGTTTCCGGGGGCGTACAGGTCTCCTGCAATTCACCGGTGAGTGGCCGGCGTTGCTCAAGGTTCTTTTGTCCATCCATGCCGCATGGCGCGGACGGGGTTGAGATGCATAAGGATTGACATCGCCCATCATGAACCGATGCCTTGTTTGCCTTGTGTGAAGCGATCTCTAAACGGTGATGCTATGAACTCGACAAGGGGTCCGGGGAGCCCAAGCTCCCTGGCATGAGAATCCTTGTCTCATCACTTCGATACCAAACCACATGCTCTGCGGAGAAGGCAATCAAAACGAAAGCTGTGTCTAACATAGCCATGAGAAAAGATGCGACAATTTATTCATCCTGACAACTTTTTCGTCTGGTACACTTGAATTCGCTCTACGCTAAAGCCCAAGCCCTTCCGGTGGAAAAGCCTCCGGGGCTTGAGGCAAAACCGTTGGCAAACAACACCGCTGCATGGCGGTAAAAAAGTATTGAGTTTTTCAAAGACTCAATTATTTTGCTCTGGCACAAAACGACCTGCTAAACTTGCCATCGTCCATGCCAAATCTGATTGGGATTTGAAGAGTGTGAGATATTGCATCAACACATCAATCCGGTTTTGCTTGACCAGTATCACGCCGACACCCTCATCGAAAGTGCTGCCAACCAGTGCATTTTGAAATTCTGATTGACTCTTATCCTCCCCAGCCAACGCCTGCATGTATGCAAAGGCGCGCTGGTCTTCACCCATGCGGATGTATGCCACAGCCAAAGCTTTGCGTTGGTTACTATAGGTTGCTTGTTCCATCGAGCTTTTTTGTGGCAGCGCATCAATCTCCTTAATCGCCTGATCCAATAACAACTCGGACATTTTGAGTTGACCCCCTTGATGAGCAGCGACCGCATTCTTGATCAGGTACATGATAAAGATGGTCTGATGATTGAAGTTGCCAGTCGCCGTGATTTTCTCCATGTATTTTGCTGTCGCTGCCCCATCGCCACGACTTGCTGCAAATCCACCAATCGTCCCCGAAGCATGCATCCAGTCCACATCGCGCAATTTGGCTGGAACATACTCCAAATATTGCTCGGCAACACCCATCTCCCCAAGCTCGGCTGCAAGTTGTGCAATCTGCTTAGCAGGTGTCAGACGGGCATATTGATCCTGCTCAAAAGTTGGCAGCAACGCATACAACGAGGTCGCAACTTTAAGCTTCTTCTCCTGAGTCACCAATGGAATCAACACACCCAAAAGCTTTTGCTTCGTGGCAATAACGAACGCTTCGTCAGTCTTGCCAGCTTTGTACAAACCCCGAATCTGTTGACTGTATGCACGGTTCACCTCATCAGCCTGATCGTTCTGCTGGTAAATCGCAATGGCCTTGTCATATTTTTTCTGATCAATACAAACCAGGGCAATGTCACGGATCGCCCATTTTTTGGTGTTCTTATCCTTGATCTGTTGGGCAACTTCCACCGCTTCATCAATCGCGCCGGTCAACGCCCACTGCTTGACGGTGGTCCGCGTAGCTGTGTTTAAATTTTCATCCGTGGTCAGGAACTTGCGATGCTCCATCGCATCTTTGAAATGCCCGGTCTTGAGCTTCGCTTCCATGATCGCAAGGTGAAGCGTCTGCTTGTTGTCGAACTTCATAAAGCCGTAATCTTTAACCGCAGGTTGATCGCCGACTTCATCAAGCAAGGCCTGCGCCTGGTCAATCTCACCTGCCTTGGCCATGACAATGGCAACATCTGTATTGGCAAGGGCGCGCTTGTCCTTGGGGATGCGTGCCAAGCTCAACTTCGCCTTATCCCACTTGCCAAGCTTGGCATAGAGTTCAGCAATTTTGGAGTGCTCAGCCTCGCCTTTAGCCATCCGCTCCGCACCGGTGAGTAGAAACAATGCCCGTTGCTCATCGTTCTCCAGCTTGGGCATCTCGCGCGCCTGGACACTTTGAAAACCCAAACCCAACATAAGCACAAAAGACAGAAATCCACGGCAGAAAAACTGACTCATCATTGAACCCCTTAAAGTTGAACTGGACATTGAAGATATCAATATCCCACGAACTATTTTTCGGAACAAATCGTATTTTGATCTGGTTACCAAGGGTCTTTACAACAACACCGTTGGGTCCACATCCACAGCCATGCGGTTGTCGGAGATGAGTAGTTTTTCATTGCGCAGCATTGTCATGATCTTCTGCAAGGTACTTGCGTCGGGGGCGATCATCTCAATTTGATGCCGATGAAAATCAGCGATGCGCGCGATGGAGCAAGACATTGAAGCGAGCGAATCAACAAAAAGGTTCCTGACACCTTTCCCGTCCCCATGATCTTCTGCAAGGTACTTGCGTCGGGGGCAATCATCTCAATTTGATGCCGATGAAAATCAGCGATGCGCGCGATGGGGCAAGGCATTGAAGCGAGCGAATCAACAAAAAGGTTCCTGACACCTTTCCCGTCCTCACCTTTCCCGTCCTCAGAGCATTCCTGACACCTTATCGGTTCCCCCGCTACACCGGGTCAATTGGGAAATTCTGGTCAACAATTATGCGAGCGAATTCTTCAGATGTTAAAACTTGTTTGTGATATTGGGTAAGTTTTTTATGATCAAACCACATCTTCTTAATTTCGTCATCATCAGTTGCAGATATTCTAATCTCATCCTTAATTATATCATACCACTTATCTTTCGACGAAAAGGTTTCCTGTAGAATATGCTCTGTTTCCTGTAGAATATGCTCTGCTTCCTGCATATGCCTCTCATCTTTCGTTGGCAGCTCTCCAATTACCCTGAGAACATAGCACTCAACAAATCTCAGAAGTGGCCGTCCATCATACCTTGTATTGTCCATAACTATTTTTACTCTAGATGGGAAGAAACGGTGTCAAGAACCGTTTTTACAACAATACCGTTGGATCGACATCCACGGCCATGCGGTTGTCGGAGATGAGTAATTTTTCGTTGCGTAACATCGTCATGATCTTCTGTAATGTGCTGGCGTCGGGGGCGATCATCTCAATTTGATGCCGATGAAAATCAGCGATGCGCGCGATGGGGCAAGGCATTGGGCCGCGGAGTCGGACGATGTTGCCTAGTTGGTGATTGCAGCGTGCTAGTTCCTGGGACAGTTTCTTGCATAGCAGGTAGGACTTTTCATGATCGACATCGCGCACAACGATCCTTGCCATGCGCGTGTGGGGAGGTAAGCCCATTTGCTGACGCATTTCCAATTCACGTTGAGCAAAAGCAATAAAGTCATGTTGCGATGCGAGCTTGATGGTGGGATCAAGGATTGAAAAAGTTTGAACCACGACCACGCCAGGCGTACTGCTGCGTCCTGCTCGTCCTGCGACCTGGGCGATGAGTTGGAAGGTACGTTCGGCAGCACGGAAGTCGGGCATGTGCAGCGAGGTGTCACCGCTGATAACGCCGACGAGTCGGACATTGGGGAAATCCAAACCTTTGGCGATCATCTGCGTACCGATGAGCAGGTCCAGTTCACCGCGTTGGAATTCGCCGAGGATGCGTTGGTAATCGTCACGCTGACGCATGGTGTCGCCATCCATGCGGGCAAATTTGAGGTTGGGGAATTTGCGTTCGAGTTCTTCTTCGACACGTTGGGTGCCTAGTCCAAAGAGCGTGATTTTTTTGCCACACTGCGGGCATAGCGGCGGGAGCAGTTGCTCGGTATCACAATGATGACAGCGAATAAAACCGCCCCCCCCGGAAGTCCCGGAAGCCCCGGAAGTTGACCCCTGCGGCAAATGGTGTTTGTGATAGACCATTGTCGCATCGCAGTGTTCGCAGTTTTGTATCCAGCCACAAGTCTGATCCGGACACGCAACGTAGTTGGCATAACCGCGACGGTTGAGCAGTAACATAGTCTGGCCGTTTTGACGCTTGACGTAGTTGATGAGTTCTTCGAGCTTGCGACTGATCAGATGGACACCTTTGCGATGTTTGCGTTCTTCGACCAGGTCCACCAGTTGCACCACCGGAAGCTTAAAACCACTGACACGTTCGGGGAGCGTCAGCAGGTCATAGCTGCCGCGAACGGTGGCGTTGTAATAGCTTTCCAAGCTAGGCGTCGCTGAACCGAGGATGACTTGAGCGCCGAGTTGTTGGCCACGTTTGACGGCAACATCACGTGCGTGATACCGAGGCAGTTGATCCTGTTTGTAGCTCGAGTCGTGTTCTTCATCGACGATGATAATGCCGACTTTGGGCAAGGGTGCGAAGATGGCGGATCGCGCGCCGATGACGATTTTCGCTTCACCTGCACTGATACGTCGCCACTGTTCGTGACGTTGGGCAGCGGTGAGCGCCGAGTGCATGACTGCGACGGAATCAAATCGCGCGGTAAAGCGGCTGACCGTTTGAGGAGTCAGTGCGATCTCTGGGACAAGCACGATCGCAGCCGTATCCGGATCACGGGCGAAGACGTGTTCGATCATTTGCAGGTAGACTTCGGTCTTGCCACTGCCGGTGACCCCGTGGAGCAGGTGAACCCCAAAGCCACCTTGATCGACCTTGCTTGCCAGTTGTTCGACGGCGGTTTTCTGCGTGTCGTTGAGAGTCAGTGCTGCGGTCTTTTCGCCTTGTGGCAGATCACTTGACGCAGCGGCTTTGATGATGGTTTGCGTGTTGGATTTGAGCACGCCTTTGGCAAGGAGTTGCTTGACGGGGCTGATGGTTTGGGCGCCAGCCAGTTCTGCAAGTTGTCGCATTTCGATGTGCGTTTGCCCCTGCTCGATGAGTTTATCCAACTCAGCGATAGCGACCTTTTGCAATTTGGAGAGCTTGACGGTTTTGAGGTCTTTGTCGGGATTGCGAAAGACGAGGGTTTGGACGGTTGCGCCGATACCATGCTTGACGGCAGCGGGGAGCATCGTGCCGAACACCATCCCGATGGGACAGCAATAGTAGCTGCTAAGCCATCGCGCCAAGGCAATGAGATCGGCTGGTAAGCGAATCCCTGCTGCATCTTTTTCGGTAATTGGCTTGATCTTTTTGGCAGCTAGCGTCGTCGTCTGATCAATCTGCACGACAAAGCCCGGTACATTTTTATTGCCTCGCCCCAACGGCACGCGAACGCGATCCCCCACCGCGATGTCCTTAAGCGACTGAGGAATCGCATAAGTGAGACCGCTGGCTGTCACATCAACCCCCTGCTCGGGCGCAACTTGAGCATAAGCAACAATCGACTCAGGCGTGACAAACAAATCGGACATGCCGACAGTTTAGCATAGGTGCGTTGGGATGGATGAACCACCGAGTCACAGAGACACAGAGATAAGACACTTAGCTTCCGAGTTTCTCGATAAATCTGTCAATAACTTCTTAAGTTGAAAATCGTGCAGGACGTGAATGACTTGCTGTCTGAGAATGATTAAAAGTTGAATTCTCTGTCTGGAACTCTGTGCCTCTGTGTCTCTGTGGTAAAAAGACATGAACTAAACCTGCCAAACACGTCGATTTCTGGTACATTCACACGCTATGTCCAAGACGGCTAAAGAACCCAAAATAACGCCTGCGATGCGTCAGTTTCACGACTTTAAGGAGAAGTATCCTGACTGCGTTTTATTCTTTCGCATGGGTGATTTTTATGAGATGTTTCACCAGGATGCTGTCCTTGCCCACAAGGTTTTAGGCGTCACCTTGACTCAGCGCACCGCTGGCGTCCCCATGGCAGGTGTCCCGTACCATGCTGTCGAAGGTTACATGAATCGCATGATCAAAGCTGGCTACCGCGTAGCCGTCTGCGATCAGGTTGAAGACCCTGCAAAAGCCAAAGGTGTTGTCAAACGTGACGTGACGCGGATCATCACCCCCGGAACTTTAACGGATGAGAATCTGCTTGAAGAGGGACAGGAAAATCCACTCGCCGCCGTCCAACTGCACAAAGACCACCGCGCCTCGGTCGCATGGGTCGAATTAAGCACCGGCGTGTTCCATGTGGCTACTTTCGAAAACAACCAACTCATCGACGAGCTTGCACGCATCGCACCCTCGGAACTGCTCTACGAACAACAGCGTAATGTCGACGAAGCGCCGGAACTGTTGCTGAATCTCAAGCAGACGCTTGGCTGCATTTTGACCGCGCGTCCAGCCTGGCAGTTCCGACCCGCGGACGCTTTGCAGATGCTTCAAAAACAATACGAAGTCAAAACGCTCAGCGGCTTTGGGATCGCAGATACCGCGCCGGAAATCGGCGTTGCAGGGGGTGTGCTTGCATATCTGCTTGAAACCCAGCGAACCGATGCCACGCGATTGGAAGCCTCCACTGCCACGCCGGGGCGCATCCGACATTTGCTGCCACCCAAGCGGTTTGAACGCAATCGGTATCTGGTGATCGACCAGGTCTCACTGCGGTCACTGGAAGTCCAGCGCACCATGCGATCCGAATCAGCCAGTCACTCGCTGGTGGCAACCCTGCAAAACTGCGTCACCGCAATGGGTAAACGCCAACTGCGTCACTGGCTGTGTTACCCGCTTTGTGACAAGGCAGCCATCGCTCAACGCCAGGACCTTGTTCAAGCACTTATTGATGACAGCCGATTCATAGAACAACTCCGCGAAGCCTTGGACAACATTCAGGACATCCAACGCATCACCGGCAGAATCGCAGTCGGACGCGCGACGCCTCGTGATCTTGTTGCACTTGGCTCAAGCAGTACGCAGGTTCAGCAACTTGCCCAACTCCTCGACCAACGCCCATCAGTCAAAACGTATCACCAGCAAATTGCAGACATCCACGATTCGCTGGCACAACTCGGTGAACTGATTACCAGAACCTGTGTCGAAGCGCCGCCGGCACACTTGCGAGATGGCGGACTCATTGCTGATGGCATGGATGAAACACTCGATGAATGTCGCAGCCTCAAAGCCGACTCCAAAGCGTGGCTTGCCAAGTATCAAAAACAGCTCATCGACGAAACCGGCATCCCGACACTGAAGGTCGGATACAACAAAGTCTTTGGCTTTTACATTGAAGTCACCGCTGCTCAGAAAGACAAGGCGCCCGAAAGTTGGTCGCGTAAACAGACACTTAAAAATGTCGAACGCTACATCACCCAACCCCTCAAGGAATACGAAGGCAAGGTACTCACCGCCCAGGACCGTGCCAACGCGAGAGAGTTGGAACTGTTTAATCACCTTTGTGCGCAGGCTCAAACGCACCTGCCGCAGTTGCATGCCTTTGCTCAGACGGTAGCAGACCTTGATGTGTTGGCAAGCTTTGCCAAACGTGCGATTCGACATCGCTATGTCCGACCAACCATCAGCGACGAACCAGTCCTTGAAATCGTCAATGGCAGACACCCGGTACTTGACGAAGTCCTCGGCGAACAGTTTGTCCCCAATGATGTCCAACTGGATAAAGACAAAACGCTGGCTCTGATCACCGGCCCGAACATGGCAGGTAAATCAACCTACATCCGACAAGCAGCGCTGCTGACGTTACTGGCGCATACCGGAAGCTTCGTCCCCGCACAGTCCGCAACCATCGGTTTATGCGACCGCATCTTCACCCGCATTGGCGCATCCGACGAACTGCACACCGGCCAATCCACCTTCATGGTTGAGATGACCGAAACGGCAAATATCTGTCACCATGCCACCAACCGAAGCTTGGTGATTTTAGATGAAATTGGACGTGGCACGAGTACGCTTGACGGACTGAGTCTGGCATGGGCGATCGCAGAACATTTATCCGCGCGCAACTGTCGGACACTCTTTGCAACGCACTACCATGAGATCACACACTTGGCGGATCGCTTTAGCAATGTGACCAACCTGCGCGTCACCGTTCGTGAATGGCAGGATCAAATCGTGTTCCTGCATCGCATTGTCGCTGGGGCAACGGATCGGAGTTTTGGTACGCATGTGGCCAAGATCGCAGGCATCCCCCCGCAAGTCATTGAGCGTGCGAATGAACTGCTTGGGGAGCTGGCGGTAAGTCATGCTGCCCCGTCGATGGAGAAGGTTTCCCAGAAGAAGTCCAAACGTGATGACCCGCAGATGTCGCTGTTCACGGAATACATCGAACATCCGGCGATGGACATGCTGCGCAAAGCAGATGTGATGAACATGACGCCGATGCAGGCGATGGATTTACTGCATCAAATACAGGCAGAGTTGGGCGAATAAATTAGGATTTTGTCTGGATTCCAGACCGATTGCGGTTTAGCGATGAAGACGAGATTCGAAAACCGTTGATGTCTGACAGATCTTTGAGCGCTAAACCGCAAGCGGTTTTTACCATCTGTATCAATTATCCGGTTAGCCGATAATTAAAACCAACCGGATACTTTCATGGCTTACTTTGGTTTACAAAGACAATGGTTAACTTAGACGATGTTTGAAAAGTCGAGACTTTCAGTAGCGAAGTCTTGGCCCACGCACGTACCGCCTACTTGCTGTGAAATGAAAGAAATACCCTCATGTTTGCTGGAGCATCCCTTGCCGGGATCGTATCATGGAAGCGACCGTCCATTGACCAGCCATCCCTCGTGGATGTGTTGAACAACAAACGTACGCATGCCGCCAGGATACGACATATGGAATCAGGGGTCAGTACCCACCACACCAACTTGCCGTTTGACATGATCGCAATTGATCTGGACGGCACGTTATTGCGTGAAGACAAACAGATCACGGTGCGGACGGTTCGCACGATTCGCAAGGTGGTTGATCTGGGCGTGAAGGTTGTGATTGCCACCGCGCGTCCGCCGCGTGGGATGCGTCACATTGCCGAAGCACTCAAACTCGACACCTACTGGGTGACCTACAACGGGGCACTGATTTACGACCCGCAGGTAGCCAAGCATATTCATCACCAACCGCTACCCTCGGCCCTGGCACGCAAGATCGTCAAGACCGCGCGTAAGGCAGATAAGGATTGCGTGATCAGTCTGGAGATTCTGGACAAGTGGTATACCGACCACGTGGATGAAAGCTTGCCTACGGAAATCAGCCGTAACTTTTCGCCGGACTTCGTGGGGCCGCTTGAAGCGTTTCTCAAAGTTCCAGTGACCAAGCTTCTGGCATTGGCACCACCGGATCGGATTCCCAATATCCGCATGGCTGTGGAGAAGAAGTTCGCCGGTCAGGTCACTGCCGCAGTGAGTGACAACCATCTGCTTCAGTACATTCACAAGGATGCCGACAAGTGCATCGCGCTGAAAAAAGTCGCCAACCTGTATGACATTGATCCGTCACGCGTGATGTGTATCGGCGATGCGCCCAATGATGTGACCATGCTCGACTGGGCAGGGATGGGTGTTGCGATGCACAACGGTTGGGACGTCGCCAAACAGGTCGCCAATGTGATTGCTCCAAGTAACGACGAAGGCGGCGCAGCCTATGCCATCCGCAAATATGTCTTGGGTGAGAAGTTGGATTGAGCTTTTTTTTAAAAGGCATTTTCACCGCCAAGGCGCCAAGAACGCCAAGTTTTCAAGACATAGATTTTTTAATCTGACGCAAACCCAATACGGCGCACCTCTACCACTGGCGCGAAGCTTGTTAATTGCTGAGCACCAAGCGTCAACCCGGTGCAGGTGTTGATTGACGCATAAGACCGGCAATGATTATAAATCTAATTGACATCTCTCTGACCTTGGCGACCTTGGCGCCTTGGCGGTAAAAAAATGAATCCAAAAAAACGCGGGACACCCGAAGGTATCACGCGTTTGAAGTTCATACGGTCATCTTCCTGACTCTCGCATGGGGTGAGCTTGTGTCGCGGCGTAGGTAAGGAGTGCGACACATGCTCAAGGGGTTGACTTATTTAACTTCGATGCGTCGCGGTTTGACTTCTTCTTTCTTGTGCAGCGTCAGATGCAGGACACCGTTTTGCATGTTTGCATCAACGTTGTTTTCATCCAACGTGCTGGGCATGGTGAATCGACGAGTCACTTCCAGGGTTCGCCGTTGCGACACATGCGTGGTGGTTCCTTCAGGGCGCTGGGTTGCTTCACGTTTGGCATGAATGGTCAAGACACCTTGTTCGAGGGTGACTTCCACCTGGTCATTGGCAAAGCCTGGGAGTTCTGCCTCAACCATCACCGCTGATTCGGACTCGTGGACATCCACAGGATAATCCGTGTTGGTGTAGTCGTTGGCTGCTCGACCGAACTGCTGTCGGATGAAAGCAAACGGATCATCATTAAACAGACGTGCATCATTGACAAGACGAGTAGGTAACATAGCCGTGCTCCTTTCTTCCATTGTGTTTGGCATGATCTGCTCACTTGGCAGATTGGCTTTTTGTCACGTTCACTGGAATATAAAACAACTGCCATGCCAGCACGATGCGTTGTAACTGCTTATTTTTCGCTTGTTTTACAGGGTAATGGCTGTCAATTTGGCAAGACGGATGTCATATGCTGCAGGTTTGACGTTTGACGTCAATAGGACATCCATGGAAGAACCACATAGCTACAGAGTCACAGAGGATCGAAGAAATGAGATGTCACTTCGGTCTTTTATGATCTCTGTGTCTCTGTGGCTTGTGGTTGATGCCAAGACAAAACAATAAGACATTGTTGACATGAACTTCCATGAACCGATAATCACGACCTATGAATACTCGCGTCGCTATCGTGGGCCCGACGGGCTATACCGGACTTTGTTTGATCCAACTGCTTGCCAAGCATCCTGGGGCGGATGTCACATACCTGGCCTCGGCACGTGAGGAACTGCCCAACATTTCCGACATCTTCCCGCAACTGCTTGACCGCTTGCCTGCGGATGTGGATCGGTGCAAACCCATCGACCCGGCACGGATGGCTGCCGAAGCAGACGTGGCATTTTTGGCCTTGCCTCACAAGGTCGCCATGGAATATGTCGGGCCGTTACTTGATGCAGGCCTCAAAGTCGTCGACTTGTCTGCGGACTATCGCATCAGTGATGTGGATTTGTATGAGAAGACTTATGCGACGCCTCACTGTGATGTCGAGAATCTCAAGCATGCGGTGTATGGCTTGCCGGAACTCAATCGCAATAAAATTGCCGGCGCACACCTGGTTGCCAACCCTGGCTGTTATCCCACGGCAGCGGCTTTGGGGATCGGCCCGCTGCTGGCCAAGGGTTTGGTCGAAAGCTATGACATCATGATCAACGCTGCATCGGGTGTCACCGGTGCCGGCCGGACCCCCAAGCTCATGACCCATTTCCCTGAGCACAACGAAAACTACTGTGCGTATGGCGCGATTGGTGGTCACCGTCATCAACCGGAGATCGAACAGACTTTAGCCATCATGGGGGGGCAGGATTCGAGTGTGCTATTCGTCCCTCATTTGCTGCCGTTAAGTCAGGGCATTTTGGAGACGATCTATCTTGAACCAGCTGCGGATGACATTGAAGAGTCCGAGTTGTTTGAAGCATTGCATGAAGCGTATGACGACGAACCGTTTGTGCGTGTCCGCAAGGATTTGCCGAATGTGAAGTATGTCGCCAACACCAATTACTGTGATGTGACCGTGCGGATGGTCAAGCGTGAGAGCTTTACGCGTATCGTGGTGATCAGCGCGATCGACAACATGATCAAAGGCGCTTCAGGTCAGGCGATTCAGAATATGAACATCATGTTCGGTCATGCCGAAGATGCAGGATTGTTGTAAGCCTGCGTTTTGAATTTGCGACCCGTCAGATTTGCCAAGCCTCATCTGGCAGCTTGGTTGTGAAAAGGTTTATCCCAAACTCAGGTTGCAAGAGATGGACTCACACCAGCGGATACTATTTGGTGCCGATGTTGTCTGAGATGGATGCAAGGAGTTTGGTTTTGCCGTTACCTTGCTTGAAGCAGATTTCGTTTTTTTCATCTTTGAAGATGTGCACCGGTCCCCTAACATCATTGCGGATTTGATAGCAGGTGCCCATGACGGTCAACACGGTTTTGGCATAGAGCATGTTGGTGATGGTGACATCCACGGTTCGCAACTCCTCAGCGCGAGCATTGACACGAAAATGTGCATCCTTGGCTTTGGTCAATGGCGTGTCGATGGTCATCAGTTCAAACATGACTTCGGTCTGGCGTTCTTTTTGATCTGCGGTGAGACGTTTACCTGCCCTGCTGATGATTTCCTGTTCTTCTGCGAATTTCTTGCGTTTATTGTTCAAATCTTCCATAAATGCTTCGAGATTTTTGAGAATCGGATCCAGCGCGGGGACTGATCCAATGACCACATCGGTGCGGACATTGGCATCTGAGCCGATGGTGTGGATATTGACTTTACCACCGACGACGACTTTCCCACCGAGGATGAATCCGGATTTGGATTCAACGTCACCCAGAACGGTCAGTTCACAGTTGATGGTTTCACGTTCGACTTTCAGATTGCCGTTGACTGTACCGGTGATGTTGTCCAGGTACTTGGCTTTGAGGTCTTGACCGATGTTAACGGTTCCCTGTTCGCGTCCGGCCATACCACCGTTGGCGTTAAGGTCTTTACCTGTGATGATGTTGGCAGCTTCGATGAGTCCATCGACGGTGACATCACCCTCTGCTTTGACAATGAAGTTATCACGGACGCCTTCGTGGACAATCACATCGCCTGAAAAGTCGATATTGCCTGTGGAGAAATCGACATAGCTATTGACTTCGATGACTTTTCGCACACAGACCGAATGCCTGGTATTGACCAGGACACCATCGGTTTGCGTAATGAGTTTTCCTTTGGCATCGCACATGATGGTTTCATCAAACTGCAAATCAAAGGGTTTGCCATCACGAGCATTGATGGTTTTCCCAAAGACATCGCGCCCATCCATGCCGGTGGTTGCCTGATGGAGAATGCCCACGCAGGTTCCGGTTTCGACGGTGGTGTAGATGGAGTCTTCGTAGTAGTTGCGTGCTTGGCCGGGTTGGACTTTTTCATCGGGGACCGGCTGCGTTTTCTTGGTTTCGATGAGCCATTCGACTTTGCCATCGATCCCATCCGTTGGCTTCTGCGCCATAGCGACAACCCCACGAATCGGTTCTGATCCGGGGGCCGACGGTGTATTTTTTGATTTTAGGATCAGTTGATCAATCGCTTTGACGACCGGTTCACTGATTTCGACTTTGTGATCGCGCAGCAAAGCGTGACAGACTTGCCGAGCCATCTCCTGTTGACCATATGCCGGCGGCAGGATCATTTGAACCTGGGTCGCGTCATCAGCAATGATGATCTTGACATCGGTCTGAGAGGTTGATGGAGGCATGAAAGCCACTCCTGGGTGTGGCAGTGGGTCCGCGGTGAATCAATCGCACACGACGATCAATTCACGTTTGGATATCAGGCTGCCGACACTTCGGCGACTGAATCCTTGGCGGCACCAGTACCTTGCTTGAGGCCCACTTCCACGACGAAGTTGCCGTAGTCACATTCACAGGGAATGTCGATGCAGACGACTTCTTTGGAACCGAACACAATGTGGTCCTGACCGACGACAACGGACGGGCAGGTGATATTGACCTTCTTGTCCTGGAACTCGGCTTTGGCGTTACCAGTGACCATGTTGACCAGCTCGCCAATGGCGTCAGCAAAGTCTTCATGCTCAGCGGGTAGTTCCATGCCCACGAACTTCTTGACGCAAGCCACTGCGACCGGAGTCGGGAAGCTCAAGACGATTGTTCCTTCGACATCACCGGACATACCAATAATGCCAGAGACATCAAAGCTCGGCGTTCCTGAATCTTTGAGTGCTGGCTTACCAATACTCACATGTGATTGAAGCATTGTTTCAAACACATTGGTAATCGACTTGATGAACGGGAGGATATAGGAATGATCCACGTTGATCTCCTTACTGGGTCAACAGTCCTGACAGAAAAATTCGGTGCTGCCACCTTTACACTATGCGATTCAATCAGGCTAGTTACAAACCTGATGTTCTGACGATGCTTTAGCCGGGGCTAATTGCAACGGTCAGTTTGTTTGATCGGTCAAAAAAAAAAGGGCGCTTTAGTGCGCCCTGATTTTCTTGGAATGTTTTTAGCCAGATTTATGTGCAATGCACAGTTATCCGGTCATAGCGTTTTATGCCGCGATTGCCAGATCTGCCACGGTGGTTCGCTGGAGTTGGTCTCGCAATGCATGGGCTGCTGAATCACAAGCCACACGCAGGCATTCGACACCTTGGGCGACACCTGCTGGTGCGCCGTCGATGCGCATCTGCCCGCGCACCGGGCCATCAATGGCTTCGACGATACGCAGCAGTGACACTTCGTTAGCCGGACATGCCATGCGATAACCACCTGAACGTCCCAGCTGGCTTTCAATAAGGTGTCCGCGAGTAAGTGACTGAAGAATCTTCAGGGCACTGACTGTTGGGATGTTGAGCTTTTCGGCAATAAAACGAGCCTGAAGGTATTGACCTTCGGGTTGTGCTGCCAGGACGCCGAGCGCCAATGCAGCCTGTGCTGATGTTTTAGACAATTTCATAAGGACCCACCCTTTAATTGGAGTTAATGATACGGTTACAAGTACGATTGCATTGTTTTGTGCCAAGGTTCATTGCTAAACCTCAGTGGACAAGTACAGGTCGTCGGAAGTGGATTGCCTATCCACGTAAAAGGAAGGATTGTTTTCCGACTGCCTGCTAAAAATATCGGTTATTGCCCCCAAGTTATTGAGTATACTTGAAGGATATTTTCGATTTTATTGATTACCGGACCTTAAATGGGTGATTGGCTCATTTGACGTATAACAGGAGTTATAGATTGCGACTGACGATTGAACTTTTTGCCGCACTGTCGCAGGCCGTTGGTGCCAAAACGGTGTCGGTTGAGCTGCCCGATAACACGACTGTGGGCGATTTGCTTGAGCATCTTTCCGTATCACATCCATCTTTGGGGGAGCTTCTGGGGTCGGTGAGTGTGGCTGTGAACATGGCTTACGTTGGTACTGCGGATGTATTAACCGATGATGATGAAGTTGCCTTGATCCCACCTGTAAGTGGTGGTTGAACGGTTTCTATATGGACTTTGGCTGGCATATATAGGTTGAAATTGAAATTTATAACCAAGCCTTGAATTTTTTTGTCAGGCTCCCAAAGCGCTCACAATTGCTATTTTCCACGTGATAGAGGCACATTTATCACGCCTGCAATACCTGCTACTCCTATGCCGGGGACACCTATTGAGCATTTTCTGTCATTTTTTCATGTCGTAACAGTTAATCCGACTATGTAAACCGACGATGAATACAACGTCGGGTCGGAGGAACAAATCCCGACATGGAGATATGGAGAAAGCTTATGTCACGTCAAAAAGACATTCTCACCACTGGTGAGGTTGCAAAGATTTGCAACGTTGCCCCCCGTACCGTCAGCAAATGGTTTGATTCAGGCCAGCTACGCGGCTATCGGATTCCCGGTTCAAAGGACCGTCGAATTCCGCTTAGTGCCCTGATCAAATTCATGAAGGCTCACAACATTCCAATGGATGCGCTCCAATCAGGACGCACCCGAATTCTCATCGTGGATGACGAATCGGAAATTGTGGAAGTCCTTCAGAAGGTACTCACAGAACAGGCCAATTATGATGTTGCAGTCGCACATAGCGGTTTTGCAGCAGGTCTGGAATGTGAAAAATTCCGTCCGAGCGTCATCCTTCTGGACATGCACTTGCCTGATGTGTCCGGCGAAGATGTCCTCAAACTTGTCCGTGATAACACCGACTTGCAGATGACCAAAGTCATCGCCATGAGCGGCAAACTCACCGACGGTCAGGCTCAACACCTGATGAACAACGGCTTTGACCATTACCTCAAGAAGCCGTTCCATGTTCGCCAGGTGATTGAATCAATCGAAACCGTTGCGGCCACGCTGTAAAGCAACATCCGTAACCGACACCTGAAAAAACCTTGACCCAACCGTGCGGATCACACAAGCCGCACGGTTTTGTCATGTGCAAAAACACTTAACATAAACCTAAAATTTGTTGACAAAATTTTAGTGATACATAATAATGAACAAATCGGGTAACATAACAAAATAACCGTTTGCATAAACTAAACGATCAAGCACAAGTTACATCCATCATTTTTACGATAACAATTATGGTGACGATTACTTATGTTGGGGAAACAATAATGGCTAGTGTATTAGATGTAGCTGCATATATTCTCAAGAAGCAAGGTTCCATGACCGCTATGAAGCTTCAAAAGCTTGTCTATTATTCGCAGGCTTGGTCACTTGTTTGGGATGAAAAACCACTGTTTAGCGCTCGCATTGAAGCTTGGGCGAATGGTCCAGTAGTTCCTCATCTGTACCGCGAGCATCAAGGAAAGTTCAAAGTTCAACCGGGAGATATCTCTGGCAACGCTGGCACGATTCATGGCAAAGAACAACAAACAATAGACGCTGTTTTAAAACATTATGGAAATAAGCAATCTCAATGGCTTAGTGATCTTACACATCAAGAAGAACCTTGGAAGTCTGCACGCAAGGACACTGCGCCAGGTAAACGTTCCAGCGAACAAATTACAAACGCTTCAATGGCAGAATACTACGGCTCGCTTTAAAATGGGAACTTAAAGTTGAGCAAAAAGCGCGAAAAAAAAGAAGCTAAAAAAAAACTAAAAAGACAAGACTTTCAACGTCAAGCTAAACACACGGTTTTCCCCAGTACAGACAAAGTTGCAAAAAACAACCCGGTAATTCAAACAAACACTCGTTTGGTATTTTCGTTTTCAAATTTTGACACATCTTGGGAATGGGGCTCAAAAAATAGTCAAACTTATTCTGTAACCGATCTCTTAATAAAACTACGTGGCTTCGAAGGTAACACTTGGAATGATCTTAAAACAAGACACGATCATTCAATGCCAATGTCAAGTTTAGAGCCAGAAGCCATTGATCGATTAGAGTATTTACAGTTAACCACTTTTGAAGAAATTTATAGATTAAGGCTCAAAGGAAGTGTTCGCCTTTGGGGAATTAGAACACCAGACGATAAGTTTTCTGTATTGTGGTGGGATCCAGAACATCAAGTTTATATCGACAAAGCACATCGTGAAAAAAATCCAAAATCACGATGTGGACCTCGTATTGGCAATTCATAAACGCCATCTACCTGCAACCCAGTCTCAATCTTTGGGGTAAATAGAGTGTCCCGCCAGGACAAGGGTTGAAACCTTAAAATGAATCAGGAGAACGTGGTTCATGCATGTCATTGCTGATCTATGCGTCGTGCCCATGGGGGTGGGTGTTTCTGTTGGGAAGTATGTTGCTGCATGTGAGAAAGTCCTCAAGGAAGCAGGACTTAGCCATCAACTGCATGCCTATGGCACCAACATTGAGGGGCCTTGGGACGAGGTCTTTTCTGCGATCAAACGCTGTCACGAAGTCGTCCATGAGATGGGGGCGCCACGGATCACTTCGTCCATGCGATTCGGCACTCGGACGGATCGTGACCAGAGCATGCAGGACAAAATTGACAGCGTGCATCAACAAAAAGATTGAATCTTTCTAAAACCCAATGTATTATGCCTCCCCTTTTGAGATCGAGATTGTCGAAGTAACGTCGGCTTGTGTGCCGATAACAGTTAAACACTTTGTATGGATCATCAACCAAGCCACACCTCATGCCTGTCGCGTTGGTTGATAAACTCAAATTTGAAAGCAATTTACCCATTGCAACAATGCAGCGGGCCTGGAGATTAACTTGACTGCTACCCCGATCCCCCGTCGAATTCCGTTCGCTGAAAAGATCAATCCTGAGAACCGCCGAGCCGATTGGGCGGTCATTGGCTTTATTGGCGCCATCCATCTTGGTGCCCTTGCCAGCCCGTGGACCTTTTCATGGTCAGGCCTGGTCGTCTTCCTGATCCTCTCATGGATGGGTGGCGGACTGGGCATCACCATGGGCTTTCACCGGCTGCTGACTCACCAATCCTTCAAATGCCCCAAGTGGTTTTACTACTTCGTGACCATCTGCGGCTGTCTGCAATGGCAAGGTGGTCCCATCCGCTGGGTTGGCACCCATCGCCTGCACCACAAACACTCCGACGGCGAAGAAGATCCCCATACCCCCAAACATGGCTTTAACTGGGCTCATATGTTCTGGTGCATGTTCAAGGATCACGAAGACTTCAAACCTTACGATGCTGCCAAGGATCTGACCAAAGATAAAGTCATGGTCTGGATCGACAAGTACTTCGTCATCTTCCAATTCATCCTCGCAGCAGGTCTCTATGCAGGCGGATACTTCTATGGCGGGCAAGGTACCGAAGGTCACCTGCTGGCATTATCATGGATCGTCTGGGGCATCTTCCTGCGAACAGCCTGTGCCTATCACGGCACCTGGCTCGTCAACTCCGCGACTCACACCTGGGGTTACCGCAACTTCAAGACCACCGACGACTCCCGCAACAGCTGGTGGGTCGCCCTGCTGAGCTTCGGCGAAGGCTGGCATAACAACCACCATGCTTTCCAACGCTCCGCTGCTCATGGTCTCAAATGGTGGGAGTTTGATATCACCTACATCACCATCCGACTGCTGGGACTGGTTGGCATAGCCAAAGACATCGTCAAACCCACCACCGCCCAAATGGAACAGAAAAATATCCCCGCCTGACACCTGGTGCCGGATTCAACAAAAAAACATACGAATTACAAAACGCACCTCGAAGCAAATGCTTTGAGGTGCGTTTTTAATTAAATGGTATGAAGCTTTTGGTATTTAGTTTTTGATTATTGCATCCACTTTCCCAAAGCAACCGTTAACCCCAACAATGCTCAGTCGGGTATTTGAGCTTGGATTGCGCCTTGCGCGCCTGAATGGGTGTTGCCGAACATATCAAAATCAAAAGCTGCCGGTTCCAAGGGTAAACCCAGACTGGATGATGGGTAGAGTTTGGTTGTGATTTGTGGATCGCTGATACTGTTACCTGCGGGCATTGACTGGGGCGTTCCACTGCCGGGGATACCGCTGCCGTCATAGACTTGATACGCAACAGGAAGACCATACGCATTATTGCGTGTAAAGGACATCGGACCGTTAACGTGAAAGCCGATACTGAAATTACCCGTGGCCAGGTTGCCAATCGTTTCATTCGTTTGCCAGGTTTGATCCATAATGGCATAGGTGGTCCCACTGCCTTGATCAAACTCGCCGATGAACGTATTGCCAATCATCCGCATATTCCCGTAATAGGTATTAATCGCAGCCCGGAAAGATTCTGTCGACCCGGGAACAACCTGGCCGTCACGCATGATAAAGACATTACCAATCACATCGTTGTGACCCTCAAAGGCATGTAATCCATACTGGGCGTCAATGATCATATTGCCAATCGCATTAACATATTTTCCGATGCTCAGCGCTTTCTGAGGCATGGGAACCGTCCCGTTAATCCAATCACCTTCGGGGGTCGGCGCAAAGAAATACGGTGTCGATCCCGGATCACAGCCAATGAGCAGATTGTCAGAAACCCAGATTGGATTGGGATTCTGAGGGTCCACCGGGTCTGTGGGCTCGATAATCAACACGCCTTTGGCATTGATGCTGTTGTGCATGATATTTTCAAAAATCAAGCCGCCATCCATTAATTTCGTATTGGTAATTTGCAGGCAATCGCCACCGGTTCGCAGGTTTCGGACCGGGCCGGTAATGATCAATTCATTACCGTAAATTTGCGGGTTGATACTATAAGCTCTTGGACGATTGGTCACACCCCCAAGATAGAGACAATCGCCATCTTTCATCACAATTTTGCAATTGCGAACAATACTATTTCGGCCGTAAAGTTCAATTCCCATGATCAGCGAAAAATTAATTTTCAACGCAGGGTCCGTCACGGTCGGGATATCATCAATGATTTGACAATGTTCGATTAAAGTATTTTCAGCGTTAAGAAAAATCGCCCGCCCGTAATCATATTCATTAAATGAACCACCTGTAACACGCGTTACTGTTTGCATGCGGAAATTTAATCCACTGATACATACATCATCAGGCAAGTTCTCATTATCCAGCCAGCCGGTGGGTTGAATGATCCTGTAATGCGAAGATGAAGTGAGTGTTGCTCGTCTTGCTGGGGCCAGAACGCGTTGCCCGGTGAGGGCATCATAGGTACCAAGCAACGGCCCTTGAACGCCGGGGCCACTATTGGGAATATCAATCGAACCGTTGGTATGAACCGCCAGATCATGCTCCACCCCCTCTAAAAACAAATGCGTATCACCTGGCGTGACCGTGGGGGTATAGGGATTAAGCAAAAGACGGTTACGTGGCGTTTGGGGACTCAAACCATCACCGTTGACTGATGCGTTTAAATTGTAGTAATACACCGTCCCACGATTGGGTTCATAGGTTTGAGCGTGCTCTACAAAGCGATCTCGGATTTGATTTTCACGAAAAGTAATAATCTCATCAATTTTTGCTTTCCGCTCGGTCGCGGTCAAACTGCTAAGAATAACAGGAGCCCCCGACGAGACCGCAGGGACACTGAATTGATAGACTCGGTCTACAAAAGTTGGACTACTCATTTCTTCAATCGTCAGGTAAAGATGACAAAGATCGCCATCAGTCATCCCGGATACTTCGGCAGTGATATTCTGCGAATAGGAACCGGCGGGAACGATGATCTGGCTACTACCTTCAAGCTTCGTCCAGTTATAGTTCCAAATTTTAAATACGATCCTGCGATCCGTTGACGTCGTCCATTGACAGGGAATACTGACCGTACCACCCGTAGTGATTGATGTGGGAAAAGGGAATGACAAGATTTCATCGGTGTACACCTGAGGGGTGACCGCGGGAATACTGAATTGATAGACTCGATCCACAAAAGTCGTACTGTCGATTTCTTCAATCATCAGATACATATGACAAAGATCACCATCAGTCATCCCGGATACTTCGGCAGTGATATTTTGTGAATAGGAACCGGCAGGAACGATGATCTGACTGCTGCCTTCGAGCTTCGTCCAGTTATAGTTCCATATTTTCAAGACGACTTTTCGATCTGTCGAAGTCGTCCATTGGCAGGGAATACTGACCGTACCATCGGTCGTGATTGAATCAGGGAAAGGAAATGACAGAATCTCATCTGTGTATGCAGAGGCAGTTTGCCCCAACGCAGTAACTACCAAAACAACAAAGAACAATAAAACGTTAAACAGCTTTGTACACTTCATGATTTGGGGTCTCTCTTTGGGAAATGGGTTGGTTCACACCGTCATGATTTACCCCCCGATTCAAAAACCAAGGCTCCGATACTTCCTTTCCAAATTAAATATTTCTAAAAAAAAAACCTGATGACCGAAATGGCCATCAGGTTAATAAGTTGTTTATTTATTCATTAGGTCCTTGCGTTGCCAGACGCGGACATAGTCAATGGTAAAATCATCCGGCAGTTTGGTATCGTCCAGTTCATTGCCATCCCAACCGCCTGAAGGCATGTATACGATCATGTAACCAGGGATCGTGGAAATCCGTGGATCTTCCCAACGGCCGACTTCCACGCCATTGCAATAGAACACAGCTTTACCGGGCAACCAGAGCAGACCCGCGGTGAAGTACCCGTCCTTGTCATGTTTGACATAGATACCGCCGGTGCCGATGGCTTTGTGTTCCGGGCCGTAATTGTCCCAGTGCATGGCAACGTTGTAGCGGTGCGGTCCCCAGACGCCCAATTGCTCCATGATATCGAATTCCATGCCGTTGTTGCTGGTTTCGCAACGCTTGGACATGCTACCCGAAGGTAAGTTGAATGCTTCGCCACGGTCGGGCATCATCCAGAATGCAGGCCAGAGTCCATGGGCTGTAGGTAATTTCATTCGTGCTTCAAAGTAGCCGTAGCATTGGGACCACTTGGTGAAGGTATCCAGGTAAGCGCCGGTATATTCCCGGTAGGGTTGGCTGGGGTTATCGTTGTGATAGCCGGCTTTTTTCTCGTAATGCAGGCTCGCCTTGCCATCCTTGATGATGATATTGTTCTTCGACCAGCGACTGACTTTGTCCCAGTGGTTAGGCCCTTCGTTGCGCCACTTGCTCAAGTCCACCGAAGGCGCGTCGAACTCTTCATCAAAGGTGACGACCCAATCTCCGGCTACCGGCGGACGCTTGCCGACCCAATCAGGAATCACAGCGGGGTCCCCGGTTTGAGCGATGATCGATTCGATACGTACGGATGCTTGACCGGTGTGTTCAAAGCCGATGGTGATTGCACTTGTTTTATCGCTGACGTAGGGCGTTCCTGTGCCGGGCTTGGCATCATGGGTTGTTTTGATCTGCGCAGCGGGTACACCTTCCCAGCTAATATCAGCGGCAAACGGCACCACCATCTCAGCGGTTTGGCCGGGCATGATGGTCTTGCCTGTTCGGGGTTCAAAGCGTCTACCCCAACTGCTCAATGCGACATTGGGTGTGATGGGCGTCTTGCCGGTGTTGCGAATACTCAAGGCGATTTGTGTTGCATCACCCAGATGCCAGAAACCTTCTGCGGGGCTAAGCGTCACTTCCTGTTTGCCGGTTGTTGACGGCAATTCAATAGCCAGTGCAGATTGGTTGATGACAGCTTTAACGCCGCCTGTCGACTTGATCTGCTTAGTGCTATCAATATTTACACCTTGGCCAAGGATAATGCCGTCCTTGGGTTTGACGCGGAGCATCTTTGGCTTGGATTGCGCTTTCTTTTCCTCCCCCTTGGACACATAGACTTTTTCAATACGAAATGTCTGTGCGTGTTCAGCTTTACCAGCTACAAACAGGATGGCAATGATGTTCTCGGGTTTCAGAGGATAGCTGGGTTGAAACCCGTAGGAACGGCCGAACTTGACTTTGATGGTCGTGGATTGTCCTGCGTTGATTCGCAGACACTCGCTACTCCACGGGCTTTTACCCCAATTGTGCGGATTGTCCAGTCGCATGCACAACAGCAATTGCTTTTGACCGGTGTTGGTCACTTGTGCTTCAAGGGTGTCATAGCCGGTAAAATCCCAGTGATCAGATTCGTCGGGATTGAACGTGATCGTGGGATATGGATCACTACCAGGATCGACAGTCAAATTGATACCGGGCACCAGTGGCGTGCTTGGATCATGTTTATAGGTCACCTGATCGGAGGTGGTCTTGATGCGTGCGGGAATCTGCAAATTCGCAGCATCGATAATGACTTTGGGCGCCGGTGTCTGAGCGCTTGCCATCACACCCTGCAACAGGGTAATGATAAACATTAGAGAAAACACATCGTAGCGTTTCATTGATATCTTCCTTTGGTAACAAATTGATACATATGAACCGGATTACAAAAGCAGGTTCAATACTAAAAGTAAAATCAGGCACAAAATTAGCGAAGGTTAAATCCGTATTGTCATCGTATTAACCCCAGAATGTGTTACCGGGGATATTCATATTAACCGTATAAGTATTAATACAGACCGTATATTGACCCACCGCACCTTTGACCGGTAGTCATGACGGCTGGCTGACACATTGTCAATCACATCGTTGTAGTCTAGCCGTTTAACGAGTGCAGGTTGTTTGCAATATTCCGATTCAATTCTGTCGGGGAACTGATCTCAATCGGTGATATCGTAGGCATACCAAAGCTTGGTTTGTTCATCACTTGTCAAGTATGTATGATCGACCAACTCACGGGCGTTTGTCTTGGCATGCCCGTCATACATCACCATGTTGACTGTATTGTCGTGACGGTAGGCGATGAGGAACTGCGTCGTTGTATTTTCATCAACATAGTAGTTTGAATAGTTCATGGCTACCGCAGCCCATCGAGCATCGCTGAAAGTAAAGACCGTGCTGGGTCGGCGAATCAGCGAATCGCGATACCCTACAAAAAGGTAGGGGTCGGGTTTAAAGTAAATATAGTAATTAGTGTAACGGTAGCTGTAGTACTCGCTGAAATTCATGCCATAGGAATAACGCATATTCAACGTACCATCTGCATTGGCGTGTTCCGTAGCATATGTTGCATCCGGGCAGATACGATTATGAGGCGCACTGTCCTTGTACACTGGGGCAGATGGTTTGAGCCCCGTATACTGGCGTGTGATGGAATTGGAAGTCCAATAGTCATGCTGCCAGGTCACTCTATTAAAGTTGAGAAACGGCGGGATATACCATCCCTTGTTATCCGCACAATAGGCTTGGTTAAATACCTGTAATTGTCGGACATTCGACAGGCAGGCAATGCGCCGCGATGTTTTTCGTGCTTTGGTCAATGCTGGCAGAAGTATGGCGATCAGAAGCGAGACAATACTAATCACCACCAAAAGTTCAATCAGAGTAAACGCATTATTTCGTTGAGTTTTCATGTATGGTTTTCCTTGCCTAAAAATCAAGAAGGACACCTGGCGGTTGATTGACGAACGACCAGTTCCGGAGACATCCGAATGATCGAGCCGGACAAATTCGATTCATATGAAACATTGACCAATAGCTGTCGAACAGCACGTTGCCCCATTTCGCGCAACGGCACATGCACCGTCGTTAACGGCGGGGTCACCAAAGCCGATGCACTGGTATCGTCAAAACCAACCACACTTAACTGATCAGGAATCGAAATCCCACACTGTTCAGCCGCTCGGACCACCCCCATCGCGCCGCAGTCCGTGGCACAGACCATGGCTGTGGGTCGTTGTGGTTCACCGGCGAGTATCTTTTTCACATCCTCAACCGTGTCATGAATACTTTCAGGCCCGTGATAAACCCATTGTGAATTCACCGCCAACCCGGCACTGGCCATCTTCCATTGCCAGGTCGCCCAACGTTCCTGAAAACTGCGGTTGCGCGGGGCACCGACATATCCAATTTTTTGATGTCCCAACTCAAGAAGATGATCCATCGCCAATTCAATCCCCGCCAGATTGTCAGTGGTCACCACGTCGGCACGCCCTGTGTGAATAATGTCCACCAGAACGACAGGCTTGTGACACTGCTCTAGAAAATCAGGCAGGCTGGGACTGTATTCACCGATGAGAATGACGCCTGAAATTTCAGAACGGTTTACTGATTTGATGATCTGCGGATCCATCAAATCCACACTGGCCTGCACCATCGCCCGATTGGAAGCAAAGGCCAATTCGTCCATGACGCCGTTGAGAATCTGCATGTAAAAGTCCGACGCAAGAGAGTAGGTCTGACTGATCAGGTCTCTGCCGGTTACTTCGCTTGATGGCCCAAGATGCATCGTCCCGTCATTGGTGGAGATTTGCTCCATGGGCGAATGGCGATGCAAGATCACCTCAAAGCGACTCTCAGTTGTTTTGGTCCGTGGGTGGGTAGCAGAGACAAGATCACGCACCGTTCGCTGAGTCCGTCGCGGTTTATACCCCGACTCCTTGACCGCTTTGAGCACGTTCTGGCGAACCGCGGGACTCACCGTCCCCGAGTTATTAAGCACGCGTGAAACCGTCGCCGCCGAGCATCCTGCCCGGGCACTGACTTGCGCAAGCGTACTTGGTGATTGTCCCATGATGCATTCCTGTGTGAACCATTACAAAGATGACTTATGAACTATAGGAATCCAAATTTTAAGGTCAATGCAAAGAAGCACTATCACGCCCTTACAAATGTAAAACAGCTGTAACCTATTATTTTAAAAGTGAAAATCAAAATGAAAGTTTTGCAAGAATGTTTACGATTTACATTCTATCCCGCATGATTGGCAAAAATGAATCTATTGAAAATGCAGGTTCAACAGCCACGAATTGATAGCTCGCGCGTCGCTGATGACGATACACGTGAACGAAAAACGCACAAAGGGGCTTTACGTCCCACTGCCCTTTTCTGCTCATTACATCAATCAATTGCTTGGATAGAAGATCATGGCTTTGCGTTGTTCTTCTGAAAGACTGATAAATTGCTCGCGGCTGACGGTGTTGCAATGTCCATCACCATAGAGAAAACCACCAGCTTCATTGGGATGCCCGGTAGGGTTAGGGAATAAGGGATTGGACCAAGTCCAAGGCCAATTACCTGATGCGGTTGTGGTGTAATTCAGGAACATGATGGGTAGAAAATCAAACTCGGTCGCCGAGTTGTGGAGCGTCAGACTGGCTTCGGCAAACCAAAAACCTTTGGAGTTGAGGATTTCAATGCGTGGCAATTGGTACTTGATGGTGCCGTTCCAGTTTTCCGCTTGCCCGCCCATGTATTGATTGATGCCATAGGTGTTGCCCGACGGGAGACTGCGTAAAGGGGAGACTTGCAGACGCGCTTCGGGACAGATCAACGGGCCAGTGGTGGTTCCCCAACCTTTGTACAGATTAGCTTCCTGGGTTTTGAAGTACCAGAAAGTATCTATCAACTTCCAGCAGGTAGACCACCCCGGGTCACCATGTGTCGGGAGAATCCCTTTATTGTCGGTGGCATAGGTGATACCCCATGTGCCGATCGATCTGAGTTGGGTCTGACAGATCACGTTACGTGCCGACGCCCTGGCCTTGGACAAGGCAGGCAGCAAAATAGCAATCAGAATCGCAATAATGCTGATCACCACCAACAGTTCAATGAGCGTAAAAGCATTGTTTGTTTTACTGAGATTCAACATTGCGTCACTCCGGTATTTGAAAATATCAGCATCATGTCAATGGCCTTGCCACAACATCACGATCAACAAAATGCAGTTGGACATTCGTCCGTCATGCACTCAAGCAATCATTCTTTTTGAGCTTTAATGTGATCTGTATCAGTTAACGACAAATGCCCCGTCATACTGAAAAAGTCTATACCGCACTGATATTCAGTCAATCAGATTTATGCGCGCAAGATTACATTCTATGAAAACAACACATAAGCATTTTATTTTTAAATGAATATGTGTTTTCAAGTTTTCACAAATTTTACTGACGGGAAAAGTCGACACCAAACAGGCCGTCACGTTGCGTCGAGTGATACCTGTCCCAAAAATGTCATGGAACGGAAAAGGAAGGCATTCTGTTTTTCCAGGATAGATTATCGAAGAAGTTGGATGTGCCTCTTTTACTCCCTTGATTGTTATACAATTTTACATGTAATTACAGATATACCCATCAGGTCTTTTTTCTACTTTATTGAGATCTACTATGTCTAAATCAGGTCTTCCTTCGATATCGTAAACTCTATAGAGCCTATACTTACCACTTTCATTCTCAAAGGTTTCCAGTTCATTTGTTGACAAAAAGAAAACTTTAGAAGATGGGTCTTTTTTTAACCTAGTTGTTGTCTTTACTTCAATGTATATTTCGTCACCTTTTTCATCCAGTGAGAGTATGTCATATCCGTGGTGCATAGACTCTAACGCAACGTGCTTTGGATAACTGCGATTATTTAAGTGTAATGATAAAAGCCTTTTTCTTTCCTTCTCCATAATCAACAATTCTCCCTTCAAGCCAATCTCAGCATTTCTTTCTGCTTGTTTAGCTCGCTGCTCAGGGCTTAGAGGTCTGAGAACAACCCCGCTCGAAACGTTTTCTGGAGAAACTCCACCCATTAGGAATACTATCTGAGCAACATATGAATCTACAGTTGAATTATCAATCACTCCGAAATCGTTTGGGAATATTTTGGCATATATTTGTGAGGATTTAGCGCTAGAATTAATCCTTTTCATCCATTCGGCGCCTTGTAGTTCCTCAGATCCTGCATAAGCCTTAAACCCAAAATCTAGAAGAGAATTATATTTTCTCCGAAATGGCTCATTACTTTCTATTGTTTTAACAAGATTGTCTGCCAGCTTTTGAAGCTGGCTTTCAAGGTTGTTTCTCTGAGTCTTGTTCAAACTATGACCTGAGGCTCTTCCAAAATAAAACCCTACATTTAAGCAAGGTTTAATTGGGTCCATTACAAAACTAATTTGAGCGGCATATTGCTTGTTTTCAGCCCCTTTAAAAATACCAGACCAAATACGTTTAAAGCTTGTGCCGCCAATGGCAATATCATTACCAGTTGAAACGCTGGTATCAAATTCACCATACGATTCACTATAATGCTTTGAATAATATTCAGCTATAGTCTTTAGTTTTCTCTTGATCTCTGCCAGATGAGACTTTTCATTGTTGCTGGCATTTGAAAGTAGTCTATTTCCAGAATAGGACCTCGAACTAAGCTCATTAATTAGAATCAGATCTTCTTTGGTGATTACTTCCATACATTAACTCTCACTAAAAGGGAAAACGAAGAGAAAAAGGGGACATTCAATTTCATGGCTTAAATTTGTCTTTCCCAACCCTCATCACCCACCAATAAATACTAACCTCACATCCGATACCGTTCGAGCCAATGGGCGTAGGGGGCGGGTAGGGTCCATGAGGGTTTGTCGATGCCCAGGGTTTTGGCGGCGTGGTAGGGCCAATGGGGGTTTTCCAGATGGGCGCGGCCGATCATCACCAGATCAAGCTGCTCATTACTCACGGCACTTTCTGCAACATGGGGCATGCCAAAACCCCAGGCCGAAGCGACGGGTAAACCGGTCTCACGACGGACACGCTGGGCGATGGGTGCCATGAATGCCGGCCCCCAGGGGATGCTTGAATCGGGTGTCGTAAAACCCATGCTCACGCTGATCATGTCCAGGCCGCCGGCGCGGAATTGTTTGGTCAGGGCAATAGCCTCGCTGAGCGTTTCTTCATCACGGTCATCAAATTCGAGCACGCCAAAACGCAAGGTCAACGGCAGGTTGTCCGGCCAGACTTCACGCACCGCTGCCAAGGTCTCCAGCAGGAAGCGGCCTCGGTTCTGGGCATTGCCACCGTATTGATCATCACGCTGGTTGGTGTGGACCGAGAAAAAACTTTGCGCCAGGTAACCGTGTGCAAAGTGCAGTTCGAGCCACTGATAGCCGGCATCGAGTGAACGTTTGGCGGCGGCGACAAAGTCCGCTTTGACCCGTTGGATATCATCTTTGGTCATGGCGCGGGGGATGCGTGGCAGGTTGGCACCAAATGCTTTGGCGGAGGGCGCGATGGTTTGCCAGGCACGCGGATCGTCGACCGGGAGATGATCATCGCCTTCCCAGGGTTTATTGGCGCTGGCTTTCATGCCTGCGTGACCGATTTGTATCCCGGCAACCGATCCGGCTTTCTTGATGGCATGGGCAATCTTGGCGTGTTCGGCCGCCTGCTGATCATTCCAGATTCCGGTGCAGCCAGGGGTGATACGCCCATCTGCCGAGATGCCGGTGGCTTCAACGATAACCAGGCCCGCGCCGCCTCGAGCAAGTTGGGAATAGTGCGCAAGATGCCAATCATTGGGCAGACCATCGGTCGCTGAATATTGGCACATCGGCGGGACAGCTATTCGATTGCGCAGGGTCACATCTTTTAACGTAAACGGGGTAAACAACTTTGTCATGATTTTATTGCTCTATATTGTGTCGTTTGGTGATTCGTTTTCATCTGCATAAACAGACGCAGATATGGTAATCAATACTTGCAGCGATTGAAGTATTCCAGGATAACCAAACAGGATTAGGGGTTCGTCAGTGTTGAATTGATGGATCATTGCCAAATCTCTGTTGAGACAATCGTTTCATTGATGAGGTGGATAATGTCCAATTTGCAGTGTCAGGACATGCATTGGGGCATTGTGATCAAGAATGTTTTTTAGCGAATATCTCGAATCTCCTCATCCATAATTAATCAATCGAAGCGAAACAGCCGATATAAATATAAATTAGTATTTTAATGGTCCTTTCCACCCGCCGGACAAGTCATGATCAGCAGTCATCGAAAAAAATGTTTGCAATGGTATCTATTTGCTGCTGCGATGGCCGTTTCTCTATTACTTGTCGGAATTGTAGTCAGCATTTACTACCATTCAGAGCTCAATGAATTTTACAATCGAGCTGATTCATCTTCGATGTCTGAAATCGAATTGCATGAGACGATTCTTCATCGTGAGCTCAACGAAGTTGCCAGTGACATTCGGTTTTTAGCTGACAATCCTTTCATGCAACAGTTTCTGGATAACCCTCAAGATGACAACTTGAAATTGCTTGAGTCGATGTGGGATCGCATGATTTGCGAAAAGCAAACCTATGAACAAATCCGCCTGCTTGATAAAAACGGGATGGAAAAAATTCGTGTCGAATACAACAACAAAATCCCTTTGCGTATCCCTGACGATGAGCTGATGGACAAGTCTGATCGATATTATTTTCACGCAGCAGCAGAATTACGGCGAGGCTATATCTATGTTTCAAAATTAGACCTGAATATTGAAAATGGTATTCCGGAAGTCCCGTTCAAACCAACAATTCGTTTTTGCATCGGAGTGTACAACTCGCAGAACATCCGAACAGGCAGCCTGGTAATCAACTACAACACTCAGTCTTATATCGATCTGTTACGCGAGGCATCCGATCAAGAACGAGCTGATTTCATGCTGGTAAATGAAGATGGATACTGGTTAATGCATCCCAAACGTGAATACGAATGGGGACAGTATTCTCAACAAAATAAAGACAAGAACTTTGCCATTCTTTACCCTCAAGCATGGCAAAAAATACAGTCTCAGATAAAAGGCAAATTCACATTGAATGATCAAGTCTATGACTTTGACACGCTTGATTTACAGGAAAATTACCATTTTGTATCCCCTCGAGACTCAAGGCTTGACAGTGAAATCCCTATCAATCATTCCACTTTAATCAAACATATTGCGCTATTGCCAACCCGCGTGATTGCTGAATACCGAACTAAAATTGTAAAACAATGCTTGATCATTTTTCTGATCTGGGTTGTATTATCATTAATACCCAGTTGGGGTATCGCAGCCTATTTTGTGGGTTATGTCACACAACGAGCCGAACTTTCGCATCATGCTCATTATGACACGGTGACCTGTCTAGCCAATCGCGTGTTGTTCAACGAACGCTTTGAACATGCCTTGCAGATGTCACAAAGATATAAACGAATCTGCGGTTTGCTCTATATTGATCTGGATGGTTTTAAAGCTATCAATGATCAATATGGTCATCATATTGGTGACGAATTATTAGCAACAGTTGCAGGGCGCATGCTCCAGTGTGTTCGCCAAACTGACACCGTTGCTCGAATGGGCGGGGATGAATTTGCAATCATCCTCACAGAAATTGAAAACAAAGACGATGCGATCAGTATCAGTGAAAAACTCGATGCACAACTGGGTGTACCTGTTCAAACAACCAAGGGCATCGTGAACATCGCTGCTTCAATTGGCGTGTCGGTTTACCCGGAAGATGGCGTGGAAGCCAACCGGTTAATCGAGTTGGCTGATAAGTATATGTACAAAAACAAACGCGATAACAAGATGCGGTTGCGGTTAGATCGAAGCGCCTCATAAAGTTCAAATCAACATAACAACGTCCAGTTTAGAGCGTTTGCCGTTCGAGTGTATCGCTATACCTAACGCTCAAACTCCCAACTCGTGGCTATTGACCTCTGTTTTTAATAGTTGTACGAAGACCAGTGGGCATGCCAAGACACATAGACTCTAGAGCCGTCTGACTGGCCACTGAACACGTGCAATTGCCCAGCCAAAGTCTGCCAGGGCGCGCAATCCTTAAGCCATATTTCCACTGACTCTGTGGCGCATCACCTTAGATTCACAAATGGGTTGCGAACACTTTTTTTGTCACATTGCATTGACCTGACCAATCAGCCGCCTACAATGTTCACGTGAACAGTCGCAATTGTTCACGTGAACAACTATTGGACACAATTTGATGACCGTGACACTCAACAACATTGCCACCGAACTTGGCGTCAGTCATATGACCGTGAGCCGCGCCCTTAAGGGTGATCCTGCGGTGGCGGAAAAGACACGTAACCGCGTGTTGGATACGGCGTTGAAGATGGGGTATCGGCCCAATGCCTCGGCGCGATCCATGCGATCGGGACAATTCGGGACGCTGGGATTACTGGCAGGAAGTATCACCAGCTACCTGCCGGGCATGCTCATGCGCGGGATTCGTGATGGTTGTGAAAAACTCGACTTACACCTGCAGATTGATTCAATCACCCAGGAGCAGGCCGACGATTCGTCTTACCTGCCCCGCTTTTTGCAGTATGCCTGTGTCGATGGCTTGATGGTCAGTTACACCGGCCCCAATGCTGCTTTGGCCAATCATATTCAGCAGCAACGGCTCCCAGCGGTTTGGATCAACGACCGTCAGACACACAACGCGGTCTACCCTGATGAAATTCAAGGCGGGAAAATCGCAGCTGAGCATTTTATCAATCACGGGCATCGCCGAGTTGGATATGCAGCATTGAATTTAACTGATCATTTCAGCACAAATGACCGGCTTGCTGGGATCAATCAGACATTAACAGCATCGGGTTTATCTGAAGCTCAACGACTCGACGGACACCTGGCCAGCGGTAGTGAGATTGATCAGTCGGGCATGCCGGTTTTGTTACGCATGCTTCAACGTCCGGATCGTCCCACAGCATTGATTTGTCGCGGGCAAGCCGATGCGACATGTGCATATGCCGCAGCCATGCAATTGGGATTGCGTGTCCCTGAGGACTTGTCGATTGTGGCATTCAGTGACAAGCCCATTTTGGATGTCTGCGCTTTACCGATTGATACCCTGGTCATCCCGTTTCGCACCTTGGGGGAAAAAGTCGCAACCATGACCCATCAACTCACTCAAGATCCTTCGCATCAAGTTGCCAGTGAAACAATCGCCTATGGCAAGATCGAATCCGCAGGCAGTACGACCCAACCAACCCTGAGCTAATGCGACTGTTTGTTAGAAACAGACTGGAGTTTACATGTTCATACATCACACAAACCGCACGGCATCACAGGGCTTTACGCTCATTGAGCTGTTGGTGGTGATCTCGATCATTTCGCTGCTCATCAGTATCCTGCTTCCTGCATTGGGGCAGGCACGTAAGACCGCCAATGCCATGAAATGCGCGACCTTGCTTCGGGCGATGGGGACCGTCAATGTCGTCTATGCCAACGACTTTAAAGACTGGGCCGCACCCAACTGGTGGCGTGAAAGTCCATCGGCCAGTAAGCGCTATTACTTTGTGACCAACACCGGCATCCACGAACGACTCAACGTCACCACCGCCGACTACGGCGCACGCTGGGCACATGGCTTTGCCTGTCCTGAAGCAACTGCGCTGACAAATAGTTCCTGGTCCAACACGGATGGCGTCATCATTCGCGGAGTCTATGGGCACAACTATCATGTCGGATCACTACGCGGGGCGGATAGCAACTGGTCCACCGGCACCATCAGTGGCATCAAGTTCTCTGAGCTGATCAAACCCAGTGAAGACCTCAACCTTGCCGACGCCTTGGACCAACAGATCGGCTATACCTACGTCAACAACTACGTCTCAGACAATCCTCAGCAAAACAATGTCTCAGCATTCAGACATCTGGGGACCACATTCAATGCCGTCTTTTTCGACCAGCACGTCCAGCGTATCAGTCAGGAAGACGCCCATGCCAAACCTGAAATGTGGTACATCAATTAATCGCCAATCCTGATCACGCATCTGTTTTTTTAACTCCTTGGAACGAACATGCAACGCAAATCTGTCAACATCCTCAGCCTGTCCTGCGCCTTGATCTTGGCCTTGACTCAAGGTATCAAAGCACAACAATCCGTCATCGACAATTCGATTTGGCAAACACTTCAACGCAGTAACGTCAACAATGACTTTTCGTCGCTCAAATGGGTTGATGTTGACCACCCGCAATTTACAAAAGCCGCGCGACTTGCCAGCAATCGGGCCATGCGACATAGCTATGAAATTCAGTATCACATTGACATTGATAAACCCATTGCCAAAGGCGATGTGCTGATACTCACCGGCTACATCCGACTCATCGATACCAAGTCCGAATCCGGCGAAGGCCTTGCTCAAATTCAAGTTCAGCGAAACAGCAGGCCCTATACCAAACTGCTCATGACGCGATTGCCTTTGTCCAAAGACTGGCAGCGCATCGAAATCCCCTTTGCTTCCAAAGAAGATTACCCCGCAGGTCAAACCAACTTCTGTATCTGCATCGGTGACTATGTCCAGACCATTGAAGCAGGTGGATTTAGCCTGAAAAACAGGGGTAAAAATGTCGATCTGGACACCTTGCCCAACACGGATCGTGATCGATTAAACAACTATGACGGACGCGCCGCCGATGCGCCTTGGCGGGAAGTTGCTGCTCAGAATATCGAGCGTTACCGCAAAGGTGACCTTGCCATCACGGTAACAGATCACGATGGCAAACCCGTCAGCGGCGTGACGGTTGATGTACAAATGACAAAGCATGCGTTTAAATTCGGGACCGCGGTCCACTCATCGGTCTTTGATCCCAACGCTAAATTCTGGACACAAAACCCAGAGAACAAAGAACGGTTCCTGAAAATCATCCAGGACGATTTTAACTTTGTCACCCATGAAACCAACTTCAAATGGCCGGCATGGATTCAACCGGCAAGACGCAAGGCGGCCGACCAACTCGTCAATTGGCTCATGGAAAAGAACATCGCTTTGCGCGGCCATGCCATGGTCTGGCCAGGCTGGTCCCATGGTAAGTACAAACATGTCCCCCAACACATCATTGATCTGACGAAGGACCCTGCGAATCGGGACAAAGTCGCCCAATTGGTGATTGATCACATCCATGAAATTGGGACGCTCTACGGCGATAAGGTCAGCACCTGGGATGTCATCAACGAACCCACCCTGCACCATGACCTCACCGACTATCTCGGCGGTGATCGCATTTTTATCGACTGGTTCAAAGCTGCCCGCAAAGCTGCCCCCCACGCGCGACTGGTCCTCAACGAAACCACCGGCGGCACAGTCGTCAGTGACCGCTATTTCCACAAGACCATCAAAATGCTCGTGGATCACAAAGCGCCCATCGACGCCGTAGGATTCCAATCCCACTTTGGGCAAACCGGGCCGGACATCCCCAAAATACTTTCACTCATCGACAAATATGCAGAGATGGGTTTACATGTCGACATCACTGAGTTCGACATTGATGGCTTTGATGCAAAGTATCAAGCAGACTACACCCGCGATTTTATGACCGCCTGTTTTAGTCATCCCGCGGTGGATACCTTCATCGTCTGGGGCATATGGGCACAACGCCACTGGAAACCGGCCCGCGCGATGTACGACAAAAACTGGAACCTCAAACCCAACGGCAAAGCGTGGATGGACCTGGTCAAAAAACAATGGTGGACCCGCCAAACCGGTAAAACCAACACCGATGGAATCTATCAACTCCGAGGTTTTAACGGCGATTACCAAATCATCGTGACAACCGCAGACGGGCAAAGCACCACCCAAAACGGCAAACTCACACGCGACGGTTTAAGCATGAAGTTCAAATTACCTCAATGAGTCTCTTGCGAAAAAAAATCTCTGGCCAATGATCGTCAATCAACTTGCGAAAGCACTTCCTGAATTTTCTGACTCAGCGGGCCACTGAGGTATGGCTTGGTGATCCAGGCGGTTAAGCCGGCGGCTTTCATGGCAAGTAATTCCGACTCCGGGGTATAGCCCGTGGAGAGAATCACACGGATACTAGGATTGAGTTTTTTCATGGCCAGAAAACAATCCTTGCCATTGAGCTTGGGCATCATCATGTCCAACACAACAAGGTCATAGCCCTGAGGATTGCGTTTGAAAAGTTCAAGTGCTTCAAGGCCATCTTCGGCAAGCGTGACCTGATAGCCAAGGTCTTCGAGAGTCGCCCGCGCGGTAACGCGCATGACTTTTTCATCATCGACCACCATGATGTGACCGGTCCCTGCGATGCGCGAATCGTCAACGTGAGGTTCAGTCAGTTGACTGTCCTGTCCAGCCAGTGGCAGGTAGATGCTAAAGCATGACCCCTTTCTCAATTCACTTTTGACGGTGATGATGCCATCGTGTTGTTTGATGGTGCTAAAGACTGCTGCCAATCCCAGACCGGTTCCTTCGCCATGTTCTTTGGTGGTAAAAAAGGGCTCAAAAATACGGTTAAGATGTTGCGGTGCGATGCCTATGCCGGTGTCGGTGATGTCGATTTTCAGATACTTGCCGGGTTTGATTTCCTGCAAGTCGATATAGCGGTCGTGATCGTCAAACGTCACAGGCTGGGTTTGGATGGTCAGTTTCCCACCCTTGGTCATGGCATGTGACGCATTGATACCAAGGTTTAAAAATGCATTTTGCAGTTGTGAAGCATCCCCGTTGATCAGCGCGGTTGAATCGGTGGTTTTAAAGTCGATATCAATTCGCCGGTCGATGGTCTGTTTGAGCAATGTGATGGCATCACCTATCACACGATGCACGTCCATGGTTCTGGATGCGGAGGGTTCTTTGCGTGAAAATGCAAGCAGGTTACTTGTCAGGTCTGCTGCGCGTTTGCCTGACTGCATGATGATTTTCATCAACTCGGTTGCTTCTGGATTGTGAAGTAATTTTTCACTCAGTAGCTCCGCCGAACCGAGGATGCCCCCGAGCATGTTGTTAAAGTCATGGGCGATCCCGCCAGCGAGTTGACCGATGGCCTGCATTTTTTCGGATTGTCGGAGTTGTTGTTCCATGGCATATTCGCCGGTGACATCCCGGAAGACCAGCACGACGCCGACAATCTGCCCGGTGTCCGAACGGATGGGTGCGCCGGAGTCTGCGATCTGATATTCGGTGCCATCGGATGAGACAAGTACGGTGTGATTGGCCAGCCCGACGACTTCGCCACATTCGAGAACTTTCTGCACCGGATTGGAGACCGGTAAACGGGTTTGGGCATTGATGATTTGAAAGACGTTTTGAAGCGACTGACCAATTGCATCATCGGCAGCCCAACCGGTGAGGCTTTCAGCAACCGGATTCATCTGCATGACCACGCCTTCGTTATCGGTGGCAATGACCGCATCGCCAATGGATCGGAGTGTGATCCGCAGACGCTCTTCTTTTTCGCGCAGTTCCTGCTGGGCTTTGATCTGCTCGGTGATATCCTGCGCGACACCAAGAATGCCAACCACCTTGTCCTGTTCGTCACGGATGCAGGTCAGACCAAGATTCGCATGGATATGATGCCCATCCTTATGCACCAGTGTCCATTGGCACTCCTCGTAGCTGGCCAACTCGGCCTGGGCGACAAAGACTTCAAACCCCTTGATGGGTCGGTTTAATCGCTCACTGTGCAGTTTGGCTCGCTCCTGGATCTCTGATTGCAGATGAAAGAGCATTGGCGTACGTTTGCCAATCATTTCCTGGGGCGAGTATCCGAGTATGCGTTGGGCACCGGAGTTAAAGATGGTGATCGTGCCTTGCTGATCGGTTGCAATGATCATGGACAGAAACGATGCATCAAGTACATTTTGCAATTGTCGATGTGCGGCGACGATTCGGTCACGGTTAAGGACTGTTTCATTGATATCTTCAATGACGCTGATGAAATACTGTGGGTTATTGTCATCATCGAAAGTTAATCGGGTCGTGAGATGTATCCAAAAGAAACTGCCATCGGATTTGATGTAGCGCTTTTCTTTCTGGTAAATCTCGACCTCACGATTGATCATGCGTTGGGCCATTTGAACATCATCTGCCAGACTGTCGGGATGGGTGATGTCCCGGAAATTTTTGTTGATCAATTCTTCAAGTGGATACCCAAGCAATTCACAGAGTCGCTGATTGGCACGGATGATTCGACCCTCAGGCAGCACATGAGCAATACCCACCGCAGCCTGTTCGAACGTATCACGGAACCGTTTTTCACTGACTTTGAGAATTTCGTTGGAGACGCGTAACTCTTCGGTACGCCGAGCGACCTGTCGCTTGAGTTGATGATTCCAGATGATGCTGGCAAGAAGTAAAAACAGCAGTACGCCAACCACGCTCCCGGCGATTTTCAGGAACCGTATCCAGTCAATGGTGTTTTGCTCTTGTGGGACGAGCCACTGTTCGAGCATTTGCCGTTTCTGGGTTGGGGTGATGGTGGCGTTGGCCTTGTTGATAATCCCCAGAAACACAGGCCAGTCTTTACGGATGGCAACCGACGCATCGTAGTTTGGATAATCGGTTCGTCCTGCGATTTTCAGGTTGGTGATTTTCTCTTGAGCAATGGTCATGCTGGTGACAACCTGCCCGGCGATCATCGCATCGGCTTGCCCATAACTCACCGCCCAGAGTGCTTCGGGGATGGTATGAAACGGCACCACCTCAAGCCCCAGGGGGTCGTTCTTTGCCAGGTATTCGGGCACCATCCCTTTGTAGACAGCGACCTTCTTGCCAGCCAACCAGGAGTGACCGGTAAAACCTTCCACATCCACCCGCGTAATAATCACCAACGGCAAACTGAAAAACGGGTCGGCAATGAGAAAATGCTCTTTTTCCAACGGGATCACCGATGCCACATACACATCGGTTTGATCGTTGTTGGTCGCGTCAATCATCTCCGGGAAGAGCATCGGATGGTATTCAAAGCGAAAGCCGGCTCGACTGGCAAGCAAATTAAAATAGTCGATCAAATAGCCCTGGGGCTTACCGCTTGCATCAGCCTGAGTCAGCGCAGGTAAATCGCTGGGGATGGCAAACCGAACCACTGGATGATCCTTGAGCCATTGCTGTTCCTGAGCAGTCAGTTCGAGGGGCGGACTTGAGATATCAGCCGATGGCGAAGGTTGCGTTTGAGCAATAACTCCAAATGCAAATAGCAAAACCAGCCCCAGACAGAGCCTTGCATATCCCCAGACGCGGCATTGGATTGTCATGTTGCGTTACCTGAACCTGTAAAGGGTTGATCACTGCATCATGCAGTCTAAATGCCATATCAATTGATATCAATAAAAACATTGACCATTTGAACGATTCATAACATCCATGCCTCAACACCTTGACCCCAACCTGTTTTTTTTCGGTGTCGGGCATGCTTACATCCCATGGGTCACACGTTCTGTCACATCCCGCTATAATGCTCGACTCGCCCCGGAAGTGTTTTGGAAATCATTATTCGGTGGCTCAAAGAAGAAGGATGTGACCGATGTCCAAAAAAGTCTGGCTAGACGGTAATCTGGTACCTGCTGAGCATGCCACAGTGAGTGTGTTTGACCATGGTGTACTCTACGGTGATGGTGTCTTTGAAGGCATCCGCATCTATAACAATCGCATCCTCAAATGCGCTACGCATGTCGCACGCCTCTTTGAGTCGGCACACTCCATCCGCCTGACCATCCCCTACACTGCCAAAGAAATCACCGACGCACTGTACGAAACCTGCAAAGCCAACGACATCACCAACGGCTATATCCGACTGGTAGTCACACGTGGCGCAGGCACACTGGGACTCAATCCCTTTACCTGTAAACGTGCCAGTGTCTATGCCATCGCTGACAGCATCACGCTGTATCCCAAGGAAATGTACGACAACGGCATGGCGATCATCACCAGCTCCGTCACCCGGACACATCCTGCTGCCCTTTCGCCCCGCATCAAGAGTCTGAACTACCTCAACAACATCCTTGCCAAGATCGAAGCCATCGACAACGGCGTGATGGAAGCGGTCATGCTCAACAGCCAGGGCTTCGTCGCTGAATGCACCGGCGATAACATCTTCATCATCCGCGATTGGGAAGGTGTCAAAACCCTCATCCCCCCGCCGCTGCATGCTGGTACGCTTGAAGGTGTCACCATGAACCTGGTGATTGAACTGGCCAAGAAGGCCGGCATCCCTGTCCTGCGTACCGACCTGACCAAGCATGACCTGTACATCGCAGAAGAAATGTTCCTCACCGGAACCGCAGCCGAAGTCATCGCTGTCACCAAGGTCGACAACCGTGTCATCGGCGACGGCAAGCCCGGCCCGGTCACCAACCAACTCCTCGCTGCCTTCCGCGAACTGGTCGCCAACGCCCCGGAAGATTGATCGCACCACACCAATAGAACATTATGGCTTTAACCACAGAGACACCGAGACACAGAGCAAAGACAAGTCCAGATCAAACTCTGACTTTTTCAGACTCTGTGACTCTGTGTCTCTGTGGTTCATCCAATTGAGCCACCTATGCAAAACCCATCTGCCCCACAACCACTTGCCTACCTCACCGCTGACCTGCCGGGAATCGGTGGGCAGATTAAACAGCGCCCTGATGACTTTATCGTCACCGAAGAATCGCTGTATGAACCGTGCGGCGAAGGTGAACACCTATACCTGTTCGTCGAACGAACCGGACTCACAACGCTGGATGTGGTCGCCAAACTTGCACGCAAATTAGGTGTCACCAACAGACAAATCAGCTACGCAGGTCTCAAAGACAAACATGCCATCTCTCGGCAAATGTTCTCCATCCACTTGCCTGGCAGCGAATCACAGGACGCCCAACGCGTCGCCTTCCTCGAAGGCGAACCCTACTCCGTCCTCTGGGCAGACCGTCACAACAATAAACTCCGCCGTGGGCATCTAGCTGGCAATCGCTTTGACATTCGCATCCGTGATGTGGAGCCCACTGCCGTGATCCGTGCCAAACGAATATTGGATCAACTCGTCGCGTCCGGCGTCCCCAACTACTTCGGCCCGCAACGTTTTGGTTATCGAGGGGATAACCATCTCGTGGGCCGAGTTTTGATCAAACGGGATTTTCAAGCAGCACTCAAACAACTCCTCGGTGATGCAGAACATTGTGAACATGAGCAAACCCTTGAGGCTCGCAAAGCCTTTGATGCAGGTGATTACGTCACCGCTTTGGAACACTGGCCACGGACGCTGCGTTATGAACGACAAGCTTTAAGCGCCCTGGCAAAGGGACGGTCCATCAGCAAAGCCATTTACAGCATCGCTGAAACGCAGCGATTGTTTTATGGGTCCGCTGCTCAAAGTCATCTGTTTAACATGGTCCTCAACCAACGCGTTGCCAACGGCACATTTGCCAAGCTACTTCCCGGTGACTTGGCCATGAAGCATGAAAACCAAAGTGTCTTCCCAGTCGACACTCAACAGACAGAGACTGAAAACGCCCCCCATGGTCGCGTCTCACAATGTGTCATTTCACCCTCGGGTCCCATGTGGGGAAGTGACCTGCTCCTTGCACAGCAGTCCGTCGGAGACATGGAGCTGGGCGTGTTGGATGAATTTGATATCCCACGCCAGTTGATTGAGACCTGCCCGTTGACCCGCGGTTCACGTCGAGCAATGCGCGTCATCATCCAGAACACCGATATCGCAGGCGGCGTCGATGAGCATGGCAGCTACGTGCGTCTGCAATTTGCCTTGAGTAAAGGTTCGTTTGCAACTGTCGTCTTGCGCGAACTGATGAAAAATGACATTGATGCAGATAGCGCTTCAGGCGAAGCGTAAGAAATCATTTAGTGATAAAGTTTGGATAATAAAAAAAACCAAGCCGCCAGATGAGTCCGGCTTTGTGGACGAATCTGGCGGGTCTGGCTTGTGGTTTACAAACATGACCCGTCAGATTCACTCTCAAAAAAGTCGTTCATCTGGCGGCTTGGGGTTCAAAATCGCTTATTCAAAACAGTTCAAATTTACGCATGGCCGATGCGACCGATGGTGTCGTTTTCATCACCAGCATTTTTCTTGAAGAACTCGCCGTTGGATAGATACAACACGTCTTCGGCAATGTTCACGGCATGGTCAGCCAAACGTTCAATTTGCCTGCCGATCTGCAAGTAGTGAATCAATTGGGTGAGTTGATGCGGATTTTCACGCATGGCTGCTTCAATCAATTCGAACATCTCACGGTAAATCGCATCCACCTGCCGATCCGCAGCCCGGACGCCTTCAGCTAAAGTGGTGTCCACGTTGACCAAGGCATCAAGGGCGTTTTTGAGCATCATCTGTGCGCGACTGGCCATGGCGGTGAGGTCATAAGGCACGTGCATGATCTCTTCTTCGGAACAGAGAAACTTGGCCTGCTCTGCGACGTTGACTGCCAGGTCGCCGATACGTTCCAGATCATTACACATCTTGAGGATGGCAATCAGATACCGCAGGTCAAAGGCAACGGGTTGATGCAATGCCAAAGTGGCTAAGCATTCCTCTTCGATTTCGACCTCGGTGCTGTTGATCTGTCGATCACCACGAATGACGCGTTGGGCCAATTCAGGATCACGTTGATCCAGACTGTTGATGGCATCGCGCAGAGCCTGTTCGACCATGCCACCGAGCGTCAGCACCATCTTCTTGAGTTTTTCAGTCTGTCTGCGAAAGTGAATCGACATGGCATCCTGCCTTTACCTGTTAAACCCGGAATTGGTACGGATCATCCGCGGTTGATTCATAAAAATATTGGACTTATCAGCACGCATATCATTCCGTGCATACTTCGGGTTACGCCCGTTTTAATTAGTTGACTGCTGCAAGGTACTTTGAGGCAGTCGCACGATCAATGGCCTTGACGGTCATGTTCATGGGGCCGGCACCAATGAGGGTGATGTGCTTTTCGCTGTGGGTTTGACCGGGTGCAAAGACCCAGATGCGACCATCGACGATGTCAGTTTTAAAGCCCGGAGCAGCAGCCATATATTCCTGAGCCGTTTCACGATCCAACGCTTTGATAGAAGTGTTAAGTGGACCGGCACCGATAAGGGTGATGTGCTTTTCGCTGTGGGCTTGGCCATCCTTGAAGACCCAGAGACGGCCATCAATCATCTTTGTTTCAAAGCCGGGTTTGGTGCCGAGGTATTCGACGACGGTGTCTTTGCTCTGCCCGTAAATGGTCATGCCCATGGGACCGGCACCGATGAAGCTGATACGCTTTTCAGCCTTTTCTTCGCCATCCTTGAGCACCCAGAGACGACCGTCTTCAAGTTCGGTATGAAAGCCGGGCTTGGCGGCCATGTATTCACTGGCGGTATCTTTGCTCAGCGCACGAATGGTCATGCCAGCGGGGCCTGCACCGATGAGCGAGATGTGTTTTTCACTCATTTCTTCGCCGTCCTTGAGAATCCAAAGGCGACCGTCTTCGATTTCGGTTTTAAAGCCGGGCTTGTCGAAGGGGTCTTGGTGTGCTGTAACCTTGGTGGATTCTGCGTTGGCTGTGGAGGTGGTTTGAGCGGTTTCACAACCCAATGCAAAGATGGTGGTGATGGTGAGAATACCGGTGAGAACCTGTCGCTTGTTCATTGTTCGATTCCTAATTCTGTGGAGCGTTTTTCAAAAGTGTAAATGAGTGATTAATGGATCAACCAAACCGGCCGGAGATGTAGTCTTCAGTCGGACGCAGATGCGGGTTGGTGAAGATGTCACGGGTCGGGCCGTATTCGACCAGACGTCCGAGATACATAAAGGCGGTGTAATTGCTTGCACGGGAGGCCTGTTGCATATTGTGAGTCACCATGAGGATGGTGTATTCGCCGCGGAGTTCTTCGACGAGGTCTTCGATCTTGCCGGTGGCGATGGGGTCCAACGCCGAGCAGGGTTCGTCCATGAGCAGCACTTCAGGTTCAGCTGCAATGGCTCGTGCGATACACAGGCGTCGTTGCTGACCGCCGGAGAGTCCCAGTGCCGATTCATGGATGCGGTCTTTGACTTCATCCCACAGTGCAGAACCACGCAGTGAGCGTTCGCAGACTTCTTCGAGGACGCCCTTGTTGCGTTCACCGTCGATACGCAGTGAATAGACCACGTTTTCGAAGATGCTCATGGGAAACGGATTGGGCTTTTGAAAGACCATGCCCATGCGTTTACGCAGTTCGATGACATCGACGGACTTGTCGTAAATGGGTGCGCCGTTGAGATCCATCTCGCCATCTATGTGCAGTCCGTCAATGAGGTCATTGATGCGGTTGACCGAGCGAAGCAGCGTGGACTTACCACAACCTGAGGGTCCGACCAGCGCGGTGACCTGTCCTTCGGCGATGGGCATGTTGATGTTGAACAATGCCTGCTTGGAGCCGTACCAGAGATTGAAATTCTTGACATTGATAATCGGCGACTCCTGGTAGAGCGCGTCATGAGTCTCTGATTTAAAGTTGTCCGTCGCAGCAATCTGCTCAAGGGTCAACTGATCACGGTCATCAGGTTGTGTGACTGTCGCAGTGTTTGCATTATTCAGATCGGATTCGGTAGTTGACATTGATTTATCCATTACAGGGTTGGTACCCATAGTTGATGCTCCCTAAGGTCATATCAAAATTGACTGGACACAAATTTGCGTCGCAGGCGGGCCCGCAACCAGATGGCGAAAAGATTCAGGAAAGCGACGATCATAATCAGCAGCAGGGTCGTCGTGAACACCATGGGCTTGGCGGCCTCGGCATTCTGGGACTGGAACCCAAGGTCATACACGTGGAAACCCAGGTGCATGAAACTGCGTTGAGCATGGAGAAAGGGGTAGACACCGTCGATGGGTAATTCCGGTGCCAACTTCACGGCACCGACAAGCATCAACGGTGCGACTTCACCGGCACCACGTGCCATGGCCAAAATCGCACCCGTCATCACGCCGGGCATCGCACGCGGAAGCACAATCCGGCGAATGGTCTGCCACTTGGAAGCACCACAGCCGTAACTGCCTTCTCGCATCGAACCGGGCACGGCAGCCAAAGCTTCTTCCGTGGAGACAATGACCACTGGCAAAGTCAGCAGCGCCAAAGTCAACGCTGCCCAAAGCAGACCACCAGTGCCGAAAGTCGGGTTGGGTAGTGATGCTTTGAAGAACACTTCGTCAATCGTGCCACCGACGACATAGCAGAAGAAACCCAGTCCAAACACGCCGAACACAATACTCGGCACGCCGGCAAGGTTGTTAATCGCAATCCGAACCGCCGAAATCATCGGGCCGGCCTTGGCGTACTCACGCAGGTACAGTGAAGCGAGTACACCAAAAGGAACCACCATCAGTGACATGATCAAGGTCATGGCAACGGTGCCGAAAATCGCAGGGAAGACACCCCCTTCGGAGTTGGCTTCACGGGGTTCGTCGGTGAGGAATTCCCACCAGCGAGAAACATAGATGCCAAGCTTGCTACCAAAGCCAATCTGATTAGGCTGATAAGCACGGACGACATCAGCAAGACCCAGTTGTTTTTCCTGTCCCTGTGTGGTGACCATGACCAGTTGGTACTTGTCGTTTTCAGCATTAAGTGCGTTGATCTTTTCACGGATCTTGCCATAGGCCACGTTGACTTCTGCATCGACTGCATCGTAGTTAGTCTGGGCATCGCGGTACTGCGGTGAGTCAACACCATGCTCAATTTTGGCGGACTTAAGTTCCAGACGAGCATCATCGATCTTGCGGGATTCGTAGCCGATGTCATGTTTTTCCAACGCGCGACGGACATGCCAACGTTCGCGGACTTGATCGTGATGTTTGAGAAACTCAGCCCAGGTTCCTTCGGGAGTGTCGGCAACCACTTTGCCGTCAATCATAAATGCCTTGGGCATCCCATAGAACCGGCCCCAGGCATTACGTTCAATGACGGTAGCCCATTGGGGTTGGGATCTGGATTCAATGTAAAAATCTTCGACCCAGTGAAAGTGCGAATTGGTCAGATCGAAGTTACCGGTTCGCACCAGTTCACGATGTGCCCAGCCTTCATTGTTGGCGATATCCGTCTGTACCTCAGCGGGCAGACTATCCAGGACGCCTACTTCAGGTTTATAGGTGTCGTCACGTGTGATCTCACCCATATGGACCGTACCGTTTTTAAGGACAAACTGGTCCACATGCTTAGGCCAGAATGTGACCATGCCCTGCACAATGACCAAAGCCAACAGCGCGATGATCATGACCACCGCCACGATCAGTCCGCCGCCGGTGAGCCAGAGCATCGGTTCGCCCTTGGCAAGCAGACTGCGTCCACCGCGATTGCCACGGGTTTTCTTGCGACTGCTCATGGATTGGCGAATGGTCTCGCGCGGCAGAGCAGGTTTGTTGTTCGGTTCGGTGAGCGTGGTACTCATAACTGAATCGCCTTCTTTCGGAACCGCAGGCGGACGGCCTCGGCAATGGTATTGACCACAAATGTCATCGCAAACAATGTCAAAGCAGCAAGGAACAGCATGCGAAAGTGCGTCCCGTCTTTGGGCGCTTCGGGTAGTTCCACCGCAATATTGGCAGCAAGGGTTCGAAACCCGTTGAAGATATTCATTTCCATCACAGGGGTGTTACCCGCTGCCATAAGCACGATCATGGTCTCACCCACGGCACGCCCCAGGCCAATCATCATCGCGGAAAACAGACCGCTCATCGCGGTGGGCATGATGATACGTGTCGCCGTCTGCCAGGGAGTCGCCCCGGCACCCAGTGATGCGGATCGCAGATGCGTGGGCACCGCGCTCATGGCATCCTCGGCGATGGTGTAAATGATCGGGATGATCGCAAAGCCCATCACAAAACCGACGATCAAAGCGTTACGCTGAACATAGGTATCCACATACGAACCACGCGGGTCCCAGCCGATACCGTTGAGCAATGCCGAGGCTGCGTAGGCAATGATGCAGGTGATCACGCAGGCACCGAGGAACTTAAACAAATCCAGGATCGCGACTTTGCCACGTGTTCTGCTATCACCGTATGCCGCAACCAACGGGTTGATGAATCGGCTGATGATAAAGGCAGCTGTCATACCCGAGAGAGGCAAAAGCAGAATCATCCACGCCCCGATGCCGTTGCCGATTTGCCCGTCCAACCAACGCTTCACGTCACCGCTAAAGAGCATGTACTCAATGGGGTTGCCCAGGAGCATTGCCAGAACCAGTGACAAGCCGAACATCACAAACAGACACACCAGTCGAACGCCACCGACTTTAAAGAGCAGTGTTCGAAACGGATTGCGTTTTTCAGCTGGCGAAGGTGCCACATCACCAATATTTTCCAGGCGGATCGTCAACTCATGCGGGAGCAGTTGCCAGAGATAAGCCCCCAAGAGAAAGCTCAGTGGGATCGTCGCGACACATGCAAGCATTTCAGGGACGAACTTTTCAAAGAATGGTGCAAAGACCAATGCCGCCAAAAAGCCCAACACCACCGAAGGCAATGATGCCATCAATTCGATGGTTGGCTTGACCCATGCTTTGACACGTGGGTGCAGAAATTCAGAGGTGTACACCGCAGCGAGAATCGCAATCGGCAAGCCAAAGAGCATCGAGTAAAACGTCGCTTTGAGCGTACCGAAAATCAGCGGATACAAACCATATTTTGGTTCAGAGTCATCCGTACCCGCAGAGGACTGCCAAACGTGTGTCGCATCGACGTAGCCTTCATACCAGACAGGTGTGAAGATCGCCCCGGCAGTAATGGCAGGGAACTTGGGATCGATATCCCACATGCCGATCTGCTTGGCGGTGACGGCCATCAGACCATTGTCCTTGGGGGCCATCGCCACGGCTTGCACAGGTAACGTGGTGTCCGGGATTTTCGTGTGGACCAATTGATGCTCAACGGTGACTTGGTATATCGCTGCCGAAGAGTCAGCAAAGCCCACCACGATCATGCGGCTGCGACTGGACACTGCAATGGCGGTTGCCGCAGCATCGCCCGCGGGCAGGCTGTGACCTTTGACCAGCACAGCACCATCGGACGTTTGAACATCATCCGTTTCGGGCTTGACGCGGAACCATGCTGAAAGTTCACCTGATGAATCACCGACGATCAGCGTGTTGCGACCATTCATATACTGCAACGCGGTGACAGTGTGATCTGAATCAGGCGTCAAATCCAACGTCTCAGCGATCACGGGTTGCTTCATATTTCGACAGTCGAATCGCTGCGTGGTGCCATCTTCCCAGACAACCAGGACACTGTCACCGAGTCCTGAAATTTTCAGATACTTGGGATGATCCGTGTGAGACGTCTTGTCGTAAGGCAGGACACCGTCGGAGACCTCGAAGGTAACCTTGCCGGTCATCCAGTTTTCCTTACGGGTAATGCGATTGATTTTGAGATTGCCATCCATATCGAGTGTGACATAGATGGGGCTTTCATTAAAGATCGTATGGTCGATGAGTCGGATGGCTGGGGTGGCCTTATCACCGTCGAGCCTGATCGGATCTTCGAGGGTAAGTTTGGCGGTTTGGCTACGAAGCTGACCTTCAGGCGTCAGGCTGTAGATCACACCGTCGACCGCAGTGACTTGGCCGATTTCCAATTCCTGTGCAGCTTGGGGCGCGTCTGCTTTTTCCAGGAAACTCACGGAAAAGCCCAGGTCACCAATGCGCGTTGAGCCGTCCGCGTAACCGAGCATCAGATGCTTGCCACCAACACCAAAGGACCATGCTGAGAGCTTTTGGTTTTCAGGGTCGAGTGTGGATTCAGCCAGGACTTGGCCGGTCTTGATATCCTGCGTGACGACTTTGCCGTCCTGGTAGGCGACGACCGCCATGTTGCGAAATTCGTCGAGATCCAGGTGGATGATTTTGCCATGCTCGCCGTCGATTTTGACGATTTTTTCGGATTCCACTGAAGGTGATTGAAAGAGCGGGACAACTTTCCATGCCAGGAAGACACAGACCAGTGCCACTGCAAGAATGGTCCCCACACCACCGACAGTGATGCAGAAGCGTGCAGCCATATCACCGTACTTGACTAATTTGGACGTGCGTCTGGTGCGTCGTCGTCCGGTGAAAGATGTCTGAGGTGTTTGCGTCATTTTATGTCTCTGTCCCTACTGGACAATGTTGTGGGCTGAGTTGAATTTGGGTTGAACTCAAATTAAATCCAGCGAAACTTCCGGGGGGTAAAAACGGGTAACGGTCGTTAAACCGTCACCCGCTGGTTGGTTTGATTCTCTATTGGACACTGAGGCGAGAATCAGGTTTGGTTGAATCTCAGTGGATGTTCACTGATGCCAAAGCCTTCTTGGCGATGGGTGCGGTGATGGGATAGTAGCCATCCTTCACGACATCGAGTTGGCCTTGCTTGGAGAAGATGTACTTGATGAATTCCTTGCGGAGGGGTTCAAGTTCGCTGCCGGGCTTGTAGTTGACGGTCAACCACAGGAAGCGTGACAGGGGATAATCGCCTGAGTATGCATATTCGGGGGTTGCGGGGATGAGCTTGCCACCCTGATCTTTGGACAGTGCGATGGCTTTGACGTCAGCGGTTTTGTAGCCGATGCCTGAGTAGCCGATGCCGTACTTGTCAGAAGCGACACCTTGAACGACTGCGGATGAACCGGGTTGTTCCTTGACCGAGTCACGGAAGTCACCTTTGCCCAGTGCGTGCTTCTTGAAGTAGCCATAGGTACCTGAAGCGGAGTTACGGCCGTAGAGGCTGATGGGAGCGTTGGCCCATGCACCGGTCAGACCGGTTTCGCCCCACTTGTTGATTTCTGAAGCGAAACCAAGCTTGCGTCCCTTGGAGAAGATGGCGTCCACCTGGGGGAAGCTCATGCCTTCAATGGGATTGTCTTTGTTGACATAGACAGCCAACATGTCGATGGAGGTGGGAAGCTGCGTGGGTTTGTAACCAAAGCGCTTTTCGAATGCGTCATCTTCCTTGCTCTTGGTGCTGCGGCTCATGGGGCCGAAGTTGGAAGTGGCGCTGATCAATGCTGGGGGTGCAGTAGATGAACCCTTGCCTTCGATTTCGACCTGCACGTTGGGGTACATGGTTTTGAAACCTTCAGCCCAGAGCGTCATCATGTTGTTCATGGTGTCAGAGCCGACGGACTTGATGTTGCCGGTGACGCCTTGAACGGGGGTGTAATCAGGAAGATTGGAATCGACAGAAACCTGCGCAAAAGCAGGGGCCGACACCAGGACAACAGCCAACACGGCTGAAACGATAGAACGGATTTTGGACATTAGTAGCTCCTTGAGTTCTCAGTCACGTTCGAGACGCCCAAAAAGGTATCCTCACATTGTTAGCGTAATGTGAGCGGCGTGTAAGGAGCCAGTCAGCTTTAAGAATGTCACTACCTGTATATCAAAAGTACATGATCCAGGTTCGAGATTAAAACGGCGTTTTTAGCCGTTAAATCAAGGGTTTATAGGCTTCATATGAGCTTTTTGCGATTTTGGGGATCGGCGCAGAGCAAGTTAATTAACCGTAAATTAACAATCCAGCACCCGGCTTGAATGTGGCTTTCCAGATTTAATCTTCAATTATTTTGATCATCTGCGAACCTGACACATGGGTGTGCCAATGCCAGTGATCCATTTGACTGACAGACCTAATCCAAACCAGCAGGCTCAGACATGAATTAGTTGGACACTTGACTGTCCTTGGCAGTAATCCGGCGATGGATCAGATACAGACTCACAAAACACGCAGCCAACAGGCAGATCGTCAGATTGTCCACCAGTGCCGGCCAATGCCATGTCCAATTGGTGATAAGCGTGTTGCCATTGGATTTGAAAATATGAAAAGGGTAACCCACGTGCATGATGGGCAAGAATTTGCTCTGAGAATAGGGGATCAGCACGCTGAGGATCAAAAAATCAAAAAGCGTAATCAAAACAAAAAGCGTCATCGTCACCCGCGCGACGGTCTTGGCATAGACACGAAATCCAGGGTCCAGCGCGTTGTACGTTGCCAGATCAAACCCCTTGCCACACTCCGGGCAACTCTCGCTTGATAGCCCCTTGAGGTTGTAACCACACTTTAGGCAAGCCGGTTCCCATGGCGTGACACGTGGGAAATAAATCCGCCAGACACACTGCCCCACCAATACCGTCAGCAAAAACCAACTCACCAATACCGTCGTCTGCAACATCTCCAGCCATTGGATCAACGCAATCGATGCATACAAACTGTACACCGCAATGGGCACATAGATCAGTGTCTGAATCAACCAGTCAACCACCGTCATCCGCAAATCAATCTGCATCTGCAATTCACATTGCTTACAAGGAACCACCTGACGGGTATCAAACGTCAAGAGTCGACCAATCGGCAAACGTGCAGCACACGACGGGCAACGAGGCAAAATATGAAGCGAATCCTGAGCCATCAACCAATACTCCCCGAATGGGTCAAAGAAAGGTGCCTCCATGATAACGCATCAACACAATGGCTGTCTCTAAAATATTGACGATGCCGGTTGGGAATGTTTCATTCAGATGTCGATTGGTCGATCTGCTTGACCTGTTGACCCAGTTTTCGACAAATGTTCTGGCGAAAACATTCGATCACCCATGAAAAAATCGCACAGCTACCCAAGTCTGCAATGAATCCGCCGCTACTCCACATTTTGACCACAACACCTTGATGCACACCATAACTTGCAAAAGGTGTCGGCCAACCGATTCGGATCACCGCTGATTCATACACCATACTGTAAATCAAACTCCCAGTTGTGAGTCCGACAAACAGCATGCAGCTAATGGTCGCCATCCGGATCATAACCTTGCGATTGAATCGAATCTGTGTGATATCCCGCTTGAGAATTGGAATGTAATACGGGTCATAGGTCGTCCCACATTCAGGGCAGCAGTTGTCGGTCATGACCGTGAGGTTGTAACCGCACTTGTGACAAGTCGGCACCCAGGGTTCGATATGCTTTGTCCAGTAAATCACGGTCAACGGCCAACCCACAAAACTCAACAGCAAACCAATGCCGCAGAGTAATACCAATATCTCCGCTCCCTGCCCACTATTTTCAAATAACAATCTCACCAAAAAAATAGACGCTGGAATGACTGCAATCATCAATATTGGGATCGTCACCAGCATCAACAGGAAAAATGCAAAACGTGACATGCCGCTGATCGACCGCATCGGTAATTTGCAATTCTTGCATACGAACTGATCCGCATAATCATGCAACAATGTCACCGGAGATGGTCGCTTGCCACATTGCGGGCAATGCGGGCCAAGCCGTTTGATGGGTTTGTGATTTTCAAACATGCTTACTTTCAGTTGATCCTCTGGTTTAATAACAGACCTGCGGTCTGCCCGGATCGGCACGATCCGGCTCGCTATTGTGCAATGCTCGTCCGTAAAACAATAACTGTCCGTGAATCCAACAAGCGAGCCGGGGCGTGTCGCCCCGGGCAGACCGCAGGTCTGTCGTGAATAACCTACGTCGCTCGTTGTTTGAGAATGTACCCGTACACATTCTCAAAATACGTCTGCTCCTTGACCGGTTTGGTTCAACCCCCTTCTGCCCACCATGTTTGACTCTCTGGCTTGCCCCACTTGTCTGTGAGTGATTCACCAAGCCAGCGTTTGAACCACTTGCGGATATCTTTGGGTTGCGCGTTGTTTTGAGCATCCAGTAACACATGAATGTGATTGCCCGCTGCTGCGATGATGTGCAGATTCCATTGCCCGCGTTGGCAGATATGCAACGCAGACTGTTGTACAAAAAGCTGCTGATCCTGTCTGAGAATCACTGCTTGAGCACGCATGTCATTTTGATTTTTAAGTTGGAGTTGAGGTTGCGAGCCGATGAAGGGGTGCCCGCATTGATTGTGCTTGCGATCCACGGTCGGCCGCATGTCACCCTGCAGGCGTGTGCCATAGGTTCCGAAGGTGATGTGCCATGTCGATCTTGCCGGATCAAGATGCGGTTTCATGCAGATGATTATACAGAGCTTCGCTCTGCCCGGGCTGACACAGCCCGGCTCGCTGGTGACATTTCACAACACACATGGGACGCCGATGCATAAAGTCGCAGCATAAAAAAACCGTGAGTGTAAAACTCACGGTGATTGATTTGATCTGTATTGAACTTCCGGGGGCCGAGGGGTTAGAACTGACGGAGTTGGCGTTGGAAGGTGGCAATTGGGAATAGCTTGCCCGTTGAGGAGTCGGTTCGACCGCCGGTTTGAACCCAGATGCGGTCAGCAGGGATCGCAAATTGATTCTGCAAGGCACGGACAAGATTGACCAACGCCTGCATCTGGACTTCCGTGGGAGCAGAGCGGTCAAAGTCGCCAATCATGCAAACGCCAAGTGCGTTCTGATTGAACTGATCCGCATCAGGACCGCCGCAGTAGGCACCCTTGGTCTGACCTTTCCAACGGCTGCTGGAAACAAGCTGACCTTCGGGAGCACCGTTGCCATTGTGAATCACAAAGTGGTATCCGAGACTGCCCAGGCCGAATTGTTTATGGGCTTCGTCGATCTGATCAGCGGTCCCTTGAATGGTGCCACTGTCATGAATGACGATCCCCAACCAGGGATGCAGTGGTGCATCGGTTGCCAATGGGTTGACGGGGGCTTTGTCGGTTTCAAATGCCTGGAGACTTGCAATCGTCAGTGGCTGAATCGGGCCGGGTTCCATCAGCAGAAGCACACCACTGACCAGTGTCATGGCACTGACGAGGGTAGTGAGAACGATGATGGTGCGGCGATCTGGCTTCAACTTCCACCGTTTCCTGCTGGAAGAGGGTTTTTTGGAATATAACGACTGTATCGTTTTCATCGGCCAGACCGATCCTATTACTTCAATCTCAAAAGACAAAAAATCCGTTTACTGTACAACAACTTATCAGACCCATTTGTCATTCCAGCTTAATGCTCCGTCAAATCCGGTAAGAACCAGGGGTTCGGGGCACCGGCGACTTTGCGTTCTGGATCGTGGCATTTATTGCTCACCAAGTGGGCGAAGCCGATCACGTAATGCCGGTTGATCGTTGCCATACGCGTTGGTTTCCGTCGCCATGCGGCTTTGGCCACGCAGCATCTGGTAACGGTCGTAGGGGGTTCGCTGAGCGCCTTGACCAAACAAGGACTTCTCACAACCGGTCAAAAGTGTGATCGTGCTTAGGACAGCAACGAATAACAGCATGCGTTTGAACATGGCACGATTGTAACACCTCGCGGACGCGATGCCAGTATCTTGTCGGATAACTTGTGGAAAAAGAGATGTGAACGAATCAATGTAGATTTTATAGGCCTGTAATTACCTGTTTAGCTTCGTTTTTAAACTGTTTCTGCAAATGGAAAAATGCAATTTCAGCAAAACAGACAACCGTCACAAGCCGCACAGACGCGCCTGGTGAAATCGACATTTTTTTCAAGGATTGGATGGGTTTACGCACACTTGCCCAGCGACTTGCTGCCGGACTTGATGGGTTTGGTGGCTGCATCTTGAGCAGCTTCACGGGCGAGTTTGGTTTTGTGACGCCAATATTTAAAACCAAAGTAGACACCAGCAACGACAACCAGCACGCCAACCGCGCCGAGCTGACCTTGCTTGGCCCATTTCCAGACACTCTCAAGGTGATTCCAGAAGTAGAACCCCGCGAGCATCAAAGCCGGTGCTGAGAGCAATGCAGCCAACCCGTCAAAGAGCAGCATTTTCCAGGCAGGCACATGGAGTTTGCCTGCTGAGAAATACACCGGTGTTCGCAGTCCGGGCATGAACCGTGCGATGAAAATGACTTTGCCACCGTGTTCATCAAAGAACTTTTTGGCTTTGGCCATTTTTTTATCACATAAAAAGCGTCGGAAAATCGGGAGCTTGCGGATGGGTTCGCCGTATTTGCGACCGAGCATATACACAATAAAGTCGGCTCCGATGAGTGAAATCAACCCCACAGGGAGCATGATCCAGATATTGGCCTGACCTGAACCGCACATGTATCCGCCCCAGATCAGTGGGACATCTTCGGGAATGGGTACGCCAAAGCCACTGATCATCAGAATCAGAAAAACACCCAAATAAGACCAGTGAGCCAAAAAGGTTTCCATATTACTTCCATTTTACCCATCGTCGTCTGACGGGTTGCTTAGCACTTTGGTTTTGAGCCAGTCTAAGGCTTGTTGACGGTCGCAAACCGTGCCATCGAGTTGTGCATCGTAGGCTTGATCGAGCCAGTCGCCAAACTGCGGGCCGGGTTTGAGTCCAAATTTAATCAAATCACCACCGGTCACCCAGGGTTCGGGGTTCACACCCTCGTCCAATAATGCCGGAACCTGCTTTTTAAGTTCATCGGCAATGACAGGGACCAACTGTACCTCTTTCATCGCCTCAAACAGCAGGTGACCTTGAGTCCAACGGGCTGATGCGAGCAGACGTTTTTTGCCTGCCACGTCCAATTCGTCCCATTGCATGATTCTGGCAGTGACTTTGAGGGTATGGACCAAGGCATCACGTTGTTCATTGCTCAATGCCAATGCGTTTCGCCACTGGGTCACCGTCCGGTCAAAGGGTCTGCCCAGAAAGACCAATAACTCCACGCCATGTCGTGCATGTCGATCGAGCATCCATGCAGCCAGACAGGTTGGGGTATCCACATCCGGATCATCAGGCAGGCCGGCCAACGTCGGGATCGGGGTGATCAGGTGGTCTTCGTTGAGCACCGGGCCATCCAGATGTAATTCCTGGATCAATTCTGCTGCTAGGCTTTTTTGGGATGGCTTAACAGTCGGGCCAAACATCCAGTCGATTTCGATGCCGATGCGTTCACGGGAAATTTGCCCCAGGTATCGAGCATGGTTTCGGATCGCCCGTGCGGTTTTGAGTTCGATTTCAAATCCCAGCCGTGCAGCAAAGCGGATTGCTCGAAGCAGTCGCAGGTAATCCTCATTGAATCGCTTATCCGGGTCACCGATGGCTCGGATGATGCCTGCCTTGAGATCATCCTGCCCACCGACGTAGTCGATAATTTGGTGTTCGATGGGGTCTTCAAACAAACCGTTGATGGTGAAGTCTCGCCGCTGGGCATCATGCTCTGCATCGGTGAACGACACGCCATCAGGCCGACGCCCGTCGGTATAGCCCCACTCGGTTCGGAAGGTTGCCACCTCGATGTGACAGTTCATCAGTCGCACCAACACCACGCCAAAGGCTTCACCGACAAGCTGGGTGTTTCGGAAAATCTCCCCAAGCTGCGTTGGCGTTGCTGAAGTCGCCACATCAAAATCCTTGGGCTCAATCCCAAGGAGTCGATCGCGCACGCATCCCCCTGCCAGGTACGCATCGTGACCGGCATCCTTGAGGATGGAGATAATTTTGACAGCAGCGTCGAGCATTCAATTGATTCACGTTTTACCACAGAGACACAGAGTTCAAGGCAGAGCAAAATAAATGTCTTTTCTCTGTGCCTCTGTGACTCTGTGGTTCAGCCATGTGCTGACTGATTTAAAATTCATAATCCATTGCCATCAACACCGCATCTTCGCGGAGTGGCCCAGCCACTGCGACGTGTTCTGGATGCGGTGCATAGATTTCCAGCGCCTGTTTGCTTTCAAGTGTCACCAACAAGCCGTGCGTGAAACCTTGAGCGCGGTCGGTGAAGTTCTTACCCACGGACAGATGCAGAATACCGGGGATTTTTTCGACCAAGGACTCCAGTCCAGCCAGATGTTCAGCCTTGCGAGCGTCGGTGACCTGTTCGTGAAACTTAATCCAAACCATATGTTGTACGGGCATGTTGAGCCTTTCTGTTTTCGGTTTTGTTTTTTACCGCAGAGGCGCAGAGGACTCAGAGTTAAGAGAGAAATAAAGATTAGATATTTGATTCCCTTCAAATGTATTGAATTGATATCAAATAAAAAGATGTCTTGAAACCTCTCCTATCTCTGAGTCCTCTGCGCCTCTGCGGTAAAAAATGTCTTATCTCTTCGTCGCTTCGATTTTCTGGATGATGTTGGTGGTACTGCGACCTTCGACGAGTCCGACGACGGTGACTTTCCCGCCATAGGATTCAACGAATTCATGGCCGACGACCTTGTCCTTGGTGTAATCGCCACCCTTAACCAGCACGTCGGGCTTGATGGCTTTTAGCAGGTTCATAGGCGTGTCCTTGTCGAAGACGATTACATAGTCCACACTTGAGAGTTCGCTGAGCACCATCAGGCGGTCATCCTGTTTATTAACCGGGCGATCCTTGCCTTTGATCTTGCGGATCGAGCGGTCGGAGTTGACGCCCAGGACGAGGATATCACCTTGTGCTTTGGCTTGTCGCAGATAGGCCACGTGTCCGGCATGGAGGATGTCAAAACAACCATTTGTAAACGCGATGCTCTTACCTTGCTTGCGGTAGGCATTGACTTCAGGGAGCAGTTGGTCGAGCGTCCGAATCTTGCCAAGCTCTTGATGCTGCTTTTGCAACAGTGCGACGAGAATTTCGTCCAGTTCAATGGGGACGACGCCGAACTTTTCGACTTCCAATCCTGCTGCCACATTGGAGAGGTTCACCGCCATGGGCCAATCCGCGCCGTTGGCAAGGGTCGCAGCCAACATGGAAATCACCATGTCCCCAGCACCTGTCACGTCATACACACTCCGCGCTTCGGTGGGGACCGCGATGGGTTTCTTGCCCTTTTCCAACAACAACGCGCCGGACTTATCCAGCGTGAGCACCACCGTCTGAAGCTTCAGATCACGCATGAGCTTCCGTGCCATCGCATCGGCTTGCGACTGCTTGAGTCCCGTCGCTAAACAGGCCTCGGTGCTGTTGGGCGTGATTGTTGTCGCGCCGGTGTATTTGCTGTAATCCTCAATCGCAGCAGGGTCCACCAATACGGGAACGCCATGCTTGTTGGCGGTCTTGATGAGGTGTTGGCAAACCGCAGGGGTCAAAGCCCCTTTGTTGTAGTCCTCAATGATCAGGGCATCGGCTTTGGCGATGAGTTTGTCACCTGCTGCCATGATTTTTTTGGCAATGGTTTCGTTGACCGGTGTTTTGACTTCGATGTCAGCACGGAACATTTTCTGTGCATGGCGATGCTGAGCCAGACCGACAAAATTTTGTTTAATGGTGGTCGGGCGTGTTGGATCGTCGATTAATCCGGTGGTCTGACAGCCGGTGGTTTTGAGTGATTTTTTCAGGTCAAACCCATGTCGATCCTTGCCGACGATCCCCAGGCAGGAGACTTTGCATCGCAGGGCAATGAGATCCAGGCAGACGTTTGATGCCCCGCCGGGAACCCATTTTTCACTTTCAATGGCCAGAACAGGTACCGGCGCATCGGGACTTAGGCGTTGAGCGTTGCCATAGACGTAGTGGTCGAACATAAAATCGCCAGCCACGACAATGCGCTTGGCGCGCGAAGGAGCCGGCCAACGGTCCAGAAAACGGATCGCCTGATCCACACAGATGTCATGATTTTCGGTCATAAGGCGTATGATAAGCCAAACAACCGGCAGGGACTAGCGCGTGACCACGAGTGGTTTATCTGTCCTGTACTTTTGGTCTACGAATTGTTGAGCACCGGATGTTAATCCGGTGCAAGCACGCAAAACACATCAACCGCCTGCACCGCATTAACATGCAGTGCTCAATCAAACCGAAAAATAGTGATCGACGAATCCCTGCTCGCTATACCAATCTCGGTTGAAGATAAATTTGGGTGACTGACTTATACTGGTAAGCTGAAATTGCATTGCCTGACCCCATGGAGCGTCTGACTTGAACGACAGTCCCTACTACACCCCCCCGGAAACCCCGGAAGTCCCGGAAGCCCAACAAACTCCGGAGACATCGGAGCCTGATGAAGTGTCCGAGTCCAGCCCACAGGACACCGGCGCCGAACCTGTGCCGATTGCCCCGTTTGTTCCAGCACCCCATCGGCCAGGCAAGACGCGCATCATCGCGATGATGAATCAAAAAGGTGGCGTTGGCAAAACGACCACCGCTGCTAATCTCGCCGCCGCTCTGGTCATGGAAGGTATGCGCGTTCTGACCATCGACATGGACCCTCAGGCCCACCTGTCTCTGAGCTTTGGCGTGGAGATCGACGAGGAAAGCTACAGCCTCTATGACCTGCTCTGTGATGATGATCTGGATGCAGCGGATGTCATTTGCGAAATCTATCCGGGTCTGGAACTGCTGCCCTCCGAAGTCAACCTCGCAGGTGTCGAAGGTGAACTAGCCCCCAAGGTCATCACCGGCCAGGCCCAGCGCGTCCTCAAAGACAAACTCAAAGCAGTCCTCAGCGAGAATAATCCGGATCGCCCGGACTTTGTGATTATCGACTGCCCGCCATCACTGGGTTTGCTGACCATCAACGCGTTGACCTTGGCAAACGAAGTGATCGTCCCGATGCAGGCCCATTTTCTGGCATTACAGGGGCTAAGCAAACTCCTGGAAACCGTCCAACTCATCCGCAACGGCTTTAACGACAAGCTCAGTGTCTCAGGCGTGATCCTCTGCATGCACGACGCTCAAACCATCCTTGCTGGCGAAGTGGTCAACGACCTTAAAGCCTTCCTCGATGGCTCGCGTGATTCGGATGTGCCCTGGAAGGACGCGATCATTTACGAACCTTACGTCCGCCGGAACATCAAACTCGCTGAAAGTCCGAGCTTTGGCAAGACCATCTTCGAATACGCTCCGACCTGTCCTGGCGCCCGAGACTACGAAAACCTTGCCAGCGCGGTGATTGGTCATTCGGTGTTTCAGTAAGCTGCTCATTGGCTTTCACCACAGAGACACAGAGGAAAGACAAGAGTAATCCAAACAATCTCAAGCCCAGGTCTGAAGCTTTGCGAAGACCGGGATACGCACGATCACGGGTTGACGCAGATATCCCATGCTTCGCAAAGCCTCAGCATTGGGCTTGTGAAAGCAAATGATTTTTTTATCTGTCTTAACTCTGTGTCTCTGTGACTCTGTGGTGAAAGCCAAAGACAATCATCACTTCATGGCGGTTAAAGCCCCGTCTTGCCGATACAATCTTGACGATGGACCGCATGCCTACCCGTGATGGGGATAATCCGCAGTTTGATCATGACCCGTTGCTTGCACGGCTGGTGCTGTTGATCTATTGGCCGATGCTGGCGGTGGCAACGCATTGGCCGCGCTTAAATCCGCAGATCGCCGGCAAGTCCATTGGCGATTTATATCTGGACAAACCCATTCATTTTCTGGCATTTGGACTGCTAGAAGGTTTGCTCTTTCGGGCCTTGCCAATGGGTCGGGCGTGTAGTCTGCGTTTAAACCTGTTGGGCAGTATTCTCATTTGTTCGACCTATGCGTATCTGGATGAATACACGCAGATCCTCACCGACCGACACTTTTCGACAACCGACCTGCTGTTTAACATGTTCGGTATCCTTGCTGCGATGGGCTTGAGTGTCGCACGGGTACGTGATGACCATCCTGCCCCGCCGGATAATACGTTCCTTGCAAGGTTGTCGATCATCGCCATCACACCGCTGTGTTTGCTGGCGGCATTCGTCCCAAGATTGACATTTGAAGCCCCCTTTGGCTTACCGATGGGGCCAGTCTATGCAGACCGGATTGAAATGCGTGGCGATCATATCGTGCATATCTGTGTCGCATTATTCGGGACCTGGCTGCTGGCTTGGGCCATGCCACTGGGACGCAAACGACCGCGTGCAAGCATGATTTTCACCGTCATCTGCGTCGGACTCGCTGGCGTGGCTGTCGAGTTTATCCAACGCTACACCGGCAGAGGTTTTGAGCTTAGCGATGTGGTTGCCCATTTTGCAGGATTGACCCTGGCACTGCTCACCGGTTGGGGATACCTCATTGCCATCAGCTTGCATAAACCCCAAACCGTGTTGCAAGCCATCGACTTACCAGCGAAACCTCCAACCGACACCCGCAAGGAAAAAGGCTTTGTCCGTGATGCGCGGACGGTGATGGGCTTTACGCTTCTGTCTCGAATCACTGGTCTTGGGCGCGATACGGCGTTGGCGGCATTGCTTGGATTAGGTGCCCTGGCCGATGCGTTTCACATGGGATTTTTACTGCCCCACCTATTCCGCCGACTCTTTGGCGAAGGCGCGTTGTCTGCTGCGTTTATCCCGCAATATACTCAGCTTGTCGAGTCGGACCGACCCCAGGCAAGGCGATTGGCGTGGGCGATGGTGAGCCTGCTACTTGTCGCGTTGAGCCTCGTTGTCCTGCTGGGCGAAGTGGTGTTGGCAGCGATGCTTCACTGGGGACAGTTCACCGACACGTCGTACACTGCCATCAAACTCATCATGTTGATGCTCCCCTACATGCCACTGGTCTGCGCGGTTGCGCTGGTTGGGGGCATGCTTCAAGTGCATGGCAAGTTCGGGCCCACGGCAGCGGCACCAATCCTGCTGAACCTTGCCATGATCACCGCTGCATCATTGAGCATCTGGAAAATCGGCCCCCAGCAAGGCGTCTACCTTGTCGGACTGTTCATCCTTGGCGCAGGATTACTCCAACTGCTTTGGCAGGTGGTTGCGGTCTGGAGCAGCGAGCCACCAACGCTGGATTTTTCAGGTTCACGCAAACACCTTACAAGCATTTTCAAGATCATGCTCCCCATGCTTGCCGGCCTTGCAGTCTTCCAGATCAACTCCGCGATGGACACGTTTCTCAGCTATCTGCTCAGCTCACGAGATGGCAGTTCCGTGATGGCGATCATCGCGGGCAAGCAACTGTTCTACCCGATCCAAAGTGGTGCGGTCGCTGCCCTGGCATGGTCGCAGCGACTTTACCAATTCCCGCTGGGCGTCTTTGGTATCGCAGTGGCGACAGCGATTTTCCCTGCCCTGTCCCGCTATGCCATAACCGACCGCAACAGCTTTGAACAGACCCTGCGAAATGGACTGCGATTAACGGTCTTCATTGGCTTACCAGCAAGTGTCGGTTTGATCCTGGTGCGATTGCCTTTGACACGTTTGATTTTCCAATACGGTCGTTTTGATCTGGAAGATGCTGCGCGCGTCTCGACCATCCTTGGAGGCTACGCGATTGCGATCTGGGCTTACTCGGCAACGCATGTTTTGACCCGTGGTTTTTATGCCATCAAAGACGCCCGGACACCACTTCGGATCACCGTAGTGAATGTCCTTTTGAACCTGTCACTCAACTGCATTTTAATTTGGTATATGGGCGCAGCAGGGTTGGCATGGTCGACTGCACTATGCGCTATTTGGCAGATGTTTTTACTCATCCGCGCGATGCGTCGGTATGTGAAGATGCCCTTGGATGACGCGGTACTTTGGTCATGGTTTCGGACGCTGGTACTGAGTGTCATCATGGGCGTGGTGTTGTACCCGCTGATCAACATGGTGGATCTCTTAGCACTTAGCCGCACGGAGTCCGCAGGGCTGTTGTGTGTGCTGGTTGCGGTGGGTATCGGCGTGTACCTTGCAGGCGCTTGGGTACTCAAGGCTGATGAGTTGAAATGGTTGCTCAAGCGATCGGCAAAGTGATTTAATCTGTCCAAATTCAATTTCGGTGTTCGATGCTCAAAGATCCATTTTGCTGACCAGGAGTGCTGCGCTGCTCGCGGTTTCACCGCTGTGCTGTTCTCACCCCCGGCCCCCCGTTAAGGCAGTTAAGGATTTGAAGACAATACGAGTTGGAGGGCTTCGCCGTCAGCCCTCCAAACCACCTGACTCCCCCACGGAAGGGCGTTTAGCCATATGTGTCATTGGATGTTGCAGGCAAGATTTCACAACCGTATTGCAACAGCGATTTTCAAGTCTTGCCAATGTGACAGGGACAGACCAGTATGGCCTAACGCCCTTCCTGGCAATGCCGTGAACTGAAGGTTTGATTGTTGATAAGAAAGCGTCCCTGCCGATGTATTTGTTGTCTAGACACATACATGAAAGGCAGG
>MDTD01193133.1_pt1 | contig 76548 bp, 68 predicted proteins | sample 811221 | NCBI WGS metagenome assembly MDTD01 (sample SAMN05326646, study PRJNA326480) | marine metagenome | isolation source: seawater | place: Pacific Ocean: South West | collected 2011 | reverse complement strand
TTTCTAGGAGCTTTGCTCCTTCGCCAGCGGCCCCCAGCGTGCGCAGTTGAAGGTCAAAAAAGGCGTCTTTAAGATGGGTTATCTCGGGCGTTGAAGGGATGCCAGACAGAGCCTGCACGGCTTTTTCGTGTTGGTTGTTTTTCAACCATTCGTTGCCCAACCACAGTCGGATGGCCACATGATCAGGGCTGTTGTTGCCGTGGGCTTTGAACATGTCATCCATGGCTTCGGCCCCGGTACCCTGTCTTTGCCAAAACCCAAAAGCAGCTTTTTGAATGGGCAGATGACCCAAATAGCCATTTTGAATTCTTGCCACCAGCGGTTCGTGCGCCGCCGCGTTGGCCCAATTGAGAAATGCCAACCCTGGTCGCTCCGGGGGCAGCCACGAGGAAGGAAATTGTTGGGATGCCGCCTGCCAAATGAGTTCAGCACAGGCAGAAGTTTGGTTGGTTTCGAGCAAGGACAATGCGCGGCACATGACCGCATTGTGGGCGTCGTATTCAAAACGGGACCATTGCTCGGTCTGGGCCAACACCGTTTCGTGTTGCCCTTGGCCCGCAGCTTCACAGATGGCCGCCACCTGTTGGAGCTCTTTGCTTTCTTGATAGCCATTGTAGATCAAGATGGCTGCAGCAGACAGCAACCCCATGAGCAAAAGGATTTTCTTCATGGGTTCTCCCCATGTCGCCAGTTGACTTGAAAACGGTATTGCGAGTTTTGTTTGTTGCCAGTGAACACAACGCGGTTCTTTTGTTGGTTTATGAGGGGCTGATCGTTGAGCATGGCATTGGCGTTGGAAATGGCTTGCAGGTCCAAATGGCCGTGTAGCGCATCTGTTGTTGGGAGCGATTTTTCTTTCGCGGTGGCTTGTTTGAGTCCGTCTTCATTCCAAGCAAAAACCACCGCCTCCTCTTTGATAAGAACGCAAGGGGCCAATTGCGGAAAAATGGGAACCTCAGAAAAGCAAGTGCCCGAGCGATCACCCATTTGAATTTTTCGTTTGCGGAGCTGGTATTTGGTGCTCAAGGCTTTTTCAAATTGAAGGATGAGTTCTTGAATGAGTTTTTTATTTTTGATGCCAGCGGCAAGCGCCAACAAAGGAACTTTTGAGGTTTGGGTGGGGGCATAAATGGCTAAGGCCCAACGTTCATCCGCCAAAAAGGTGCCGAGCATGGAAGCCATTTCAAAGAGATCTTGAACCTGGGCGTTGTTCATTAAGGGCCCATACAAACCCAGACCATCATCACTGCGCCCATGCACCATCATCAATGCTTGGTCGTGACTGAGAAATGCACCATCCATTTGCTGGTCAGCAGGCAACCAAAGAGCAGGTCCTGTGGGGCTGCCGCCTTGGCTTTGCAGCTTCAGACTTAAATCTGTTTGTCCTTGATGGTTCAATTGAAAATCCCACCACATGCCATTTATTTTGAGTTGCCCGATGGATGCTTGGTCAAGGCTCTCAGGCAGGCATTTGAGGTTTTGCAACAACTGACCGAAGGATTCGTGTGCGGGTCCGGTAGCGCCCAAAAGGGGGCAGCGCGTCAATTGCGGCTGGAGCGCTTGGGCCCACCGCTGGGCAGGGGTGTTTTCCAGCTGCAGCAAAGCGGGGAGGATTTGTTTGAGGTGATTTGCATGAATCTGTAATTGTTGGCTTTTTTTTGGGGCTTCGGATTGGCAGCCCACAACGAAGGCGAGACAAATTGCCAGCCACCATGGATGCCTCTTGGTCTTGAACCCATAAAATTTGAAAATTGCGTTTTTCAACCAGAGCCTCAGGTGACTTTTTCGTTTGTACAATTACAGTTGAAGCGTACGGTCAGGTTTGCCATGTTTGCAAGCAATTCAAGGGCAATTCCCAAGAAAGGAAGGCGAGAAATGGCCACTTTAGAAACCCGCGCAGGTTTGCCAATTTTACAACTAGATGAGGCACCCGGTCGCCCAAGGGGCTTGGCCCATGGCGAACTGTTAAAAGATGCCATTCACGAAATCTACGCCATTCGATTGGAGCTCATGCTCGACAAAACGGACATGATTGATGAGGCAGAGGTCTTGCGTGCGGCTGCCCCTCATTTGGACATCCTGAGAGATTTTGATGAAGAACTTTTTGAAGAGTTCATGGGCATCAGTGACGCCAGCGGGTTATCGGCCGAAAAATTGGTGGTGGTGAACCATTACACCGATTTACGAGATTTGAGCCAAAAACACTTGGAGACGCTCCCACCCATGGATCCGGGGGGTTGCTCGGTCATGTTCACACCCACGAACACAGGGAACGTGTTGGGGCAGACCTGGGACATGCATGGCTCAGCCCAAGACCATGTGATCATCATTGAGCTTCCAGATGCCATCTTATTTTCCATCGCTGGCTGCCTGGGGATGACCGGTTTAAACAAACACGGCGTTGGTATGACCATCAATAATCTCAACAGCATCGATGCTAAATATGGCATCATTTGGCCTGCTTTGGTTCGCGGGGCTTTGCAAAGCACCACGGCCGCCCAGGCGCGTGACGTGGTGCTCAATGCCCCCATTGGCTCAGGGCACCATTACGTGGTGGCCGACAAAGATGAGGTGTTTGGAATTGAAACCAGCGGGACCAAAAAGAAAGTGATTCAAGAAGGTGCCAGTCATATCCATTTACATACCAACCATTGCCTCGACGACGAAATGGCCCAAACGGCGCGCGTTCCCGACGAATCAACGAGCATGAAACGCTTGGCTGGCCTTGAAAATTGGGTGGCCGGTGGCGCGCCTCAAAGTGCACAGGCCATGTTTGATGGCTTTACCTGTGTGGGCATGCCCCGCGAGATAGGCTCACATAAGTCGGCCACCTGTGGTGCATTGGTGATGGACTTGGTACAAAAACATGCACTTGCATGTGTGGGGATTCCTGGCGAAAACCCAGCGGTGACTTTTCAGCTGTAACGAGGTCGGTATGACAGAAATTCAAAATACGTTTGAAAAGGTTTTTCCAGACGCAAAGGCAGCGTTGCATGATTTACACGATGGCGCTCGCATTATGTCCGGCGGTTTTGGATTGTGTGGCAACGCCGAAAACTGCATTGAAGCCATTGCTGAAAGCGGTAAAAAAGATTTCACCATCATCAGCAATAACATTGGCAACCAAGGACAAGGGTTGGCGGTGCTTTTAAAGAAAGACATGGTCAAAGAAGCTTACTGCTCTTTCATCGGGGGTAACCCTGATTTGGCTGAAAAAATGCAAGCGGGAAAAGTAAAAGTCAATTTGACGCCGCAAGGCTCATTGGCTGAAAAAATCCGAGCAGGTGGTGCAGGCATTGGCGGGTTTTTCACCCCCACAGGGGTGGGCACGGTGGTGGCCGAAGGAAAAGAAGAACGTGTTTTGGATGGCAAACGCATGATTCTCGAAGAAGCACTCACCGCAGACTTTGCCATCATTCGGGCCAAACAGGCCGATCCTTATGGGAACTTACGTTTTAATAAAACCGCTCGAAATTTTTCGCCGGGAATGGCCATGGCCGCCAAGGTCACTGTGGTCGAGGCGGAAGAGCTGGTTCCGCTGGGCAGTTTGGGCCCCGATGACATCCACCTGCCGGGTATTTTCGTGCAACGGGTGTTCGAGGGTAAAAATCACAAAAATCCCATCGAATATCGAACGATCACCGAACGCTAAACGTCACGTTGACGCGCTTGTGAATAGGAATACGATTGAAAGAAATTTTACGGACCCGCTTTGGTAACTGCACGTTGGTCACACACCTCGATGGTCCTGGTCCTAAAATTTTAGGGATTCCGGGGATTCCCGGTGGCCCTCGAGATTTTGCACCGCTATCGGAGGCCCTGCGTGATTCTGAAGCGTTTCCAATTCAACCCAAATTGATGGCCTTGACGTTGCCTAATGACCTTCATGGAGAAATGCGCATCTCTAACGATGATCGTCATCTGTTTTTCCTGACTTCGTTCATGGAAGACGTTTTTTCTCAAATGGGCCCGCCTCGTGTACACATCATGGGCCACTCTTACGGCGGCGCGGTGGCTTTGATGATCGCCGCGCGTTTTCCCCAGCAAGTGGCTTCGTTCATTGGGGTGAACCCGGTGGGATTGCAACGGCATCCCGCACTCACATTGCCGCCTCGTTTATGGAAACAAATCTACAAGCCGTTATTTCAGACCTTAGGTCATTTCAGCGCACCATTGATTCGATACGCATGGACAAAACGTGGTATCCCCGCCATGGATCGCATCAGTGATGACGATGTGAGGAAGGCAATTTACTGGGTGGGGGCATTGGATTTCAAATGGCAAAGATGGGCCGCGCGCAACTTACAGTGCCCCGCGCTCGTTTTGGGCGCAAGGAACGACAAGGTGATACCTAGCCACTACGTCCACGGATTGATGCGTGGGCTGAATAAAAACCAGCCAGCACAATTTCGCATGCGCCAACGTGGTGGTCACACGCTGTTGATTCGTGAAGCAGATTGGGTGGCTCAAGCCTTGAGAACGTTTTGGTGTCACCAAGGCTTTATGGATGTCCCTTCCGTTTAAGGCAGTGGGGTTTCTTCATCCCCAGCCTCTAAGCGAACCAGGGCGAAAAATTGATTCATGGATTTGCCCTTTTTACAGGCTTCACCCACAGTGACTCGCGATGAGACTTTGCGCATGTAGTCCTGCATGTTGGCGTACACCAGCTTTGAAACACCCTTTTCGTTGGGTTGAATGTTGGGCCATTTCTCGATCTTTTCATTGGGCACACTGCGATAGTCGATGAAGAGTTGATCTTCATTGGGTTCATTGACCACAAAAAAGCCGGGTCCAGTGAGCCACATGAGCGGTTGCTGGTTGTAACCCCAGAAATGATTTTTTTGTTCGGGGCTTCGACAAAAGCGTTTTTCAAACAAACGTGAAACAGGGAGGGAGTTGATGCCCTTATGGCGAACTTCCACACCGGCATCCACATCGCTGGGTACAATGTCTTCAAGCTTACAGGGGGCATTGCCGGCGGTGACTTGGTACATCTTTTTGACCAACCCTGGCGACAAAGTACGCACTTGTGCCACTTGCTCTGCCACTGGTAAGGCGTCGAGATAGGCCGCCAAAGCCTCGGCATTCGGTTGTTTTTCTTTTAATAATTGTTTCAAGTTGGTCATGAAATGTCCTCCAGTAATTCTGCCGCCCGTTGCCGGGCCAAACCCATAATGGTGTGTTGTGGGTTAACCCCCAAATTGGTGGGCATCACGGATGCGTCCGCAACCACGAGCCCTTCGTAGCCAAACACCCGCCCTCGTTCATCGCACAGGCCAACGTCTGGATTGGCACCCATGGGACATCCACCGAACAGGTGGGTGAGGATGCTGGTCCAAGCGCGCGGATCGAGCGATGCGTTTTCCAGGTGATGTAAATCTTTTTCGTGCAGCTCATAGGGCACCCCCAAAACACCGGGCATGACGGCTTTGGCGCCGGCCGCAAAGTGATGTTTGGCCACTTCAACCGCGCCATCGCGTAATTTCGCCATATCCGTTTGGTTCATGGTGTACTTCACGATGGGTTTTCCAAAAGGGCCATTCGAAACGGTACCGATGGAGTCAGCCCGACAAGCCACCACCCATAAGGCCAGGCGCCGATAGTTTTTGAGACGGTCCATGAGTCGCATGCCACCGCCAGAGATGCGCCCGGCAATGAGTTCTAAGGGCATGTTCAGGGTCTCGAGTTTAAAACCCGGGGTGTTTCGGTATTCTAACGATGACCAACCTTGGGTGGCGCCGAAAGGCATATTGATATCGTCGTCATACAGCCCCAAAATGGCTGATCCTGGGTGCGCTCTAAAAAGTTGCCCCAACATGCGGCCTTTAATGCCCGAGCGTTGTAATAAGGCGGGGGAATGGGTGCACGAAGCAGCCACCACCACGCCATGTTTGGCGCGCACCACGAACTTCGCGCCTTTTTCTTTGGTTTGCGGATGAACAAACCTGCCTGTCACACCCACTGCGCGATTGCCTTTCAGCATGATTTTATGAACAGGGGCACAGGACAGAACCATTCCGCCACGTTCCATGACTTCAGGAATCATTTTCAGGTTGGTGCTTTGCTTGCGTTCTTTTTTACAGCCCTGAAGGCATTGCCCCGAGCCTTCGCAGTCTTTCACGTTGCGACGAATGACGTGGCCTTCCACACCTCTTTTTTGGCTGGTGATGAGCGCCAATTCATTGGACCGTCCCATTTTGTCGGGGGCGGTCTCTTGCACGTAGAGTTCTTTTTCCAGTTGGTCTTGATGGGCCCAGACTTTTTCGGCCAATGCTTCCCCGCCAAAGCCGTAGTTCTTTTCCCAGCTTTGAAAAATATCCGCGGGGGTGCGAACCACGATGGCGGAGTTGATGGTGGTGGTACCGCCCACCACACGTCCTTGCAATACGGGCCAAAGGGCGCGGCCAAAAGTCATGAGCGAGGTCCAATCATCGAACATGTCGCGCATGGTGCCATACATACTGCTGGGGTAATGTTCTGGATCGCGCCAAGGGCCGGCTTCAACCACGGCCACCTTCGCGCCCCCTCGGGCCAGGCCCGACGCCACTGCGCCGCCACCCGCACCGGAACCCACCACGATAAAATCAGCTTCCACCTCAACAGGCGCACCCTTTTTTTGAAAAGCGATATGGGTCATTGTCGAAACCCTCCCGTGTCAGGCGCGTAGGGCTTTAAGTCGAGCTGGGCCCGCACTTCGGGGCACTTCCCCCAACAAAATCCAGCGACGGCCTTAACGGCAAACATCAGTTGTCGCAGCAAATAGACTCTGGTGAGTGCAATTCGGTAGCAATGCTCATCTTGAAGTTTCTTGGACAGTAAGAAGACCGGCAGCGGAATTTTTAAGGTGACAATGGGACTTAATATAAACGCCCAGGAGCCCAACAAAACAGTCAGGCGCATGGGCAAGGGCGCCTCGCGGTTAAAGTCTTTGAGAAAACCTTTGACGTCCACCTGGTCGAGGCCCTTTAAGCCGTCCACTGATGGCAAGATCAACCTCATCACATAAACGGTTGGCGATAAGCTCATGAGGCCTCCTTGGGGGACGTCACGCCCAGGTGTTGTTTGAGTCGGTCAAGCGCTTGCTCTTCAAAGAAAGTCATGTTTTCGGTGAGGCCTTGACGGAGCGTGCTGGGATCAGGCAACTCCTCGCTCCCTGCCAGAATTTCAAAAAAACCAGCGGTCACTTGATGGTGTTCGTCCAAGGGACCCAAGAAAGCCAAAATCAGTTCGGGTCTTTGGCGAATGATGCGATTGAGACCATGGTGCAACATTTGAACCGCCAGGTTATCGTGTCGGGCGACCAAATGGTCCATTAAGCGCAGATGGGCCTCTAGATAAGCCATGGGTTCATGGATGTTTTCGGCCATGGCGTTTAAGTCCTGCCGAACGGTGGCCAAATCGTCTTCCGAGATTTGCGCCAAAAGGTCCATGGCAATGGGAATCACCAAATTTCGCCGTAAGCGAATGATGTCGGCAAAGACCTTAAAGATTTCTTCATTGGACAGTTCGGGGTTGCTGTAAATCCAGCGGAATAAGTCGAGGTTGCCGCTTTCCCGGTAATTTTTAACTTCTGCGCCGGAGCCATGTTTGACCTCCAAAAGGGATTCTGCCTGCAGCTGACCAATGGCGCTTCGAATGGTGATCCGCGAGACGCCGAGGGCCTCCGCCAGGGAGCGTTCGGGGGGCAATCGAGAGCCAATGGGCCTGGTTCCCGTTAAAATTTCGCCTCTTAGGCGGTTTGCCACCCAGTCTTTGGCGTTTTCGGCCGGTTTATTTGTGAGATCTTTATTGGTCATACCAATTGGTAATACCAATATGAGAAGAAAAGTAAAGCCAGAAGATTGCTTTAGACCGGACGACTGTGGCAGGTTCCGGGCACCAACCTACTAACGTTTTCATTGAGGGAGATAACTAATGAAAAAATTCAAGATCTTAGCAGTATTCGCATTGGCGCTCGGTTTGACCGGTTGTTTTACCCATACCATCAAGGTGGGCTCCGGCGGCGATACCAGCGGTGCAGCTGCTTCTGAAACCACCAACAGCTTCTTCGTGGCTGGTCTGTTTGGCGAAGCCAATGTTGATGTGAGCAGCGCTTGCCCAGATGGCAATGCAACCGTGGTGGTGACACACACCATCATCAACCGCATCCTTCAAGGTGTGACCATGAACTTGTGGGCGCCTGCGACCACCACCATCTACTGCGGTGGCGGCAGTGCAGAGGTTGAGCTGTCAGCAGAAGACATGCAAAAAGTGGCTGAAGCACCGAGCATGCAGCCCATCATCGAAGAAGCACAATCTGAGCAAGCCGCTGAGTAAGTTTCTTTGATTCTTTTAAAAGAGGCGGCCTTCGGGTCGCCTTTTTTTTTGCCTGCGCCCCAAGAGTAACAGACCAAAGCCCAACCATGTAAGATCGGGCCGGGTGGCGTGGCAGCCAAATGGAGTCGCTGCATCTTCATCGGTGGATGGGGCAGCGGCTTCAATGGGCTCTTGAGGGGTTTCCTCTTCCAACTGGCAAAGAGAAACATTTGTAGGGCTGCCGGCACAAAAGCGAATACGAGAAGATTCGCCTTCGTAGTGGGTTCGGACCAAAGCCAAAAAATAGCCCCCAGCATCAAAATCAGCTTCGTCATTAAAAGTGACGACCGCATTGCCAGCCACGCTGGGCATGGTTGCTGTGGCGCCCAAGACAGGCCCGTCTAAAGCGCCGCCCGATACTGGATGCAGTGAGATGGCCAAGTCCGCCAATTCTTCTTCAAGTAACACCGCGATGGGACCTCCGCTGTGGTTGAGGCGAAAGTATTGGGTGGCCATGGGAAAGAGGCGAATGCTGTCATCAATGGTGTCACCATAATTTTCGATCACCAATCCATTGAGACTTTGGGCGTAAGCATAGTTGTTCATTTCGCCCGCGCGATCGCCAGTGCCTAAATTCCATTGGGCGAAGGTGAAGAAGGCATCGGCCAGGCTGTCGTCCTTTGTTTGTAGCTCGTCATCTAAAAGTGAAAGCCAATCATCATCTGAGAGTTCTTCGAAGACGACAGACGACTCAAAATAATCTTGAATCAGGACAGAACCGTGTCGCGTGCTGAGAAAGTCCCAGAAAAGTGATGTGCTGTAAGCAAAAGGCGGGACCGGTCCTGTGGGAGGGTGATTTAGGGAGCGACTGGTTTCTTCCAAGTAGTTACTGGCCCACGCCAAAAAGTCATAACTGTCGGGATCGTATTGTTTTTCCGCCCAAACTGCTGTGCCTTCAGATACCCAAATGGGCAGGTCACCGCGATATGCCGCTTGTACTGCATGAAAGAGTTCGTGGCTGACCACCACTTCCAAGGCCGTGTACAAACTGGAATATCCGTAACCCGCAAAGTCGTTTTCTATCACCATGTGGCCAATACAAGCCGGACTGTCTTGAAAGCAGCCATCCATTCCAAAATGGCCATCTCCTGCGCCGTCGAAATCAACGAGATAAAAGTCGAATGCTGAAGAACCACCATTTTCGATGTACAACGTGTCATCCGCAATTGGCATGAAGAAGCCAAGTTCCTGATGGAAAGTTTCGAGTACCATCTCCGCAATATCGCCTAAGTTTTGTACGAAGTCAGGCACTCCGTCCTGATCATTGTCATCGAGAACCGTTACATTGGGGCCCGACTCACTGTAGTGCACGCGCACATTTCCTTCATCGGTGTCGTAAAACACCACAGTGTCTGAATCAGAAAAACCAAAAAGCCCGCCTTCGGTGGGACGGGCTTGGCTGGTGGGGCAAAACAACAGGATGTTAAGCCCGAGCACTGCGATCAATTTGGACATTACAGAAACGACCAGCGAATTTTGAGATTACCAGATTCATCACCTCGTGACCCATTGTCGTTACAATCGCTTTGCCCTGAAGCATAATATTCCTCGACGATAAGTTTCACCACACGGCCATTCTCCAGTTCGATTAAGAACGGGGTCAGTGTGGTTTTTACACAGCTCTCATAGCTCCACCAGTTAACCAGAACCACTTGAGGGTCACCCAGTCCGTACGAATCTGGAATAATGTCGCAGGATTCCGTGTAAAAATCATCACTGTAAAAAGAGAGATTTTCAGGGACAGTTGTCACATTTTCGTATTGGTCGTTTAACAGGGCCGCAGCGCCCACACATGAAGGGCCGGAAGTCCCGCTGTTGACCCGAACCACATATCGGCGGGCTGATAGGTGCCATTCCATGCTTTCGAGCGCGCTTTCATCATCAAGTTCTACTTTTTCAAGTCCATCGTCGGTGAACTTCATGTACAGAAACGGGTTTTGAGAGGCGTTCATAAAACCGCCGGCGGTGGCGTCCACGTGCGTGACCCAATCCTCGCCATCCTGTGTGTTGGTAATGGTACCTTCACTGATCTCGTCTTGTAGGGACAGGTCGGCGATCAGGCTGTCTTGACAACGGATTTCAGCAGGTTCTTCACACAGCGGCTCGTAGGTCTGTTCACCGTTGAGTTCTTCATCTTCATTGGTAGGGTCAGTGTCGGAATTGAGGGGGCCTCCACAGGCCATCAAGGTCAAAATAAAGGCAGTTAACATTAAGTTCTTCATCTTACGCTCCATTGATTAAAACTACAGATGGGGTACACCCTGGTGCATGATGATCTTCCACGTGCATTCATTTTTTTTGTGGCTAACTCTTTTTTCAGCCTTCGTCTACAGGGATGGCCACGCTCACACCCTCAATTTGGGGCATTTAACCGATATTTCGGGCATTGCGCCCTTTGAGAACCGATTTTTAGTCAAGGCCGAAACGCCTCGGGGCGATCTTTTGTTAGAATCTTTGCCCTATGTTGTGGTGGAATTCGCTTCTGCGGAAATTGGTTGTGCTGATTTGAAACATGGCAAACCTTTGGGACGCAGCGGCCTTTTTTGTCGGGTACCGTTGCCTCCCGGGCATGATTTTCTCGATTACCTCTATACGCTGGATATGCACCCCAAAGTAAAGAGTGCTTTCCCCGATGTGCTGCTGCATGGGGCCCCTAAAAATCTAGACATTGATGACCCTAATTATCCTGCTCAATGGTATTTAGAAGAGTTACATGCCGAACTGTTGTGGGAAAAATCTTTTGGGGATTCCGAGGTGCGCGTGGCGGTGATCGATTCGGGCATCGATATCGCCCACCCGGATTTGAGTTCAAAAATCCTCGCCCCCAAAGACACTTGGGATAACGATGATGATCCTTCGCCCAACCCAGGCGAGTTTTGTTACGGCGGTGGTGGTGGCATTTGTGATGAGCACGGCACGGCGGTGGCGGGCATTGTTTTGGCCGATGCCAACGACATCAACATTATTGGGTTGTGCCCTGACTGTTCATTAATCCCCATAAAAATGTTGGGCGATGGTTATTTGTTGCCCACCCAAGGGGCATTGTCGGGTGATGTGACGGCCTTTGAGCACGCCATCGAGCACGACGCAGCGGTGATCAATAATTCGTGGGGCTACAATGAGTCCATGCCGGTGCCCGAACCTTTGGCGTCTATTATTCGCATTGCGGCCACCCAAAACCGAGAGGGTAAAGGGGCGGTGGTGGTGTTTGCGGCGGGCAATGAAGACCGCGACATCGCAGACAACGAACTGTCGGCCTTAGAAGAGGTGCTGAGCATTTCGGCTACGGATCGCTACGGCAATCCAACGCCTTACACCAACAAAGGCGCATCCATCGATTTGGCGGCTCCAGCGGCAACGCTGTCTTTGGCACCGGGCGGTGGCATCACCGAAAATTTTGGTGGCACTTCGTCAGCGGCGCCGGTAGTGAGTGGTGTGGCCGCGTGGATTTTATCAGTCAAACCTGAGTTGACCGCGACCGAAGTTCGCCAGTTGCTCAAAGACACGGTGCGGCCTGATCCCCGTTATCTGTATGATGACGAAGGGCACAATGAAATTGTAGGCCACGGTTTGTTAGATTTAGAAGCTCTGGTGAATACGCTTTACCCGTCGCAAGAGGAGGCGTCGTCCAGCGATGACGAAGAAGCGCCTGAGGCGTGGGGGTGTCACAGTGCCTCCAGCAACACTTGGGTTGGGTTGTTGCTGGTGTTGTTTGGGCCGATTGCTCAACGCCGAAAACGTCGATAAAAAAGGACTGCCCCGGCAGAAGGCACACAGTGCCAGGGCAGCCCCACTGGGAGCTAGTATTGGGGCAAAGAGGTTTCGATCTCTTGGGCCCAGGCGGTGATGCCGCCTTCGAGGTTGAACAGTTGGGTGAATCCCGCTTCGGCCAACACTTCACAGGCTTGGGCGCTGCGCCCCCCTTTTTTGCAATGCACCAGAATGTCTTGGTCTTTGGGAAGCTCGGCGAGCACTTGATTCACTTGATCGTGTGGCACCAACCGGTTGGCAAAAGAGAGCGACACGATATCGGCCTCGGCGGGCTTGCGCACATCGAGCACGTAAGGGGCCCAACCCGAATCCAGTTTTGAAGAGGCTTCGCGCACTTGAATGCGTTCAAAACGCTCCTCTTTGGGAGTGTCCAAGTTGTCTGGTGGCTTTAAGCCGCACAACTGTTCGTAATCGGCCAACTGGGTGATGGCTTTGGCATTGGGGTCTTTGCGCACGTTGAGTTCTTTAAAACTCAAGTCTAAAGCGCTGTAGAGCAACAAACGCCCCGACAAAGTGGTGCCTTTGCCCAAAATGATTTTGATGGCTTCGGTGGCTTGGATGGTGCCGATGATGCCGGGTAATACCCCCAACACGCCTGCTTCGGCGCAACTGGGCACCAACCCTGGCGGGGGCGGCTCGGGGAACAAGTCGCGGTAGTTGGGACCGCCCTCGTGGTTGAACACCGTGGCTTGTCCTTCAAACAGAAAAATAGACCCGTACACATTGGGTTTGTTGAGCAACACGCACGCGTCGTTCACCAAATAACGGGTGGCGTAGTTGTCGGTGCCATCCACAATCACATCGTAGTCTTTAAAGATGTCCAGTGCGTTGTCTTTGGTGAGCCGTTCTTCGTAGGTGATCACTTCAGCGTAAGGGTTGAGATCTTCGATACGGTCTTTGGCACTTTGCACTTTAGACACCCCCACGGTTTTTGTGCCGTGAATGATTTGCCGTTGCAGGTTGCTCTCTTCCACCACGTCGAAATCCACGATGCCGATTTTACCAATGCCGGCGGCACCCAGGTAGAGCAGTAAGGGCGAGCCCAAACCGCCCGTGCCCACGCAAAGTACGCTGGCGTTTTTCAACTTTTCTTGGCCGGCCAAACCCACATCGTCCAAAATGATGTGACGGGAAAATCGGGCTTTTTCTTCGGGGGATAAGGTACGGGTCATGACGCACCTCCCGCGATGGCCGGCACGATGGTGAGGGCATCGCCGTTGGACAGGGGACTTTTTTCACCGTCTAAGTGACGAATGTCTTCTTGTCCAATGAAGATGTTCACAAAGCCGCGCAGTTGGCCGGTATCGTCACGCAAGTGTTTGGCCAAATCAGGGTGTTGTTGTTCGGCAAAGTCCAGGGCTTGGCCCACGGTCTGCCCGTGGGCTTCGATGGTGCTTTGGCCTTTGACATAGGGGCGCAGGGCGGAAGGAATGTTGATGGTAATGCTCATGTTGTCTCCTTTGAGGGTGAGTTGGTTTCGATAAAGGGGTGCTCTTCCATGGCGCTGCGGTCTTCGAGCAAGCGCCAGTTTTGGATGCTGTGCGATTTGCCGAACTGCACCGCAATGATCACGTAGTTGACGTTGGGCAAGGCGAGTTTGCGATCGGTTTCGGAGTATTGCGAAGGGTGATCGGGGTGGCTGTGATAATAACCGAGCACCTCCAGGCCTTGCGCTTCCAGTTCAGCTTCGGCTTGCCACTGAGCCAAGGGATTCACTTGGTAACGGTTGTGGGCTTGCTGGTGTTCGTTCTGCAAGGGAACGGTTTGTAAAACCAGGTTGTCTTTTCGGTGACCTGCCAAAATGCCCACCGCTTCGTGGGGGTAGGTGGCTTCGGCGTGTGCGCGCAGTTGTTCGGCCAGGTGCTTTTCAATCTGCATGACCGCCTCCAAACACGTGACTTTCGCTCAAGTACCGGGAGCCGTGATCGCAAAAGATCACCACCAGATAACCCCTCTCGAGTTTTTGGGCCAAGCCCACCGCCGCCGCCAAGGCCGCACCCGATGACGGGCCCACCAGCAAACCTTCGGTGCGGGCCAATCGTCGAACCCACCACAGGCTTTCTTCGGTGTCGGCACCCCATTGGGCATCGGGCAAGTTCACGTCGTAAATACCGGGGACCAGGCTGCTCTCCATGTGTTTGAGCCCTTCGAGTCCGTGAAAGGGGGCGTCGGGTTGCACCGCCACCGTTTGCACATCGTTGTTTTGACGTTTGAGAAAGCGGGTGGTGCCGGTAAAAGTGCCGCTGGTGCCCAGGCCCGCCACAAAGTGGGTGAGTTGCCCTTGGGTTTGACGCCAAATTTCAGGACCGGTGGTTTCGTAATGAATCTTCCAGGTGGCCGGATTGTTGTATTGATCGGCGTAATAATATTTAGGGTTGTCGCGGGCCAATTGGCGCGCTCTTTGTATCGCACCATCACTGCCCTCGAGGGGATCGGTGAATTCCAAATCCACATTGTAGGCCTGTAACAATCGCTTACGTTCCAGACTGGCCGAAGCGGGCATGCAAATTTTTAAGGGGTAGCCTCGGTCGGCAGCCAACATGGCGTAGGCGATGGCGGTGTTGCCCGAGGAGGCATCGAGAAGGGTGCGCCCTGGATGCAAATAACCTTTGCGTTCGGCCCGCCGGATAATCCCCCAGGCGGTTCGATCTTTCACCGAACCGCCGGGGTTGTGGCTTTCAAGCTTGGCATCAATGCGCACGCCCGCAGGCACGTATTCTTGGATGGATTTGGCCAAGGTGACCAAGGGCGTGTTGCCAATGGCATGGATGAGCCGATGGGGTTGCGGTTCAACCTCGGGAAGATCCACCAATCGAATGCGATGCGTTGCGGACATGCTCGACTCCTAAGCTGAAAGTTTGGTGTAACGCAGATAGGGCGTCACCACTTCAAAGCCCTGTGGGAACTTGGTTTCCAGTTCTTTGGGGTCTTGAATGGATGGCAAGATCACCACTTCGTCACCTTGTTGCCAGTTGGCCGGGGTGGCCACAGCATTACTGTCGGTGAGTTGTAGCCCATCGATGACCCGCAAAATCTCTTCGAAGTTTCGTCCGGTGGCCGCCGGGTAGGTCAGGTACAGCCGAATCTTTTTAGAGGGGTCGATGATGAAGACCGAACGCACCGTGAGGGTGTTGTCGGCCTTGGGATGAATCATGCCATAGAGCGAAGAGACCTTACGGTCCGCATCGGCAATGATGGGAAAATTCACCTGCGTTTGCTGCGTGCGGTTGATGTCTTTCACCCATTTTTCGTGGCTTTGCACATCATCCACCGACAGGGCCAACACCTTCACGTTGCGTTTTTCAAACTCGTCTTTGAGTTTGGCGGTGGTGCCCAGCTCGGTGGTGCACACCGGGGTGAAGTCTTTGGGATGCGAAAACAACACCCCCCAGCTTTCGCCCAGGTAGTCATAAAAATTAACGGTTCCAATGGTGCTCTTTTGTTCAAAATTTGGCGCAGAATCGCCCAGTTGCAAAGTCATGGTTGTCTCCTTGGCCCAAAAAATAAACGGGCGCTTTGCAGTTAAAACAGATTTGGTTTTAGTGGGGGAATGATGCCGGGGATGCGTCTTTCAAAAAGAAAATGAAAGAGATTAAGCCATCGCCGGCTTGGTACACATACAACAACAACAACAGTCACACATGGTGGTGACGACGTTGATTAGTGATTGGTTGTTGCGTTGCGTAGCCATTAAATATTTTTTCCTTAAGGATCATGTAGCGCAGGCCCACTCATTGGGCAACCCAAAAAGAAAATTATTTTTGTGACATGACTGTGTCGCAGGCCTAAAGAGGCGAAAACAGACCGTTAATATTCGATCTGAAACATGGCCACCAGGCGATCGTTGGCCAAGCTACGGGCGCTTTCTTCTACCAACCAGGTGTAATCCACCATAAAGGCCAATGGCAGATCGATGGGTGCATCGTAACGGAGCGAAGCAGTGAGTTCTTGCAGTTGATCGTCGGCCAAGAAGGAAGAGGGGTCCAAATAGCTCAGGCGAATCCCGGGTTTAAAGTTGTACAGGTGTACACCGAAAGGCTCATCGAGCACCAACCAAGAGGTGAGGCCCAAGGCGGTGTCGCTGTCGGCAGCGGAGGTATCAAAACTGGTTTGCCGCCAAATGCCTTGCACCAACATATCGATGCCCCACACGTCCACGTGCAAATCACCCAGGGCCACCAAGTCGTTTTCGGTGTATAGATTGGGCAACTCGCCCACGGTGCGCGGGTTGTATTGAAAACCAAAACTCAGCTGCACCCATTCGTCGATACCGGCACCTAGGCGAGAGTAGAAGGCAGGTTGTTCGTTGTCATTGCCCAACTGGTTGGGGCCGTTGCCGTTGGCCAAAGCGATGCGGTAGTCCAAGTGGATCATGCCCGCCACGAGATCTTGTGCGCCCAGCACCATGCCCTGTTGCCGGCCAGCGCTCAAACCCGCCACTTCGTAGCCCCGTCCAGGGAGAACACCGATGGATGCGACTGAACGGTTTACAAAGTTCATTTCTCGACGAGAAATCATGCCTTCATAGTCTGCCGGCATGAAGAGTTGCCCCAGCCAAATGTTGAAAAAGTCGGTGGCGTGCCAGTGCAAGTATGCGTCTCGCATGGCGGCGGTGACCCCTGACAATGGGTCGTTGGCATCAGCGACCTCGGGGGTGATGGCATCTGCGATCAAAACCCAAGAGATGCGGTCTTTGAATTGGCCTTTAAAACCCAATCGGGCTTGGTCCACCCGAAAACCATCATTGCGACCCACAAAGGCCACATTGGGGTCTGCTTGCACCATGTCGAAGCCCAGACGCAAACGCGTGTATGGGGTGAGGGTGATGTCAGAATTGTCTTCCGCGTGACTGGTGGCTGGAAAGGCCATTAGGGCACACAGGGTTAGGGCACAAAAAGCACGAATCATGGATTGAACTCCTAAAAAAAAACGCAGTCGCCGTTGGATTGAGCGATGCGCTTTTTTTATCACAAGGCCTGGGCTCTGTGCGAGTTTGGGAGCTCTAAATCCCTAAAATGTTAGTGGTGACCCCCGGGCGGCGGCCCGCGATGGCCCCCAGGCCCTCCAGGTCCCCGCGGTCCGCGATGGCCTTTGCCTTTGTGGCCCCCTTTTCGGGCCTTTTGCAGCATGCGGTGGATTTTACCTTGGATTTTTGGCCCCACCAGCACCAGTTTGGCTTGCTGGCGCGGGGTGAGCAGCTGTGAAATGGCATCAAAGAGGGCTTCATCCATTTTTCGGGCTTTTTTCATGGCCTTTCGCGCCTTGTCTGCCTGCTTTTTCAGCGCGCTATCGCCACTTTTTTCGTCTTCGAGCATCTCCTTTAAAGCCTCCATTTGTTTGTGGGCTTTTTCGCGCAATTTATGTTGTTCGGCCTGGGTGGTTTTGATGGTGCCTGAAAGCTTCACGGCCAACTCATCGCTCAATTCCAACGCGTCGGTCAATTCCACCACCAAGAAGGTACGGATTTTCTTTTCTACTTTGGCCCGACGTTTCTCTCTTCGTTCTTTGTGTTTTTTTTCATTTTTCTTGCCGTTGCGTTGGGCCATCCATTTCTGCGATTGTTCTTCTTCATGTTCAATGTCCCAGCCGTCCCACATGTCGGTGGAGAGGTTGGCCGATGCCAGGTTGGGGGTACACAGTGCGAATGAGATGATGAAAAGGTATTTTTTCATGTTCATCCTCCTTTGTTTTGCAATGCAGTGTTTAAAAGGTTGTCTAAGCGTTCGAGCGCTTCATCATCCAAGTCGTCTAATGCGGCAAAAGCAGCCGGTTCGTATTGTTGCTGAAGCTCGTCGCTCACCTCTAAGTCGGCAAACAGATCGTCCTCGATCTCTACCTCTTCAGTGAGGCTGTCCGGATTAAAAATATCTCCTTGCCAATCCATTTCGTCGCTGGATTCGATTTGCAGTTCGGCCCATTGAACCACGGGCTCTTGTGGGGCGGGCGTGGGTTCGGTTTGGAGCGAGAAGAACAAGGCCACCACAGCGGCAGCAGAGGCGGTCATGGGAAAATAAAAAGCCCAAAAAGAAGGTTGGCGATCTTCTTGTCGCAATCGAACAGCGGCTGCGAATTGATGCAGTGAGGTGGGAGGGGCAGGTGGCTCTTGGGTTTGTAGTGCTCGTTGCAGGGCAAGATCTTCTTGATCGAATTCGGGGGTGCTCATGGCATCACCTCCTGTTGAAAAAGCGAAACAAGTTTTTGTTTGGCCTGGGAAAAGTGAACTTTGGCGGTGGCTTCTTTTAAGCCCAAGACTTCACCGATTTCGCGAAAGGACAAATGGCCCACCAAACGAAGCTCCACCACTTCTTTTTGTTTGTTGGGCAAGGTCGCGATGGCGGCTTGGAGTCTTTGTTTTTGTGCTTCATTGTGGAGGCGTTCTTCGGGGCTTTCACCTTTGGCTTCAAAGTCATCATGGTCCATCAGCGCTGATTCCCGCCGGCGCTTTTTGCTGCGCAGATGGTTTTTGGCTAGGTTGAAAGCGATTTTGGCCAGCCAGCCTTCCAGGCTCCCTAAACCGCTGAAGAGCCGTATCTTTTTGAGGGCGCGCACCAGGGCCTCTTGGGCCACATCATCCGCATCGTGTGGATTTTTTAGAATACTGTAGGCAGCACGGTACATCAGAGGTCTCGTTCGTTGGCATAATTCCAGTAAAGCTTGGCTGTCACCCCCCTTGGCGGCCGAAAAAAGCGCATCGAGGTCTGATTTTGGCTCCATTTGAGCCGTAGACAGTTGATTTTTCGACCGAAGGGGTTGCATGGTAAGCGTCATCATTTCATCTTGCAGACACCATGGTGGCAAAAAAGGTAAAGCTGAGCGAGGGATTTCAATGTTAGACATGAAACAACTGGAAAACGAGCCCGAACACGTTAAAGAAAGACTGGCTTTGCGAGGCGAAGTTCCTGGAATTGAAGAACTTCTAGGCCTGTTGGCCCAACGGCGGCAGCAAATCGCCACCTTGCAAGAAGCCCAGCAGAAGCGCAACGAGGCCTCCAATGCCCTCAAAAAAGCCTCCAAAGAAGAAATCGAAGCCCAGCGCGGCGCCCTGAAAACCCTGTCCGGTCAAATTAAAGAAATGGAAGCGGCGCAGCGGGAATTAGAGGCCGATATTCACGAGCGATTGCTCTTTATCCCCAATCTTCCCAATGCATTGGTTCCAGCCGGCACTGATGAAGATGACAACGAGTTGGTGAAAGAGGTTTTGACGCCTCGGGAGTTTGGTTTTCCAGCTTTAGACCACGTGGCCTTGGCTGAGAAGTTGGACATCATGGATTCAGAGCGGGCCGCTAAAGTGTCGGGTTCGCGGTTTACTTTTCTGAAGGGGGCCGGCAGTCGGCTGAATCGCGCACTGATTTCATTTATGGCCGACTACCATTCCTCCCGTGGCGATACCGAATTAACCCCGCCCTTTATGGTGCGTTCCGAAAGTATGCGTGGGACAGGGCAGTTGCCCAAGTTTGCGGACGATGCCTATGCCGTTCCCCACGGCGATGGCGAGCCCTTCTATTTGATTCCCACAGCAGAAGTGCCGGTGACCAATTACCTCGCTGACGAGATTATTGAAGAAGAACATTTGCCCTTGCGTTATTGCGCTTATTCTCCTTGTTTTCGGGCCGAAGCGGGTGCGGCAGGTAAAGACACGCGCGGGTTGATCCGGCAACACCAATTCGAAAAAGTGGAAATGGTTCGATTTGCCAAACCCGACCAAGCCCAAGCCGAACTCGACGCCATGGTGGCGCGGGCTTCAGACATTATGACCCAGCTTGAATTGCCACACCGCATCGTGCGTTTGTGTGGGGGGGATTTGGGCTTTTCGGCGGAGATGACTTATGACCTTGAAGTGTGGTTGCCCGGTCAAAACAAATACCGCGAGATTTCTTCTTGTTCGACCTTTGGGTCGTTTCAAGCCCGTCGTGCCAAGATTCGTTATCGACCTGCCCCGGTGGGCGGTAAAAAGAGCAAACCACAGCCTTTGGTAACTTTGAATGGATCGGGGTTGGCCATCGGTCGCACTTGGTTGGCCATTTTGGAAAACCATCAAAACGAAGATGGTTCGGTGAATATTCCTAAAGTGTTGCAGCCTTATATGGGCGGCCTTCAAGTGATCGCGGCGGAAGGATAGCCATGAGCCAACAACCCACCGCATTTCGAACTGTTCCCCGCACCGGGGTGATCTACGTGACCACCGAAGCGGTGAAGCGTGGCTTTGACCCCGACGATCCAGACTGGTGCAACTTGGGTCAGGGACAACCCGAAACCACCACCTTACCCAATGGGGTTGAGCGACTCACTCAAATGTCCATTCCTGGCGATGGTTACGATTACGCACCCGTTCCAGGACTCACTGAGTTGCGCGAAGCCGTGGCCAACTATTACAACACCCGTTTTCGTCAGGGGATGTATTCGCAGTACACGGCAGAAAATGTGGCCATTTGTTCGGGCGGGCGTTTGGCGTTGGCACGAACCGCATTGGCATTGGGCAACGTGCACTTGGGTCACTTTCTGCCAGACTACACCGCTTATGAAGAGCTGTTGACCGCCTTTCGCATTTTTACCCCCATTCCCATCATGCTCGACGGTAGCCGAGAGTATGATTTCTCTGTGAAAGAGCTTGAAGATGAAATCGTGGGTCGTGGTTTGGGTGCTCTGTTGTTGTCCAACCCGTGTAACCCCACCGGGAAAACCTTGGTGGGCGACGAGTTGGCGGCTTGGGCGCAAACGGGTAAGAAACTCAACTGTGCTATGATCTTTGACGAGTTCTACAGCCACTACATTTGGAAAACAGGCCCGGGTTTTGAGGGCGGCATCAACTCGGTGGCCAAATATGTAGAAGACATCGAAACCGAAGACACCATTATTATCGATGGGCTCACCAAAAACTGGCGATACCCCGGATTGCGCTTGTCGTGGACTTTGGGTCCCAAGCACGTGATCGATGCCATCGCTTCTGCGGGGTCTTTCCTCGACGGTGGTGCATGTCGCCCGGTGCAAGAGGTGGCCATTGGGTTGTTGAATGCCGGCCATGTGGACAAAGAACGTCAAGCCATTCAAGACGTGTTTCAAGGCAAGCGCGATTACCTGTTGGCGCGATTGACCAAGATGGGCATCAAGGTTGATCTGCCCACCGAAGGCTCCTTCTACGTGTGGGGGCGGGTGGACGAACTGCCCGAATCATTGAACCGTGACATGCTCTTTTTTGAACAAGCGTTGGAAGAAAAAGTCATTACGGTGCCCGGTCGTTTCTTCGATATTGACCCTGGCCAACGTCGCTACGGCCGTCGATCGCGTTTTGATAAATATCTGCGTTTTTCCTTTGGTCCGCCCATGGACGTGTTGAAAAAAGCCTGTGATCGGCTCGAAGCCCTCATCGCAAAAGCTTAGGCGGTTGTATGGCCAACTTCGTATTCATGGGAACACCTGAGTTTGCGGTACCTTCACTGAAGGCTTTGTTTCAGTACTGTGAATCCCACGGGCATCGATTGTTGCATGTGGTGTGTCAACCCGACCGTCCGGCGGGTCGTGGTAAAAAACTCAAAGCGCCCCCCGTGAAAGAAGCGGCTTTAGAAATGGCTTTGGATGTGTATCAACCCGCCACACTTAAAAAAGGTACCGAACCTGGTGATGCGTACTTCGCCCATTTTGAAAAAGAAGACATCGATGTGGCGGTGGTGGTGGCTTACGGGCGCATTCTGCCCAATCGTTTTTTGCGTCATCCCCGATGCGGTTTTGTTAATGTACATGGATCATTATTGCCCCGTTGGCGCGGTGCAGCCCCTATTCAAAGAGCGGTGGAAGCGGGGGACACCGAAACCGGCGTTTGTATTATGAAGGTGGTGCCCGAATTAGATGCCGGCGATGTGTACTTGGAAAAACGCATCCCCATTTTAGATAGCGACACTTCAGGGTCTTTATTTCAAAGTTTGGCCGAGCTGGGTGGCCGCGCATTGGCCGAAGCCATGGCCGGCATTCTCGATGGCTCGCTGGCTGCCACAGCTCAAGATGCCGCCCAAGTCACCCACGCCAGCATGTTGTCGAAAGATGAAGGATTGATTGATTGGGCGGGTTCAGCTGAAGTCTGGTGGCGCAAATCTCGGGCGTTCACGCCTTGGCCGGGGCTCCACACGGTGGCTGATGGCAAGCCCTTGAAGCTGCATGGGGCCGATCTGAAAGAACGCCATGGCGCGACCGGTGCGCCGGGTGAGGTTTTGGCCTTGGGTGATTCCATCGTCATGCAAATGGGTGAAGGAACCCTCACTTTTTCCCAGGGTCAGCCCCCAGGTAAAAAGCCGCTTTCTGCGGGGGATTTGCGCAATGGTGGCTTTTTGAAAGTGGGCCAAATCCTCGGCCAATAAAAACAGTCTTATAGCCCTTTAAATAGCCGTTTGAGCACTTCTCGCGTGATGGCGATTGATCGTCGAATTACTGGGCGGTTTGGGACTGAGGGGCCGGTCAAATTATTTCCGATGCTTTTAGGCTTGAAGGTCACAAGTCCTTGAAAAACAGAGGTTAAAAAAAGTCGGGGTGACTGGCATCACCTTCGAGCGTCAAAAAATTTTGGATGTGGCGTCACTGGTGGCAAGGTGGCGCCTGTTGAAGACAAATGAAGTGAATTTCAGGAGGAAATATGTCAGGGGCCACCGCGAAAAAGAAAGAAAAGCCCAAGGCCAGCATTCGGCCAGCAGAGCGCATCAAAGACATTAATTGGCAACTGGGCGAAGTGGACCCTTTTGACCTGGATCAGCCTTATGAGCCGGTGAAAAAGCCGGTCAAAGCTCCAAAATCCAAGAAAAGCGCCGATCAAGAAGCCAAGCTGTTTCCCCTGCACAACCAACTCTACAAAGGGGACATTATCGAAGTGATGTCCAAATGGCCCGATAACCATTTTGACGCGTGCATCACTGACCCGCCGTACAACATTGCCAGTGATCGCAAAGGTTTGTCTTGGGCTTTTTCATCGCACGTGACCATTCAAGACAAATGGGACCGTTTCACGCCGGATGAGTATGAACAGTTCACGGTGAATTGGCTGGAGCAAGTGTGTCGGGTGACCAAAGAAAACGGCAACATTTTCATTTTCGGAAGCTATCACAACATTTACACCATCGGTGCGTTGGCACTGAAAATGGATTTGCGAATTGTGAACAGCATCATTTGGACCAAGCCCAATGCGCAGCCAAACATTACCTGTCGCATGTTTACTGAAAGCACCGAACAAGTGTTGTGGTTGTGTAACAACAGCCAAAAGAAAGCCAAGAAATGGACTTTCAATTACCACGACATGAAAGAACTCAATAATGGTAAGCAGATGCGTAACTACTGGGACATTCCTTTAACCCCCAAAAGAGAACGCATTCATGGGAAGCATCCTTCGCAAAAACCTTTGCGTTTAATGGAACGCTTGGTTTTGGCGGGCAGTAACCCAGGCGATTTGGTGTTGGACTGTTTTGCGGGGTCGGGCTCCACCTTGTTGGCCTGTGATCGTCTCAACCGTAATTGGGTGGGCATCGAGCGTGAGTCCGAATACTGCGATATTGCACACCGTCGTTTGGATGACGAGCGAAAGCAAAGGCGCTTACTTTAGTCGGTTGTCTCAGCGTGCGCGATTTCGTGAATGGGGCGTTTTTCAACTAAGGCTGCATTCAGTTTGCCACGACGGGCCAATTCGAGCGTTAAATCTACCACTTGGTCTCGTACCCGTTGATGGTTGATGGCTGTTTCGAGCATGTCCTCATCGGTAATATGTTGAATAAATTCCATGAGCAGACGGCCATGGGCACGGGGAAAACGTTGGGCCACCTGTTGATTGAAGACCCTTGGTTTGTCTGTGAGTGCACGGGCCAGTCGATACAAACCAGCTTTTTGGCAAAGCTCTTCGGTATTGGCGCGCTGGGCAAACACGCGTTTGATAAAACCCTTGGCATTTTCTTTATGGGTAAGATCATCAGGGTGCAGACTTTTGAGGGCCACCATTAACTCTTCAGTGAGGTGGGTGGGTTGTTGTTTGAGAAATTGGGCCAATGCGCGCCGACCGGTACTCGAGAGTTGGCATGCCATTTCTTGTACGCCCATTTGACGAACCAGACTGACCAGCTCTTGGCCTTGTAGGATTAAAAGATCATCAAATCCAAAATCCTGTTTGTCTTCTCCAACAGGCATGGTGGCGAATTTGTCATGAAATTGCCGACGCACGCGTTTTAGAATGTCCATCGGCAGCTGAGAAAGTTCGCGCCTGGACGGCATGGCGTCTTGTACTTCTTTGGGCAATCGCGAAACGATTTGATTGGTTACCGATGAAGGCATGTGCATGAGGGTGACGGCGATGGTTCTTGGGGATTCACCCTGAAAGCCTGCCACCAACCAAGTGGGGTCAACCCCTTCAAGACCCACCAAGGGCCTGAACTTCACCAGTTGGCGGAGTTCTCTAATAAATAGAGGGACCCTTTTTTCTAAGGGCAGCTCCACTAGCTTTTCACTTTTTTGTCGAATCGACGATTGGTGTTCTTCTGGCAGGAAATGAAGCAAGTGTTCCCAGTCAGCGCCACCATAAGTGAGCAGCGTTAGTAGCAACGCCTGTTGTTTCTTAGGTAAGGGGTGGAGCAAGCGTCCGAGCGTGGACATTCATCAACCCTCGTTGGCTTTTTCAACCGCATCGAGCTCGTTTTGGGTGCGAGCCAATTCGCCACGCAGCTTGATGGAGCGGGACAGGCCAAAAAGGCCAACGCCCAAACCCAAAAGGGTGAGGATGGAAAAGAGACCGAAAAAGATTTTAACCTTGGTTCCTGATTTGCTGTTAGAAACGTCGATGCCCAAAACGGTGGCCACGCTGCCTGTCAGGCTGCCGTCTTGCGCGTCTGACACGAGGTTGATGGGACGGTTGGGCGCGAGCACCACTTGTACGTTTGCGGGTTTGAGACCTTCGATCGATGCTGCCACTAAGTTTTTAATTTCTTCGGCGGTGAGCGCACTTTGACCATCTTTTGTCGGGTTGTAAATGACCGCCACCGATGCGCTGGCTTGCGGGGGTTCGGAGTCTACGTCGCGAACCAAGTCTTTTTCGGGGACCACCACTGACACGTGAGCGCGTACCACGTTAGAAAATGTTTTGAGTTTGCGTTCGATTTCGCCTTGCAGTGCCATGAGCAGTTTGGCTTTTTCTTCGCTCTGGCTGGGAATCATGCCGCCCCCGCCCGCAGGGTATACTTCAGCGAGTCCGTTGCTTTTTTCTTTTGGTAGTTTGTTCGCCACCAATACGGCCAAGGCGTCGGTTCGATCGTTTTCTGACACCACAATGGTGTAAGTGACCACTCGGTCAGGGACTGCCATTTTGGTGGCTTCGATACCTTGGCTCCCCAAGATCACCATGATCTGGTTGGCTTCATTTTCGGTGAGTTGGTGCACCAAAGCGAAATCACCCGCACACCCGGTGAAGCTGAAAGCCCCGCAAAACAGAATGAGACGTATAAAGCTTTGGAATTGTTGGCGGTACCGATTGGTTGGGGTCAAAGGACTGGCTTTCTTCATGGGCGCTCCGGGCGACGAATACCGAACCAATGTGCTTCAAAGTGTCTCATTTTGTCAAAGGCTTATGGATTGAGATGCGGAAATTTACGCCAAAACCTCGGTCATCTTTGCGGGGGCAAACCCGTCCTGTTAGGCTTTAAAAGTCGTCCGCCTGCCAGCCACTCCGGAGTATGGTCATGAATTCTGCCCCTTTTGCCAGTCGTTGCAGCTCACTGTGGTGTGGTGCCTTGCTTTTTGCCCTAATGGGCCTCTCCACCCTGTCTTTGGTGGCTGTGGGAACAGAAGTGGCGGTTTTACTGGTGATGGCCATTCCGTTTCTGACGTTCATCATCGGTGCGCCCGGTCGCATTCGTTTGGCATCCGAACTGCGTTTGGCCATCAGAGAGCTGGAGTGCCTTTTCTTGTCCGCCCTACTGCGCGTCACGGGGCAAGCCCAAAAAGCCGAGACAGTTTCGGCGGCGCAAAAAAAGCGAGTGCTCGAAACATATAAAATCGAACAATCGTCGTCGCTGGGCCAAGAGCAAGCCAGATTTCTGTTGGGAAGAAGTGTGGCCAATTGGGGGGCCCTGTGGGTCACGGCTGTAGGCTTGGCAATGCCCTTTCAGTCCGAAACGCTCTCTTACGGCCCCGCCGCACACGCACCGTTTATCTTCATTTTAGATGCCGGTTTATTCTGGATGATTTCGCGACTGGCTTTGGGACGCGTTTCTTTGCGCCTTTGTGAGGGCATCGAGCTGTTGAAGCCCAGCCGGTTGGCCGACACCACGCTATGTGCCCTGTGGACGCCTTTCTCCGGTGGTGTGCTGGGGGCTGTGGGCGGTTTGGTTCTCGGCCAGGTTCTGGGAGTGGCTTCGGCCATGGAAACCCTGTGGGTGATGCCCCAGTTATCCATTTGGCAAGTCACCAGCGACGCGGCCCTTAACTTCACCTTTTTATCGTTTGTGCCCATGGCGCTGGCTGGCACCATCATCGGGGCCTGTTTGGGTGTTACCCTTCCGGTGAAAAAAGCCTCTAAATAACGCTATCTTCCTATTATTTATAGCCTTTATGTCCCGCTTATTTGCTGGTTGACCCTCTTTTATGGCAAACTGCCTAAGTCGGCGATTGGATCTAAAGGGGCACCGTGACTTCTCTTTGTCGGTTACTAAAGCTTGGTTTGTTCAGCGGTCTCTGGTTGGTGGCTTGCGACCGGCCTGAGCTTCCTGAGCCGCCCGATAAAAATGAGCCCACTGAAACCGAGCCCCCCCCAGGACAAGAAGGTGGCGCTTGCTACGGAAACGATACCTGTGACGCGCCTTTGATTTGCGAGAATGATGTTTGCATCTCAGAGCCCACGCCTGATTTAACGGGTCAGGTCGGTGGCCCTTGCTACGCCAATGATACCTGCAATGAGGGGCTGGTGTGTGAGGAGAGTATCTGTGTAGAAAAAGAAGACGACCCACCACCACCTGACGGTTCATTGGGAGGGCCTTGTTATGGCAATGGCTCTTGTGACGAACCTCTGGTCTGCGAGGAAGATACTTGCGTTGAGGTACCGCCGCCCGAGACGGGGACTCTGGGTGGGGCTTGCTATGGCAACGGGACCTGTAACGCCGGTTTGATTTGTGAGAACGAAGTTTGTGTGACAGCGCCTGAAAGGGGAGATAATGGTCAACCTTGCCTTCCCGGCGACAACTGCAATGGCAATCATGTTTGCGTTGAAGAATTGTGTGTCCCGGCGGGCGATGAAGACCAACCATGTTTGGACGACAACACCTGTACCACCCCTTACGAGTGCATCGATAATGTATGTGTCTCTACCGGTGGCGACGGCGAACCTTGTTCGGTGGAAGACAGCTGCAATACCGGTTATGTCTGTGTGGCTGAGCTCTGCGTGGCGGCCGGTGGCAATGGTGAACCCTGCTTGCCCGACGAGGTCTGTGATGAAGGTTACCTTTGCTACAACGCACAATGTGTCCCGGCGGGCGGCAATGGGCAGCCCTGTGACGCTGATGGTTCTTGTGACCAAGGATATGTTTGTATCGATGAGGATTGTATCTCCGCCGGTGGCAGCGACCAACCTTGCTTGGCTGATGGCACGTGCGATGTCGGCTACAACTGTTTGGGTAATATTTGTCAGAGCACTGGCGGAGAAAATGAGCCTTGCAACCCAGACGGCTCTTGTGATTCTGGCTTGTCCTGTGGGCTGGGTGATGTGTGTTTGGCCATTGTCGAGCCCGATTGCAGCGCAGTGCCTTACGGCAACGAAGACATTGATTGTGATACCTTGCTGGGGACTGCTCAAGGGTACTGTGCGTTTATGTTTCCCCCGCCGGTGGTACAGCGGTATGAAGGCCCAAGTTGCAGTGAAAGTGACGTCTGTGAAAACAACGAATTCAATGTCTACTTCCAATGTATAGATGGCACATGCGTTGCATCGTGCCCAGGGGAAATTACCTGTCCCAACGGGTACGCCTGCGAAGCGGGTATCTGCGAAAAAACAGTGAATACGCCGCCCGATTTTGCGTTGCTGGATACCTGCGCCATTTGTAACAATACCTACTATAACCAACCCAATGACCTCGAAAATTGCGTTATAGAAGGACCAGAATGTACGCCGGAGACTGCCACGGACGATTGTGGAGAGGGCTTTATCTGTGAGAACAATGCGTGCACCATCTACCTGGTAGAGTGTACCGAGGCGAACCAGGACACCACCTGTGGCGCCAGTTACCAATGTATAGATAACGCGTGTGTTCTCGACGATGTCGAGCCACCTCCGCCTCCCACCCAAAGCAACTGCATGCAATGTCACGCACCGGCCGGGTATGATGGTTTGCATTCCATCGAAGACCCTCATCCATGGGTCACTTTGGATTGTGTAGCGTGTCACGGGATGGGAGATCCTCATTCCTTCTCGCCTATTTTTGCACACGTGTGTGCACCTCCAGAAGTGGGAGGCAGTGGGCAAGGGCCTCAGTCAGAGCGCGCCTTTCAAACGTTAGATCCTCGAGCGCATTTTCTGCGAACGCGTTTGGTGGGGGTTGACCTATTGGCGGATTATACTTGCGACAACCTCAATGGCACGCAACGAAATGTCACGCCTTTGGAATGGTTGGCATTCATTAACCCAGGCAATTTACGTGTGGCACAGGCGGTGATGGACGGTGACATGGCGCCGGTGGGCTGTGCGGCTTGTCACAGTGGAGAAGCCAAAAAAGTGATTCGGTCGGTGATGGGGCAGGCGTCTGGCATTAACAGTGGAACCCGCCATGGGGTCGGTATCGATAACTACTACCCGGATCGCCGCGGTAACTTCAGTGACGGTTCCACCGATTTCAATACCATTGCCGATTATGGCGCCAGTGATGTGACGAATGACGATTTCGATGCGAGTGATCGGAAAGTGGGCGAGGTTCCAAGCCTAAAAAGGGCCCAAGTGTTTACGGGGCTTTCATTTAAGTACGACCCCTCTTTTACTGCAGACCAAGTCAATAATTCACTGAATCAAAATGCGAACGAGTTAGACAATTACCCGAACGGTCTCATCGGTAATGTGGCGGGTCAGCTGTTTCAAGAAGTGATCAATCAAGCCTGTACGGGGTGCCATTTGCAATCCAACTATCAGAACTTTCGCTCGGGTGACTATCGAACCCAGGGGTGTTCTCAGTGTCATTTCTCTACTGCTGTGACAGGAAGGTCCAGTTCCTCGGACCCCAACGTCAACAAAACCGAGCCGCTCAATCCGGATGCCTTGGTACCCGGCGAACACGGCCATCGACGTGATCATCGCATTCGCAATGTGGCCAAGCCACCAAACTTAGCCGCTGGGCAGTACCAAGCCGTGCAAGGAATTGACGACTTTAGATGCATCACGTGTCACAGTGGTTCCAATCGAACGGTGGCTCAATACTATGGGTATCGCTTAGACGAAAACCAGGATTTGACCAACGGTGATTTTTATCCTTCGGGCAATACGGTCACTTTCACCACTCGAAATGCCTTGTTCGGTAACGAAAACGCCACCTTCAACGGGCGGGTTTTAGATCAATGGATCGATGAAGAGATTTGGCAAGCGAATGGTGGGCAAGACGAAACGCCGCCCGATGTTCATCATGAGGCGGGCATGGGGTGCATCGACTGTCATGGCTTGGGGGCCACCCATGGCTCGGGCCGAATCTACTCCCGCATGAAATTACAAACCCATGAAAACGATGTGCTTTGTCAAACCTGTCATGGTGATATTGATGGTTATGCTGCCACCGACGATGAAGGGCAACACATTGTGGATCAAAACGGTGTGCCCTTAAACAATACATTGGTGACGCCCCAAAACAATTTCTACCTCATCTCCAAACTCAATGGGGCTTATCACTATATACCTCAAGTGAAAGACATCGTGGATGTATCCACCACCAATAACAAAGTGAACCCAGACACTCAGTTGCCATTGAAAAACTTAGTGGCCTCATATGCCATGGGTCGCTACCAAGAGGGCGACAACCTACTCCAAGACGGCTATGGGCCCATTCAGGCAGACACCACGCAGTTGCCCAGCACCTATGCCCATCAAGATGGTTATGTGGTGGGTCAAGGCGAAAGCAAGCCGGGTCAAGGGCTTGAATGCTATACGTGTCACGCGGCCTGGCAAAACAACTGCATCGGGTGTCATTTGGATGCCGAATACGACGCCAATGCGACGAACTTCTTTTACAGTAATGTCACTGGAGAGCGTATCTATTTTAACTTTGATGCGTCCTTTGTTTATCAGAACCCCATCAACTTTATGATGGGTATCAATGATCGGGGTAAAATCTCACCCTACCAAGGATTGCATCGATTTTTCTCTTATACCGACTTAAACGGCGATACCTCTGACCGCGTGAGCTATGGAGATCGCAACGGGCTAGGGAATGACCCAGCTTTGGGTTACGGGCAAAGAAACAATCACCCCGCGCTTCAAAACCAACCTTTCACGCCTCACACCATGCGGGGTCGATGGACCCAAACTCAAGTTGGAATGAGAGGGTGCTTGGATTGCCATTTGCCCAATGAAGATGCCGTTCAGCTGGTGAATCATTTGGGAGAGACTTACAATCTCAGAGATATCGACGGCAACGGTACGGATCTTTTGGCCGACTACGATGATGCCATCACCCTCAATGTCAGCATGGCTTGGGGATTGGGTTCAGATTTGTGGCATTTCGACGAAAACGGTGACCCGGTTTATGACAACAATAACAATACCGCTTACGATTTGGATCGATTGGTGGAAGAGACCGGGGTCTCCAATACCAGCAGTAATCATCCTTTGTTAGACACGGCCCAAATCAATGATGATTATCTGCAAACGCAAGATACCAATAACGCGAAGGTGGTGCGACCACTGACCTATACTGTGTTAGAGCGCATCAGGAATGTGCGCTTGGATACCATCTACTATTATTCCATCGATCCTACCAACGACATTCAGTATTGGTTGAGGAACTACAATTACGACACCCAGTAATTGGCCAAAAAAAAAGGCGCCCAACTTGGAGCGCCTTTCTTTGTTCGACCGCAGGAGTTTAGCCTTGCGTCATTTTGGCGACCTCAGCGGCCAAATCGTCTTCACGCTTTTCGATGCCTTCGCCAACTTTAAAGCGTTCAAAACCCTTGATGGTGATTTCGCCACCGAGTTCTTGTGAAATTTTGCTGAGCAACTTGTTGATTTTCACATCGGTATCTTTAATCCAAACTTGCTCCATCAAGCAAACTTCGCCGAACCACTTGTTGATGCGGCCATCGACAATTTTTTCCACGATGTTTTCTGGCTTTCCAGAATCCAATGCTTGTTGCTTGTAGATGGCGCGTTCATCTTCAATGGCTTTCGCGTCGGCTTCTTCACGGCGAGCATAAAGTGGTTGGGATGCAGCGACTTGCATGGCCAGGTCTTTGGCAAGAATCTTCACGCTTTCGTTGCCGGCATCGATGCCGTCGCTCAGGCCCAGTTCCACCAAGACGCCAATGTTGCCGCCCATGTGAAGGTAAGAGCCAAACGCGTTACCATCTTGTACGAGGCTGAAACGACGAACGGAAAGGTTTTCACCAATGGTGGCAATCTTTTCGGTCATGATGTCATTCACGGTTTTGCTGTTGTCATTCCAAAAAGGTTGGTTCAACAAAGCATCCAAATCTGCGGGCGCGGATTTAGCCACTTGGGTGGCAATGTCGCTGACCAGGTTTTGGAAGTCATCGGTTTTGGCCACGAAGTCTGTTTCACAGTTAACTTCGACCAATGCGGCGTTGCTGCCTTCGATGCAGACGCGGGTGAGACCCTCGGCTGCGATACGGCCTGCTTTTTTAGCTGCTGCGGCCAAGCCTTTTTCTCGCAAAAACTTCACGGCGGCATCCATGTCACCGTTGTTTTCGTTGAGGGCTTTTTTGCAGTCCATCATGCCTGCGCCAGTTTTTTCTCTTAAATCTTTCACCATTGATGCAGTGATTTGAGCCATGGTTCTTCTCCTGATTAATTTTAAAGAAATGGAGGGGCCAAAACCCCTCCGAAAACTTGTTAAATGTGCTGCGGTTCGGACGACCTATGCAGAAGCTTCGCTGTTGCTTTCTGCTGCAGGTGCAGTTTCCAACTCTACGGGTGCAGGCGCGGCAGCGTCTGCCGTTTCACCAGTTGCTTCCGTGTCTGCTGCTTCCGCTTCTGCTGCGGGTGCTTCCGCTGCGGGTGCTTCACCATTTTCAGGCAAAGGCTTGGTACGAACCACTTCCACTTTGGGACCTTTCGGACGGGTTTGGATGGTATCGCTTTCGGCGGGAGCTGCTTCAGGTTCACGCGCACGCTGCTCGAGCACCTGAGCGTATTCAGTGGCACCCGTGAGACATGCATCTGCGATACGCGCAGCGAACAGTTTCACGGAGCGAATCGCATCGTCATTGGCTGGAATGGGATAATCGACCAACTCTGGATTGCAGTTGGTGTCCACCATAGCGATGACGGGAATCCCCAACTTGCGTGCTTCTTCCACTGCGATGTGCTCTTTACGTGGATCGACCACGAACAATGCGCCGGGCAGTCGGGTCATATCTTTAATCCCACCTAAGTTTTTGTCTAGCTTGGCGGTCTCGCGGGTGAGTTGCACCACTTCTTTTTTAGGTAGGCGTTGAAAGGTACCATCGCTGGCCATACGCTCTAGGGATTTCAAGCGTTCTAAACTTTGCTTAATGGTTTTGAAGTTGGTGAGCATGCCACCGAGCCAGCGGTTGTGGACGTAGTACTGATTGCCGCGAGCCGCTTCTTCCTGGATGACGGATTGGGCTTGTTTCTTAGTACCCACGAAAAGGATTTTGTCGCCCTTGGCTGCGAGCTTAGACACGAAATTGTAGGCGTCTTTCAGCAGGGGAACCGTTTGTTGCAAATCGATGATGTAAATCCCGTTTCGCGCACCAAAAATATAGCGTTTCATTTTTGGATTCCAGCGATGGGTTTGGTGCCCGAAGTGTGCACCTGCTTCTAACATTTCTCTCATACCAACCGTCGACATATTTATACCTCATATACCTTTTTGGCCTTGCGGCCCGTTTGGGTTGTTCCGCCACATTCAAACGGCGTGATTGCCGGCTCATCGAACTGAAATATTCAGCACCCTGGTGAGCAACCCTCGAGCCCAGGCAGGCTTTTGGGCGAATGTGTGTGTCGTTAAAAAATGATCCCTTTGGATAAATCCACGGGGACCCTTACATTCGGCTCATCCCTAGCAGACGAAGTTTGAACCAGCAAGCAGGTAGTCACCCGGATTTTTTCATTTTTCATGGTAAATTATAGTGGAAAAATTGAAGGGCTTCATGGCATCGTGACGATACTTTTATGTCGGGCCAGGCAGGCCTGTTTGAGGATTGAAAATTTGATTCGAATTTCCTTCACTTTACTGATGATCGTCTCGTTTTTGGGCGCTCCCACGCCTGCAAAAGCACAGGTGTCCAACGCGGAATTCGGCAAATTAGTCCCGGCCGAAAAAGTGAAAACTGCATACAATTTAGATGTTTACAAGGTTTCCTCCCCTGATTTGGGTTGGGTCTACACGCAGATGTACGTGTTCAGCGCGGCCACCAATCTGTCGTGGCAACAACGGGAACATTTGGCCAATTTTGCCAAACTGTTGGCCTATGGCCCTTCCCAAGCTTACAAATCCGCTGCCGATTCAGCACAGCGCATCAAGGCTGCCGGCGGATTTACCCAGCTTTTTATGGAAGAAGATGGGTTCGGCATCTTGGATGCGATCCCCATTGAGCACGCCGAAGTGGGACTTTGGGCCATGAACCAGCGCCTCGAGGCCCGAAATCGGATGCTGAATCACCCCGGGTGGGTGCCCAATGACACGCCAGTTTCCTACGAAACGCAGAGTTTTCCCCTGGAGATCCGGCAAACCCTGACCCCTGGGCACCCTTACGCCCACAGCAAATACCCGCCCGCCAAATGGCAAATGGGCACTGCGGTGGCCGTCCCCCGACCCGCCGACATGGCGCGATTGCTTCTCACCCGGGCTTCCACTTCCGTGGTGGTTTATGGGCCCTTTGAAGGGGCCACCGGAGACTACAAAATCAAAAGAGCATTTAAGTCTTCCCTGCCGGGCGGGACACGTGTTTTACCTCCAGTTCCCGACGAGGGCGCGCAAATTAAACAAGAAGATCGCAGTGAAGGGCGACTTAAAGTGAGGGCCCAGTTTTGGTTGAAAATGACCGGGCGCGCGCTCACCCAACGCGAGAATTTACAATCGATTCCCCCGGTGGCATTTGGCGTAGATTATCCTTTTGCCACCGGAACCACTTTGGGCAATCCCAATGGCGAACAACAAAAAGACCTCACGGCCATTCGCCAGCGGGCGGATGCCATGGCGCTCGCCCAAATCGTGGGGGCTGAGGTGTTGAACCAAGGTGCCGTCTCCTGGTTTCGCACCCGGACCGTCTGGGGACGCAAAGGCGAGATTAGTAAAAAAGAAGCGAAAATTATTAATAAAATCAGGTCTGTAGCTAAGAAACCCCCCAGTAAAGCCAAGTTGGAAGAGATCAAGATTGCACTTTGGCGCTCCCGACTCAAAGCCATGCAGCGACCCGAAACCCTCGTATGGAACCTCGCAAAAGCGGCCGCACAAGGGGGCGACATTTCTCTTTGGGAAGCGGAAACCTGGGCCATTTCTCAGATTAGCACACAGTCGGTGTCACGATTGGCACGGGACTTACTGGAGGCGCATCGGATCATTATTTTAGAGGGAAGTGATGGCAACCATGGTTAAAAGAATTTCTGCATGGTTTTGGTTCGTCACGTTGTCGCTGAGCCTTGCTGGGCCTGCCGTGGCGAATACTTCTGGCAATCTGCCAGGCGTCGAGGAAGGTTTATGGATGCGCCAACGACCCGAGATGCCTTGGGTCTATATGGTTTTGGCATTGCCTGGGGACGAGTTTGATTACGCTGAGAAACTCATTCTGGCCGACATGTTAACGGCCGTCGTGGATGAACCCAGGCTGGCCATTCGAAAACTAGAGAATTTGGGTGGAACCATTCAATCTCGGGCCACACCCGAAGGAATTATGGTGATCGTGGAAGGGCCAAGTGCATTGGCCCCCCTCATCGTACAAGCACTTAAAACTGTATTCGTTCCCATACGGCTTTCCGATGACCTGGTGGCGCGAACTCGAAACCGCGTGTGGCGTGATCAGCAAAAATTTCGTTATACCCCCAAGGTGATCGTGGAGGAGAATACCTGGAGGGGTTGGTATGCTGGCCAAAGCCCTGAGGGCGGGTCGTTTGTGGGTCACGAAGCATTGCAACAAGTCACTCCCATCAAAGTGAAGCAGCTGCATCGCAAATTGCTAAGTCGTGGCGGGCAACGATTTTTTGTAGAGGGCCGCATCCACCCCGACACCATTCAGCCACTGCTTAAAAAACTTCATTTCGAGTCTCAGGTAAACGGGCCATTGCCAACCATGCCCACACCCGAAGCCCAGAATAGTGCTTTTCCCATGGGGACGTCGTCTGTATGGGCCATGCCCTTGTGGCCCGTGCGGCAATTCACGACCCCTTTACGGATTTCCTTTTTACGGGCCTTGGAAGCGCGGTTTAGCACGAACACCCCTTTGCGCGCAGGGACCTTCCTCAGAGAAAAGCAGAGCATGCTCTGGTTGAGTGTTTCGCCCACAGTGGAGACGAAAACCAATCACATGGATGCACTCCAAGAAGAAATGGCAGGTTTGCTCAGCGACGCGCGGTTTATGCAAATTTGGCAAAACTACTTTATTGAAGAAAAACAACACGCTGAACGCAGATTCGCACAAATGGGCCGTGCGCCCGTGCACGCCGCCATGCGGTGGCTACAGTTGGATGGCAGTGAAGAATTGAACTCGGTTCCCGATGCGGTGTTTGCCATGAGATTGTGGTTCGCACCAGAAACATTACGATTGGTTTACACGCCCCAAAAAGGACAGGACCCCAGAATTCAACAATGGTTAAGTGCTTCCAAAAAATAGAATCGAAAGGCCCATTCTTTTGGTCCTTCATTCTCATGGCGTTGCTGTGGGCCGACCTGGGATTGGCACAGTCCATTGTAGGAGGTTGTGAGGCGCCGTCTCCAGCACTTCGAAAAAAACATCGTGTCGACGTCAATGAAAAACTGGAATACCAACTTAAATTCTTAGGAATGAACCGGGGGAAAGCCTTTTTTCAAACACGCAAAACCAAAGGCGGGTTCTGGGTCAAAAGCAAGGGCAAGCTCAAGCTGGACGGTTTTTTTCATTGGCTCGATGCAATTGACGGACGCATGGTTTCATTTTTAAACCCTAAGAATTCTAAACCTGGCCGCATGTATAACCACATCTACGCAGGGAACAGCGGTGAAGTGCGAGAGTCTGCTGTGTTCTCGGCCGATCATCACGTGTCCGGCACTTTGATTTACAAGGGCCGGAAACGGCCGGCCACTTTGCAAGGTACCTCTGAAGTGGTGGACGCGCTATCCGCGCTTTACTATTTACGCCACCGCAAATTTAAAGCGCAGAAGAAATTTTGTTTCGAGGTCTATCACCGCCGGCGTTTGTGGCGGGTTGAGGGCCAAATGTCCCACAAAGAGAATATTTCGGTGCAAGCAGGAAAAGGGGACGCCATCGTCCTAAAGGCCACCGTTCGGCGTTTGGGTGGGGGAAAAAGCCAGGGGCAGCGGCACCCGGTGAAATTGTGGTTAAGCCACGATAGGCACCGATTACCGCTAAAATTTGAGGCACCCATCGGTTTTGGCGATTTGCGTGCGGAGCTCGTAGGGTATAATCTCTCTCCTTGAGGCTAACGAGGAACCGTTCAAATGAAGCAACACACTCGCAGAAAGAAAACATGGGCCCCCCTGGCTTGTGCATTGGCGGCTCTGTTCGTTTTGGGGGCCTGTTACGATCCACCCGATCTCGATGATCCAGATGACGTTGATGAGACCCTTTACAATTCTTCTTTGGCCGGTGATTTGGAAGTGGGCGGCTTCACGGCATCAAGCGTCTCCTCTGCCAGTAACGCCAAAAAATTGTATCGCTCCATCAAGCAGGCTCGTGAAGATGGCCAACATCAGATTCGCCCCACGCGAAGAGAAACCTTCAAGAAAAAGACATTTCGCGAAGGGGAGTTGGTCTTCTTTTTTCATCCTGCTGCGTGGAATGCGATCTCGCTACAAGCGCTAATTAGTAAGGAGATAAAAGTACGCGAACCCAAGGTGTCCGTCAGGGTGACCCACTGTACGGCGAAGCGCTTTTGTTTGGTTCATTTGGACGATGCTCATGGCGCTCCCATCAGCAAAGAAAAAACGGCAACCTTAAAATCGTATTTTGGCAAAAAGTGGTCGAAACACTTCCGGCACGTGACTTTCAACGACTGGATGCGTCCCATGCTGAACGCCAATGATACATTTTATGCATATCAATGGAACTTGTCGTCGGCGCGTCTGCAAACCGCATGGGACATCACCACGGGATCTGACGACGTGGTGGTTGCAGTGGTTGATAGCGGTATTGTGAGTGGGCACCCAGATATTGTGGACCGATTGGTAGCGGGCGTCGACTTAATTGAAGACATCGGTACGGCTGGTGATGGTAATGGGCGTGATACCGATCCTACCGACGAAGGCGATAACATGTTTGGTTCTGGTCAGCACTCCTACCATGGCTCCCATGTGGCAGGCATTATTGGGGCTGCATCCAATAATGATTTGGGCATCACAGGGATCATGTGGTCTGGCAAAATTTTGCCCGTGCGGGTATTGGGCTCGGGAGGCGGCGCGCAGTTTGACATCTTGTCTGGGATTTACTGGGCCGTGGGTGAGGCTGACGTGACCGGCGTTCCACAAAATACCACACCGGCACGCATTGTGAATCTATCACTCGGGGGCGAAGTGGATGGCGAAACCCACCAAGCATGGGTGGCGGAGTTAGATTATATCCTCGGTGACCAAGCACCTTATAACTCACCCATTCTCGTGGCTGCGGCCGGGAATGAAGACCAAGACGTGGTCAACGTGACGCCGGCCAATATCGATGACATTATTTCGGTCGGTGCATTTCGGTTCGATGGCCAACGGGCTTTCTATTCGAACTGGGGCGCTCAGGTGGATTTGATGGCGCCAGGGGGGCAAACCAATGTGGATCAGAACGGCGATGGCCAGCCCGACGGAATTTTTTCTTTTAACAGCAATGATTACCGCTGGGAGCACGGGACGAGCATGGCCACGCCTCATGTGGCAGGGGTTTTAGGCCTGGCACTGGCGATCAACCCAGATTTGAATCAGGCTTCCGCGCAGCAATTACTCTACGATACGGTGGACCAAACCGGTCAGTGCAACGAGGGCTGCGGTGGGGGGTTGCTGAACGCCGGCAACCTCATGATGGTACTCAGTGGTGGGCATGTGCCTGAGCCTTCACCGCGATTGGCTTTGGACAGTGATCGCATCACCTTTTTCCAGGGTCAATCCCAAGCCCAAGTGGCAGTCTTTAATTTGGGAGGCGGCGTGCTCTCTTACCGGGCCAGCATTGCAGGGCCCAGCGCCAGTTTGTTTGAGGTTTCACCGGCCACCGGGAGCGCTCAGGCGGCCTCTGGGGAGATGCTCAACATCACACTAAACCGTGGCGGTTACACTGAGGGCGAGGCTGAATTGACGGTCACTGGCGTGGGTGAGACCGAGGGACAGAGCAAAACCATCCCACTGACTTTTAGAGACGTGACTGCCGTTGAAAACCAAGTCCAAACAGCCATCGTTGAAGCCTTTGAGGTGTTCGAGGACGGCAGTGTCGAAACCGCGGGTGTTTTGGCTACTGCCCGCAGAAGTGGTGGATTCGCTTGGCAAATCGATGGGCTCAAATCCGCTTACTATTATGTGTTTGCTGTGGGGGATGACAACAACGATGGCGCATACGACTCCGAGCGAGAAAGCTTTGGGGCTTATCCGAATACAGCCGCACCGAAATCTATTTTTGTGGATGAAAATCAACTCCTTAAAGGCGTCGATTTCGCATTGAGTTTCGTGACAGACACCTTGATTGAGGGCGTGGGCGCGCCGTGCCAAATCGATACCGATTGTTCCTTCTTCGATGATGGAGAATGTATCAGTGATTGGCCGGGTGGCTACTGCACGCGCTATTGCGATGACGGCTTTTGCGGGGAAGGCGGGGTTTGTGTTCAGTTGGAATGTGACACCGGCCCCTGTTCCATTTGTTTGGCAGACTGTGTTAGTGCTTCTGAGTGTAGGAGTCAGGCAGGTTACACGTGCGATGCGTTCAACACCTGCACGCCGAGTGGTTTTTAATGCAGAGTTTTCGCCTCAAACATTCTGACAAAATGGTCTGGGTTTTTTTGACCGGGGTGGTGGTCATTTTGGGCATCGTGGTGTTCTTAACTGTTAAAGGACAAAACCTCTTTGAAAAGCGACTCCAGTACCGAACGGTGTTCAGAGACGGCGGTGGGTTGAGCACTGGCACTGCGGTGACCATTTCTGGAATGGAAGTGGGAATGGTGCGCCAGTTGAATCTGAACGCGGAGAACAACGTGGAGGTGACCTTTGAAGTGATGGAGCGATTTGCCGATCGAATTCGAGAAGACTCCACCGTGGGCGTACAAGGCGTTGGCGGCTTTGGCGGATTGGTCGGTGGGGGCGGTTTGATCATTTCGGTGGGGAGTCCCAATGCTGCGCCTTTGGCCGAAGGCGCGATGGTTCGCAGTGAAGATCAAGAAGGTCTCAGCGAAATGCTGGAGCGATGGAAAAAAGAAGGTGTGATTAAAGACTTGTTGGACATCGTGGACCAAATCAACATTCTCTTGCGCCAAATGAACAATCCAGAAGGGCCGTTAATGAAAACCCTCACCCACGTGGAGGTGATCACGCAAAAAGCTGAATCTGGCGGTGGCATTATTGGCGGTCTCACGAACGAAGATTCTGCCATGTACAAAAATGTGATTGCATCCATTCGGCGTATGAACCAGTCCATGGCCAATGTGGAGCAGACCACCAAAGACACCGCGGTGATCACCAAGAAATTCAGGAAGAGCAGCGATGACATCGATCAGGTGATGAGCAACATGAAACGGCTGTCCCGCGATTTTAGTGGTTTCGCCACCGATATGAAAAAGATGGGCAATGAATTAGAGGTGGTCCCCGGTGAATTGCGAACCACCATCAAAAACATGGACGCTCGAATCGATGATTTGGGAGAAGTGATTGCAACCATGAAGAACAGTATCCCAGGGTGGATGCGAAGTAAGCCCGTTAAACCCGCCGAAGAATCACCTGAAAAAAAAACAACATCAAACCCTTAACCTCACCCATAAAAGGTTACCGACTCATGCCAGATAACTTAAAAGAAGTGCTCCTCGATGATGAAACAAATAGAAAACGTCTCTTAAAAGATTGCGTACGCTTGATCGATGATGAAGTGGCCAGCAAAAAAGGCTTTAGTGGGCTGGCCATTAAAGGTGGGTTTAAAGTGGTGCGCGCCGTTAAGCCAGGGTTTGTGGAAGAGGTCATGGAATTTCTCCTCGAGGAATTTATCGATCACCTCGAACCAGTTTATGGTGAATACCGTGAGCAGCAAGCTGAAGGCCTCGAAGGTTTTTTGGTGGCGCGGGACCAAAAGGTTGCTGACCAACTGCTCGGAATTACCGATAAGCATGCGCAGAAGACACAAAATCAAGGCGTAAAAATGGCTTACGATAAACTTCGACCCCAAGCGAAGACGCATGTGGCTGCAGCCATTCCTCGGGTGGCTAAAATGCTCACCACTTACATTCCCAACTAGCACATGGCCGTATTAGAAATTGTACAAATTGGTCACCCTGTTTTAAGAGAGGTGGCCCGCAACGTATCGGTTGAAGATATTCAATCAGAGGCCGTGCAGAATTTCATTGATGAGCTTGTAGAGACCATGCGTGCGGCCAATGGGGCTGGTCTGGCCGCGACGCAGGTGGCCCGTCCCTTGCGCATTTGTGCCGTAGAAGTGAAAGCAGGGAATCCCAGGTACCCTTATAAACCAGCCATTCCGCTGCGGGTCATGATCAATCCCGAAATTGAACCCATGGGACCGGCCACCTTTTTGAACTATGAAGGTTGTCTGTCCGTTCCCAATTTACGGGGCGTGGTGCCACGCTACGAAGCCATTCGATTGCGCTATCTAGACCGGAATGGGGTTCCTCACGAAGAAGAAGTCAAAGGGGTGAGTGCGGGGACCTACCAGCATGAAATGGACCATCTCGATGGCAAAGTGTTTGTGGATCGCGTGGTGGACAGCACCACCCTTTGTACCTGGGACAATTTTGAAACCCATCACAAAGCTGCATTTGTAGAGGCCATCACTGCCATGGAAAAACGCTTGGGAAACAGTTAAAAGATCTTTTGCAGTGTCAAAATGATTTCTAGGTTTTTCTGTTCAAGAAAATAACCTTGGATTTCGTAGAGTCCGTCTTTTTCAGCATGGACGGGGAAGACGCGAAGCGGTCCCTGGCGAATGATCGCAGTCGTGCGAATGCGGACAAGGTCATCTGAGACGCCAAGCAGCGTACCTTGAACGTGACTCCGCCCGTCGGCAATGACCACTTCGTGTTCGTAGCTGGGAGGGAGGCAACCGCGTAATGGCATGGCTATTGAACCTGATAGAGATGCAAACCGTGTTTTTGGGTTGATGCGGACTTGATGGACTTCCATTGACCCAACGACTTTAACTTTTTGGGAGGCTTTTGTTCTCCGAGCCAAAACACGGGGTGTTGGCATCGGAAGGATTTCTTTTTTCGCAGATAGTTATTTTTTACATCACGTATGGGCAATACCAAGGATGGTGTACCGGCATGCCAAAGCTGGTGCACCAAATGGCTCCAGTGGGTTTCAGTGATCACCACGTGAGGCCCTGTATTCGATTGTTGCATTTCCAGTAAGGTCTCTTCCACGGGTTGAAGAGGTGATGCCTGGTTTTGCTTCCAAGAAAAAAAGAACAAGCTCACGAAAAAAAGAAGGTAAGCCAAAGCGAGTGATTTCACTGTGCACCTCCTTGTTTCGATCGGCAGACTTGGTTGAGCTGTTTGATATATTTTTTGCTTTCCCCCAGGGACATCTGCGCGGCCAAATCTGTTTGGGAAGCAGAAAAATTTAATGGCCTCCCAGTTGGCGGCTCCCAAATGCGATACATTTTACGGGTTTCTAAGGAAAAGTTTTGCGCTTTGGTGTCGGGGAGCATTGGCCCCACCAGCATGGCCCCCCACAGACCTATCATCACCACCAAAAGCGGTCGTTTGCCCCAAAAAAATTGGTTTTGCGCCAGCCAAATTAGCAAAGGTGCGAACAGGATGCCCAAACCCGTCCAAGCTGCGGCCTTCGGGGGCAGACCCCATCCCAAGGCCCAAGAATCGGGTGAAAACCCAGTCAAAGCCATGGGGATCATCATTTCATAAACGGGGTTGTTGTAGGTCTCTGAGAAATGAGGAAAAAAAGCACCACCAATTCCGCTGTGCAAGACACCAATGACACTGCAAAGAAGGGCAAAGGTGAGCAGTTTGCTTTCTCCTTTTCGGAAGGCGTTTTGTTCGTGTAGGAACAGTCCGGCCAAAAGTACAAGCATGCAGGTCATTTCACTGATGTAACGAGGACCAATCACCCATCCGCCTCGCCATCCGCGGTGGCCGGAAATAAAAAAGAGCATGCCCAGCATGGCCGCCGAAATAAAAAGGGCATTGACTCGTTTGCCTTTTTGAAAAAACCAGCGTCCTAAGGCCATCACCCCCAAAAGTGCCAACGGGCAAAAGAAGAAAAGGCCCACGTCGGTTGAAAACAGTGCCTTCATGAGGATGTCGGGTTGTGGAATGCCAATCCCAAAAAAGTCTTGGCTGTGCATGCGGTTGAAATTTTTGTTTTCTAAAAAGCTGTATCCTGTCTTCCAAAAGGCCCCAAACATTTGATGATGGGCCCAGCCAGCCAACAGTGCAAAGGGCAATGCACCCACGACGCAACCACAGAGGGATTTGAGCAGCTGCTTGCGGTGATGAAAGAGAAAGCCAACCGCCAAAGGCAATACCGCGAGAAAGGCCGGGTACTCGGCCGCCACACTGGCTGTGCCACAAGCGCCCACCAATACACTGTCACGCCAAATAGAATTGGAGTTTGAGGCATTGAGAAGTAAGAGCATCATGACGCCGGTCCCAAGGGCGGCCAGGGTGTGTCCGGAGAAGACGTGAACGTAGGCCAGCAGATGTGTCCCTGTGGCCAAGCATAAAATAATGAAATCTGTCAGCCGTCTGTCGTGCGTGGTTTTGTCCAACAGCCAGGCCAATAAGAGCAAGAGTAAAAAGCAGGGGAGAGCGTTGGCCCATCTTCGACAGAGTAATGTTAAGCTTTGTTCATCCAAGGGGGCCCCAAACCAGCGGTACACTTCGTACACGATGGCGCCCATCATGCTCATCAAAGGGGCTTTGCTGGAGTAGAGTTTGCCATCGCGCTTGCTTTTATCGTTGATGTATTTCCATTGTTTCACCACGGGATCGATGTGGTATTGGTCGTGGTCCACCATGGCCTTCACCATGAAAATTCGAACGCCCTCATTGGGGTTGTTCAGGCGGTGGTGGTAGGGCGCAAAGAAAATAAACGTACAAAGCACGGCGCCCAAAAAAACAAATCGAGAGGCTACGAATGAATTCGGCAACGATGCAGACATGGAGTGACTCTAGTGGCTGGCCTGGCGCAACCAATAAGATGCGCGAAGTCGGTGGGCCCAGCGACGGAGGGCACCGAACGGCCACACACTGGTGGCAATCATCAGGAATGCACCGGTCAAGGTGGGTCGGTAAACGCCTCGATTGCCATCAAGGAAAAGTCCCCCCAGCTCTACTTGTGAATGCAGCTCTCGGCGAAAGGTTTCCTTCCAGGTGTCCACCAAATTGTCACCGTTGTTGCGTAGGGGCTGGGTGGCTTTGGACCAAATGTCCACGATATGTCGATGAATGGAAAAGAGTTCCACTGGGTCTTTGACCCTGTGAAGGCCCAATACGGTATGGGTTTTGGGCAGCACAGGGGCACCCAGTTGTTCGCTGTTGTGGGTGCTCAGTTCCATTTTGTTTTCAAACCGCGTTTGAAACTCTAAAAATTCGATGAGGTTTTCTTCGGGATCGGCGGGGTGGACCCGAACGGTGGCAATGCCCAAAGTACCGTTTTGTGGGTGCTGGAAGAGCCGCAAATAGACCGGGTGATCCGAGAGCCCGTCGGACCAAATCGCATCCTGCCCTTCTTCAAAGCCCAATGGCACCAAATGATGCCCCACTTGGTTCAAGTAATCGCTCACCCCTTTGGGTTGGTATTGGCCCAAAAAGGGGCGAATTGCCGGCTCTGCCGTGAGTCTTTGACTGAAGAAAAACCACAGCGCTACACCGAACACAAAAACGGTTAAGCCACCAAATGCAAAGGATAAAACGGTAATCAGCCAGGTCATGGCCTTTAATTGGCAAATCCACCTACCCTTGAAAAGGGGGCGCGGGCCGAAATGGGTGGATATTTCTGCGCATTTAGAGGGATAAGGGAATTCAATGGTTTCGGCACAAATATTGCTTAATCTGGTTGACAGGGAGCCCCAAATGAATACCATGCCGGTGTATAGGTTTGTCCCGGACCACGGGGGCTGCCGGTTTCCCACACAAGTCGCATAAAGCGGCGCCGCTGGATAACCCGGTGGTGTCAACAGACCGCTAATTTTTAGGGCAAATGCCCAAGCATTTTGGAATATGCGACACTGATTTAGGGAGAGCGCCATGAGATTGTACCGTAAAGCAATACCGAAGATTGCCAGAGAAATTATTCGCAGTTCAAATGCCCAAGAGCACATTGAAATCGAAGACAACAAAATGGAAGAGGCCGAGTTAGATTTGGCCGCCATTTTGGTGACCTACATGAACGACGAAGAAAAATTGGTTCGTGATACCCGTGATGTGATGAGTCGCCGTGGGATGTCGGCCGATCGCTTCGTCCAGATGAAGAAAAGCATGGCGGATTCGCGTGGGTTTAAAACCGGCGAAGAAGGGCTCGACTACTTGTTGGCGCAGTTGCTTGAAGGTTTGTTTGCATCTCGCAACATTGCCGAGATTTACGCAGAGGACAATGACCTGCGTTTGTTAATGAAGGGCGCCATCCAAAAATTCGCAAGTGTCGATGAAGAAATCGAGCGTGAAGCACGCAGTCGTTTGAGAAACCTTCGCGAAGGAACACCAGAGTGGGAAATTGAATTCCCGCGAACTGTGGCCATTCTCAAGCGTCAAAAAGGTTTAATCTAAGCGAGATTCAAGTCATCGCTGAACGGATAAAGGTTGGTCTTGCGCCAGCCTTTTTTATTTGTAGGACAGCACTTCACTCAGATCTGTTTCACCTTCGGTAAATTCGAAAAGAGAACCCGTTTCACTGAGCAGGTAAACGCGATGGGTATCATTAATTTCCCCACCGCTGTTTTTGATTTTCACTGCACCACCCACCATGGCCACTGCGTAGTTTCCAAAGGTCCCGAAGCCACCGGTTTGGTAAGAAAAATTTTGTGCCAAGTACATGCCCACGGTGCTCACTTCGGCGGAAACGGTGACCTGGATTTCGTCTCCTCTCGCCCAAGTGGCATTGGCATCAGGGGTGAAGGTGGCGTTCCACTCGCCCAATGTCGCGGTAAAGCTGCCCTCGTTGAAACGGACGGCCTGTAATGTGCCATGACGCTCATCCTGAAGGGCGAAACTGTTTAAGGGGTGGACGGAGACACTGATGGTTTGGGTTTCGGTGAGACAGGTGGCCAGGGCGTTTTCCATTAAGCCCACCTTCAGAAGAGATGCGTTCAAGCTTTCAAAGGCCAGTTTGAATTCTCCCGTACACGATTCGGTTTCACTGGTGATATTCAAAGCCACTTCATCCCCCGTTGTGAAGGCAACGGCCGTTGGGAAGGTCCCATACACGGGGACAAACCCATCTTGTTCTGAACTGTACAGGACGGGTCGGTACTGCAGACCATTGGGCGCACCTTCGTAGACCCAGGTCACAGGACCGTCCAGAATCCAATTATCCCAAGGGGTTTGTGATGCTGCTCTCTTGGCAAGGGTTAGGTCCCCGCAAGTGGATTTATCTTCCCCGGCCGAAGTGGTGCAGGTCATTTCTGCAGAGGGCGTTCCAGGGTTGCTGTCAAAGAGCTGGAAGTCCAGTTGAAGCGCATCGAAACTGTCACCTTCGAGGGCCCACTTCCAATAGAAGAGGTTTCCTTCCGCATCGATGGAACTCAGCCACTGGTCGCTTTTCAATTCTGAGGCAAGGCCATCACAGCATGTATTGTCCGTATTTGTCTGTGGGACATAAAAGGTTTGTAGGGGGGCTGGTGCTTCCGCCCCTCCCAAGTAGCGCGCGGCATTCGTGGCAGGATCAAATACGATCAAGCCGATTCTGGTACCGCCCGAGTTCATGACCCAAATGGCGGTGACGGTGCCGTCCCCATTGGGAATTGAGCCCACCTTGAGTTCTTGAATGACGAACGGAACAGTCACGTTGAGCACTTGTTCTGGGTTGGCTCTCGAGGTGATTTGCAGGTTATTTTCCGAGGATGCCAAACCGACAAATACATGCTGTCCGTCTTCGGCAAAGGCCATGTGATTTACGGCGGCGTCTAAAGGAAGAGACCCTTGCAGGCTTAATGTGAGGTCTGACGTCTTCAGAGCGTAACGGTTGATTTGGGGTGGGGTATGTGAGGCGACCCAAATGTCCCATGGATCGGTCTCGGAGCCATCTTGGTACACCGCAATTTGGTTGGGATTGCTTTGGGTGCGAAACGGTGCACGTGCGTGTGTGAAAGCTTGTTGATCATCGCTTCGCATTTGAATGGTGTAGACTTCTGCCAGGGTGGTGTCCAAAGCGAAGATCAGAGAGGCGTTGGAGGCGGCTTGGGCTAAAGACCGTGTTCCTGAGCCGATGATGGTTGCAAGTGGGAAGGCCAAGTTGGGGGCAGGTTCAAATAGACCATCGGTGATGTTGAAAAAGCGCAGTGTTTTCGCTCTGGGGTTTGCAACGACCACGTAGGAGTCTCCTCCTTCACCTTCTTCGATGATCAGGAGGTCTGTGGGGCGGTCCAAGTTGTTTCTGCCTGCCACGGTCTCTTGATCACAGCTGGAAGCCGAGGATAAAACCAAAAAGGCGGTCACCCATGTTGCCTGGATTAATTGTTTCATTCCGTTTCCTCGTCAGCACTCAGAGGGGCGCCAACCTGAGCCACCAAAGCCATCTCGAATGCGCCGGTTTCGCCGTGTTTGAGTTGGTACACCACCAAAGAATGACTTTTAAAATAAGAAACCCACAACTGGTTATTGGTGGCGTCCCAGGAAAGGTTGCGGGGCCCCTGTCCATCGTTTTCCTGTACCGCCACGAGCGTGAGGTCATCGCCCCGGTAAATACGAAATACATCGTCATTCAAACAGGTGAGCGCCAAGTAGTTTTCGTCATCGATGACAAAAGCCAACAGTCGGGTCGGGTCGTTACATGACCCTTCCAGTGCTTTCAATTGAAGAGCGGGAGTGTTGGTTTCTCTTTGGGTGGAACTCAATAAAGCCAAGCCGTCGGGATTGCGTAAGGCCACCGCCAATGATTGTCCATCATCAAACCAAGCCAAATCATTGATGGAGCTGCTGCCCGTCAGTTGGGTTAAGTTGAGTGTTCCTTCTGCTTCGAATTCCAACTGACCGTCTTGTGGGGCCAGCCCCCAGACCAGTACCGCTTCCACTTGGTTGGTTTGGATTTGTTGTCCCGTAAGCCAGAGTCGCGGACGGTTCAGCGTGCTTTGGGTATAGGTTCCTAAGCGCACCGTTGCGAGCAGTGGATCAAGCTCGATGGTGGTGAGATGCGCCCATTCTTTCACGTCGTCTTGGGCTTGAAAAATGGTGAGTTGATCGTCCGCCAAGTGCGGGACCCACAGGTAGGTGCCATTGCTGAAAGGGCGAGCCGGGTTTTCGGCCATCAGCTCAACTTCGGTGATGGGCCCACATCCTTCATCGCCTTGGTTGAGGCAAGTGAGGCTGTCGTCTGCGATTTGCGCGCCGTAAATGCCTCGAGATCTTCGGTGGACCCAGCCCAGAATGGCATCGGTGGGCGACAAAATCACCGGGTCGGAAGCGAAAGATCTGATGGGCATATGGTCCAGCATGACATCTGAAACCGCGATACTGCTGGGGGACGCGGCATCACCGATTTTTTCTTGAATGGCCACCAGGTCCATCAAATGTAATTGACCCGCGCTGTAGCGCAAATCAAAATTGCTGGAAGGCACCAAGAGTAAGTTTGCCTCCGAAAAAATGGCCACTCCCATGGGGTAGTGGAGACCATCAGTGGGCATGGTGGTGGTGGTGGGGTTTTCCAGGCAGCCAGTGGTCACCACCCCTGCCAAGCCCAGGGCGGCAAAAGAGCGAAAGCAAGAGTTCAAAAGTCGCTTAAACATGGGGAAAACCTGTCTCTTCTATTGGTTTTGGTCAATGACCATCGAGCCCGAAAGATCTTTTTGCCCTTTGAAAGGGTCATATTTGGGGGTTGCTTGCTAAGGGGGGAATCATTTTGGGGCCTAATTTCGAAAAATCACTTGGATTTGGTGTTTTTTGTACTCAAAGCATTGGCTTAAGGCCTCATTTTGGCGCTAGCATAAGGGCCAAACAGAAAGAGCAGGTTGGGTTTAAATGGAGCATTTCGGCGATTTTAAGTTGCTGGATAAGTTGGTTGAGCGAGATGGTGAAACTGTCTATCAGGCTTCCCATGCGCGACAGACCCAACCCTTGCGCCTCACCATGTTCAACGGGTTGCCCCCACAGCAAAGCCAACGCATTCGCCGAAAATGTGATCGTTTCTTGGGGTTGAAGCATCCGCATATTGAGCCACATCTGGGTCATGGCATGGTGGGAGACACGCCCTATCGGGTGAGCCCTTTTGTTGAGAGCGTTAGCATGGCGGCCTTTTTAAGGTCTTTGAAAGCGCGTCGCGTTATTTTACCCATGGATAATGTTTTCTCCATTGCCAGAGCGCTTTGCAAAGCATTGCACGCTCTTCATGGCTACGAAAAAGATGGGAAACACGCGCAGCTCACCCACGGTGCCATTTGTGCAGAAAACGTTCATGTGGCGCCAACGGGCAATGTGTGTTTGATGGGCATCGGGACATGGCACGAAAAAGACAGCGAAGATGTCATGGAACAGGTGTGGGATGGGGCCGGCTTAGCTGCTTTAATCTACGATATGTTGAGAGCGACCAAAACCAGTGGCGAACTTCCCAAGCCTTCACAAGAAATGGATTCCTTGTTGAGGGTGGCCTTAGGCATCGGGGATTCGGACGAGATGTTGAGCCCAAAGGCTTTTGGAAACCGGTTGCGCGAAATCGCCGTGCGTCAACACGTTTACACCACCTTGGATCGTTTCAAAGCTTTGGCCCAAAGAACCTGTGAAGCAATCGCTCAAGAAAAAGAAGTGAAAATCGAGACAGCGGAATTAATGCCAGAACCCTCGACAGTGACGCACCAAGAGCCGGCGCCTGGCGAAGAAGCCAATGTCAGCGATGCCGTTGCTGAAGAAGATCTCTCTTTAGCCAATGAAGACTTGGCTTTTGATGCCGATACCCCACCCAGTTACGAGGTGGATGATTTCGAAGCAACGTCAGCGCCTGGCGGACAAGCACAAGAAAATCTCGAAGATGCAGCAGCAGAGTTAGAGGCCAGTGAGGCTGTGACCCAAAAATCACGTCTGTCATTTTTTCAATGGGTCAAAAACAAAGGAGTCTTTCCTGACAATATTCTGCAGCTGTGCATGGACGCCTTTGAAACCGAAGCGGAAATGCTGCAGGCATTATGGAATAACGATAAAATTGATGATCAGGCCTTGTCACATGAATTGACGCAATGGCTCAACGCTACCGATGAAGGCGTTCCAAATGACAACGATGAAGACATGGTGCGCATGTTATCATTGCTGCCCGCATCTTTGGTGGTGGGCCGACAGGTTTTGCCGCTTTCATTATCCAATGGCGAACTTGTCTGCTTGTGCTCAAACCCTTTTCAAACAGAGGTTTTCGAAACCTTAAAAGGTACGCTAGGGGCCAACTCCGTATTATGTCGTACAGCAACGCCCAAAGCGGTCACAGAGCGATGTTTGGATGGTTTACATCGGGCAGGCCGGGGTGGTGTTATTTCCCCTTTTGGCAACGTCCCCATCAAAATATTGGTTTTTGATCAAAATGACGGCTTCCCCACAAGCTTGGGGGTGCGCATTGCCCAAAAAGGCTGGCTGGTAGAGTGGATGGCATCATCCCAAGAGTTGATCAGCAGCGCCGTTACCTCAACGCCCGCCGCGGTGATTGGCGTTACTGAAAAAGACAGTTTTGCTGCGACCGAGGTATTGGTGGAGCTCAAAACCCAACCCAGTGGCAGCCAAATTCCATGTTTTGTTATCGGCAACGACGATGACGATGAGGCCATCGAGCGCATCTTAGACTTGGGTGTTGAAGACTATTTTTCGGTACCTGTGAACGGGGATACCGTGGTTGCGAAGCTGCGGCGTATATTTAACCGCACCATGAATTACGACTCAACGCCCCCTATGTTATCGGGAGGACCGGCGCCGCCCCCCATTCCTTCAGAAGGAATGATGGAGGACATGATGCTGGCAGCGGTCTTGGACGATACCAACGAACCTCTGGGGCGTGGCGGACTCATTGGCCCCGTGAATTCATTGTCTCTTTTTGATTTTGTCGAGCACATGGTGTTGCGCCAGCAAACGTTTGTCTTGAAATTCATGGGCGATGCCGATGGCCGTTTAGGCGTATTGCGGGGCGAGATCGTTTTTGCGGAAACATTAGAGGGGAAGGGTGCAGAAGCTTTTTCCAAGATGATGGTGCAAAAAGAGGGTGTGTTCAAGGTAGACTTTGGGGCGCAACCCCCCGATACGAATGTTTCTCTGTCAACGTCACAACTGCTTTTGGCCTGTAAGATGAATCCTGGAGATTAGAAGGCAATCATGGGCTGTGTACTGCTGGTAGACGATGATCGAATATTCAGGTTGACCATCAAAAAGGCACTTGGACGACGCGACATTAAGGTGATCGACACCGATGATGCCCAAGAAGCGATTTCTCTTTTGCAGCATGGCTACGGTGAGCAAGGCACAATTGACGTCTGCGTGTTAGATTTGAAGCTTCCGGAAATGAATGGACTGGAAATCCTGCGTCAAACCCAGGGACGTACCGTACCTGTTTTAGTACTCACGGGACAGGGCTCGGTGGAGGACGCGGTGACCGCCATGCAACTGGGTGCGCAACATTTTATCCAAAAGCCGGTGGAGTCCCACTATCTTTGGGAATTGTTGATGCAGCTCATGCAAGAGGGGCGAAAACCCGCGCAGGAAGCTTGGGTGAGTGAAAGTCATGCCGCTCAAGAATTTTTCAGGAGCTTACAGCAGGCATCGCAGGTACGCGAACCCGTACTGCTCATCGGCGAGACCGGCGTCGGTAAAAAGTTGGCCGCCCGTCTTCTGCACGAATTAACCCATCGGCACGATTCCGCTTTCCATGTTTTCAGGGCCACAGGGTTGGATGGTCGCGAAGCTTCGGAACGTTTATTTGGCGATACGGATGATTCAAGCAAACCATATGGAGACTACTACAAAGCCTTTGGTGGCAGCTTATTCATTGAAGAAATCGGCGAACTGCCATTGAAAACCCAAGGGCAGTTACTCAATGTTCTAGAAAGAGCCGATCAAAGTCGCAGCGAGGTAACGGACGAGGCCTTTACACCACCCCGCCTGATTTTAAGCACCCGATATGATCTCATGAAACGGGTTGAAGATGGGTCTTTCAGGCCCGACTTGTTTTATCGTTTGGGCGTGTTGCCTCTGGTGGTGCCCCCTTTGCGAAAACGCGAAGCAGATATCCTCCAAATCACAAAAGGGTGGTTGCAGCGGTTGGCCCTTCCCGGTCAGCTGCCCCTTGAGCTGTCCGCTGGCGCAGAACGCGCATTTTTGAACTATTCGTATCCAGGTAACATCCGAGAGCTGATCAACATCGTGAAGCGCTTGGTGGTGTTTTCTTCTCATGGCGAAATTAGCGAAATCGATGTGCTCAGGGCTTTAGACTGGAGTCCATTTCAAATGGGTCAAGGGGCGAGCCCTGGCGTGGGTGCATTGGGGGTCTTAGGCGATGCCGTGCCGTTGGCAGAGGTAGAAAGAAAACATACCGAACTGCTTTTGGGGAAGCATAAGAACATCAGCGAAGTGGCGCGAATCCTCAAAATAGATCGACGCACCCTACAACGAAAAATACAAAGTTGGCAGTCCGAAGGCAGTTAGCATCATTGCTGTGGTTGTGGGTGGGCACCGATGGCAATTTTTTGCAGCCCGCTTGCCCGTAGTTCGTCTAAGACTTCCACCACTTTACCGTGAGGGACTTCTTCATCTGCCTGTAAGATGACCAGGGCGTCGCGTTGCGTTTCTGACAGTTTTTTGAGTTGGGCGATGGCCTGTTGCTGCGAAAGCTTTTGGTCTTGAAGAAAAAGATCGCCTTCGCGATTGATCGTGAGCATCATTTGGGTTTTGGTGCTTTGGGACTCGGAGGTGGTGGCTGTGGGCAGGTTGACGTTCAAGCCGGCCGCATTGCGAAAGGTGGTGGTCAGAAGGAAGAATATCAGCAGGATGAAGACCACATCGATGAGTGGGGTCATGTTGATCACGGGTGGGCTGCGACGTGATGTGGCGGCTTGTCGAAAATTCATACGGTTTTCCTGCGAATTGTTCGCATGATATCATTTCTCTTTTCTCTAGGACAAGGACAGGGTAGAAGAAAAGAAGAATCGAAGGACCCTGTGTGCAGCAAGCGTTTCAACATATAATTTCCGACCTGGAATCCAAATTTCTCGCCAAAGAAGATGCCATACGAATGATGCTGGTGGCCGCGGTTGCGGGAGAACACATGGTCATCGTGGGCCCTCCAGGGACGGCCAAATCGGCATTGGTTCGCTCTTTCGCCAAGCACATCAATGCCGTTTATTTTGAGTACTTATTAACTCGGTTTTCTGAACCCAACGAGCTGTTCGGTCCCATTGATATTCAAGCCTATCGTGATGGCTCCTACCGGCGGGTGACGGAAGGCATGCTGCCTCAGGCCGAGGTGGTGTTTTTAGACGAAGCCTTTAAAGCCAACAGCGCCATTTTAAATACCCTTTTGGCAGTGATGAACGAACGTTCGTTCAACAATGGAAATCAAGTGGTGCAGGTCCCTTTGATTTCTTTGTACGCCGCTTCCAATGAAGTACCCACCGAAGCAGGTCTCGATGCGGTGTTCGACCGTTTTTTGTTGCGTGTGTACAGCGATAACTTGGACTCTTACCATTTCAATGACCTCCTCCAAAAAGGGTTGGCCTTTGAGCAAAAGAAAGAGCGCCCGAGCCATGATTTACCGCCAGATGCCATGATTCAGGCCCGTGACCTTCATGAAGCCAGAACCTCTTTATTAGATACCGTTGGTTTTTCAGATGCTTTTCGATCCGCTTATAAGGGGCTGTGTTTTCAATTGCGTGGCGAGGGCATTTCGTTTTCCGACCGCCGTCTCATTCGCTTCATGAAGTTGTTTGCAGCGAATGCCCTTATCGATGGGCGTAGCCAGGTTCACGAAGGGGACTTGGTGGTTCTCAAGCATGCCTGGAATAACATGGATCAGCGGCAAATACTGGCGGATCTTATCGACCCGGTTGTCTCCCAGTTTTACGCCGAACATCCAGACTTGGTGCCCCAATCAAGTGGTATCTCTTTGACCCAGTTGTCCGAAGAGTTGCATTTGGTCAGGGATATTTTGCTCGAGGGCGAGGCCGTGAGCGATATTCAGCTGTTCACCCAGTTGAGGCACTTGGGCGATATCCGTAAGGCTTTGCTCCTACAAGATAACGAGATGGGCAAGCGGTTGTTGGCTGAGGCCGATGGGTTGCTTAGTCAGGTTTTTGATCGGTAACCAACCGGCCTGCGGTGGCCGCGGCGAGGGTGTCTGTTTCAACGCCGGGTGCTTTCTCCACCAGCACAAAAGAACTCGTGTCTTTATCCACGTGAAAAACCCCCAAATCAGTGATGACCACGTCGACACAGCCGAGCCCGGTGAGGGGCATATTGCATTGGGGAACCAGCTTGGAATCGCCTTTGCGGCTTTGATGGGTCATCAAGCAGATGACCTTTTTGGCCCCGCTCACCAAATCCATGGCCCCGCCCATGCCTGTGACGGCCTTGCCGGGGACCGACCAGTTGGCCAAATCTCCATTTTGGGCCACTTGCATGCCCCCTAAAACAGCCACGTCCACGTGTCCGCCTCGAATCATGGCAAAACTGGATGCAGAGTCAAAAACGGATCCACCATTGACCACGGTGACTGTTTGCTTGCCCGCGTTGATGAGTTGCGGATCCACCTCTTCTTCATAGGGAAAGCGTCCCATTCCCAATAAGCCATTTTCACTGTGGAGCATCACATCGTCATGGGTAATGTAATTGGCCACCAAAGTGGGGATGCCGATCCCCAAGTTAACGGTTGATTTGGGTTGAATCTCAGCTGCGGCGCGTTGTGCCATCTCTTCACGTGACCAGGGCATGTTCACTCCTCATTCTCTCAACTGGCCCACCAAAATACAGACGAAAAAGTTCGTACCGTCAGGGGCCGGAACCAAACCGATTCCCACTTCAGTCCAGTCCTTTTCGTTTTTCCATGGCAGTTTGTCTAGGGCTTCTGGCGCGGGGGTGAGGATCAAAGAGCCGGTGACTTTGCCCATGGATTCATTTTGGTCCAAAACCCGCTCAATTAAGCCTTCTTGTACTGCCCAACTTTGTTTTTGTCCTTCGCGCTGCATGGCCTGGGCCGCTTGTTGGGCCGTTCGTTCTAAGGCGGGGTTGCTTCTGAGCAAAGGGTGACTGGCACTAAAACGTTCTTGATTCCATAGGTTTAGCATCTTCATGCGCAAGGATTCGGGGGCTTGTTGGATGCTGGGCGTGTTGCCCAAAAGAATGACCACCGTGATGAGCGGGTTGCCCAGGGTATCACTGCCGTGAACCGCTGCGGCGGCCATGTGGGATACCTTTCGGGAGATTAAAGGGGCCACATGAGCGGGGCTCTCCACGATACCGTCCCAAGCCTCTTTCAGGCTGGCGCTTTGTGATTGAATCTCTACAATGCGGGTGACCTCTGGATAATCATAAGTGCTGTTCAAGGTTTGATCGGGGGTTTGCGCGAAGGGCCGTTTGTGCCCCAAGCCTTGGATTTGACTGAGGGCGTTGGCTCTCCCGCGGGCCACCTCTTTTAATTGTGGCGAGACCCGCAAGCGGTGAACCAAAGCGGTACCACGCAGCTGCACGATCATGTTTTCTATTTTCATGCCGCGGGCAATATCGGTTTGACTCAGATCCTCGTATTTTAAGCGTGGCCACGGATGGGGGGTGCGCTCTTTTTGTGTGAGACGCCACCAGAACAAGATTTCAGGATTCCCTTCGCTTTCTTGGCCGAGCACCTCGACGATATAATGCCCCACCGGCCATTTGGCGCCTCGTAATTCAAAAACGATTTCGTTGCCTGATACTTCCAAAGGTTGTCGAACGATGCGTCCATCTGGGTGCTGAATGAAGAGGGTTGGGTTTTGAATGGGCTTCCGTTGTTGAAGGATCATGCGGGTGCCACTTTTGGTATTCATGAAAAACGGCAGACTGGTTTTATTGTTCACTTGTCGGCGGAGCAACACCATGGCCAAACACTGCCCGTTCTGATTTTGGTAGATGCCCATGTGTGTGGCCTGAAGGGCACGGGCTTCGTCCGCAAGAATGGCGTTGAGTTGCTCCGGGCTTTGTTGATTTTGTGGTCGTTGAAAGAGGAAAATTCGGTGGTGGGGTTCGTAGAGCTGATGGTGGAGGCGATCCTTGGCCGAGAGTGCTGTTTTTTGCTTTTCACAGGCCAAATGGGCGATGGCATTGGATTTGGCATCCCACAAAAGCCCCTGAGGTTTTTCTAACCAGGTGGGTAAAATACCCCTTCCGGGCGCATTGCCATCATGGGCGCAGCCAAAGAGCCCTAGGGCGAGGATAAAAATTACGTATTTTAAAACAGGCATTTAAAGGTTTTTCTGGGCAAAATTGTGCCGAGGCGGGTCCCAGCTTTGGTGTATCTTTTTGCGCCTTGGGGAAAAAGGATTTTTTATGCTGCACAGCACCAATTTGAGGGGGTTGCCATGAGAAAAATACCTCTCTATCCAGCTTTCATCTTTCTTTCTCTACCCCTGGAGGTTGGTCATGATCGTCGGATGTCCTAAAGAAATCAAAACGTTGGAAAACCGTATTGGTATGGTGCCTGCAGCTGCACATCAGCTGATTCAAAATGGTCACCACGTCGTCATTGAAAAAAATGCTGGTGTGGGTTCGGGCCTGCACGATGACATTTATACCCAATTGGGATGCGAGATCGTCGACACCGCTGAAGAGGTCTGGGCTCGTTCAGACATGATCGTAAAGGTGAAAGAGCCGCTTGCTCCTGAATACGGATTGATGCGGGAAAACCAACTGCTCTACACCTATCTGCATTTGGCTGCTGAGCCTGAGCTGACCCAAGCCTTGTTGGACCGTAATGTTTCTGGCGTGGCCTACGAAACCATCGAAGTGAATGGCGCCTTGCCCCTGCTCAAGCCCATGAGTGAAGTGGCTGGCCGAATGTCCATCCAGGTGGGTGCGTGGTGTTTGGAGAAGCATCAAGGCGGCAAGGGCATGTTGCTCGGTGGTGTCCCCGGGGTATCCAAAGCCAAAGTCGTGATTATCGGTGGTGGTGTGGTCGGAACCAACGCAGCCAAAATGGCGGTTGGTATGGGCGCAGATGTCACCATTCTCGATACCAACCTGAATCGTTTGGAATACCTAGATGATATTTTCGGTGGTCGGGTTCACACCCTGTTCTCTACACCACATCACGTGGCGCATAAGGTCACCAACGCCGATTTGGTGGTGGGTGCAGTTTTGATTCATGGTGCGCGTGCTCCCAAGTTGGTCACCCGCGAAATGCTTGCAAGCATGGAAGACGGTACCGTGCTCGTAGACGTGGCCGTGGATCAAGGTGGTTGTGTGGAAACCATGAAGGTGACCACCCACAGTGAGCCAACTTTCGAGGTGGATGGTGTCTTACACTATGGTGTGGCCAACATGCCAGGCGCGGTGGCGCGGACCTCCACCTTTGCGTTGGCCAATGCCACGTTGCCCTACATGATTCAGTTGGCGAACCACGGGTTGGAACAGGCTTGCAACAAGCGTCCTGAGTTGATCGGTGGCGTGAACACCTACGCTGGGAAGTGCACTTACGAAGCGGTGGCCGAAGCTCACAATTTGGACTACGTGGCTCTGTCCAGCTTGATGGGTTAGTTCCGCGTGACGCAGGTTCCCGGTTCCGTCCTTCAAGCGTGGTCTCTTCAGGGGAGCACCCTTTCCGAGATAGCGTCTGGTTTGATCAACCAGACGTTTCTCGTTTCTAATGGTGAACGTCGCTGGGTGCTACAGTGTTTACACCCTATTTTTTCAGCGGAAATTCATCAAAACATACATGCCGTCACCAGCCACTTAGCGAAAAAAGGCTTGGCGACGCCCCAGTTGGTACCCACCGATGGTGGACAACTGTTTGAAGCACATGAACAAAAGATTTGGCGCTTGATGACCTATGTCGCAGGCGAGAATGTCGAACAATTTTCTGGCCCTGAAAATGCCCGTGCAGCCGGGGCTCTGGTCGCTCAATTTCACAGGGCCCTTGTGGATCTCGACCATGTGTTTGTGGGGGTGAGAAAAGGGGTGCACGATACCCAGCACCATCTACAAGTTCTGGATGAAGCTTTGGACAATCACCAGGACCACAGGCTGTATAAAGATGCGGACGCACTTGCTCAGAAGATGAAGTCCATGCGCGAAAACATTTTAGACTTCTCATCTTTGCCTGATCGCACCTCGCATGGGGATTTGAAATGTTCCAATCTCATGTTTGATTCGGACGGGCAGGGTTTGTGTTTGATCGATTTAGATACGCTGGGCCCCATGCCATGGCCGGTGGAATTGGCCGATGCTTTTCGCTCTTGGTGCGCGCCCTATCGTGAAGACGATCCCAACATCCATTTTGACCTCGATATCTTTGAAGCAGGTTTGGATGGTTACTTTACCAGTGCCAAAAACATTTGGACCGACGCAGAAAAAGATGCTTTGGTGCCCGCCGTGGCCACCATTTGTTTTGAGCTGAGCAGTCGTTTTTTGGCGGACGCCCTCAACGAAAGTTATTTCGGATACGATGCTGAACGTTACGATTCCCGAGGGGCGCATAACTTGGCCCGCGCCAAAAGTCAGTGGGCTTTGTGTTCATCGGTTTTAGAGCACCAAGACAAACTGCAACAGCTCGTACGGCAGGCCACCGCCTAATGAATGGCAGGTCTCACCGGTTCATTTAAAACGATGCTGGCTTCAATTTCGGCCAGTTGAGCAAGACGCTCTAAAACGATCAATTTCGCTTTTTTCTCTGATGTCGGCTTGTGCAGCACCACGGCTTCTTCTGCCAAACGAATAAAAAGCATGTGGTGACCTGCTTCGGCGCGCCAAAAACCATCGTAGGTTTGTCTGAGGGTGGCATCATTGAGATTTTCGGCCAGCAGTTTCAGGCGCTCACAGGAACGGGCTTCGATGAGCGAGCAGATGAGCAAGCGATCCATCAAGTGGTCCAAGTAGCCCTGGCGCGTTTGTTTGAGCAGCGCTTTCACGTATGGGTCTTTTGGGGGGCGTCCCAGTTGGAGGCCGCGTTCGTTGCAAATTTGCACCATGGCCGCAAAATGGCCCGCTTCCTCCTGGGCCAAGGCCGCCAATTCTCGCACGCGGGGCAGGTGATCGGGGTATTGGCTGGTTAACGCCAGGGCAGTGACTGCTGCCTTGTACTCGCAGTGAGCATGATCCACCAGCACCTGATCCAGGTGGGCCAGAGCTGTTTCAATCCAGGCTTTCGGGGTGGAACACTTTAGATGGAGCATAAGGGCCTCATAGGGTGCAATGGAGCATCTCTAAGCCATGCTGTCCACGGGGGTTTTCATCCCACGCGCTTCCGGCTACAGTGCCGGCTGTAAGAGTGGAAAACATGAAGAAAAGACCGGATAACACATTTAAATTGGGACATAAGCCCAACCCGTTCATCGTTCGGGAGTCCACCAAAGCGATCTTTATCTGGTCAGCATTCATCTTGCTGGGCGCTTTATTGGCCTTTACCGTCTCAAAACGTGTGACTTATCGTAAGCTCATGGTGAACCACATCATGGAACCCACGCCCATGGGGAATCCTGTGGCGCCCGCCATCGCCCCAGCGCAACTCACCACTGAAAAACCTTTTCAACTCGCCGATTACAGAGGGCAGTGGGTGTTCGTGAACTTTTGGGCAACTTGGTGTGCCCCCTGTCGGGACGAAATGCCATCCATGGAAATGCTGAACCGTCGCCTCAACAACAAAATGAAAATGGTAGCGGTCACGGTGGACCAAGATTGGAACGAAGTGAACCGTTTTTTTGGGCAGGTCAAGCCAACCTTTGATGTCCTATGGGACAAAGACAAAAAGATTTCTCAGCAATATGGGGTTTTTAAATTTCCAGAATCTTTTTTGATTCACCCCAATGGCACGGTGGCGGCGAAATTCATCGGTCCCAGAGATTGGTACACCGAGGCGTCAGTGAGTTATTTTTCTGAGGTGATTGAAGGCGTCAGGCCCGCCACGGGTTTATAGGTTTTGCGACGTTTGAATCACGTCTAACATGGCAGCATACACTTCTTTGACCGTGTTAAGGCTTTGCTGTTTGGCCTTGGGCGTGAGGTGATCAAGGTCCGCGGTGATGCCGCAAATATCGCCCGCCAGAACAGGCGTGGTTTCCCCGATGCTGCGAATAAGGTGCAGGAGTTGTTTCAAGGGCATGCGCCCATGGTTATCGCCATACCCTTCGCCCATCAGATCTCCCTCGCCATGGCGCACCCGCCAATCAGTGATGAGGTCTGTTTGCAAAACGTCTAAGTCAATGGACAGATACACGGGGCGTTTGAGTTCTTTAAAATTAAAATCATCTAGGGTTTTCCAAGTGACCACCAGACCATCGTCATCAATACCTGGACCTTCCAATGTGACGCGTTTCATCTCAGCGGTTGCCACGGAAGGGTTGGTTTGAGCCTCTGATAAATCATCATCATCGATACCAAAAAATGTTTCGCTCACATCGGAGGGCGCAATGACATATTGCCGAAAGACTTTAAAAAAACGTCGTCGGTAATAGCGAATATGCTTGGTGACGTTTGTTTTGATATCTTCCACATCTAAGCACGGCGGCCATGTGCCCAGAAGGAAAAAACGACGGATTGAATTTTGTTGCATGAGCCGCCCCACAAAATTGGCGCAGTCTAATTTCCACCGAAAAATTTCTTCTTTGTCTGGATGGGCATCGATTTGAACATAGTAAATAATATCGTCTGGTCGATTGGCCACAAACCCTTCCACCACCGGAGCCGTGTCATGATGAAATTTACCCGATCCATTCAAAAACAAAAAAGGCTGGACGTCGATGGTGTGTGCTTGAACGCTCTTCGCATCGGGGCGGACGCCAATGCCCTTGAGCGTTTGGGCCGGTGGTAGGTTCAGTTCGTCTTGGAGGAATTTGTAAGTTTCCTGTGCTTCAGGATAGTCCACCACGTAAGGAATAATGGTGTGCGTCATATTAATCCACTACGAGAAAGATAAGAACACCGGCGAGTAACCCCAAAAAGACCACTGCACTGACACCGATCAGGACCTTTTCTACGCCGCTTAACCCGGCGCTTTTTTGGGGTGAGGGTGCGATGCCAGATACCTCACCCAGCTCGTCTCCTGTGACGATTTTATTGGTGAAGCCACTCAAGTCGGCACTGAGACTCATTTCACTTGAACCAGACATGGAGGTAGACATGGAACTCAAGGCCGATGCGACACTGTTTTCATCCAAATCATCGTCGTCTTTGGAATTGTCATCGAGGTTTTCACCGCCGCCCATCATGGGGTCTAAATCTTTGCCTTGCTGTGGATCTTCAATGTCTCCGAGTGCACTTTCTTCGTCGATGGATTCTTCATCTCGAGCAAAAGCGGGTAGTCCTTCGAGGGTTTGTAAGATGGCTGCGGTGGGGTCTACAAAGGTAAGCCGTACTGCTCCAAGAAGGATTTCGTCTGCATCTCGCAATCGCTTGGGTTTACCAAGTTTCTTGTTGTTGAGGACCACCCCGTTTTTGGAGCCAGCGTCATGAATGGTGATGTCATTCCAGTCACGCAAAATTTTGGCATGTTGTCTGGACACGTTGGCATCGTTGATTTGAAAATCACACTCATCTGCACGGCCCACCAGCGCTTCGGTGAGGTCGGGACGTATCTCAAACTTTTGTCCTTCGGCGGGCCCGTTCATCACCCTTAAATAAGGGAGGTCTTGATGAGCACCAATGGTGGCCATGAGGTCGCCAACCATATTGCGCGCTGCTTGCGTGGGGTTGTCGTCTTGATCGATGTTGAGTTCGGGTTGAGGGCCGGACACATACTCCAAACTTAAATGAATGATCTTTAGGGTGTCACCGGGCCGAAAAAGGCGAACCCCGCCTTTGCCCACGTGTTGGCCATTGTGTTCGGTCCCGTGAGTGGATTTGAGATCTTCCACGTACCATTGGCCATCTTCATGCTTGAGGATGGCGTGGTTTCTAGAGGCGGTGGATAAGGGGATTTGAACATCGCTGGTTTCATCGCGACCAATGGTAATCATGGGCTTTTGAAATGTATACGACTCTGTCTTGGGTTCCACACCGGGAATCTCAAGTCGCATTTCTAAATGAATCGGCGATGAGGGTTCTTGCATGGACTCCGCTTACTCCACTTCCAATGCGCGAATGGTTTCTTTGCAGATGCCCAATTCGGTCGGATAACGTTCGTCGGTGTCACAGGAAACAAAAGAACGGCAATGGTGGAGCGCCCGGGCGCTGTCAAGAACTGCCTCATAATGTTTGCCCAGCTGAAAGTGGGCCAAGCAAATGGTCTCATCCAGTTTGAGTGCATTTTCGCATTCGGTGACCGCCATATCGAGCAGCCCTTTGTTGAAAAGGGCCAAACAAAACCCATAATGGCCCATCCCGTAACCTGGGTTTTCTGCCAGCTGCACCATATAGGCTTGTAGGCTTTCTTCTTTGAGTTGCGAACCTTCGTATGCGATTTGTAGTTCGTGCTGGCAGACGGGGTTATTCTTGTCTTCTGCTAAGCATTGCACGTAGTGAAAAAGGGCTTCGTCATAGCGCCCAATAACCAGCAACACGTGGGCCAAGCTCTCGTGGCAGGCCCCATTGGTGCTGTTCAAATCCAAGCAACGGACAAAATAGCGTTCGGCGTCGAGTAGGTCGTTGCGCCGATCGTTTTCACTTTTCTCCATGGCCGCACGGTAGGTCATGATCAACCCCATGTCGCGATAGGAATCGATGTGATTGGGATGTAATTCAAACATGCGCCGGTAGTGATCTTCGGCAATGCGAAAATCTTTCATCACCCGTTCGTGCCATGTGTCGCGGGGGCCCGGCGGAGCGGCGCTCCACACTTGCTCTCCCAGATTGTTTTTGCCGTCCCCAATGAGGTTAGAGAGCTCTGCTTCGGCGCGCACACGGTTTTGCTCGCCCAAACGCAAGTGGGTCAGTGCCAGATTGTAGCGCGCATCTGCGTAACGGGGATCGATTTCCACCGCTGCCATAAACATGGGGGCTGCTTCTTCAAATCGGCCGTTTTTGAATCGCAACACACCTAAGTTGTTTCGGGCTTGCGCAAAGTCATTGTTTTCACGAATGGCTTTAAAAAAGAATTCATCCGCTTTTGCATCCACCCCGCGGGCGTACCAAATCAAACCCATGCCATTGAGGCATTCTGGATTGCGCTCATCGTACTCCAAACAAATCTCGCATCGCGTTTCTGCGCGTTCAAAATCGCCCTGTTGGATGTTTTGGACACAGGCCTGTTGCTGGATGAGCATTTGGGGGTTGGCATCCGTACGCTGTCCACAGAAGGCCGCACCGGTCATGATGCATAGGCCCATCACCCCCAACAAGAGTTTTGAGCGTTTCATCCAAGAAGCCTGAGCCTGGTTCATATAGACAGTTCCTTTCTCTGCATCAGTCTGGAAATATTGCTTTTATGCCTAAAAATCAAAATCAAAACCAGTAGACTGACGCAGATTTGGGTCAGCAAGTCCATCTGGGAGGACCAAGTGACCACCACTGCGGTGACGGCCCCCGCCAAGGAGCCCAGACTGACCTTCTTTTGCAGCAGGTAAACCACTAAAAATGCTGCCAAACCCGATATTGCGGCGGTGGGCACCAGCAGCAGCATGACCCCCAGTCCAGTGGCCACCCCTTTACCGCCATTAAATTTCAGCCAAGGTGTGAAACAATGCCCCAAAAAGGCAAACAGACCCAAAACGGCGGCGGTACCTGCCGGCAAGGCCAAATGGAAAGCTGTGAGCACACAGGCGAGCCCTTTGCAAATGTCCAAAACCAGGGTGACAATGCCCAGCTTTTTACCGGCCACACGCGCCACATTGGTGGCCCCAATATTACCACTGCCTTCCTTTTTAATGTCTTTTTTGAGGATGAACCGGACCAGCAAATAGCCAAATGGAATGGCACCCACGAAGAAACTTATGGCTGCACCAACGATCATCGTCATGTCTATTGTGAAAGGGGCCACTGTGCGTCTCCTGTGATTAACTCAAATGGGGGAAGAAGGTGAGAAGAATGTAAAGACTGACCCGGTGGAGGGCGCTGGACCATAAAATCTTCAGCAGCATTCCCGTACTCAACACCGTTACCATGGCACGTGCGAAGCTGATTTGATGAAATCGGACCAATCCCCGGATGAGCAAGACGCCCGTCCAGCCGGTGGCCAACAAAAGACCCAAAGTGGGAATGGTCGCGAAAATGAAGGGCGCCTGGGCGTAAGCGACCCACCGGAGCGTTAAATCGTAGGGCGGTGATTCGGCTTCAGGCCCTTGCATGGACCGGCCCAGAAAATGACAGCTGCCCGCAATTAAATGGATGGCAAAAAAGGCGATGAGTGGGGCCAGGATAAACTCCAGGTGTGCCTGCACGGTGGCCAGGTGGATAAGGTAAGATAAATCCTCGGGGTTAGGTTGAGATTCGCCGTTGCCCAGCAAGGCCCCCAACAGCGCATTTTCTTTAGATCCCTGAAAAATGGTGTCTAGGCTTTGGCCTGCCAGGGAGATCAGCCAAAAGGCGGAGATGCTTTGCCCCAAAAAGAGCACCCAGACCCCAAAAATGAAGGCTTTATTGCTGCTTGGCGCTTTTTCCTGGTGGGCGGCCATGTGTTCGAAGAATCGGGTGGGCCTCAAGATGACCTGGGCCAGGGTACCCCAGAATCTGGCGATGGAGCCGATATTGTCGAGTTCCATCAGAGGCCCAAAATCACCTAAGTCTCTGTTTTCCTTCGGTGAAGTAGCCTTTTCAGCACTCAACAGTTCACCGCACATGGGGCAACATCCCGCCTGAACTTTGGTGGTGACATAGGTTGTTTCGCAATGTGGGCACTGATCCAGCACAATTCCCCCAAGGTGACGTTTGGTGTCTTAAGTTTAAAACAAAGGGTCAATGGGGCCCCATTTCCTTATTTTTTTATTTTTTCAGGAACTTGAAAGGGTGATAGGAAATTGTTCTGTCCGTGATTTTTGTGAGATGAATACGGATACGTAATTCATAGGGATGCTCATGAGCGACATCATTATTGGAATCGATTTAGGCACCACCAACTCATGTGGGGCCTATGTGAATGAAGAAGGTAACGTCAAATTGGTCCCCACGCCGGGAGGGGGAACCACCATTCCATCCATTTTTGCCATTGATGACAAAGGCAACGAACTATTGGGTTTTGAGGCCAAACGCCAATGGCTTTTGAATCCCACCAAGACCGTCTATGGGGCCAAGCGTTTGATGGGCCGTAATCCGAGTGGTGGCTTCGTCAGTAAAATGAAGGAATATTTTCCCTACGAAATTAATTCTAGCGAGTCCGGCAAGGTGGTGATTTCCATCGGCGACCGCGAAATGAACTTGGTGGAAATCTCTTCATGCATTTTGAATAAGGTGCGCACCTTGGCGGCCGACCACTTAGGGCAACCGGTGACACAAGCCGTGGTCACCGTACCCGCTTATTTTAACGATCGTCAGCGGCAAGCCGTCAAAGAAGCGGGCAAAATGGTGAACCTCGAAGTGACGCGCGTGGTGAATGAACCCACAGCGGCGGCCATGGCATATGGCTTGCGCAAAGATGTGAACCAAACGGTGGCCATCTATGATTTGGGTGGCGGCACTTTTGATGTATCGGTGATCGAAATTCGAGGAAAAGTCTTCGAAGTGAAGGCCACCGGTGGCGATATCTTTTTGGGTGGAATTGACTGGGACAACGCCCTTATCGATTACGTGTTGCGCGACTTTGAAACCAAAAACGGTGTGGATTTAAGCAAAGACCCCATCGCCATGCAGCGCATTAAGGATTTGGCTGAGCGTACCAAGGTGGATTTGTCATCCCGTACAGAAGCCCCTTTTTCGATTCCCTTTATTTCAATGACGCCGGAGGGCACGCCGCTGGATATCAATCTGGTCATCTCGCGCCAGCTTTACGAAAATCTCACCCAGCCATTGGTGGATCGAACCATTGAGATCGCGGAGATGGTGGTTCAAGACTCTGGGCTCACCGTCCAAGATTTAGATGCTGTGTTGTTGGTGGGAGGACAAACCCGTTGGCCAGCGGTTCAAGAGGCGGTGCAAGAGTTTTTTGGGCAAGAGCCTTCTAAGGGGGTGCATCCAGATGAGGCGGTTGCTGCAGGGGCTGCCATTTATGGACACAGCCTTCAAAGCGAAGCCACCGATGAAAAGATGCAGCTGCTCGACGTTATTCCAATGCGAATTGGTATCGAGCGGGCCGATGGTACCTTGCAGGAAATCTTTGAACGTAATGCTGCTGTGCCGAACCAAAAGAGCATGAACTTTACAACCAGTTACGACAACCAAGCAGAATTGGCCATGCGTATTTATCAAGGCGACGCACAGACTGCATTGAAGAATGAGATGTTGGGGGAATTTGAATTCTCGGGCATTCGCCAAGGACCAGAGGGCGCAGTAAATGTCCAAGTGGTTTTTGATTGCAGTGTGGATGGGATCTTGACCTTGTCCGCCCATGATGCTGACACTGGCAATGAAATGACCACCACGATTAAAGTGGCCTCCTCGGAACAATAAGCATGAGCAAAGAAAAATTAGTGAGAACGGTGCGCATACGCACCAAGCGTAAAGTGGGCAATCTCGGTGTATTAACCACCGCGCTGGGTAATGCCGGTGCCTCCATCGGTGAGATTGTGACCTTCAAGTTAGGGCACAATTATACGATTCGGGATTTTTCCTTGTTTCTCAACGACAAAGACCATCTGCGTATGGTGTTGCGTTCAGTGGACTCGCTGCCTGATTCTGAAGTGATCGAGGTTCAAGACAATGTGCGGCGTCTGCACCAAGACGGCAAAGTACGTATGATGTCGCGGGTGCCCTTAACCGATATCAACTTGCTGCGAACCGTATACGTGCCAGGTGCCAAGGAAATTGTACGTCGTATTCAGCGTCACCCGGAAGAGGCCCTGACCTATACTGGCGTAGGGCGAACGGTGGGTATCGTGTCCAACGGGAGTGGACTTTTGGGGGTTGGTCGCGTGAATCCGCGTGCCATGCTGCCCATGCTCGAGGGCAAAGCCGCTTTGCTTGCGGATATGGTTGGCATATCCGGATTGCCTTTGCCCTTAGATGTCACCGACGAATCTCATTTTGTAGATACCGTTCTGCGTTTGGCGCCTGCTTGTGGTGCCTTGCTGCTCGATGCCATGCCAGCACCTCGAGGTCAGCGGGTTTGTAGTACCTTGGACAAAGAGTTGGACATTCCGATTTACCATGACGATGCAGACTCCCCTGCAGTCATCGGGCTCGCTTCGTTTGTGAATGCTTGTGCTCGGGCCGGTTTAGATCCTCTCGAAGTAAAAGTGGGCCAAGTGGGATTGGGGACGGCTGGCGGCTCCATCGCACGGCTGTTAATGCGCTACACCGAGAACCCTGTTTTGGGCGACGACATTCATCCTGAAGCCATCAACCAGCATGTGGCCGAGGGAGGCATTGCCGCCAATTTAGATGAAATCATGAAAACCTGTGATGTGGTCATTGCTAACACCGGGCATGGGCGTGTGATCAAGCCCTCACAAGTACAGCCGGGACAGGTCATCATTGCTTTGTCAGAGCCTGAACCCGAAATTGAAACCTACGATGCCACGTTGGCTGGAGCGGCACTGGCTGCCGATGGAAAGTCCGTTCATAAGGCTGTGGTGTTTCCAGGGATGTTGCTGGGTGCCATGTGGGTGCGAGCGCGAACCATCAACGATGAGATGCGGGTGGCGGCATCTTTGTCTTTGGCCAGTCAAGTGGAAGAAGGCGACTTGGTTCCATCTCCTTTGACCGATGGTGTTCACGCCAAAGTGGCCGCCTCGGTGACAGCCGCTGCCATTTCTTCTGGGGTGGCTCAAATTGATGTGGATGACGACGAAATTCGCGCCGAGCATTTTGAAAAGGTGATTCACGGTTGGCGTGATTCAGGCACGTTCGCCCTCTGATGGGGGTGCAAAGCTGGGGCTTTGGTGCCGGCTTTTTGCATTTTTTTGGCCATGGCATCAAAGTGATCCAACGATTTCACCATTCCCGATGGAACCGCTAATACCCATTTTCCTTTTTCATTGACCATTCGTACTTCTGTGAGCGATCCATCGGGTTTTTGTGCTTTGATTTGCACATGATCTTTTTTCACCATGACTTCAACGGGTTTGGGGTCCGAGCGAATGAAGCCACGCATGAATGTTTCTATGGAGAAGGCGCCCTTTATCTCGGGCCGCTGGGCCGCCATTTCTTGGTACCGTTGGATCACCAATAAAAAGTTGGCAGACAATCCATTTTTAAAAGCATCGGCGTCGTTGGTTTTGGCTGCAGCAAGGAGATTGGTGAGCGCATCAAGGGCCTGGGTTTTCGGATGGGGGGCGCTGACCCTGGGACAGGCGCTTAACAGGCAGGCCATGGCAAGGGGAAGCAGATACTTCATGGTGATTGCTGTGAACTCATACGCTCGGCCACTTGGATGCGCCGGGAGAGCTGATGGGTTTGCGCGTAGGCGGGATCTTTAGAAACCACCGTTTTCCATGATTGAACCGCTTTTTCAGGACTGCCACCCAGCAAAAAGGCCATGCCTTGATAGTGCCAAGCCGGCACATGGTTGGGAAAAAGTTCCACGGCCTTGGCAAAGGCTTCTTGCGCTTCGGGGACTTTCTGCAGGCGTACCAACGTTCGGCCCAGAGCCGTGAGAATTTCGGGCTCAGGTTTCAGATTGGTGAGCGCTTGTCGAAGAATGGGCAAAGCCGCTTGCGGTGATTTTTGTTCAAAGGCATCGAGGGCTTTTGCTCTGTTTTTTTCGGTATCACTCGCGCCTTCGCCCAGCTGTGCCAAACGGCTGTTTGGATTGACACCGTCGGGTGTATTCATGGCATTTCGCATGGCGGCCAGGCCCTTTTCAACGGTGGTTTTTTGGGGGCTTTGAGGCGCCTCTTTCAGATAGGTTTCCCAAGCATCAATGCCTTGAGAGAGGTTTTCTTTAGAGGGGGTTTGGGATTCTAAAACGGCAGCCCCCAACAGAAAAAGGGCATCTAATTTTTCTGTTTTTGGTGGGTTGCCCGTGTTCAGTACAAAGTTGAGCTCGGCAATGGTCCGGTCCTGGTTTCCCAAAAAGAAAAAACAACGGGCCAGCAGATTGCGTGCATCTGGATAATTGGGGGCTTCATCCAAAAGGCTGGAAAGCTGATGGGCTGCCTCAATGAACCGGCGTTCATCAAAGTAGAGTTTGGCCAAGATCAATTTCTGCTTGTTTGTATCAGCAAGGGGGGTTTGTTCTGAAATACCGGCGGGGAGTCGCCGGTAAAGATCGTGGACCATGATGGCTTTTTGTGCTTCCCCGTCCAGGACTTGTGTGGGTGCTTTAAGAAGCGCTTGGGCTTTCTCCACTGCTTGTTGGAGTTGCTCGGTGGGGATTTTTCCCTGCATCATGAGGCTGAGAAGTTCTACTTTTTCCTTGAGCAATGCATTGGAGGTGGCGGACCCCATGGGCGCTGGACCTTTGCTGGCTTCTGGCATGGCCGATGGGGCGTAGGCTGGGGGTTTATGACACCCCACAAGGACCAAGCAGATCAGAATGATTTTTTGAGCAAATGGCATGGTGAACTTCCTCATTGGGCAGATCCAACCACTTGTATGCTGTTTTCAGCACGAATTGACAAGGGGCTCATGTGGGGAAGGAAGGTCAAAAATAGACGTTAAAACTTAAACGACTGGCGAAGGAGTGGCGCACGGGATTGTCCAGGCTGACAAACAAAATGTAATTGACTTCACCCATGAGGCTGATTTCATCCCCGATGAACATCTCGTAGCCCGCACCCGGTCGCAGCCCTAAGAACAACGCGGTATTTCCGAGGTTGGGATTGCCCTTAATGGCCGTCCCTTCAATGTTAAAAAACTGGAGGTAATGAAAGTTAGCATTCACAAAGGGGCGGTGTTTGTGTCTCAAAAAATTATAGCGCAAGCCCGAAGATACACTGAGGCTGATCAGGGTTTTGTCCACCCCGAGTTGCAAGGGCTGTCCGAAACCCAAGTAGGTTTGATTGTCCCACCACAGTTGGTACCCGATGGCGCTGAAGTAGCCGCTGCCCAAGGTCCAATGATCGGTGGTTTCCCACTCTTGGTTACCGGCATTGTTAATGGCGTTGGTGCTGTTTCCGAAACCCATCCAACCCACGCTGGGCAAGTACATCCCGTGATTGCGAAACTGGGCTTGCGCCTGCTGACCGCCGAAGCTCACCCCAAAAATGAGGAGCATCATGATGATTTTGGACTGGTATTTCATACATAGACCCCGTTTGCTCGGATGGTTGCTCTAGTGTAAGCATTTTTGAGGACAACTGCAAAAGCAAGGCAGGAAAAACAAGGGACTTCATGAACGCATCTATTTCGTGGCGGCAACCTCAGCAGCTATTAAAGGCTTATGGGCTTTCCCCAAAAAAGTCTTTCGGCCAAAATTTCCTCATGGACGAGGCCCATTTGGCGGGTATTGCCCAAGATGTGTTCGATTTGTTCCCTCAAGAGCAAGCAACCAAGCCCTGTGTGGAGTACGGTGGGGGGCTTGGCGCCCTCACTGAAAATCTTTTGACTGAGGCCTTGCAAGTACACTGTGTGGAGCGGGATCGTGATTTGGTGCCCGTCCTCAATAACTATTTTGCCTTGGCCATTCGTGAGAACCGACTTCAGGTTCATGAGGCCGATGCCGCGAAGTTTCATTTGCCCTTTGATGACGTGCAAGGCGTGGTCTGTGGCAACTTGCCTTACCATCTCACATCCACACTGTTGCTCAAGACATGTGAAGAAGTGGCCCAGTTGCATGGCGGGGTTTTTCTCGTGCAAAAAGAAGTGGCCGAGCGTTTTGTGGCACAGCCCGGCAGTAAAAATTATTCAGCACTTTCCGTGTGGGTTCAGTCTTTGTACGAGGCCACCATTACCCGCCACTTGCCGCCTGGTTGTTTTGTACCACCGCCTAAAGTGGATTCAGCGGTCGTGAAGTTGCGTCGCAGAGTGCCTGCCTTGTTGCAAGCACATATGTTTCCACAACTAAAAACGTTGGTGAAACAGGCCTTCGGTCAAAGAAGAAAAACTTTGCGTAACAACTTCAAAAAACAGGTCCATGTACAAGCGCATTTAGAAGCATTGGGCGTATCATTGGGGCAGCGTCCTGAAACGGTTCCAGTGGAAACCTTTGTGGCGTTGGTGAACCGGATGCAGGAAGACTAGCCGCGCGTTTTTTGACACCGAGGGCAGAAAAATGTGGAACGCCCGTGTTGGGTTCTCGATTTGATGGGGGTGTTGCATTGATGGCAGGGCTCTTCATCGCGTTGGAAAACCTGACGGTGATTGAAATTATCGCCCGCAGAGCCATCGGGCTGCTCGTAGTCTGAAAAGGTGGTTCCGCCGTGAGCCACGGCGCGTTTTAAGATGGCTTCGGTGGCATTTAACAACCTGAAGCGTTCATTGATATTTAGACTCTTGGACTGTCGGAAGGGTGAGATGTGGGCTTCGAATAAAGCTTCACACGCATAAATATTACCCACGCCAGAAAGAATGCCTTGGTCCAAGAGAGCCACTTTGATTTGTCGTTTGGTTTGACCCAGCGCACGGACCACCCGTTGTTTGTCGGGTTCGCTCCATGACAAGGGGTCGGGGCCGAGCTTTTGCAGCTCAGTTTCCAGCATTGCGAGAGAGGGGAAAGGCACCAATTCACCGAAACGTCTTGGATCCACGTACGCCAAACGTTGACCATTATCGAAATGTAGGACCACGTGGCTGTGCGGCCTCAGGGGCGCCCCCTTGTTTTGCCACAACAATTTACCAGCCATGCCCAAACGACACCAAAAACCTTGATGGGGACCGGTCAGGCAATACAGAAATTTTCCTCGGCGAAGGCATTGTTGCACCACAGCACCCTTTAAAAAATTAAAATCTTTTTGAGTGACCGGTCGACGGAGGGCTTTATCACTGACTTTGACGCGAGCGATTCGCTGATGCAGGAGGACCTCTTCAAGAGATTGGCGCACCACTTCAACTTCAGGACCTTCAGGCATTATTTTTTCACACGGTGTTTGCCCGGTCCATCGCCCTCGATGCGAATGGCGTAGACCAGCCTGCCCAAGCCTTTGAGCACACCCGGGACCCGGCGTACCAAATTGATGGGCGGCGACCGTTGTTCTTCGAGTTCAATGGGGATTTCTTGAATGTCCAACCCTGCGCGTTCAGCCCGTATGACCAGCTCGGAGGCAAACAGGTCTTTATCCACGATGCAGGCGTCGACAATGGGGAGTAGTGCGTCTCTGAGAAAGCCTTTGAGCCCATGGGTGTCACTGCCTTGAAATCCCAAAGACGCCCACAGCAGCCCGTTGATCACACGGGTGGCGGCACGGCGGGTCATGGGGCGCCGATCGCGGCTCCCTCGCATCGCTTTGGAACCCACCACCATGTGGCATTCTCCGTGATCGAGGCGCCGAAGCGCCCTGCGATAGAAATCCACGTCACAGAGGTCGATTTCATCACACAGCACCACGCGCCCGCGGGCCATTTGAATGCCCCGACGCAAGGCAAGCCCGTAGTTGGGCTCAGGCGAATCCAAAACGATGATTTCAGGGAAAAGGGTGGAAAGCTCATTGGCAATGGGAATGGTGGAATCCACACAGCCATTGGCCGCCAAAATGAGCTCGAAGGGCCGCTCCATTTCTCGAACTTTGGGAATGAGGCCTCGCAGCGCGCCCTCAAGAATGGCTTCTTCATTGTAAACTGGGATCACGATGGAGAGTTCGACCGTGGGTGTCTTTTCTTTTCCCATTATTTTTTAGACCCTTATGACTCCGGTGCCCCTTTTGCGCCACCGGCAGTTTCTGTTTGCGAAGGCAGTGTATCAAAACCGAAAGCACTTGTCCTTAGGCCTTTGAACAGACAAAGTATAGCAACGATCGCTGCTGGAAGTGATCCGGAGGTGTTGTGGCGAATTCTGACTTTACCCATCTGCATTTGCATACCCAGTACTCCTTTTTGGATGGGGCCATTCGCATCAAAGATTTGGTGAGTAAGGTGTCTGAGCTTGGCATGAAACAGGTGGCCGTGACCGATCACGGCAACATGTTTGGGGCCGTAGACTTTTATCAACAGGCCACCAAAGCAGGCATCAAACCCATCATGGGCATGGAAGCCTATGTGACGGGCAAAGCCAAGCACACAGACAAGATTCGTGAAAACTTTCACCTGGTGCTGTTAGCTGAAAATGACGTGGGCTATCACAACCTTAAAAAGCTCTCATCCGTGGCCTTTGTGGATGGGAAATACTACTACCCGCGGGTGGACAAAGCACTCCTAAAAAAGCATTCCGAAGGCCTCATCGTATCCACGGCCTGCCTGGGGGGCGAGGTTGGTAAAAAGTGTGCCAAAGGCGACCTTGATGGCGCGCGTGAAGCAGCCCGGGAGTTTAAAGAAATTTTTGGGCCAGATAATTTCTTTTTAGAAGTTCAGCCCAACGGCATTGATATTCAAAACAAAGTGAACAGTGATTTGGCCCAACTGGCAAAGGACGAGGGGCTCCGGTTGATCGCAACCAATGACTGTCACTACGTGACGCGCGATCAGCACGAAGCCCAAAATATCTTAATGGCCATCCGGCAACAAAAGGCCTTCGATGATCCAACCCTTCACAAGCATGAGACGGATGCATTTTACATCCGTTCTGGCGATGAAATGTGGGAGTTGCTGAAAGACGAATATGCCTCAGCCTTCGCCACTGCATGTGAAGTGGGGGCACGTTGCAACGTCAAACTCGATTTGGGTAATACCTATTTGCCGCCTTTTCCTTTTCCTGCTGAGCACAAAGACGAAGCGGATTACTTGGTTCACATCTCCGAAGAAGGGCTGAAGTCCAGGTTCAAAGAAATCACCTACCCGGTGGACCGCGAAGCTTATTTTGGACGGCTGCATGCTGAATTAGAAATCATCATTAAAATGGGCTTCCCTGGTTACTTCTTGATTGTGCAAGACTTCATCAACTGGTCCAAGCAAGAGAGCATACGGGTGGGGCCGGGTCGTGGTTCCGGTGCGGGCTCTTTGGTGGCCTACGCATTGCGCATCACCGACATCGACCCCATCCCATACAACTTGCTTTTTGAGCGGTTCTTAAATCCCGAACGGGTATCCATGCCCGACTTTGACGTGGACTTTATGCAAGAACGTCGAGGCGAAGTGATTAACTACGTGGCGGATAAATATGGCCGCGATCGAGTTGGTCAGATTGCAACGTATTCTGGCTTGAACCCAAAAAGTGCCATCAAAGATGTGGCCCGAACTTTGGGCGTTCCATTTGCGGAAATTAACGAACTGACCAAGCCCATGCCCTTACTGGTGGACGGAAAAAAACCAGACCTAAAATTGGCTTTGGAGTTTGCACCCAAACTCAAGACATTGGGTGAAACCGACGAAAAGTATAAGCGTATTATCAATATCGCTGGGGTCTTAGAAGGGCTGTTTCGCCAAGCTGGCATGCATGCTGGCGGTGTGGTTATCGGTGAGAAGCCGCTGGTGGATTACGTTCCTATCTTTTCCGGCGCCAATGGTGAGTTAGTTACCCAATTCGATAAAGACAAGGTCGAAAGTGCAGGGTTGGTGAAGTTCGATTTTCTCGGGTTGAAAACCCTTGATGTGATTGAGCACGCGCAAAAGATCGTCAACGAACGCATCGCTCGTGAAAATAAAGGCGATGCCCAAGAAAAAGATTTGGCGTCGCAGGGGCACCCACACGTCTTGGGCCATGACATCGATGGAAAAGCATTGCGCCAAGATGGCGAGGATATCATTCCTCTCAACATCGACCTGTTGCGCCCCGATCACCCTGAAATTTACCGGCTCATTTCATCGGGTGACACCATGGGGGTGTTCCAGGTCGAATCCACCGGTTTTCAAGATTTATGTCGCAAACTAAAACCAGACTGTTTTGAGGACATTGTGGCGGCGGTGGCGCTGTACCGGCCGGGCCCCATGCAATCAGGCATGGTGGATGACTTTATTGACCGTAAACACGGACGCAAGAAAGTAGAGTACCCACACCTCATGCTTGAAGAAGTGTTAGCGCCCACTTACGGTACTTTCGTCTATCAAGAGCAAATCATGCAATCGGCGCAAATCTTGGCCGGCTATACGTTGGGCGGCGCGGATATTTTACGTCGCGCCATGGGCAAAAAGAAGTTTGAGGAGATGCAACGCCAACGAGGACTGTTCGTTAAGGGGGCAGAAGAAAAGGGCGTCGATTCGGGGCAAGCGGGTGAGATCTTCGACACCATCGAAAAATTCGCTGGGTATGGATTTAACAAAAGTCACTCGGCTGCCTACGCCATGATCACGTATCAAACCGCTTATTTAAAACGTTTTTACCCCGTGGAATTTATGGCGGCGTTACTCACCACCGAATCCGGCTCCACCGATAACGTGGTGAAGTACATCCACGAGGCCCGAACCAATGGTATCAAAGTGTTGCCCCCTGATGTGAACATCTCTGATCGCAGTTTCACGGTGGATTATAACGTTGACGAAGCAACCCGCATGCGGCGCAAACACAAGCGCACCAACTATGCCTACATTCGTTTTGGCCTCTCTGCCGTAAAGGGCTTGGGGGCGGCCGCTCTACAAGCCATTTTGGAAACCCGTGCAGAAGAGAAACATTTTTCATCAATTTACAACTTCTGTGAAAAAGTTCCTTCTCAAAAAATCAACAAAAAAGTACTCGAGGTGTTGGTGAAATCAGGTGCCATGGATGGCTTCGGGTACCCGCGGTCTCAGTTGATGGGCAGTGTTCAAAGAGCCCTCGACGCTGCGCATTCCCTTCAAAAAGATGCGCGTGTGGGGCAAACCAATATGTTTGGCATGTTCACCGCGGACGATGGTGCACAAATTGAAGAAACCTACGATAACGTTCCACCGTGGGCTGAAAAAGAACGACTGGCTTATGAACGAGAGGCATTGGGTTTTTACTTGTCGGGTCACCCTCTCGATCGATACGTGGACGATGCGAAGAAGCTAGGCGCCATCTCCACCACGCAACTCACAGAACAAAATCATAATGCCAGCGTTGTGGTGGCGGGCATTGTGGCCTCCATGAGAGAGCGCCGGTTAAAGAGTGGGGACGGTCGTTGGGCCATCGTCACCCTTGAGGACACCTTTGGACAAGCGGAGGTTCTCACTTTCCGTAAAGTCTTTGAAGAAAACGAAATGGTGTTGAAGAGTGGAGAGCCCCTTCTTATCTGGGGGGCCGCCTTATTGGACGACATTGACGACGAAGGCAAGCAGCGCACCCCGAAAATGCGCGCGACTGAGGTGATGTCGCTGGCAGACGCACAAATCGAACGTACCCGTTGGGTGGATATCGAGTTGGACATGCCACAGCGCGAAGGCGCCGATGACACCGCTCAAGAATGGCACCGTGGTCAGCCAGTGCAACGGGTGACCAATGACAAAGCGTGTATTGCCCTCATGGAGCAAATTCAAAAAATCATGAAGCGTTTTTCGGGTAAAAAGCCGGTACGCTTGCGTTTGGAGATGGCTGAAGGGTTTCGGGTAGACGTCCGTTTGGGACAAGAGATCGCCGTTCATCCTTCCGA
>MDTD01168769.1_pt1 | contig 76551 bp, 76 predicted proteins | sample 811221 | NCBI WGS metagenome assembly MDTD01 (sample SAMN05326646, study PRJNA326480) | marine metagenome | isolation source: seawater | place: Pacific Ocean: South West | collected 2011 | reverse complement strand
ATGGGTGAATGGGTGAATGGGTGAATGGGTGAATGGGTGAATGGGTGAATGGGTGAATGGGTGAATGGGTGAATGGGTGAAAAAGAAAACACGAATCCGGAGATTCGTGCATCTAAAAAATAATAAAAATAAAAAGCGAAAGCGAAAGCGAAAGCGAAAGAAATTAAAACTAAGCGGAAGCTTTCGAAGCAATCAGACTCAAATTGTTCAGCCAAAGACGCTCGGGTGTCAGATCAAAACCCACATCTTCTCCGCCCTTTAACACTGAATCAAAAACACGCTTTAGAACTTCCAACTCTTCAGGGACACTTTGATCCGATTCCAAAGTCTCTTCAATCGCATCCACCACCGACAACAAATCCGGAGTGGTCACAACCTTTGGAAGGCGAGCCATATCCAAACCGTTGCAACTTGCTGGCTTGAATCCAATCAAATTTTGAGTGATCAAAATCTTCTTTCCAGAAGTAAAGTTCACCTGAAGGAAGGCCTGCCCATCAGAATCAAATCTGTGGATCACATCTTCCAAGTCTTTCACTGCAACAGAGAGCTGCTTGCCATCGGTGCGCTGAAACACCTGAATCAAAAACTCATTGATTCGATCGGCCTGCAAACCCGAGCTCGTGTTGATAAATGCTTCGATTTCTGTCATGTGAGCCAACTGCGCGGCTTCATCTGGCTGATTCAAAGGGTTCCTCCCAAAACAAATTACTTACCTTTCACGATTCGACCAGAATCCCAATTCCCTTAAGCCGGGAGCCCATTTTTTGGAGTATTGTCCTGTATCAGAAGGGATCAGTGATTTGTGAATAGACAAAATCCCGGAAATACTGTTTCAATTCAGTTCATATGTTGATTCATCGCTGGCAAGCGCCCCACATTCCGACCCCTGTTCAAATCAAGATGATGCTTGAATCTGAAGGCCTCGAACCCTTCGAAGAAGTCCTTGAAAAAGGCAAACGCATCCCCGATCATAGGCACCCTTTTGACGAAGTTCGAATGGTGGCCAGGGGCGAACTGCTCTTGGAAATTCTAGGAACCCGCATGCTCCTGAGAGAAGGAGATCGCATTGTCATTCCGGCAAACACTCGCCACGCCAAGCAGGCCTCCGATCACGGAGACTGCCTGTGCATCTGTGCCTATCAGGTCGACTGATTCTTTTTCCAGGATTGATATTCTTTGATGTTTTTTTCGAACCCCAGGTCTGAAGGCTCATAGAGCTTTAGGTCCTTAAGGCTTTCAGGCAAAACTCCATGGGCTTCCATCCGGTTGGACCTTCGTGGGCATAGGCATAGCCCGCCCCATAGCCCAAGTTTTTTGCCAGTCGGGTTTGAGCGGACCTCAAAGCCTTTGGAATGGGCAAGCTGCCGCTACGACGAACCTCATCCATTGCCCTGTTGATGGCCACATAACTGCGGTTGGATTTGGGCGCAGAGGCCAAATAAATGGCCACCTGGGCCAAATTGATCCGGGCCTCTGGCATTCCCACCAACTCAACAGCTTGCAAGCCCGCAATGGCCATTTGCAATGCACGAGGATCCGCATTCCCCACATCTTCGGAAGCCAACACCACCATTCTTCGAGCGATAAAAACGGGATCTTCTCCTGCAGAAAGGAGGCGGGCCAAATAATACACCGACGCATCTGCATCGCTGCCACGAAGACTTTTGATAAAGGCCGAAATGGTGTCGTAGTGCAAATCCCCAGACTTATCGAAGGGCAACGGCTGATTTCCCAATGCGGACTGCACCCCATCGAAGTCCAAAGGAAAAGAATACTGATGGGACTCAAATTCAAAGAGCCGCAGGAGAGTTTCCAAAGCATTCAGAAGCCGACGGGCATCTCCTTGCGCCATTTGAAGAAAACTGTCTAAAGATTCTGTAGTAAAAATTTGATCCCACTCCACCTTGGAATCTTTCAGGGCTCTTAAGGCAATTTGCTTTAAATCTTCAAGCTCAATGGATTCAAAAACAATCACTCGAGATCGACTGAGAAGTGCCCGGTTCAATTCGTAGCTGGGGTTTTCTGTGGTGGCACCTATGAGAGACAGATCCCCTCGCTCGCAATAGGGAAGGAGCACGTCCTGTTGAGCCTTATTGAGGCGATGAATCTCGTCTAAAAAAAGGAGGGTCTCGCCCCCTTGGGATTTTTTATAATAAGAGGCCTCTTCTCCCAAGGCTTTGATGTCCTTTGCGCCAGTATCAATGGCGCTGACTTTGATGGTTTTTGAACCGCGCTCCGCCGCGATGATTTGGGCCAGGGTGGTTTTGCCCGTTCCGGGAGGCCCCCAAAAAATAAAATTGGGAAAACTGCCCTTGGATTTAATGGCCGATGTCAGAGCTGGATTTTTTTTAAGCAAACCCTTGGCATCGATGAAGTTTTCAAGAGTTTGCGGACGCAAATGCTCGGCAAGAGGTTTTAGGTTTGAGTTTTCGACCGCATCAAAAAGATCCATTGGACCTTTGTCTAGACCTCTTTGGAGTTTTGTTCAAGCCCTTGAAATTTCTTTGAGCTTCGAGGGAACCTGAAAGTGGGTTTCCAGGTGCCCTCAACGAAGGATTGTAGCGATGTTTAGACAAAAAAATAAAATGCTGAAGTTTGCCACTTTGATTTTGGCAGCAGCGCTTCTCAGCCAATGCTCAAAAGAGGGCGAAGAAAAAAATTATGATGTTCGACTTTCCGTAAAGTCTCCATTGATCCACTTCACGCCTTCTCCAATCGGGGGTTTCACAATTGACTCGAATTGGTTTCTGCTTAATTTTTCAATTCAAAACAACTCAGAGCTGTTTGTTCGCGTTGAGGAAGTCCTTTTTACCTACTCAGATAATGGCCAGGAAACGATCGCTAACTTAACAGGCTTAGCGCTCCTCGATAAAGTCGATGCCGCCGGAAATACCTATAGATATGAAAATTACTGCACCTATGCACCTAGAGGTACAGCCATCCTATTTGGTGGCTGTAGAAACACCGCAAAACCCGTCGGCTGCTCTGATTCCTCATCGAAAGTTTGCGAACAAACAGACACCAGCACATTTGCTCCTCCCTACGTTCCTATTTCATTATATGTGCAAGGACTTCCCAACCTTCAGGGCGAAGATCGCACTCACATTTATCCCATCAAAATGGAGCTGCTTGGCGTGTTTCAAGATGCCGATGGCGTCGAAACTGACCGCTTTACAAAACGCATCTATTTTGTAACGCGCTAAAAACTTAGAGTGTCGGGGAAGCTGTTGTTGCTGTTGTTGCCGTCGTTGCCATGATTCGTGGCGTGAGGAAGATCATCAGCTCATTCTTCTGCTTCTCTCTTCCCTTGGTCTTAAAGAGCCATCCTAAGTATGGGATGTCTTTTAATACAGGCACTCCATCTTCAGACACAGCCTCATCCAACTGATAAATTCCACCTATGACGGCCGTTTCCCCATCCTTCACCAATACTTTGGTCTTTGCCGTTCGAGAGTTTAAGGGACGCGTTCGAGTGATGTTGTTGTGCTCCGGACCGGGGAATTCTCGAGTTACGTCCATGTCCATCATGACCACCCCATCGGAAGTGATTTGAGGAGTAACCGCCAATTTTAAATTGACCTTGGTGCGCTCAGCGGAAGTGGTGATAACCCCCTGAAGGTCTTTGGTGGAAAGGAGACTGATCACTTCACCCACTTGGCCGATTTCAGCCTTTTCTCGATTCATAGCAACCACGCGAGGAGAAGAAAGGACTTTTGCTGTTTGCTCTTGTTCCGCCAATTGCAATGTGGCCTGAAGGTTTCCGAGGAAATCCAAGGTTCCAAATCGAAACCCTAAAGAACTGGTTCCCACCGATCCATTCTGACCAAAAGACATATTTGGCGTAAAGTCTAGAGGTGCTCCAAAAGCTCCCCCGCCAGGAGAAACGGTAACCGGAGAGCCACTCGCTCCCCATCTCACTCCAAGTTCGGTTCTAAAACTTTCCGAAGCTTCAACAATTTTACCTTCAATCATGACCTGATTGGGCTGCACGTCTAAAGCTTTGATCAGTCGAGACACCTTTTCAAGAATGTCTTCTCGGTCCGTCACAAGAATTGAATTGCTTCGCCAATCCGCAACGATCTTTCCGTCCGGAGACAAAAACTCCTTCAATTGAGTCTGCAATTCACCCACTCCCGCATAGTTCACAGGAATGACCTTAACCTTAACGGGAGCATATTCTTTTTGGGCTTTCAAAATATCCCGAGCGGTATCTGTTTCTTTTTTCAATTCATCCATACTGACAATTCGAATCACACTTCCTTGCCGAACATATCCCAAGCCTTTGGTGCGCATCACGGTCACGAGGGCTTGATCCCAGGGGATCTTCCTTAACTTCAATGAAATATTTCCCTTCACGGACTCCGACATCACGATGTTGGCTCCACTTTCCTCGGCAATAAAACTAATTACGTCGCGCACATCCCCATCTCGAATCTGAATGGAAAGTGGTCGTCCATAAAACCTCTGATTGCTCATGAGGAACTCTTCCAAAGATCGCTGAGCCAGAGGGCCTGAAGGCGATGTTGTATTGGCGGCTTGCCCCCCTGGCTTAGGTCCCCCTACTTCGCCCACTCCTCCCGTCGCTATTTGGAAATTCTCTGCGGAAGCTGTTGGAGGAACAACAACAATTGAACTCCCTTCCGTTTGAACTGTGGGCTCCACAGAAAAACCTGGCTTCAATTGCACAACTACACGAACAGCGTTTTGATCGGGAACTTGGTAAGCGTTAATGCTACCAAAGCTGCCTTCAAAATCTTTCATCAAAAAGGGTCTTTTCAAGTGTTCAGGAAGAGTGGCCCCATCTATCTCAACCACATACTGCCCTGTCTGATTATTGAATCGTGTTTGATGAGTCAAAGGAAGGCTGGTATCGATGACTACACTTCCGCCGGCTCGGTTTGCCACGTAGCGAATGTCTGTCACTTCACCTTTTTGAGAAACCATAGGAGCTGGCTCTTCAAAGGCAGGTTCCGGAGTGGGCACCGGTGCCGGAGGAGTTTCCAGTTCTGGCTCCGCATCTGCAAAACTGTCATCTAAGTTGAACTCTTCCACAGAAGGTTCTTCTGGTACGGGCTCTGGCTCAGGCGTCATCACGACGTCTTCCGCTTGCAACTCATCCAAATTCAATTCTTCTTCTAAACTCAGCTCATCCAAATTGCCCTGCTCCAGATTTTGAGCTTGGCTGTCCTCAATTTCATCGAAATTGAAATCGGTAAAATCTTCATCCAACTTTTCTGCCGTTTGGGAAGAATTGTCCGCAAAATCTTCTTCTGAAAATTCAAAATCGTCTAAGGCTTGTTCAGTAGTCTGTGAATTGTCTCCAGTAGCTCCCGTGCTCTCATCAAACACCTGATCAGAAAACTCGGTCTCCGCGAGCATTTCGTCATCAATCGAAGAGTTGGTTGCAGACGTGCACCCATTCAGAAATGCAAAAAAACACAAAAAAGAAAAAACAACGACGGAATTCTTGAAGCGCATCATCCTTGACACCCCTTTTAATAATTCATCTTAACGCGAATCCAAACCAAAACAAAGTGAAAGCCTGAAGACCTACCTCTTCAGCTTAACGATCTTAGACTGGTACTCCACACCCGCATCCGATCTCACCGCTTCCACAACCACCACTTCACCTTCACGAATGGATTCCACATAACCATTTTGATTTCCAATACCTTCGTCCCGCCCAATGACATGAACTTTATTTTCTGGATCCACAAACATGGCTTTGGGTTCTCGAATGTCCCACATGATTCCAATCAGTCGCAAATCATTCAAATCAAATCTCTGAAGGGCCGTCAAAGGAGCTGCTACCCCCTCCTTTTCTCCGGAGAACTCGTAGGGCATAAAGGGGTCTCGACGTCCATTTGAGTCATAAATATAGGGCTCAAGAAAAATCTCTATGGATCTTACCGATTGACCAGGTGACTCTGCACCGGAAGGTGCTGGAAAATAAGGTCGCTCCTCCGCCGTTTTCTCCGTTGAAGGCGTTGCCTCACTAGGACCGAGCGAGTTTGAAACTTCTCCAGGAGCCTCTTCCTGTGAACTTGCGCTCTGAAGAAACTGCAAAGAAAGAAATGCACCTCCGCCCACGGCAATAAGCGAAACCACCAAATATGCGAAGATCTCCTTCAGGCGCAATCGACTCATTGCCCCCCCGGTTGAACTGGTGCCGTTGCCACTTTACGTCCCAAATAACTATAGGCCCGAATCAGCGCCCTCATCGAAACTTCACCCTTACCAACCTGTTCCGACGATGCGCCGGACATAAGGTTGTCCGAAAAAATTTCAATATTTTCAAAAAGAAAAATTTGTTTTTTTTCAGTGAGTGAGGACATGAAGGACAGGATCTGACTGAACTGTCCACGAATTTGAATATTTACGCCAATCTCCTCAAATTCAGGAAGATTCTTCTCCTGATTGCTATTCATTGCCATTGCTGCTGGCTGCATGCTTGAAAGATCTAAACCTGAAACACGGGCTTCTTCGGATACAGTTTTCATCAACTGACCCAGTCCAAAATTTTCAGGAATAAAGTCTAGCATCTTCTGGATGGATGAGCCCAAGTCTTTGGATGCCGCTTCGAAAGAACGTGACCGTTCCAAATCCGCTTGCACCTTGGCCAAATCTGCCTTGAGTGCAATCATCTCCTGCTGACTTTGAGCAATCATAGCAGTTTGGTAGGAGCCTGAGTCATAAAAGATGACATAATAGATTCCTGCCAACAAAAGACCGATAACTACTGCGCGAATAAACGTCAGCCGAGCCAACATTTCGGAGACCATCAATTGATTACCTCCGATCGTGCTAGAATTTCGAAATCTCTCAATGAAAAGCCTTTGACCTCAGTAGGAGCATCTTTTACGAGGACAACATCTGAAAAAACTCCGCCTGACTCCAACTTCCTCACAAAAAGAGAGAGATCAGACTGATCCATCGATCTTCCACTAAAAATATAATTTTCACTATTTACTTTGAGGGAGAGCAGCCAAAGGCGAGTTGGAATGACTGACTGAATATAGTCCAAAGATTTGATTTCCCTGAGACGCTTACGAGAAAGTTCTCGCAATAGCTTCAATTTATCTTCCAAAACTTTAGAGTCACTTTGACTGGCGCCCATTTGTTCTAGTTCTGATTTCGCCTGATTCACTTGCATTTGGATCTCAGACTTCTGCGCTAAGAGTTGATTCATTTGAGCGTTGAGTTGATCCAAATTCTGCTGTTCAAAAAAATAGAGCACACCTACACTCACCAATAGTAGGGCCACTTTAAGAACTGTAGCAACCAATTCATTGGACCCACCTGAAGAACTCACAGAAATATTTCGAGAGTCCAGACTTTCCATCTGCTGAATCTTGGTTTGCCCCAGATTGATCTTAATCAAGTGTCACCCACTTTTCTTAAGGCAAGCCCCATAGCCACCGCGCCCACCTGATCCACCTCTTCTAAAAATTCGGCAGTGAAAGACCCCGCCTTGGAGCTGATGTAATTGAAGATATTAATTTTTTCCATGGGCAAGTTCGTTTTTGCTGAAATCTCAGAAATACATTTGAAAGTGCGACTTCCGCCTCCACTGTACAGAATCTTCTGAATCTGAATTCCCGGCGTGGTGTTCATAAAAAATTCAATACTGTTTTGAATTTCTTCAGAAACCATATCGTGCCCATACTTGATTGCCGTCAGAAGCTCGTCGGGATTTGCCCCGGAATCAGACGCCCCAAGCTTCAGGGACTCCGCCTCCTCATAAGACACGTTCATAGATTTTTGAATTTCAGAGGTGTACGTCAACCCACCTACAGGAATGTCTCGGTAAAATATAACTTCGCCTTTCTCCAGAACCATAAAGTTTGTTACCGAAGCTCCCATGTCCATCACTGCTACTGTCATTTGTGAAATTTCCGGATGATTTCTCTGCACACAGTTTGCTAAAGCAAAACTGCTCAAATCAATGACCGCAGGAGCAAGACCCGCTCCCTGAAGTGTATCTTGGCACATGTAAATCGCATCTTTTTTTGCCGCCACCAATAAAATGTCCATGGTCTCGGGAGCTACTGACAGATCTTTCAAAATTTTGTAATCAATATTCACATCTTCAATATCGAAGGGAATATACTGTTCCGCTTCCCAGCGAATCTGCCCTGCTATGAGCTTCTCCTCTATTCTTGGAATGGAAATTTTCTTTACGACAACGGAAGTTCCCCACAACCCGATAGCAGCTTGCTTTCTTTTTGAGTGAAGATCTGCAACTAAGCTTTGAATCACCTCAGAGAGCAAACCGGGCTGCTGAATCTCTCCTCCGACCATGGCACCTTCTGGCGTAGGAGTCATAGAAAACCCCACAAGTTCTGCTTTTTTTCCAGAGAAATTGATCTCAGCGGCCTTGATCATGCTAGACCCTAAATCAATTCCTATAAGCTTCTTGTTCGAAAAGAACATGGATGAAGGCCTCTCCTAGATGTTGGTCATCATCATACAACTGCCAAATGGCTAACTAGCTAATTTCCCACTAAAAATTAAATCGAAGGCCTTGCATAATGTCAATTCGTCCAGTCTAGGGAGGAAGGAGATGTGAGAAGTACCAAGTGATCACTTCCTCTCCGAAAAACAGATAGAAAAGAGCCCCCAAGGCCAGATAAGGTCCAAAGGGAATTGCGGTCTGCGCCCCGTCTTTGGATCGAAGGCTCATCAGAATTCCAAAAAAACTGCCCCAAAGACTAGCAAAAAGAAGCACCACCGGGATCGATGACAGCCCAAGAATGGCACCTATCCAAGCCAAAAGCTTGATGTCTCCACCGCCCATGCCCTCTCTCTTTCGAAGGGCGTAGTAGATCACAGCCACCGACCACAAGATACCACCGCCCACAAGCACTCCGAGCCACGCATTTTGAAAGGAGCGCTCTGGATTCAAATATGCTCCAATGAGGCCAATCCCAATTCCGGGCAAAGTGAAAATATCCGGCAATAACATGTGATCCAAATCAATGAAACTGACTGTAACCAGTCCAAATCCAAAAATAAAATATTCCAGAGTGGACCAAGACATTCCGTACTTCCAATAGATCGCGAGAAAAATCATGCCCGTGAGAAGTTCGACAAGAGGATATCTCCTTGAAATTTTTTGGCCGCAGGAACGGCATTTGCCACCAAGGATTAAAAAAGAAAGCACGGGGATGTTCTGCCACCAAGACACCAAAGCCTTGCAATGGGGGCAGTGGCTGCGCCCAAAAACAAAGGATTCCTGACGGGGCCACCGATAAATCACCACATTAGCAAAACTGCCCCAGAGAAGTCCCAAAAGAAAAACAACTCCCAACTCAAACAATCAAATCTCTTTTCTCAAAAATGAGTGCCGCCAAAAATAAATACGCAATCATCCACAAAAGACCTTCTGCTGAGGACAGTGCCATTTGATAAATTCCAATGTCCTGCTGATAAACCACCAAAGATTTCCAGTTCCAATTTTCCAAATTGGGCAAAACCAAAGAAAGGCCTTGGTAAACGGATTCTAAAACTATTGAGGGATTTTTTTGAGTCAAAAACTTTAAAGTTTCAAACCAATGGCCCACCAGAAAAATACCAATGCCTCCGAAAATTCCCACTGACACTTGAACCTTTTGAGTGAGCAACATCACAATGGAGATTAAAAAACCCGCTTCCAACCAAAGACCCAGGCCCACAGTAAAAACATCTTTGAAGTAGGATCCTCCGAAATAAAGCATGCACATGGAAAGAAACAAACAGCAAAGAAAAATCATGAACAAGATCAGCGCCCAAAGACCAAAGAATTTTCCCAGGAGATATTGGTATCGATGAAGGGGCCGCACCAAAAGAGTGAAAACAGTCTTCCTTTCAATTTCCTTTTGGATGAGTTGCGCACCCAGCAGAATTGAAATTCCCACGATCGAAAGTTGCATTACGGCAAGTCCGAAATCCAAACTCATTTTTACCTGTTCCGCAAAACTCAAACTCCCCAAAATTAAACTGAAAATGGAAATAAAAAAGAACACCACCAACAAGCCATGAAGAATTTTTTCCCGAATCAATTCTTTAAAAGTCACTTTCGCAATCAGCAGAACGGGATTCATTTGGACTCCTGATTGGTCTTTCGGAAAAGGTCTTCCAGCTTGGGTTTTACAGACCTGGCTTCCAAGATCTGAACACCTCTTCCCACCAAAGCTTTCAAAAGCTCATTGAATTCCTGCAGTGTTTCGCATTCCTGAATCTGAGAAACGGATTCTTCAGGAGTTTGATATTCAACCACATACTTCACAGAGGTGGGCGGCAAAGCTCCCTTTAAAGTTCCGGCGTATTTCACTTTTCCATGAGCCATCAAAACCAAATCTTCACATAAATTTTCAGCATCATCCAAAAGGTGGGTGCTAAAAAATAAAGTGACCCCTTTTGAGGAAACCTCTTTGAGGATTTGTCGCACCAAAAGCCGACCATCGGGATCCAAACCAGACATGGGTTCATCCAAGATCAACAAATCTGGCCGATGAATCAGGGCTTGAGCCAATCCCACCCGTTGAAGCATTCCTTTGGAATACCCGCTGAGGGGTCGATCGGCCGCAAAATCCAACCGAACGGTCTTAAGAGCATTTTGAATATCAGCTTGAGAAATCTTCTGACCGGAAAGTCCACTGTAGAAATTTAAAAACTCTGTTCCTGTAAGATAGCCGTAGAAATAGGGATGTTCGGGCAAATAGCCCACGCGGCGGCGCGCCTCCATGGAAAACCCTTGGTCACCAAAAAAAGAAAATTTCCCCGAGTCTGCATGGGTAAAGTTTAAAAGACATCGTAAAGTGGTCGTTTTACCTGCGCCATTTGCGCCGATAAATCCGGTGACGCTTCCCTTTCGCACTTCAAAGGAAGCTCGGTCCAATGCCAACACCGGCTTTGGAATAAAGCCCTTCCGGTAGGTTTTAGTGAGTTCTTCTACGACAAGAATGGATTCCACTGAGACATCATAGGGACGAAACAGAAACCTGACTAGTCTTTTGATTTTTCAGCGCCAGCAAAAAGGCTTCAGCAGCATCACTTTCCGTCAAACAGGGAATGGAGTAGTCCACACAACTTCGACGAATTCCAAAACTCGCCTCGATGGATTCTCTTCCCGAAGTGGTGTTGATCACAAGAGCAACTTCTCCGGAGCGGATCAAATCCACGCAGTTTGGATTTCCCTGATGCACCTTCTTAACCACATCGCAGGAAATCCCAGAGTCTTCCAAATACTTTGCCGTTCCTGTAGTTGCAACCAAACTAAAGTCGAGAGCCTGAAGCTCTTTCACCAAAGGCAAGAGCATGTCCTTGTCTTTGTCCCTTAAAGAAAGAAAGACTTTGCCGTTTTGCGGAAGTCGCATGTGACTGGTGACAAAGGCTTTCAGCAAAGCCTCTCCATAATCTGCACCACGTCCCATCGCCTCTCCCGTAGAACGCATCTCTGGGCCTAAGATAGAATCTGACTCCGGATATTTTTTAAATGGGAAAACCACACCCTTCACACTCACACCTGAAACTTTTTTCCAGTCGTACTGCTCGGGCTTCACCTCGGAGCTCTTTAGCCCCAACATTCCACGCACTCCCAAATCTACAAGTGGAACTTTCGTCGATTTTGCAATAAAGGGCACACTTCGTGAACTGCGTGGGTTTGCTTCCAAAACATAAACTTCGTCATCTTTAATGGCCAACTGAAGATTCAAAAATCCTAAAATTCCAAGTTTCTTAGCCAACTGAACACTGACAGCTTCGATCTTAAGAGCCGTCTCTTCTTTTAAACGTTGAGGAGGAACAACTCCCATACTGTCCCCACTGTGAACTCCAGCGGCTTCAATGTGTTCGATGATTCCACCAACCACGGCCCAATCCGGACCACAGGCCAAATCCACATCCACTTCGAGAGCACGCTCAAGAAACTGATCCATCAAACAGGGACGTTTTTCGGAAATGGTCGCTGCATGGGACTCGAAGTAGTGTTCCAACTCCCCATCCGATTCCACAATCTCCATGTGACGCCCACCCAAAACATAACTGGGACGGCACATGATCGGATAACCTAGATTCTGAGCCAACTTCAACGCTTCAGAAATGTTGCTGGCCATTCCGGCCTGAGGCATCTTCACGCCCAACTCTTTGCAAATCTCTGAAAACTGTCCGCGGTCTTCCGCGCGATCAATGGCCTCCAAAGTGGAACCCATCAATGAAAATCCTTGGTCCACCAAAGGTGCCGCCAAATTGATGGGAGTCTGTCCCCCCAATTGCGCCACAAAAGACTGTGCCTTTGTAAATTCCAAAACATTCGCAATGGATTCTTCGGTCACCGGCTCAAAGAAAAGTGCATTTGAAGTGTCATAATCCGTAGAAACAGTTTCTGGGTTGGAGTTCAACATGGCTACAAAATAACCCTGACGTTGAAACTCACGCACGCTGCGCACGCAGCTGTAATCAAATTCAATTCCCTGTCCAATTCGGTTGGGACCACTTCCGATCAAGGCAATCACGGGCTTTCCATGATCAGATTCCTTCACTTGAAGCCCTTTAGGATCAGGTTCTGTCCAATAGGTGGAATAAAAGTACGGTGTTTCCGAAGCAAACTCTCCGGCACAGGTGTCTACTCTAAAGTAGCCCGGAGTGAGGCCAAAAGATTTTCGTTCTTGTCGAACCGCAATTTCATCAATTCCTGTGAGTTTTGAAATTGCAGCGTCTGAAAATCCATGGCGCTTTGCTTTGAGCAAAGGTTCCTTTTCCAACTTTTTCCATGCAGAAATGGACTTTTCCATATCAACAATCTGCTCCAACTGCTCCAAAAACCAAGGATGAATTTGGGTCAGACTGTGAATCTCTTCTAAGGACACACCGTCTCTAAATGCTTGAATGATATAGAATATTCTCTGACTGTTTGGATAAGAGAGCTTGCTCTGATCAAATTTCACTTCTCGGAAGCCTTCCGCCGCACCTTCCAAAGATAAAATGGCTTTATGAAAAGACTCTTTTAAGGTTCGGCCAATTCCCATGGCCTCTCCCACACTTTTCATTTGAGTGTTGAGGATGTCTTGAGTTCCAGGAAACTTTTCGAATGCAAAGCGAGGGATCTTCGTCACCACATAATCCAAAGCGGGCTCAAAACACGCCGGTGTTGTTTTGGTGATGTCATTTTGAATTTCATCCAAGGTAAAACCCAAAGCCAATTGCGCCGCAATTTTTGCAATGGGAAATCCCGTGGCTTTACTGGCCAATGCGGAAGAACGACTCACTCGAGGATTCATTTCAATGACCAAACGCTCGCCCGTTTCCGGGTGAACGGCAAATTGAATGTTTGCTCCGCCAGTTTCCACACCCACAGCTTCAATGATCTTGCGCGCTTCATCGCGCATGTCCTGATACTCTTTGTCCGAAAGGGTTTGTTGAGGCGCCACTGTAATGCTGTCGCCTGTGTGAACCCCACAAGGGTCGAAGTTTTCAATGGAGCAAATGACAACAAAGGTTCCCGCGCGATCTCTCATCACTTCCAGTTCGAATTCTTTCCAACCCAAAATGCTTTCTTCCACCAACACTTCTGAAGTGGGACTTTCATGAAGTGCTTGAGCCAACTTGATGCGGAATTCTTCTTTGGAAAAAGCAATTCCCCCACCGCCGCCGCCAAGAGTGTAGTTGGGTCTTAAAATCAAAGGGAAACCCAGTTGATCTCCAGCTTCCAGTCCGGCTTCAAAAGTCCGAACCATTTCAGAGCGCGGATACTTGGCACCAATTTGATCCAACAGTCCGCGGAAAATTTCGCGGTCTTCGCCGGCTCGAATCACTTTTGGGTCTGCACCTAACAGTTGAACATTGTGTTTCTTCAAAACCCCTTGATCAAAGAGTTCTAGAGCCAGGTTCAATGCGGTCTGCCCCCCCAAGGTGGGAATGATTGCATCGGGCTTTTCTTTTTCTAAAATTTTATCCAAATAAGGAACTTTCAAAGGCTCCACATACACGCGAGTGGCAACCTCAGGATCGGTCATAATGGTGGCGGGATTTGAATTGACCAAGATCACTTCCAAGCCCAATCCCATCAAAGATTTACAAGCTTGTGTTCCCGAGTAATCAAATTCGCAAGCCTGCCCAATGACGATGGGCCCACTTCCTAGAATAACGACTTTTTTGATATCTTTTCGAATTGGCATGGCCCGCCTTCGCTTTCTAAAATTTCAATTTGGAATTGTTGGAATAAATATCCTTTAACTTCAAATGTTTGTAGCGTTCGTGCTTACACTTCATTTGAAATAGCTTAAGAATTAAATTTTCCCGTCCCTCATCCAGCGGAATTTCCTTACTTTTTTTAACCGCTCGGATTTCTTTGGAAATGAATCGATTGACATCTTCCGGATGAAAACAAAATGAATTTGAAAAAATAAAACCGTCATTGTGAGGAATCAATCGGGCTTCAAAATATTCTCTAGAATCAAAACCCGCAGTGATCAATGAATCCTTAATCACATATTTCAAACCGTTGAACAGATCTTTGACGTAAACATCGTTTTTCTTTAGCTTAAGAAATTCAAAAAGACTGTGGCGGTTGTTCCGTAAATTTTGAAGCTGACTGCGTTCTTCTTCAGTGACCTGAAAGGAAGAATCATTCAATGACGCCTCAATGGGGGTCATGTTCCGATTTCCAAGAACTCTTGTAAAAACATACCAGTCTGAAAATTGAGCCATTCTCAGTTCAAAGAGTGGAGAAGTTTCGTCGAAGGCCCCAGCCCATTCTGAGAACTGAAGCTTTCCCTGGCCCACTTCTTCTTCGTAGCCCGGCCCGGTGTAATGTTGCATCACTCTGTCGAGTAAATCTTCGTATATCATTGGATCTGCTTTACAAAGTAATCGAAAAGCGCAACAGAGTCATGGGGACCCGGATGACTTTCGGGGTGAAATTGCACACTAAAAGCCTTTTGATCCTGAGCTTCAATGCCTGCAACAGTTCCATCGTTTAAATTTCGGTGAGTCACTTTTACATTTTTGGGAAGGCTTTGCTCTTCCACCGCATAGCCATGGTTTTGGCTGGTCATATAGATTTGAGACAACAAATCATCTTTGATGGGATGATTGGCGCCACGGTGACCATATTTCAATTTAAAAGTTTTTGCGCCCAAAGCACGACCTAAAATCTGATGTCCCATGCAAATGCCAAATACGGGTCTCCACCCCAAAAGACCGCGAAGACTTTCCGCCGCCACTTGCACATCTTCCGGATTTCCCGGACCGTTCGACAACAAAATCCCTTGAGGATCCAAATCTCTTACTTGCTGTTCCTCAAAACGACTGGGAACCAAAATTACCTCTGAACATCGTGAACGCAATTCTCTGATGATGTTCTTCTTGCATCCAAAATCAATCACACAAACTTTTGGACCTTGAGGATTCTCTCCTTGAAGTGAAACCACTTCTTTGGTGGAAACCCGATGAGCCCAATCCAAGTCTTTCCTCTTTTCTTCAGCGATGAGGCTTTTTGCCAACTCAATGGCTTCGCTTTTGTTTTGCGCCTCAACAAGCGCACCCCAGGTGGTTCCTTTTTCGCGCAATTCCAAAGTCAAAGATCGCGTGTCCACTTCGGTCACAATGGGCACTTGGCTTTGAAGAAGTTTTTCTCTCCAAGCATGATCTCGTTTTGAATTTTGAAGTTCCAAACAAACAAAGCCATGAATCCAAATTTGCTCGGACTCTTTGTCCTCGTCCTTTTCGCCGTAATTTCCTTGCTGAGAAGCTGTGGTGATCAAAATTTGGGAGTAATAAGAGGGATCCGTTGCCATTTCTTCGTATCCGGAATGACTGGTGTTGAATACAAGTTCTCCGGCCTTTGAAGGCCCACCATGCCATTGTCCGGGAAAACATTCACCGGACTCTAAGACCACAAATCCCAACTTCGTATTCACGCCGATTGGACCTCAAGGCCAAGAACAAAGGATAAAAGCGCTGCGCGCACAAAAACTCCAGAAGTGACCTGATCCAAAACTTTGCATCGAGGTTCGCTCATCACATAGTCGGAAAATTCCACACCACGAATCACGGGACCGGGGTGAAGTAAAATTCCATCTTTGGCAAAAACTTCCAATTGATCCCCGCCCACACGGTAGCGCTCTCTGTATTCAGCGATGGAAAGTCCCAAGCCTCGAGAAGAATGTCTCTCCCGCTGAACGCGAAGACCCATGATCACCGTGGCCCACTTCACTCCATCTTCTAAAGAAGAGAAGGACTTCACACCTTTCCATTGCTCCTGCTGAGGAACAAATTCATCGGGAGCACAGTAAGCAATTTCCGCACCCATTTTTTGAAGCAACAAAAGATTGGAGTTGGCCACGCGAGAGTGAAGAACATCTCCCACGATCAAAACCTTTTCGCCCTTCACCTGTCCACGGTTCTGCAAAATTGTAAAGGCATCGGACAAAGCCTGGGTGGGATGCTCTTGAGCACCGATTCCACCGCTGATGGCCGGGCAGCCCACACTCTTTAAAGTTTCTTCCGCTTCGGGATCATCATTGAATCGAGTGACTATAACGTCCGGCTTCATGGCTGCCACGTTGCGGATGGTGTCCGAAAGAGTTTCCCCTTTCGAAAGACTGGCCACACTGGGATTGTCCAAAGTCACTGTTCGCAAACCCAAGCGGTAAGCCGCCATTTGAAAACTCAAACGTGTTCTCGTCGAAGGTTCTGCAAAAACGAGCGCAACAACCGCTTCTGTGGTTTTTACCAAGTGGCTGAGTGTTCCCTTTTTTTCGAACTCGTTTTTAAACAATTGAGCCCGGTCGAAAAGTTCTTCCACTTCGGAGTTGGACAATTGGGACGACGATAAGAAGGATGATTTTAGTAATGACATTGGCGAAGAGGATATCTTTTGGCCCTGAATTCGTCAATGAATGGACCACAAAGTACGGCTTGGACGCCAGGTTCGAGACTCCGGATCGACAGAAACAAATACCCACTTCAGCACGGATCGAATCTGAGGCTCAGGAACCTCTCCGGACTCATCTCCTTCCAAAAAATAGTGCTCTGGGCCCACTACAAAAGATCCGGGCTCAAGCCGCGTTGCGTCCGAAAGTTTCAGTTCTTGCTGAGTGGTTCGGTTGATGAGGACCAAATCCCCTTCAAAATCCAGCCGATCTCCGGATTTTCCCAAAATGCGTCCCACACACACTCCGTGGCTCAGACAATCGAAGGCCACGAAATCTCCACGATGGGGTTTGGAAATTTTAGATCCCAAAACCAAATCCCCTTTGAGCAGATGAGGATCAAACCTTGAGGTGTGCACCATTAGGCTTTGAATAAAGAAAAACCTAAGGATCAGTCCTAACACCAAAAGCGGCAGCAAAAATTGAAAGAACGGCCTACTCCAAGCCATGGAAGAATCTCTTCCAACGAAGCTCTAAGGGATTGCAGATCATCGACAAGACCGGAAGAGTGTCCTGGCAACTGAGCCATACAAAAAGTGCTTTGCCCATAAGATTTTCTTTTGGCAAAGGCCCCCAGTAGCGACTGTCTTTGGAGTTGTCCCGGTTGTCTCCCATCATAAAATAATTTCCCTCAGGAACATGAAAGGGTTGCGCCCACGTTCTTGGGTTGCCTTTAAAATGAATCAAGCGATGGGTGTGCTCGCCCACTTTTTCTTCGTAAAAGTCAAAAAACTCAAACGAACCTTCCAGATCCGTGCTATCTACGGCGTAATAGGGAGATTGAGAGGACGGATCCGCTGAAGACACTGGCAATTCCACTCGCGGAATGGGCTCGCCATTTACAACCAATTGACCATCATCCTTCATTTGGATCTCGTCACCGGGCAAACCAATCACCCGTTTAATCATAAAATAGGATTCGTCGACCGCTTTAAAAACAACGATGTCCCCCCGTTTGGGGCCCTCAAATTCCACAATCCAAGATTTTGAAAAGGGCCAGCGCACTCCGTAAGCAAACTTATTCACTAAAATGTGATCGTGAACCAAAAGGGTGGGAATCATACTGCCGGAAGGAATCACAAAGGGTTCAAACAACAACCAACGAAAAGCCAAAATGGCTAAAATAGCTCCGAAGAACGAGAAGAACCCATCTCCAAATTTTGTCTTTTCACTTTTTCCCTTTGCCACACTCACTCCTCTCTCAGAGGCTGTGATCTCCACGGACCTCAGTTAACAAAACGAAAGAATCGATCCCAACGGATCTCACGAGGATCGCACAAGAAGGGCACCACAGGCAATGTCTCATCACAACTGAGCCAAACCATTGAAGCCCGACCAATAATCGCATCCTCTTTTACAAATCGAGCCGGCGCCCAGGTTCGAGAATCGTCTGCCAAATCTCTGTGATCCCCCAAAACAAAATAAGATCCAAAAGGCACTGTGACGGGCCCAATAGGTGCAGATTGAGGACCTTCTCTTCCGTAAAGAACTCCGTATGCTTGATCCGACAAAATCTCCATCCACAATTCATATTCTTTGGAATCAAAATGATGGCCCCATCTTCGCTGTTCCGTTGGGTTTGGAAGGCGTCGCTCCAACACCGCTTCGTTCACATAAACATGGTTGTTTTCAATGTAAACCCGATCTCCAGGGACCCCAACAACCCGCTTGATGTAAAAAGGAGATTGATCCCCATCCCGTCGAAAGACAATCAAGTCCCCTCTTTTGGGAGCCGACCACTTCATGATCCACTTAGAGCTAAAAGGCCAGCGAATCCCATAAATCAACTTGTTCACAAATATATGATCGTTGGACATCAGCGTGGGCATCATGCTGTTTGTTGGAATCATATAAGCTTCCACAAAAGCCCAACGAACCGTCAAAGCCAACAAGATTGCCAGTACAAATGAACCTAATCCCTCGGTCCAAAAACGCTTGGACATAAAGCTACTCATCCACCTTTAAAATAGCGAGAAAGGCCTCTTGGGGGACTTCCACGCGACCAATGGACTTCATGCGCTTCTTTCCTTCTTTTTGCTTTTCAAGCAATTTTCTTTTTCGAGAAATATCTCCGCCATAACACTTTGCTGTGACATCTTTTCGAAGGGCGCCCACCGTCTCTCGAGCGATGATTTTCGCTCCCAACGCAGCCTGGATGGCCACCTGAAACTGTTGGCGTGGAATCAATTCTTTCAATTTGGCAGTAAGGGCACGACCCCGTGGTGTGGCTTTTGATTTGTGAACAATCAAGGAAAGCGCATCCACAGAATCTCCATTGATCAAAATGTCCATTTTGGACAGGTCCGACTCTTCGTAACCCAGGAATTCATACTCCATGCTGGCGTAGCCTTTTGAAATGGATTTTAAACGGTCATAAAAATCCATCACCATTTCATTGAGGGGCAACTTGTACTCAATGATCACTTTGGTGTCGGTAATAAACTCCATTTTAATTTGCACACCTCGACGGTCTTCACAGAGTTTTAAAATCCCACCAATGTATTCACTTGGAGTATGAAGGGTAAGCTTTACGATCGGCTCTTCCATACGATCAATCTTTGTCAGTTCAGGAAGTTTCGAGGGGTTTTCCAGATCAATTTCTTGACCATCTGTTGTGTAGACTTTGTAAACCACAGAGGGTGCTGTTGTGATCAAATTGAGGTTGAACTCTCGTTCCAATCTTTCTTGGACAATTTCCATATGGAGAAGTCCCAAGAATCCACAACGAAATCCAAAGCCAAGAGCCGCCGAAGTCTCCATTTCAAAACTGAGACTGGAATCGTTCAAAGCCAATTTGTCCAAGGCCTCTCGCAAATCTTCAAAGTCTGAAGAGTCCACGGGAAAAATGCCCGAAAAAACCATGGGTTTGATTTTCTTAAAACCGGCAAGCGGCGCCGTGGCGGGCCGCTTGGCATGGGTGACGGTATCCCCCACTTTTACATCGCGAATGTCTTTGATTCCGCAAATCACAAAGCCCACTTCGCCCGCATCCAAAGAATCCAGGTTCATGGCAAAAGGAGCAAAGACTCCCAACTTTAAAACTTCATAGTCTTTTCCTGCTGCCATAAAGCGAATCTGCTCGCCCTTTTTAATGGTCCCGTCTTTAATTCGGCACAAAACCACCACGCCCTGGTAGGGATCAAACCAAGAATCAAAAATCAGAGCTCGCAGAGGAAGCTCACGGTCTGCCGTGGGAGGAGGAACTTTGTCCACAACGGCTTGAAGAATTTCTGTAATTCCTTTGCCCTCTTTGGCGCTGGCCAAAATGGCTTCGGAAGTGTCCAAACCAATGGCATCTTCAATTTGCTGCTTCACACCTTCGGGATCCGCGGCGGGAAGATCAATTTTATTCAAAACAGGAATGATTTCTAAGTCATGCTCCAAAGCCAAATATACGTTTGCCAAGGTTTGCGCTTCCACACCTTGAGCCGCATCCACCACCAAAATCGCACCTTCACAGGCGGCCAAAGATCTTGAGACTTCATAGGAAAAATCCACGTGCCCGGGGGTATCAATCAGATTGAGCTGATACACTTCGCCGTCATTGGCTTTGAAATTGATACGCACGGTTTGAGCTTTAATGGTGATCCCACGCTCTCTCTCCAAGTCCATATTGTCTAAGAACTGTGCCTTTTTCTCTCGGTCTGAAAGCGTTTGAGTGGCCGACAAAAACCCATCCGCCAATGTGGATTTCCCGTGATCGATGTGAGCAATGATTGAAAAGTTGCGAATGTGTTTCGGATCCATTTTGCCTTTTTTGCCGCAAGAATTTAAGGAGGGCGCAATCGCGCAAGGAAACATCAGCACGCCTTCCCCGGTTTCGAGGAAGGGTGTTGCCTTGATTTTCGGCACCCTCACGATTTCAAAATCGTCCTATGGTATACCGAATCTCACAGATGGGTAAAAGAACTAATTGAAAAAGGACTTCAAACGCTCCACTTCGTCCAGCTTTTCCCAAGTAAATTCTGGCTCGGTGCGCCCAAAGTGACCATATGCTGCTGTCTTGGAGTAACGGGGCTTCAAAAGATCAAAACGATCTACAATCGCTTTGGGTTTCAAGTTCCAAAGTTCTTTTACAGCGCGAGCCAAATTTTCGGCTCCCACTTGAGAGGTTCCATAATCTTCCACCATCACACTGACAGGATCTGCAACTCCAATGGCATAAGCCACTTGAACCAAGCAGCGCTCGGCAAGTCCTGCAGCCACCAAGTTCTTTGCAATATGACGAGAAGCATAGGCCGCGGAACGATCCACTTTTGAAGGATCTTTTCCAGAGAAAGCTCCACCACCATGGGCTCCATGGCCACCATAGGTATCCACGATGATTTTTCTTCCGGTCAATCCACAATCACCCACGGGGCCACCGATGACAAATCGACCGGTGGGGTTGATGTGAATCTTGGTGTTGTTGTCCATCAGTTCTTTAGGAATTGTTTTTTCAATCAACTCTTCTCGAACCAAAGCTTTCACCTGATCCAAAGTGGCTTCTTCCGTGTGCTGAGTGGAGATCACAACAGCATCGACGCGTTTGATCTTTCCGTCTTGATACTCAACCGTCACCTGACTTTTAGAGTCCGGGCGAAGAAAGGAGTTTTTGTCCTTCTTGCGAATGTCTGCCAAATTTTTCACCAATTTGTGAGAAAGAGAAATGGAAAGAGGCATGTACTCTGGGGTCTCATTGATGGCGTAACCAAACATTAAACCTTGGTCCCCAGCACCCTGTTCCGCAGCATCGACTCCCATTGCGATGTCAGGACTTTGCTTGCCCAACCCAGTCAAGATGGCACAGGATCTGTAATCAAAACCCATCTCTCCATTGTCATAACCGATTTCTTTGATCACGTTTCGAGCCACGGCGGTTAAATCCACATTGGCTTTGGAGGTCACTTCCCCAGCAAGCATGACAAACCCCGTTGCGGCCATGGTCTCACACGCCACTCGAGAAAGAGGGTCACCTGCAAGGTATGCATCCAGGATGGCATCACTGATTTGATCTGCCACCTTATCAGGATGGCCTTCGGAAACGGATTCGCTGGTAAATAGATAGTTTTTCAAAGAGTCCTCCTTGCCGCGGATGTTTGGGCAAAGAAGACTCCTAACAAGACGCTCTTATAGGGTCAACTCGCTTTGCGAAGTGGACGGCCTCGAGACTTGGTTTTTTTGAGCTGACTCATGATTCGGGTCGCCGCCTCATCCAGACAGCCAAAAAAATCTTCGCCCTCAGATTGAGCGACAACCTCATTGCGTTTGGACCTCAAGTGCAACTGGACTTTTTTGGTAGATTTCGCGTAGGAAAAAGTCACTGCCACATGGATGGGTTCTTTCTCAAATTTCCCTATTTTCTGAAGTCGGTCCATGGCGTAATTTTCTAATTCTTCGGATGATTGCAGGTCTCGAAAACGAAATTCAACGAACATATGCCTCCCTAAGGGTCAAAGCCTCTACTTAAGTCCTTATCGGAAAGGTCGAGGTTTTCTGGAGATCGCCGGTTTCAATTTCTCAATTCGAGCCAACTAAAAAAGCTTTTTTCTTTTTGAAGAAGGAAGAATTTTTAACACGTCCCTATATTTTGCCACGGTTCTTCGGGCAATCTTAATACCGTCTTTCTTCAACAACTCGACGATTTTTTGGTCAGACAATGGGTTCTTGGGGTTTTCCTGACTGACCAAATCTTTGATTTTTAATTTCACAGATTCGCTGGCCAATGAATCTCCATCCGTCTTCGAAATTCCCGAATTGAAAAAGTACTTCAGTTCGAAAATTCCACGAGGGGTATGAACATATTTGCTTGTGGTCACACGGCTCACCGTAGATTCGTGCATTCCAATGTCATTTGCAATGTCCCTTAAAATCATAGGCTTAATGTGCTCGGGACCTTTTTCGAAAAAATCTTGCTGATGCTTTACGATACTTTCGGTCACCTTATAGATGGTTCTTTGCCGCTGGTGAATGCTTTTGATCAACCAAACGGCTGACTTCAACTTTTCTTGAATGTAATCGTGAGCTTTTGCTGTGGACTCTTTATCCCCTTTTAAAATGTTCTTATAAAGATTTGAGATTCGAAGCCGCGGAAGCCCATCTTCATTCAAAGACACCATGTATTCGTCACCGACCTTGTAAACGTAGACATCCGGAGTGACAAACTGGGTGTCTCTAGGCATAAAAGAGCGGCCCGGTTTTGGCTCCATGGAGTAAATGATTTTACAAAGCTCAATGATGTCCTCAAGAGGAGCCTCCATGGCCTTTGCAATTCCGTTGTAGTTCTTCTTTTCCAAATCTTTCAAATGATTGTTCACCAAATGAACCAAATCATTGGTGTCTTCTTCCAAATGCTTGGCCTGAATGATCAAACACTCTTTTAAATCCCGCGCTCCGACGCCGGGAGGATCGAACTCTTGAAGGAAAGGAAGCATTTCTTCCAGTTCTTTTTCATCCACGGACTCTTCTTGCGCCACTTCGGACAACGGCGTTTTAATGTATCCATCGTCATCCACGTAGCTGATCAAAATCGCAAGGTAGCCTTCTTCCTCATCTGAAAAACCTCCCAAATTCATTTGCCAAAGCAAATGATCATGAAGAGTGGTCTCGGAAGAAATCATGTTCTCATAGTTCATGATCTCATCCGTACCTCCGGGACCCGATTGTGGAGGTTTGTATTTGGAGTCGACGTAGTTCTCCCACTCAAACTCATCTTGAGTGCGAGGATCTGAAGAATCCTCGGTTTGATTTCCTTCATCGGGATTCGCTTCGCGGGCTTCTAAACGAGAGGCCTCTTCGGCAACATCTTGCACTTCTTCAAGAACGGGGTTTTCATCCAATTCTTTTCGCACAGCCGTCTCAAGTTCAAGACGGGAAAGTTGCAACAATTTAATGGCCTGCTGAAGCTGAGGGGTCATGCGAAGTTGTTGAGACAACTTCAAACTGGTTTTAAGTTGCATTGCCATTGATAAACTCCTTTTTAAAGTCGGAAATTCTCACCCAAATAAAATTCTCTCGCACGCGGAGATTCCGCAATTTCAGAAGCAGTTCCTTCCACTTCCACGCGACCTTCTCTTAATATATATGCACGGTTGCATATGCCCAAAGTTTCACGAACGTTATGATCGGTAATCAAAACTCCAATTCCCCGCTCCGTCAGCTGAGTGATAATGCCTTGAATGTCATTGACGGCGATGGGATCAATTCCCGCAAAGGGCTCATCCAGAAGAATAAATTCCGGATCTCCTCCCAGTGCGCGAGCAATCTCTACCCGTCGGCGCTCCCCTCCGGACAATGCATAGCCATAGCTGTCTCGAATGTGCTGAATCCGAAACTCTTCCAACAAGCTTTCCAATCGCTCGGCACGTTCACTGGAAGAAAGATCACGGCTCTCCAGCGCCACCATAATATTTTCTGTCACCGTGAGTTTTTTAAAAATGCTCGGTTCCTGAGGAAGGTAGCTCAACCCATGCTGAGCTCTTTTGTACATCGGCAATTGAGTGACATCATGATCATTGAAATGAACGGTTCCTGTGTCCGGACGCACCAACCCGACAACCATATAAAAACTTGTTGTCTTACCTGCACCATTGGGCCCCAAAAGTCCCACCACCTGACCCGAGTCCACACTAAAGGTCACCTGATCAACCACTTGTCTGGTTTTAAATTTTTTACTGATGCCCACAATTCTCAATTGGCCCATCAATTTTCCTCTTTCAATCGATTCATATTCATTTTTGCTTTGGCTCCAATGACTTGAATGCGCTTTCCTCCATCATGAAAAATAATTTTTTCTCCATGAAGCTCATCCGAATTTTGAACCACACGTGGGTTCCCAGAAAACACATACTTGTCCTCTTCGAAATCCACTTTGACTTCCTTGGAAGTCGCCCATTTGGTGGGATCACTGACTTTTGCCCCGCCAGAAAAAACCACAGACTTTAGAGTATCCTTGGTTGAATCATATAGAAAGTCGGCCTTCGGACCAGTTATTCGCATGTCATCAATGTCCAAAATCACCTCTCCCAAAAAAGAGGCTGTGACAGAGTTTCCATCGAACCGTGCGCGATCGCTGCGAATGATGGCCTTCTGACCTTTTTCTAAAATTTTCTCTGCTCGGACATCTTTTAAAACTTCAACCTTTGAATCATTGAGCATCGTCCTCAAACCTTTGCCGGTCAGTTTCAAGGCGTGAATACCCTTGGACTTTGGTCCCAACACTCGAACGAGCGAATCCGTCTGAAGCACTCTGTTTTTAGAAAAATAACTCATGTCATCCGTCAAAAAAACATAACCACTGGAAGTTTTTGTCACCACATTTCCAGAAACCTTCAAATCTTTCTTTGGAACTTCAATCAGACCTTTTCTTCCCTTCACGGAATAGGTCACGCCTTTGTTGCCATGAAAAAGCGAGTTCACTCCTTGAAGCTCCACTTGCCCAGAGTCCGGGTTTGAACGCGCCACATCGGACCAAAGCTCCCAATCCTTTTCCCCATCCCGAGTTTCAAGCATATGTACGGATTTCATTTTTTGATCGCCCGCAAGCTCCGGAGGAACACCGTTGGAATGGGCTTTGGAATCTAAATCGGCGCCTTCTCCAATATCACTTCCAATCTTAGACTTCTCATTCTGAGACAAAGTCGTGGAGGACGCGGGTTCTTCGTCCAGCCCTTTCTGATCATCAATGGAAAGTGGCGCCACAATTAAAAGTTGGACCAAAATCGCAACACAAAAGACAAACAGCAAAGCTCGGTAAGCTTTGCGCTGGTTGACTCTTTTAAATGGAATTCGATTTAATTTCACAAGCTTCAGTATAGCTCAGTTCGTGCCATTGAGCACGAATTTTGCTAACACACCCTCCGCGCCTCCTCCCCCTCATTTTTTTCTTAGGTTGGGTTCGACGCTCTCCGATATAGTTTCAATGAAATGGTTTATTCTTCAAAGTGCTCGGGTGGAAGGCCCGTTCACCACTGAAATTTTAAAGCGAAAAATAGATTCCGGTGAAATCACCGAAGAATGCCAAATTTGGGGCCCCTTGCAAACTGGATGGAAATCCCTTGCGTGGTGGACACAGTCCCTTCCCCATTTAAAAGCGATCAAAGCCGACTTACAAATTGAAAACCAGTGGTTCTATGTAAACCATGGAAAAAGAATGGGACCTGTTTCCAGAGAAGAACTGGTCAATCAATTGAAGACTTTCACAAAGGATCAAGAAAGTGCTGCCCGCGCTTTGGTCTGGACCCGAGGCTTCAAAAAATGGACCCCTGTCATGGAACTTCATGACTTAATGAACGACCTCGGAATAGACCTCAGAAAGCACCCCCGCGCTCGTGCGCAAGGTAAGGTTACGGTCATCTTGAACAATCAAACCTACATTTCTAGTTTAAAATCCATCAGTGAAGGAGGATTGGGTTTGGAGCCCATCCCGATGCTCTATCCCGGCGAAGAAGTACAAATTCGAATTGAATCTGCTGATTTTGGAGGGGAGATCAGTGCCAAGGCTGAAATTCGCTATGTGAACGAGAAAAATATGGGCCTTCAATTTAAGGCTCTCAATTCTGAAAACAAAGCGAATATCGTCACTTACATCAAGACTAAAATGGATATGATGTCGCAAAATCGAGCTGCCTAGAATTTCAGATCAATTGATGGCACTGTCCTCTGGCTTTTTAAGAACTGCAAAATTGATCTCTTGAATTCCTGCCTCAGTGACGGTGTACATGATTTTCTTTACACTGAGAAAGTCCACAGTCTTATCTGCTTGAATGGTCAGCTTTAAAAAATCATCAATCTCTTCCTCTTGCTTCGGCCCGGTCTTTGCTTCATTGACTGCGCTCCGGATTTTTTCACCAATGGAATTCTTTTTTTCCGTGCCCAAACGAATCACTTCGCGAATGGGTTTCTCAAGCTTTGGCAAAAGCCAGTCCTCTGCAGACTTCAAGTCTTCAATGGTCGCCACGATTTCATTGTTAAAGGAAATGCCCTCTTCAGAAATCACTACAACATTTGAAGGCTTAAGCTCCTTCACTTCCATTGCTGAAGGCAAATTGACCTTGTCACTGATGGGCAGCACCTGGTTGGTGGTTGCATAATTTTGAAGAAGAAATACCACCATAACTGTAAACATATCCACCATGGCCGTCAGCTGAAGGACCGCAACAGCACTTCGTTTTGAACTTTTCAATCTTCCATGACGACTGCGAAGTCCGGGCACTCGAATTGCCACTATTCTGCTCCTTGTGTTGCCACTGAAATCATCGGAAAACCTGAATTCAAGAGAGCATCCATTCCAACAATAAGAGAATCATAAGGAAGCTCATCTAAAACCGTAATTACCGCATCCTCTTTTTCAGGGTAAATCTCTTTGATCTGTTTCAATTTTTCGATCAAGGTCTTTTGATCGTATTGATCATCGACCTTGGGAACTTGAAAGCGACGCTGACCGATGACGACCTGGTAACCGTTCGTTTGCACATCTAAACGGAAAGGAATCTCTGCTCGGGGAGGAGGAGCGACCGGCTCCGCAGAGGTTTTCTTTCCGTAAATGGAACTTCCAATTTGAATCATTGAAACCTGAGTCCAAACCGCAGTGAGGAGCAAAAAAATGATCATCACCGACATCAAATCGATGAAAGGGACCAAATTTAAATCGACACTTGCAGCGCGGTTGCCTGAACCACCGTCATCAATATGGGCCATGTTAGCCTTTCAATTTGTCTCTGTTAGAGACAACCAAGTTCATCAAAGTCATGCTGCTTTCTTGCATATCGTTGATGGCTCGACCGATTCGAATTTGAAAGAATCCAAAGAAGAAAATGGCTGTAATCGCAACCATCAAACCGAACGCCGTACAGTTAAGAGCTTCAGAAATTCCTTTTGAAAGTTCTGCAGCCTTGGTTGCGGCATCCGCTTCCGCAACACCACTGAAAGATCGAATCAAACCAATGATTGTTCCAACCAATCCAATCAAAACTCCCATGTTTCCAAAAACAGCGAGGAATGACACCCAACCTTCAAGCCGAGGAGTTTCACGCAATACGGAAGCATCCATGGCCACCTGAATTTCTTCATCTGGTCTTCTATTCATCGCTTGAACCAAACCCGCCTTCAAAGTGTTGGTTAAAGGGGCGGGCTTACTATCACAAAAAGCAATGGCCTGCCTCAAGTCCCCACGAAGAATCATCGCAAAAAGATTTTCGGCCACCTGAGACTTATCAATTGTAAGTCTTTGCAAAGCCATAAATCTTTCCACCACCAGAAAGAGTGTGAGCAAACCCACAACCAAAATGATGTACATGACCAGTCCGCCTTCACAAAAGGCCTTCGCAACAAAGTTGCCGTAAGCAGCACACTGGTCGGTGAGTACCGCATTTACTGTTTGATTTTCCAAGATATCCTCCCCTTAATTTCCTTATTGTGATGCAAACACGAACGGATAACTCTCGACCTCAGCCAAAGTATTTGGAGGTGGGTCTGGGAATGTCCATGTTTGAAGTTTTGACTTAATACATTGGGCCACTTCCGCATTGCCCATATCGTTGGAAACCACTTTCGCAGATTTCACTCGCCCTTTTTCTTCGATCACCCATGAGAGAGTGATTTTTCCAAAAAGATCGGGCTGACGTTGAAGGGCACGCTCGTAACAGGTTCGAATTTCACGAAGGTGGTCGCGAATAACACGACGAATGGCTTCCTTGTCAATAGAACCTGTAAAACCGGCTCCTCCGCCACCCACATCGATTTCCACAGAGCCTTTTTTACCAATTCCGCCGCTGCCATATCCGGTGGTTCCTGTTCCACGGCCTTTGGTTCCAACGCCAGAGATACCGACAATGGACTCACCTTTTCCGCTGGCCCCTTCTTTCATCTTGGTTCCCAAACCTTCACCCGGTCGAGTGTCTGCCATTCCGGAAGTTCCAGTGGCTTGGTCCGCAAGACCCTGCAACTCTCCAGAGCCCGAATAAGCTTTGTCTAATTTGTCCTGAAGACCTTTTGATCCAAAAGCACTCATCAAACCGGTTTTCATTGGATCGGGCTTTGCAGACTTCGCATTGGCTCCATCTTTAGCGGCTGTCTTTTGAGAGCCTCCGGGACGAGCAGACCCCACCTCTTTAGATTTAGAAGGCTTTTTGCTGGGGGCCACTTCACCGGCTTTACCAGGTTTACCTGCTTTTTCTTTTGAAGGAGTGGGCGTTTGTCGTTCCTGCTTAGCCGCCTTCGAGATCGGAGATTTTTCTGCGACCTTCACTACCTTTTTTTCGGTGGGAACCTGTTGGGGCTCGTCCTTCGCAACCACGATCTTTTTCTTGGGCGGATTAAATTTCACAATGGCTTTTCTTAAAGGCTCTTCAATCATCGCCTCATCCGGATTCAATGTCTGAGGAGCATAAACGAACATGTAAAGACTAAGGATAGATCCGATCACCAAGGACAAGACCACACCCGTCAATTCTGAAGTGGAAAGATCCAGCAATGGAGCCGCTAGAGCTTTGGGAGTGGCCTCTTTATATCTAACGATCAGTGAAATCAAACCATGGTCCAAAGCCACTCGTATCATTTCGCCTTGTTTCAAATCCAACTCGTAATGATCACCACTGTCTCGCAGCTTGTTCATGCGCGCCAGTTGCTTGATGGGAATGGAGTCATCAAAACGTACCAATTCGCCGGTCATTTCAGGACTGATACAAATCGTTGCTTGATCTCGGTTGAGTTTTACAAGTGTAAATGTAGATCCCCGCGCCATAATGGGAACAAACACATCACTGGACTCACTGCCACCGATCTTGATGTTTCCTTTGCGTGTAAAGTGATAAGTGGCAATGGCTCTTTCGTGCCAAAAAACGATGATCTCAACAACAGAGCCCTTTCCAGGACGAACCACTTCTTTCGGATCCGAATTGAAGCTGTCTGGAGCATAGGTTTTTCCGGAAACACGACCACGCTTTTCTTCCGGAGGACGTCCCTCCACAGAATCCTGTGACAGCGGAGGAGGAGGAACGAATGTCACCTCCTCGATTTCTTCAGGCTCATCAGGTGTGGACGGTTCTTGAATGGACGGCGGCTCCTCAGGTTCCGACGGAGCTTGAACCTCTTCTTCTTCGGGTGCCGGCTCTCCTAAACTGAGCTTTGCAGTTTCTTCAGGAAGTTCCGGAGGCTCTTCATTCACCTCTGGTGCGGCGGGTAGGTCTTCCTTATCCGTAGCCATAGGCTGAGGAATTCCCGCTGGCCGAGGCACTCCAATAAAAAACTGAACCACAAATGGGCCTAGGCGAATTTCTTCGCCCGACTTAATTTCAGACTCTAAAACACGCTTCCCACTGAGATAGGTTCCTGTTTGAGATCCCAAGTCAGAAAGAACCACCTGATTGCCACGATCATCCAGCAGAGCATGAATGGGAGAAATAGAATCATCTTCCAAAGCAACCTGAACATCTCCCCCGCGACCGAAGACCACTTGCGGAGTTGTAAACTGTTGAATATTGATCAGCTGACCATCACGGTAAATTTTTAAGACCAGTGGTTGCTTCATTGATCCACTCTCCCCACTGGAATTTTCTCAGCGTCTCTTCTCATCTCCGGAAGAAAATTCTCTCTCAGTTTGATCAATCGCTTGTAATTGAATTGCTTTTTTTGAAGAAGATAAAAAAGTTCAGGCTTTCGAAGTTCACCTTCAACCAACTCATCATCAAACTGAATTTTCTCTGTTCGAACATCACCCGCTTTGGATTTTGAAGACTGTGCCCATAAGGGCAAACCTAGGAAGAGGCTCAATAACGAAATCCAAATTCCATAAGTCCTTCTGTTCATCCAACCAAAACCCTTCAACATAGTTGCCTAATCCTTCAATTGCGATATCTGACCTTCCAAATACCGCACTTTTTGCTGCATATCTCTATCATCTGCCAGAAACTTAAGTTTATTCAAGACTTCAGTGGCCTTGTCTTTGCTTTTTATTCTTTCCGCCAGAAGAATTGTTTTGTTCAATAGAACAGAAGTATTTTGTCCGTCTACTTTTAAAACTTTATCATAGTTTGAAAGAGCTTCATCGTTCTCACCGACGTTGGCCGAGGCAACACCCAAACCATTAGCCATTTCCAATTGATGAGTCGTTGATCTCGAAAGTCCTTCATAAATTTTGGACTTCATCGGTTTCAAAATTTCATAGGCTCTTTTGTAATCAAAATACTTCAAATAGATACTTGCTAGACTTTGGACGGTGGGTAGATGTTTAGAGTCCAGCTCATTCGCTTTTTCAAAAGATGCCAAAGCCTCCCTCAAATCCCCTCGCTCTAAATAGATAATCCCAAGATTGTGAAAAATAGCCGGCTCATTGGGACTGGACTTCAACGCCCGAGTTAGAATGATTTCGGAGAGCCCCGGCTCATTCTTTGCGTGGTGAATCGTTGCCAGAGCCATCAGTGCCCCTAAGTCTTCCGTATTCTTGCCCAAAAGCTTTGATGCCTCTCGCACCGTATTGGCTTCACTGTTAGAATCCACGGCAAACTTCAGATCTTTGTATTCGTCTTTAGACAAAAGTTTGCTGGTGGAATCCCACTCGGAACTAACGGCAGCCTGCTCCTCTTTATAAGACAATTGGGAAGGATCCAATTGAAACAACTCATGGTGGGCTCGAATCAACCACTCTGAATATCCCTTCAAAGCAAAACCACGTTCGATGGCCGATTTGTAATTGGCAATGGCTTCCTTCTCAAAAGGTGCTGCAATTCCCCGCACGCCCTCTTTGTACTGCTTCAACCCTTCCTCGTCTAAGCCCTTAGGAGTGGGTGCGCCAAAGATGGCCGCGGCCATATGTTGGTAGGCCTGACCTAACAGTGTCAGAGACGCAACAACCGTAGGCCCATCATCATAGGCAATTACAGACTTCAGATCATCCTTCAGCTTGTTGAGCAGCGAAAGCTTCTTGTCCACCGCTGATTTTTGCTTTGCCGGGTTTGCTGGAATTTTAACCTTAGTAAGTTCCTCAAACCGCCCTTTGACCAAATCAAACTGAGCTTCCGCGGCGAACCTCACACCAACACTTTTAGAATTCTTTGAAAGAGCCTCCTGAGAAGCTACCGTCTTTTTCAGCCAACGCTCATATTCGGAGTTTTTGCGTTTCTTTCGGAAGATCTCCGCATTTCGAAAGGCGGACTCTACAACAGCGGATTTGTCTTTTGTGGGGCTGGTGTAAAATCGTCCGTAATACTCCGAGGCTTTTGAAATCCCGCCTCTTTGCTCCCAAAGTTTTGCTAGTAAGAAGAGAGTGTCATACTTGTCATCGCTTCTACTTCGGTCGAAATACTCCTGATAGTTTTTTGCTGCAGATCTGTACCTTCGAACACCATCTTGGATGACGGCTGCGTTGAACAGATAATCGATGGCTTCTTTTTCTTTAGGATTCTTAGAACCATAGTTTTCCATCATAGACGCGGCTTCTTTGTAACGCCCCACTTTTTCATACAGAGAAGGAAGAATTTTTTCAGACTTCTCTTTAATAGCTGCTTTGCCACCTTTTTTCACAACCGATTCATGCATATTTGCCGATTGCGCCAGAAGCCCGGCTCTTTCAAAATTCAAACCCGCATTAAAGAGAGCTGTGATTGCCAAATCAGATCCCGGGTTTTGATCTGCAAAGGCTTTAAAAGACTCCGCACTTTCTTGATATTTCTTTTCGGACTCTAGATCTTGAGCCTTCTTGAAAGACACTTGTTGCAATACCGATTTAACCTGAGTGCCTACTTGCCCACTCGCCAGATCTTCATTCTTCAAGATTTCTGTTCCAGCCTTTTCAAGCCCCACGAAATCTTTCTTCAAATTGTAAATATCTAGAGTTAAATTGGCTGCATTCTTTGCATAGTCGGACTTGGGATACCCCTTAATGATTTCATTGAACTCGTTCAGCGCTTCATCAAACATATTGTGGTAGTAATAAAGCGCGCCGGCTTTGTATTTGATCGCCGGAACATTTTCTCCTTTAGGATAGGTCTCTTCATATTGCTTAGATGCCAACAGGAAGTTTTTCACGTTCTTTTCAAGTGGAACGGGATCCAGTGAATCTCCCAAACGATCTTTCAAATCTTTTTCTGAAGGCAGGGCTTTCTCTAGAGCCAATACCGTATTCAAACGAGATTTTTCTGCGTACTGGGACTTTGGCGCATTTTTAACAATCCAGTTGTAGTGGTAAGCCGCGCCTTCAAATTCCCCCATATCAAAAAGAAGTTCCGCAAAGAAAAAGTGCATCTCGTCGATTTTCTCTCCGGAATCAAACTTCTTAAAATAAAGCTGATAGGCATCTTTAGCCTTGTTTTGAGAGTACTTTGTACGAGAATTCTGGGCTGTCTGGTGAATTTGCAAGATGTGGTTTCTTAAGGTCGACTCCATCAACTGGTTGACCTTTTGAACCAATTCTCGCTTGTCATCGTTAGATTTTTGCCATTGGCTGCCGGGACCATAATTGTTGAGCCACTCAAAGAGCTCTCCGCGAAATTCGTTAGAAGTCGATGAAGTGGCATACAAACTGACGATCTGATACTGATACTCAAAAGCTTTTTCGGATTGTGGATTTTCATCAATCAAGCTTGAAAAGATCTCTTGAGCCGCCTTTCGATTTCCTGAGTCCGCATAAAAATAGGCGAGTTTCTCAATCAACTCTCTACCTTTCTTAGCTCCCACGAGTTCATCAAAATATCGACGGGCATTTTCAGGCTTTCCAGCCTCTGCATAAAAGACCACTAAATCCTTCGAAGCCTCCGACGCCAAACGAAGACGGGAAGGTCCCGAAGAGCCCCCCTTCTCTTTGCCTGCCCGAATCACTTTTTCCAAGGATCTTAAAGCCGAGGACATTTGTCCCAATTTGTATTGAGTCCATGCCAACTTGTACATACTGAAGGAGAACAACCTGCCACGTCGGTTCTTAGCAACCTTATGGTAGTAAGGAAGCGCAGTCTTATACTTTTCGTTTTCGAAATAATATTCGCCCAGAGCAAAGGCAGCCTCCTCATTATAAAAGCTTCGCGGAAATTTCTTTGTCAGTTGAGAGTAGTACTGACTTCCCGTCTTCGATTGCCCCAGTTCAAAATAGTTGTATCCCAAAAAGAAAAGTGCCTGATCCACCTTTTCATCTTTGGGATAATCTCTAATAAACCATTTATACAGCTGAATGGCTTTTTTGTTGTAAGCTTGAGCGGGCTCCAAATTCAGTTCGGGACGCTTCGATCTTTTTTTGTCGATGTACTCCTTCATTTTGGCCTCAAAATCTTGACTGAGTTTGAATTCAATCAAACGGGCCTTTTCCACATAAAGCTCCGCCAATCGAAGCCAGATTTCTCCTCTACGCGGACTGTTCTTAAATTGCTTTGAGAGTTTATAGAGTTGAGAGATTCCCTTATCCGTAGCCTTTTCCAAGTTGGCATCTTTGGTTCCCTCTGGATAGTAAAGGTTTGCTGTAGAGGGAGGTTTTACGGATTGAAGGTCCACACGGGCCCTGGACTTTCCAATGGATTTGTAGCCTGGAAGTTTCCCCTGAGATTTTTTCAGGGAAACTTTGTTGGCTTTTTTTTCAATGCGTTTTAACAGATCCCCAACGGTCCGCGATTTTCGAGTGGGCTTGGCATCTACAGCGCTGCCCACCATCAATCCTGCGAGCAGGACAAAAATCAACCTTTTAGCGACAGCTCTGTGTTCCAACATAGTGATAATTTCCTATTTCATCTAGCCAATACTCACCGTCAAAAGGCCAGTATTGATAACCATTCTTGATATAAAAATCACGGGCTCGTTCTTCATCCACCTGTTTTGGCTTTAAGTCTTTTCCTGAAATTTCTTTTTTAAGCTCTTCCTTTTGGCTGTTCAAAGCCTCAAATCGGATGAATCCCTCTTGCTCAAAAAGGTCCACCAGCTCCTGCTTGATACTCAGCAAATGGTATCGAACTTGACGACCTGCTTTCGCCTTAGCTTTTTTTATTCTTGTCTCTAAGACTTTCTTAGAATATCGACCGATGTTTCCGGCCCTCCAACTGGCCGGCTGAGCATTATAGATCCGCCGCTCTTCCAAAAGTTTACGAATGTAATTGTAAGAATTTTGAAAATCTCCTTCTTGAGAGATTTTTTGAGCCACCACGTAGGGCATGGGAGACGTGTCTGAAACTTCTCCTTTTTCACGCTTATTCATAACCTGAACCATCAAATTAAAATAGATTTCAGGGCTGCCCTTGTAGTCGAGCATCCGGTCCACTCTCGCATAAACAGGCTTATAAAGTTTAGAGAAGAGATCTAAAACTTTCTCCACTTCATCAAATTTGCAAATGTACAGATAGACGATAGAACGCAAAAGCAACGACTCTGGCAAATAGTAGCCTTCATAGTAGGCGGAATGAAGGGACTGAAAGTTACTGAGAGCAGACCGAAAACGACCCGATCTCATCATGGCCCAACTGGATTCAAATAGAGTGTCATGCCAGAAGGATGAATCTCTTGGAACCTGACGGTAAGTTTCAATGGCCCGGTCCCAATCCTTCATTTGGTAATAAACTCTCGCTTTTCCCATGAGGGCTCCAGCACGAACGGTGTCATTGGGGCCAGCAGATTCACGCCGAATGGCCAATTGATCAAAGGCATTTAGTGCTTCTCTCTCCTTTCCAGCCAAAGCATAGGAAAGACCCTGATTGTATTTTGCTTTGGCATAAAGAGGGTTTGTTGGTCTCACCCGAGAAAAAGAACTGGCTGCAGAGAGATACTGCCCCCCTCTTTGCTGAAACTCACCGATTCGAAAATAGAGCATGTCCCGTTGCGAGGAGGGAAAGCGCTTCACTTGCACTCGGGAAATTGCATAGTTTAATAGCGAGTCATCTCCCAGAATATCCGCCACAACTGATAGCTTTTCCAGAGCCAAGTTCACATACTTTCCATTTCCTTCCTTAACCACGGAAATAAATTGGAACGCTGAAAGTTGATACATTTTCATTTTCCAAAGGTTCAAACCCAAGATGTAGCGAATGCGAGGAGCCTGACTGCGAAATCGAGGATTGTACACCAATCGAAAGAGAATCTCTGAGGCCTCTGCATATTTGCGCTGCCGGCTCAATTGAAGGGCCTGACGAAATTCCGAAACTGAATTTGACCGAGTTCTTCTTTGAGCAACTGAACGCCCTTTCCTATTTTGAGCCACCATCAAATCTGAATGGCTCTCAAGTGTGGCCGACTGACTTAAACCAAAAGAAGGAACGATAAGGGATGCGATCAGGATTAAATTCTTCATCGATAGGTTGCCTCCGGAAAGAACCAGCTCAATCCCAAACCGATAAAGAAATCATTTTGAGCCAATTTGGATGAATTGCCGTTTTTATCAATAGCCGTGGCTTGGTAAAAATTGAGCATGATGTCCCATCGAAAAGAAAAGGACTTTGAAACCGCAAAGTTTTGGCTCGTGGCCACATGAACTGTGGGCTCTCCACTTTTCACATCTGTCGTGGTCGTCCCTCCACCAAATGAAAAGCTCAGATCAAAAGGAACAATAGACCGATTCAATAAAGATATTTTACCATAGATGGGTGACCAATTGATTGCAGCGCCCAGGTAAGAACGCGGGGTGACCGTATTGGCTGCTTTCACAAGGGCCTTTTCCTCTAGATCTTTTGTCACTTGGCGCGCAGCCACTCCAAACCAATTTCCCACCAATGAGGCTCCCCAGTTTTCAGAAAAGTGGTAGCCCAACTTAAATCCGCCACCCAAATTGTTGAAAAAAGGGTTATTCAAATTCGTAAAGCCAAGTGCTGAAAGTTCGAAGCGACCGGTTTTTGGTAAAAACCGTTTTTGAATCACGGCAACATCTTCAAACGCTTGCAAGCGAGCAAGATCGGATAAGTTTTGTACTTCTTCGACCTTCTTCGATGAATTTTCTTGAGCTTTTTTGGTATTCACCCGGTTCTGATCTTCAACCTGTTGATCCAAGCGATCATAAAGCTCTTCTACCTCTCCATCCGATTCGGGAGAAAGATCAAGCTCCTGTCCGATCACCGGTGTCCATGCAGATAGAAATATCAATAGACATACGAACTTTTGAAAGGGAAAAAGGTTGGACACATGTACTCCTTGATGCATTCTCATGTCGCTCACTCTAAATATCTTCAACTTTTTTAGTCACTTAGGAAAGCCTCGACCGACCCTAAGTCGAGAGTTCCTTAAAGAAGGAATAGAAGAGATGCGAGGACTTGGTTGTTTACATGAACATTCTCCTCAAAGTCAGATGCCGCAGGAGGTGGACTGGCTGGACGAGAGGCTGGGTCCGGACCCTTGAAAATCACGGTTTTAAGATCCAATCGCAACCCGACATTGTTGGTAAAGAAAAGTGTTTGTCCAATACCTAAGTTGAGCCCGAAGGTGCTACGATCTTCAATGTCCAAGTACATCAAACCCACATCCGCAAACAGATTCAAATTCATCACTGTTTGCTTAGACAGTGATATCTTTCCATAATAAGCCACAAACTCATAGTTCATGATGGCTGCCCACTGAGGCTGTGGGCTGCGGTCGGGATCCAACCCTTGATCCGTTTTGATCTGCTCCCCATAATTGGAAAGACCGGGACTCCATGCTTGGAATTGCAAATTCACACCATGAATTTCATTGAAATGATAAGCCCCAAAAACTCCATATAACGTGTCGTTATAAAAGGGTTCATTCACCTCGAGACCCGCACCCAAACCAAACTGAAACCTGCCATTTGTTTTTACGTTTTTATTAAGCACGGCTTGAGTTTTTTCAAAAACGGGAAGGACAGAATCTCGGGCCAACTCTTCGTCGGGAAGCTCAATTTTGTCCGCGTTGGAAGACATTCCCATCACAAACAATGGGCCGATAAGAATGAGTTGAATCCATTTTTTTTGAAGCATGATTACAGTATCTTCAGCAGACTTTTGAAAGTATAGCGGATCCCGAAAAGATCTGGCCGTAAGCCTATAAGACTTGGGTCTTCAAGAGGTCTTGCAAGTGGATCAATCCGATCGGACGGAAGGGTTCTTCCGAATCCTTATCCACCACAAACAAGAGTTGAATCTGAAACTGTTGCATTAAAAATACCGCTTTTTCGGCAAGTTCCGAAGAATCAATGGTCTTTGGGTTTCGGGACATCAAGTCTTCCGCGGAATCCACCAATGGCTCCGAAGACTTCTCCAGTCGACGACGAATGTCTCCATCGGTAACCACTCCGACCAAACGTCCTTCATCAGTGATCACTCCCGCAACTCCACGCACGTCTTTGGAAGTCATTGCGGAAATCACCTTGGACATGCTTTCCTTCGGATGCACCAAAGGCAACGCCTCTCCGGAGTGCATGACATCTTTCACTCTTAAAGTGAGTTTGCGTCCCAAAGCCCCCGAGGGATGAAATTGCGCAAAATCTTCGGCCTGAAAGCCTTTGTCCTTCAACACCGCCATGGCTAAAGCATCCCCCAAAGCAAGTGTGACCGTGGACGATGAGGTGGGTGCCAATCCCAAGGGACAAGCTTCCTCTTTCACACTGATATCTAAAATCAACTGAGACGCCTGACCCAGCGTACTTTCAGGTTTGGAAGTCATTGCAATCATGGGAATTCCACGTCGGGCGACAAATTGAATCAATGCAGACAACTCATTAGAGCCGCCCCCATAACTGATGGCCAGCACCACGTCGTTGTCTGAAATGACACCTAAATCTCCATGGGAACTTTCGGCGGGATGCAAAAACACCGCAGGCGTTCCTGTCGAAGTAAAGGTGCTGGCAATCTTTCTTGCGATTTGTCCAGACTTTCCCATGCCGGTCAAAACCACTTTGCCTTTGCACTTGGAAATCAGCTCTGTGGATTGATCAAATTCTACACCCAAACGTTCGACAACTGCCAAAATGGCATCGGCCTCCACCTTCAATACGCGACAACCTTCAGCGACATGGGCACTCATTGAAACCTCACCGAATTTTTAGCTGTTGAAGACTGAGCCCGAGTTTTTTTGCGTGCAGGTGTTTTTGTTTTCTTCTTCAATCCAGTTTTTGGAACCGACTTTCCATGTTGCAAAGAGCTTTTCACAAATTCACGAAACAGCGGATGGGGATTCAATGGCCGAGATTTAAACTCCGGATGAAACTGAACCCCGACAAACCAGGGATGTTCTGAGATCTCAATGATCTCAACCAAATCTCTCTCTTTACAAATTCCCGACAGGGTCAAACCATGCTTTTCGAGAAGTCCTCGAAATTGGTTGTTAAACTCATACCGATGGCGGTGCCGTTCGAAGATTCGATTCTCGCCGTAAGCTTCACTCACTCGAGAAGATTTTTTCAAATCACAGGGATAGGCTCCCAATCTCATGGTCCCGCCCATTTCTTTCAAACCTTTTTGCTCTTCCATCAAATCAATGACTAGATTTCTGGCCCCGCGAGATTTGGAAGAGACAAACTCGCGGCTCGTTGCATCTTTCACGCCGCAAGCATTCCTTGCAAATTCAATGGCGGCCAATTGCATTCCAAAACAAATTCCAAAAAATGGAATCTGTTGTTCTCGCGCATAGCGAATGGCGCAAATCTTCCCTTCGGCTCCACGCTCACCAAATCCTCCAGGAACCAAAACTCCATCCACGCCTTCGAGCGCCGCGGCCACATTTTTCGCATTTAATTTTTCGGAATCGATATAAACAATTCGAACTTTAGAATTGTTGGCAATGCCACCATGAACCAAGGCCTCGTGAAGAGATTTGTAGCTTTCCTTCAAATCCACATACTTGCCCACAATTCCAATGGTGGTTTCATCTTTGGGATGTTTCAAAATCTCTACCATTTTGGTCCACCCCTTCATTTGCGGAGCGGAGCCTTCCAGGTTCAAACGGGAAACCACTTTGTCATCCAAGCCTTCTCCGTGAAGAACCAGTGGAACTTCATAGATGGAGCTGGAGTCTGTGGCCGCAATCACATTTTCGGGGCGCACACTGCAAAACAAACCAATTTTAGATTTGATTTCAGCGTCCAATTCTTTCTCAGAGCGACAAATCAGAAAATCCGGCTGAATTCCCACCTGCATGAGTTCTTTCACCGAGTGCTGGGTGGGTTTACTTTTCAACTCCCCTGCCGCGGCAATGTAAGGAACATAAGTAACGTGCACAAAAATCGAATTTTCAATTCCCACGTCCACCCGCATTTGACGAATGGCTTCAATAAAAGGAAGCCCTTCAATGTCACCGACGGTTCCACCAATTTCCACAATGGTCACTTCTGAACCTTGAGCCGCCTCAAAGATTCGCGATTTGATTTCATTGGTGATGTGAGGAATGACTTGGACGGTTCCACCCAAGTAATCCCCCCGTCGTTCCTTCGCAATTACGCTTTCGTAAATTTGTCCTGCGGTGAGACTGTTCGCTCTTCTTAAGCTGGCTTTCGTAAATCGCTCGTAGTGCCCCAAATCCAAATCGGTTTCGGCTCCATCATCGGTGACATAAACCTCACCGTGTTGAAGCGGAGACATGGTTCCCGGATCGACGTTGATGTAAGGGTCACACTTCATGATGCTGATTTTAAGACCGCGACTCTCTAACAAAGTCCCAAGACTTGCAGCAGTTAAACCTTTCCCAATGGAGGAAACCACTCCACCGGTGACAAAGATGTATTTTTGTTGAAGACGTTTCGATGTGGATCGTGTGGGATGTTTTTTTGTGCGTCGGGAAGAGGAAGTTTTTGAGGTCGTTTTTTTTCTACTTTTCACTTTAACTTGGCCTCCACCTTTTGAATGTCTTCGGGGGTATCCACTCCCCAAGATTCGTAATCCACCGGAACCACCTGAATTTTGGCACCCATTTCTAAGGCCCGCAATTGCTCCAGTCCCTCTGCCATTTCTATATCAGATGCCCCACGCAAACAGAAATCCTTCAGAAAATTTTTCCGAAAACCATAGATTCCGATGTGCTTAAGAACCGGATTTTTTTGAGTTTTATTGACCGAAAAAGCTTGGCGACTGAAAGGGATGGGAAACCGACTGAAATAAATGGCCTGACCCTTTTCATTGACCAGGACTTTCGCCGTGTTCATAGATCGAAAATCCTCCTCGGTTTCAAAGGGTCGAGCAAAGGTCGCCATGCTTACATCAGGTTGGTCTTTGAGGGTGGTCACTAGTAGATTCAACAGCTCCGGCTTCAACAGAGGCTCATCTCCTTGAATATTCAACACAATCTCTGAATCTTCCCCTTGGCTGGCGGCCCACACCCGGTCTGTTCCTGAGGGCAAGTCCGATTCGGTCATGCAAGCCTTTGCCCCCAAAGATTGGGCCAATTCAAAGATTTCAGGATGGTCTGTGGCCACAAGAACCTGGTCCAGTTCATTGGCTTTCAGTGCAGCATCAACCACCCACGCCAACAAGGGACGACCCGCGATCTTTTTGAGAGGTTTTCCGGGAAATCGTGTGGATCCAAAACGCGCAGGAATCACTCCGATGGCCATTATTCCTCCCCCTCATTATCGTCATTCAAATCCAAGCCCAAATAAGGGGCGATCCAATTTTCATAGATGTAGGTTTCTGCTTCTTCACAGCCCTTTTTTAACGAGGCTGAAACCAAAAGACAGGGCACCCCACTTTGCTTTTCGATTTGCGCCTTTCGCCGAAGCCCCTGGGAGCGGGAAAATTTGTCCGCCTTATTTAACAGAACCAAGACGGGCTTTTGAAAGTGGGCCCCCCATTTCACCAAAAGATCCTCATCCGCAGACCAATCTCTTCGAGCATCCATGATCAAAACCAATCCACACAAGTTGGGTCGATGGCTCAAATAGGACTCGATGGCTTGGGTCCACGCTTCCTTTTCTTTTTTCCCCCGAGATGCAAAACCATATCCGGGCATATCCACCCACCGGTAGTACTCGCCAAAATTAAAAAAATTCAAACTTCGCGTTTTTCCGGGAGTGCCACTGACCTTGGCCAGCTTCTTTCCAAAAATCGCGTTTAAGAAGGAGGACTTCCCTGCGTTGGAGCGACCCGCCATGGCCACTTCGGGCCGATCTTCATTGGGATAATCTTTGGGCAGCCAGGCGCTGCAAAGATATTTGGTGTGGTGCTTCTCGGAGGGATTCATGATCTTTAAGGCCTCTCACAATTGCCTGCAAAAGTCCATGTTCTCGGTCCGCCATTCTGGATGAATTGATCTCAAACTCAATCTACGAACACATCGCCTTTAAAAATTTGGGCTCAAACTTTGAAAGGAGTGAGGTTTTACAAAAAGGAGCTCAAATATGAATGGAACTCAAACCCTAAAAAGCAAATCCACCACTGGCGAAACCGCATTTATTCATCAACCGGAACAGGGATCCTGGGGATTTGAAATCAATGATCTGGTCAGTTTCGGCCGGGATTCCTCTTGCAACCGTTCCTTTGAAGACCCCTTTATGTCTTTGCGGCACGCTCGCATCGAGCGCAAACCCCAAGGATTTTTGCTTCGAGATTTGCGCAGTCGCAACGGCACATTTTTAAATGGAGCTCGAATTGTGGAAGCTCTTTTGAACGAAGGGGATCGCATTCAATTGGGACAAACCCACCTGACCTTTTCTTTCAAACGAGACCTCAAAGAAACCAACCACTCTCTGTGGAGCAAAAATTCCAAATGGGCCCAAACGCTTTCACAGATGGACAACCTTTCCCGATCGGATCTTCCGGTATTGATCTTGGGACCCTCTGGCGCAGGAAAAGAACTGATCGCAAAAACTCTCCATGACAAATCCTTGCGAAAAACCGGCCCCCTCGTTTGTGTCAATTGCAGCGCCTTGAGTGAATCTTTGATAGAGAGTGAACTGTTTGGACACACCAAGGGAAGTTTCACTGGAGCCACCTCCGATCGGAAAGGTGCTTTTGAAGCCGCCCGAGGTGGAACTTTGTTCTTGGACGAAGTGGGGGATTTGCCACTGAGTCTCCAACCCAAACTTCTTCGAGCCCTTGAAAACAAAGAGATTCGACCCGTGGGAAGAGACGACAGCCTTTCTACAGATGTTCGCATTCTGGCCGCCACTCACCACCAATTGAAAGAAAAGGTTTATCGCGGTGAATTTCGCATGGATCTCTACTACCGGTTGAATGTCTTGCAAGTTAAAGTTCCCGCCCTTTGGGAACGCATGGAGGATTTTGAAGGTCTTCTTTATGGGTTTTGCAAAGAAGGCGGCGTTTCGTTTTCTAGCAAACAGATTCGTCGACTGAAAGAATACTCGTGGCCCGGGAACATTCGAGAACTTAAAAATTTCGTTTTTAAAGCCAAGGCTTACTTGGGAGATGAAATTACCGATGATCACTGCATTGAACATTTGCTGGAGTCCGCGGATGAAGCTATTCCCTCGATTCCCAGCGAAACAAAATCTGAAAATGCAGGTATAGTTAACAGTGCCCTCCTGAAAGATTTGGAATTGGAATTGATCAAGAAACGACTGGCGGCCAACAAAGGAAATCAAAGACAAACCGCACTGGATCTGGGAATGCCCAAAAGCACCCTCCATGATCGCATCAAAGCTTACAACATTGATCTCCCAAAATTTAGGGTTTCAAAATAAAGGTCTGAAAGTGAACGTCTTCTATCCATCCTTGGGAGAGCTCCACATCCAATCTTTTTTTGATTTGGTTTTTTAAGCGGAGCTTTCCCAAATCCGTCAGCATGGAGGGATAGGTTTGATCTTCAAACTCCCTTTGAATCAAATCGTGAAATTCGATCTGGCGACTTTGAACCTCAATCGCAGCATCCTTGGAGTCCAACTCAAGAACCACTTCAAAGGCCCCCATGGGATTTCGATGCCCCTCACTGTGTTTTAAATTGACCTTAAATTTGTCGAATAAAAACAAATCAGGATCACGAGGGAAGGCTTTGTAAAACAATTCAAAATCTTCCCCGCCATAAAAATGTTCTTTATCGGCAACTTGATAATAGGACTGTATCAAAGGCGGATTGAGCGTGGGCAACCACACGCCTTTTAGATTTTTGTAAGTCATAAAGATAAGAGCCACACTCAAAATCAAGACGCCAAAGACAATGCCTTTTTGCTTTCGCGGAAGTGCTGCAAAGCGGTTTTTCCAAGCAACAAAAAATCCCAAGACCACTTTGAGTTGGGCCAAAACATACTGAAGCCATTCCTTGGGTTTTGTTTTTAAAAACAGGAGGAATTGGAAAAATTTTTGCGAAAGAAATCTTTTAAAATTATCGAACCTAAATTTGAGATTGGCTTTGATGTTGAAAAGAATCTTTTTGAACTTTGACTTGGGTTCTTCTTCGGCCTCTTCATTTAGCCCTTCGTCCTGAAGCTCTCCCAGGCTGCCCTCTTCATCCAACTCCACATCGGTCTGGACAGAGGCGACTTGGGTCAGTTCCTCGCGAAAACTCGGATCTTCTTGATCTAAGAGCGCATCAATATCGTCCAGCGCAATTTCATCTGCGGAAGGAGCGGACTCTTTGCTCTTTGATTCATCGTTTTCGGACATAGCTTCTATTATGGACTTAATTTTTCTCAAAATGAAACCGAAAAGCTCAATTGAGGACTGTATGAACAAGGAGGTCTATAGTGACTCAAGCTGCAGCAAGAATTTTGAGCGCCTTTGTGGTTTTGATTTTTCTAACTGGACCAAGTGCCTGTTCCTTGCTGGACCGAAGAATTCAATCGGTAAATTCAAATTCTTCCTACCAACCAGTTTACAATCCGAAAACAAAATATGCTTTGGAAGCCAAAGAAGAATTGGGGCTTCCCAATGGATACTTAAGTTCCTATGACCAACAACGATTGAACGAACGCATTTATCTGAAAGAATTGGAAAACCAGTTAGACACTCGTTCTGAAAAAGCCCAGTACTATCAGTTGCGCAGCAGCCTTGGGAGTGATCGTGAGCGCATTCAATTTTTACTGCTCGGCTCCAGAGAAGCAAAGGCAAGATGGATCACCATGCGAGGATTGAATCGCCAAGACTCTCACTCGGATGAGATTGCCAAAGTGATTGAATCCAATGATCTGGCATTGGGGATGAGTGAGTCCGCCGTTCGCGAAAGTTGGGGCGATCCTGACGTGATTGAAGTGGCCGGAAATACGGTTTATGGGTATGAACGATGGCGTTACAAGCGCATTGTTTCTGGAAACGATGGATACCAGCAAGAGCTGCGCTCGGTTTACTTCGAAGGCGGCCGCGTGGTCGGCTGGGAAACCGAAGACATGTAAGCCCATACGTCGACAACCCCCGCCCCGGACACCTAACATTTCCTGCACCCTTCGCCAAAAGGTACCTGCTTCCTTTTCCGATATGCACCGCATATCGGAAAAGGAAGCAGGTACCTTTTGGCGAACTAATACGTCGAAGAGTTAAATAGAGTTGTGGCTAGTTCGCCTGTAGACGAGGCGAAATAGCGGCGCAGGACATCCGCACATCGATTTTTGCGCGGCATGAGCTCGAAGGCGTATGCATAATACGTCGAAGAGCGAAATAACAAAGCAAAAATCGATGTGCGGATGTCCTAGTGGGCGTCGTCCCAGTTGGTGCCATAGGCCACATTCACCTTCAACGGCACTTTCATTTCGAAAATATTTTCCATGATGTCTTTCACTTCAGTGCTCCAGCTTTCGGCATCCTCTTTTTCGCACTCAAAAATCAATTCATCGTGCACTTGAAGCACCAGAGAAATCGGCAAATTCTGGTGGGCCTCAATCATCGCAAGCTTGACCAAATCCGCAGCGGTTCCTTGAATGGGCGCATTGATGGCCGCACGCTCCCCGAACTTTCTTAAAGCGTGGTTCTTCGATTTGATCTCTTGAATGAATCTTTTGCGACCAAAAAGAGTTTCTACATAGCCATTTTCATAGGCGGAATGAACCACCTTTTCCATGTAATCCTTCACTCCAGGAAAACGATCAAAATAGCGCTCAATGATGGCCTTGGATTCTGCCCGAGCAATTCCCAACGTGTCCGCAAGACCAAACACTCCCTGGCCGTAAGCGATTCCAAAATTGACGGCCTTGGCCTGACGCCTCAACTCCGCATTCACTTCCTCCGGACTGCAATTGAAAATTTCAGAGGCCGTCGCCGTGTGAATGTCTTGGTCTTTTTTAAAGGCTTCAATCAAGCCTTTGTCTTCAGAAATGTGCGCAAGAATTCGCAGTTCAATTTGGCTGTAATCCGCCGAAATCAAGACCTTTCCTTCTTCTGCAACAAAGGCCTTTCGAACCTCTCGACCTCGAGCGGTGCGAATGGGGATGTTTTGAAGGTTGGGATTTGTGCTGGAAAGTCGTCCTGTGGATGTCGCTGCTTGATTCAAATGAGTATGAACGCGTTTTGTTTTCTCATCCACCAACAAAGGAATGGCATCCACGTAAGTGGACTTCAATTTGGAAAGCTCTCGATATTCGATCAACAGGTCCGCAATGGGATGTTCCGCCTTGAGCTTCATCAATACTTCGTTGTCTGTGGAAAATCCCGTTTTGGTTTTTCGACCTGGCGTGAGTTTTAAATCGGTAAATAGAATTTCCGAAAGCTGCTTGGGACTGGCCACGTTAAAATCTTTTCCTGCCATTTCATGAATGGCCTTTTCAAGCTTCTGGATGTCGCCGGTCAAAGTTTCACTTTGCCGCTTCAACTCTTCCACGTCGACCTTCACTCCACAAAGTTCCATGGACGCCAAAACCTCTTCCAGAGGATATTCCAGCTTGTCTAAAACCTTTTGCATCCCACTTTCTTTAACTTTAGCTTCCAAGTTTTTTCGAAGATCTGCATAAAGGGCAAAGTGCTCTTCCCAAGAAGTTAAATCTCCCACTTGAGCTTCGAGAACTTTCTCCAAAGATTCTTCAAAACCACCCACCTTGTCCGAACTTAAAATATGAGCTGCCAATTGACCGTCAAATTTAACTTGGGCATGACGAAGGCGAAGAAATTTAAAAACTTCTTTCAATTCGTAGCCACTCCACTGCAAGTTCTTCTTTTCCAGAACCTGCTTCAATTCATCAGAGCATTCACTGACAACAAAGATCTTTGTGCCCGATTCAAAGGCCAAACCTTTTCGACAATAGAGCGCTGAGATTTCAGAGTAAGGCGCCAAGTTCTTTTGAATGTCTTCGGTGGACCAATCGACCAACTGATAACTTTCGGAAGAGTTGGATTGGGAACTTTTGGTGGGCTCATTCTCAACCGCCACGTCCACTTTAAATTTGGAGTTTTCATTCTGAGCCACTTCCATGGTCTTTTCCAGGTTCTTAACAAAAGTTTTGAACCCCAATTGGACCAAAAGTTTTCTGAGCTCTTCCACATTGGGATCTTCGAAAATAGAAGTTTCCCAATCTACATCCAAATTCATATCGGTCTTGATGGTTGCCAACTCTTTGGACAAAAAGGCGTTGTCGCGGGACTCTTTCAGCTTTTTTTGCGTTCCCGGAGGTTTGATCTCCTCTATGTGCTCATAGATGTTTTCCAAAGTTTCATATTCAGAAAGCAGTTTCTGCGCCCCTTTGGGTCCGATCCCGCGAACCCCAGGAATGTTGTCACTGCTGTCTCCACAGATTGCCAAATAATCGATGATTTGATCAGGTCGGACTCCCCACTTCTCCACCACTCCTTGAATGTCGGTCCGCTTGTCTTTCATAGTGTCGAGCAAAGTTACATTTTTGGTGACCAATTGGGCAAAGTCCTTATCCCCACTGACAATAACCACTTTGTAGCCTTTTTCTTCTCCTTGTTTGGCCAAGCTTCCGATCAAATCATCCGCTTCGAATCCCAATTGATCCATGCTGAGAATATGAAGGCAATCTGTGAACTTTCTCATGTAGGGAACTTGAGGAACCAAGTCTTCTGGCATTTCATCTCGGTTGGCTTTGTACTCTGGGTAGATTTCATTTCGAAAAGTAGGTTCTTTGCGATCAAAGCAATAGATCAAATGATCGGGCTTTTCATCTTTCAAAAGCTTTTGCGTCATGGAGTAAAACCCGTAAAGAGCATTCGTGGGCATTCCATCAGGACTGGTCAAAGGAGGAAGAGCAAAAAAGGCTCGAAAGAACATGGCGCTGGCATCAACAAGATAAAGAGTTTTCATAGAGCTGATGTATAAGAATCCATGGACGCAAGCAAGGGTCCAAGCAGCGAGAGAAGTTTTCGTTATTTTTGAATTTTAGTTGTCGAGACCGTTTTTCAAATTGTTACGAGTCACTTGGTTCAAGTTATTTTCAGAAAGGTAAACTTCTGCCAGAGGGTCCATAGATAAGGACTCACTGTAATTGGTGAGGTGACTTTGCAAAGCTAAAAATTGATTGAGGGATTCTTCTTCTGGAGATTCGGAGCCATCTTCCCACTTTTGAATTTGAGCCACGGTGACTCCCATTCGACGGGAAAACTCCGCTTGGGTCCAACCCAATTGTTGGCGCAGTTGACGAATGGATTGTGCAGACCACTGATTTTCCAAATCAGACCTCCGAAGGCCTTTGTATACGAAAAAACTTTGAAAATTCCTAATGATTTTTGACAACAGTGGAAAGATGAAAAAATTCATAAGGTATTGAAATCACTTGGTTTCGGCTCGAACCCACGGGAGTTCGAGCCGGGGTTTATCAAGCAAAGGCAAAGGCTTGAATGTTAAAGGCCTCAAAACCCTTATGGGTTCGAAGCAGATCAAAAGACACCTGCTCCCCAAGAGAGACGGTCGAAATGTCTCCGCCAATGATATCGTAGGCATTGAAGTATGCCTCTTGACCATCTGGCAGCAGTATAAATCCATGGGAAGCGTCGGGAGAAATCCACTTAATTTGGCCACAGTTCAAAATGAAACCTCCTAATTTTGAGTGGGTTGATCCTCACTAAAAACAAAAATCAGTTCATCCTTTTTCACCAGGTCGAAACGATCCCTGGCCACACGTTCAAGGTGGCGAGGATCCTTCATGGCATCCAACTTTGCCTGCAAGTTTTGATTTTCAGAACGGACGCGTTCAATCTTGATGCGAGTTTCTTTTAAGTCGTTGCTTAAAACGTAATAGCGATAAAGACTTCCATCCAAAATAAGATTGGCAAATGCCAAGGCCAAACAAATCCATAAAACTTTTATTGGGCTTTGAAGGAGCTTCTGAACGAAGTCAAACGGAGTAAAGAAAATTCTTCTCACACCCCTATTGTAAACAACAGGATTGCGTAGCTGAAAGTCCAGTTTTTAGATTCTTAAAGGAAGGGATACGTTTTCTTACCGAGAAACTTCGCCTTTGATCCCAATCGCTCTTCAATACGAAGAAGTTGATTGTACTTGGCGGTTCTTTCAGAACGACACAAGCTTCCCGTTTTGATCTGACCACAATTGAAGGCCACCGCCAAATCGGCAATGGTTGTGTCTTCGGTTTCACCACTGCGATGAGACATTACACAAGAGTAGTTGTTACTTTGAGCCAGCTGAATGGTTTCAGCCGTTTCCGTCAATGATCCAATTTGATTCACTTTGATCAAAATGGAATTGGCAATCTGCTTATCAATGCCCACTTTCAAGCGCTCTTTGTTGGTGACAAAAAGATCGTCTCCCACCAACTGCATTTGCTTTCCGAGAAGTTGAGTTTGAAAAGCCCAACCTTCCCAATCATCCTCACTGAGTCCATCTTCAATGCTGACGATGGGAAAGGATCCCTGCCACTCTTTGTAAAGCTCTGAAAGCTTTTCCGCAGAGAGAGATTTTCCTTCCCAGGTGTATGCACCCTCTTTGTAAAGCTCTGTAGCGGCCACATCTAACGCCAAGTAAATGTCTTCACCCGCTTTGTATCCCGCCTTTTCGATGGCAGACAAAATCAATTCCAAGGCTTGGCGGTTTCCATTCAACTTCGGTGCAAATCCGCCCTCATCTCCAACAGCCGTCGAAAAGGATTTTTCATCTAAAATTTTTCGCAAGTGTTGAAACACTTCCACGCCCGCGCGAAGAGCCTCTTTAAAACTTCCCCCACACACAGGAGCAATCATGAATTCTTGCACATCCAAACCGTTGTTTGCGTGCGCTCCTCCGTTGATGATGTTCATTAAGGGAACCGGTAAAGTCACACCCGCGCCGCCGCCCACAGTTTCGTAAAGTTCTTTTCCTTGATCTGCAGCAAAGGCTTTTGCACATGCCAATGACACACCTAAAATTGCGTTGGCTCCCAATTCCCCTTTGTTCTTGGAACCATCCCGATTCAATAAAATCTCATCGATCTTTTTTTGATCTTCCAAAGACTGATTCACAACCAAAGGTGCCAAAACTTTATTGACGTTTTCAATGGCCTTGGTCACTCCCAAGCCCAAATATCGCTTGGGATCTTTGTCACGAAGTTCAACCGCCTCATGGGCACCGGTGGAGGCTCCTGAAGGAACAGCCGCTATCACTCGATTTCCTTTTTGAGTGACCATTTCCACTTCCAAAGTGGGGCGTCCTCGACTGTCTAGAATTTCACGGGCTTTTAAAGATTCAACAACGGAGCTCATCTAAACCTCCATACGAGCTTGAAGGGATTCTTTCTTTTTTACGGAATAGGAATTTGTTGGAATGTCTTTCTCAACTTCTTTTTCAAAGTCAGAAAGCAAATCGGCTATGTCTTGAGCCACTTGGTTCGACTGCGATTTTACATAATCCCAATCCACGCGCTTCATGGCTTCACGCACCTGCTTGTTCAAACGGTCTTGCCCCACCAACAAAGTCACAAGTTGTTGGGAACGGACCAAATAATCACTGAGCCTCATCAAATGCCCACGGGTTTTGACCACAAAGGCTTTCAATTCTTTTTTGCGATCTTCTCCCAAAGGTTGTGGAGTGGGATTGCCTTCCGACAATTGTGCATTCAAAGTTTCAATTTGTTTTTGAGATTGCTCCAAAGCTTCCATCAAACCTTGAACCAATTCTGGTTTGTAGTTCAAAGGCTGCTCTGTATCTTGAAAGAAAGACTTTTGCCCCTCTTCCCACTTGATACTGACTTTGTTCTGCACCCACACCACTGTGGCCTCATCTTTGCCTAAATACTTGGGCAAAGCTTCCAGTGCCGACCGGAGAAATTCAGAAGTGTGAGGATATTCTTGATTGGAAATGGGAATGGAAAACTCAACTTCATTGTGCTTGCGAACAATGTCTGCCAAAGGCGGGGCTGGAGAAACAAAGTAGGAAATAAAACGCTCGGGCTGCAAAAACAAATCTTGAGATCGCGGCATCATGCGAATCACACTGTCGAGCACGCCCCATGCACGAAGGTCGGGGCAACTGTGGCCCACTTCTGTTGCCAATGCGTCCGTGAGTGCAGAGCCCAGCTCTCTTTCCACCAATTCAAAAAGTTCTTCCACAGCAGTGGCTTCCACCCAACCCGTTGGATCCCGCAAATATTCCTGCGGAAGGCTGGTTAAATCCTGCATGCGATCCCCGTCAAAACCGGATCGGTCTAGAAAAACCATTATAGAATTCGTGACTTTACCGCTAAACAGCATGACTTAAGTCTTATCCCAGGGGGCCTCAAGACTCAATGCTCTTTGTGTGCACAAAAAGGCGTCACTCAAGGTGTCAATTTTCGAAATCCAAAGAATTTAAGCGGCTGGTTTTTTCTGAAATTTCGAGCGCCCGAAGGGGATCTGATTGTCTTCGATTTCTTCCATAAAGGAAGGCAAAGTTCCTGTCGGCTCAATCTGCCCTTTGAGCTTTCCATCGGGCATTTTCAAAAGTCGGGACATCTCGTAAATGGACTCCACGTGATAGCTTCCATCTGGAGCGAAGCCCATCACCTCAGCAATGGAAGCTAGGCGTCGTGAGCCATCAGAATACCGGGAAATCTGAACCACCACATCAATGGCCGAACCAATTTGATGACGCAAAGCCTTCTCACTCAATTGAGAGTCCGCTCCTTGGGCCAAGGCTTCCAACCGAACCAAAGCATCTGGGGCAGAGTTGGCGTGAATGGTTCCCAAACAACCTTTGTGACCGGTGTTCATGGCTTGAATCAGCTCTAAGGCTTCTCCTCCACGGACCTCTCCCACAATGATTCGATCCGGTCGCAGACGCAAACTGCTTTTTAAGAGATCACGAATGGTGACTTCTCCATGACCCTGTTCATCTGCCATTTGAGTTTCGAAAAACACCACATGTTCGTATTCCACTTTCAATTCACTCGAATCTTCAATGACGATGATTCTTTGACCGCGAGGAATTCGGTTGGTCAAAACCGAAAGCAGTGTGGTCTTCCCGGAACCGGTTCCCCCACTGACCAAAATATTTTTTCCAAGCTTCATGCAAATATCTAAAAATTGAGCGGCATCCGCAGTCATTGCATTCAAACGAACATAGTCTTTGAAAGTAAATTGGACTGTGGCGAACTTTCGAATGGCCATGGTCGTACCTTTGCGAGCACAAGGCGGAATCACGGCGTGAATACGATAACCGTTAGGCAAACGCGCATCCAAACGAGGTTCTTCCTCATTGATTCGACGACCCACACTTTGGGCAATATTGGTCACCGCCGCAAGAAGTGCATCTTCATTGTTGAATTTGGCATCGGTCTTTTGAACTTTACCGCCAATTTCAATCCAAATTTCATCGTGGGAATTGACCATGACCTCAGTGATCTTCTCATCACTCAACAGGTGCCAAATAGGCTCCAAGAAAGTTTTAATGGCATTTTCAAAAACACTTCCTTGATCAGACACACACGTCTCCTAAAGACTAATTTGAAGCGGGAAAACGAAGCTCGGTGTCCGTTTCCACTTGCGGAGTCACGATCACTTTTCCAAGAGCCGCTGTCTCCGGCGAAGAGAATCGAAAAATTCCCGTCTCTTCGGGCTTCACAACAAAGCTTTGAATTTGACCGTAGTAGGTCGCATGGTGCTGTTGAAAGCGATCCATCACAAAGCTCACGTTTTTTTGTTCTTCATTCACATTCACAATAAAAAATCGATAGGCTTGTCCCGCGCGCAAGCTGATGGCTGACGGAATAAAACCTTTGCTGGTGTTTAAAATCACCACTTCCGGTGCGGGATCATTTTCAAGGAAAACGTTTTGCACGAATTCCGTAGGGGCACCAATGATGGAATTCTTTTTCGGTTCCGGAGCCTTTTCGGGCGGAACCAAAACTTCCACTTTCTCTTCGGGAGCAAACCGACGAGAAAAATCAATCTTCCAGTCATTGCCCAAAGCGATCGTACTGCTAATGAAGACAATCGCGAGAATGAAAATCTGCAAATTCACGCGCCACCTCCATGGCCAAATAGCTTAAAGTTTTTTGATCAAAAATTTGAAGTTGAGACATCAAATCTTCCATGCTGGCTTGATGGGTGTTTGCAATGTCCATGGCCAGAAAGAATTCATCTGCACAGTTTGCAAGATCATTCAGCTCTTTGTTCCAATCCATTTTTAAAACAGGATCAATCACACCCAAATGGTAAAGAGCATCGAAAACTGCCTGTAAGTTGCCTTGAAGATACATAAAATCATCTCCTTATCCTCTAAGGCTCTATCGGCAAAATTTGAGACAGTTTGAAGGGGCAGGATCAACTTTTGATTGCGAATGTGCACCGAGCTGGACTCACGTCCCGCTGGGTGCGCTTACAAATAACAATCTGAAAAAATTCGCCCTTCGAAAGGCCGGAATTACATGATGTTGGCAGCCAATTCCGCCAGCTCCGAACGCTCACCTTTAGTGAGTGTCACGTGAGCGGAAATGCTCTGACCTTTTAATTTTTCCACAGAGAAGGTCAGTCCACTGTTCGATGCATCGATGTAGGGGTTGTCGATCTGAAAACAGTCTCCGGTAAGCACAATCTTTGTTCCGATTCCGGCACGAGTCACGATGGTTTTGATTTCATGAGGCGTGAGGTTTTGAGATTCATCCACAATCAAATATTGCTTGGGAATGCTTCGACCCCGAATGTAAGTCAAAGGCTCGATGTTTAACATCCCTTGATTGATCAATTCTTGAGCGCGGCCTGCAGCTTTTTTATCTGCGCCCATAAGAAATTCCACGTTGTCAAAGATGGGCTGCATCCACGGATTGAGTTTTTGCTCCACATCTCCAGGTAAATAACCAATGTCTCTTCCCATGGGGAAAATCGGACGGCTGACAAGTAGCCTTTGAAAGCGACCTTCATCCAAGGTTTTGTAAAGACCTGCAGCCAAAGCCATCAAGGTTTTTCCCGTTCCAGCTTTTCCCACCAAAGATACAAATTGAATTTCGTCGTTCAAAAGTGCATCCAATGCAAAACTTTGTTCCATGTTTCTGGGATGAATTCCCCACACGCTTTCTGTAGGAGAAATCAAGGGCACAATGCGAGAAGCCTTGCCATCAAAACGCCCCAAAGCAGAGTGGTTCTCGTTGCTCTTGTCTCTCATGATCACATACTGATTCGCATAGAGTTTATGTTCTTCGCCCAAATCCAAACTTCGATCGCGATAAAAATGATCGATTTGATCGGACTCCAAATCCAATTCTTTCAGACCCGTGTACATGGCATCAAATTGTGTGTTCTCAGGATCGTAATCTTTAGCATCCACTCCAAAAACATCTGCCTTAATACGCAGGTTGATGTCTTTACTGATCAATTGAACTTCTGATTTTGGATTTTGGAGCTTCAAGGTGTATGCCGTTGCAAGAATTCGATGATCAGGAATGGCCAAATTCATCTCGGTAGGCAGATCCCCAAATTTGAAATCGGTGATGACGTAAACAAAACCTTTGCCATTCTCCAGTTCCACCCCTTGAGCCAAAGATCCTTTGTCTCTAAGGACATCGACAAATCGAGAAAACTGACGGGCATTTCGTCCATTCTCACCCAAGTCTCTTTTGAAACGGTCAATTTCTTCGATCACTGAAAAAGGAATGTAGATGTCACAGCCTTTGAACTTGTTTAAGGCCAATGCATCAAAAAGAATGACGTTCGTATCCAATACAACTTTGTTATCTAATCGGCTTGGTAATTTCATAAGTTCGAACACCCTCCCGGAGCTTCATACAAATGCCCTCAAGAATATTCGAACTCATATTTTTTAGATTGTATACGTCTTTTTTGGAGTCACCGAATCAAGAGATCGATGCTTTAAGATCGCCTTCATCACTTTCAAGACTGGTGCTTACAGATTCGATGAACTTCACAAAGTGATGAAGAGCCTCTTCATTCACCGTTTCTTTGACGAAATTCACACCGTGGCGGTAAACTCCATCTTCAGAAACTTCACGCAAGTTCTGCAGTCGAACAACAAAAGGGAAGTAGCTTTTTTGGTTCAAGTAGACACGCATGGCGATTTCTTCTCCCAAGTGGAAGTGCCCTTGCGAAGATTCTGTATCAAAAGAAAGACCATCATCTGAAATGTCGTACATCGATACTTTGATCAGTCCCTTGCCCGGAATCACTGCATAAGCTCCAATGAATTCGCTTAAGATGGTGCGCTTTGTGATTCGTCGTTCATTTTGAATCATCTCTTCTCTGCGTCCAACGATGTCCACAACCTCTGCAGATTGGCCCTTCGCCTTTTTTGAATCCTTGGATTTATTCTTCGAATTTCGAGCTTTAAACTCGATGATATTTGTGTTCGCCATGAACCCTCCCCGATGAAAACTTATCGGGCCGGCTTTGTCTCAACTTTAACCGTTTCTCGATATGGAACAGGTCCAGGTTTGAAAAAGCTTCGTATTTTTAGAGGCTTAGATATTTTACTTTTTTTACACTCTTCAAGGACTTGTTGAATCCAGAGGCACGGACTGTTAATTTATTAGACGATGAGAATCAGCGAAGACCGTTCGCTTCTGGCGTTTATTTTCAGTCTCACCCTACATGGAGCCCTTCTGTGGGCCCTCATCTATCTGGCGACTCCTCAGACCAACTTCAATCCTTCCGATCAAGTGGAGATTGAAATCAAAGAGGGTGAACCTTCCCGCTACATCGTCGGAAAAGTGGAAGAGACCAAAGAAGAAAAAATCGAGGAAAAACTCAAGGACAAGGCTCAATTCCTTTCCAATCTCACTCGCCGCGTGAAGGAACAGGTTCGAGCCCATCGTGGCGTGAAAACAAAGAATGGCGGAAAACCCCAACGTCCTCAACCCAATTTCACCTTTGATCCTTCCAGCAATGCCAACACAAAGATCCCCGAGAATTTAAGAAACATGGCCATTGGCTCTTCTCAATTTGCAGAAAGAGTTCCTGGAATCAAAGAGGGATCTTTCAATTCCTTAAATACCGATCAATTGACCTATTACACCTTTTACAATCGCATCAATGAACAGATCAGTTATCGATGGGTGAGTCTGGTTAAAAACTATCTTTATCGATTGCCCGCCGAACAGTTGCGCAGAATTTCCAACTCCAACAAACGAACCGTCATCGAAATTCTCTTGGATCAGGAAGGAAATTACTTCAGCTCCCTGATTCACAACTCCAGTGGAATTCAAGCTCTGGATGAGGCCACTTACAAAGCCTTTCGTCTGGCCACACCCTTTGTGAACCCTCCGCAAGGTCTAGTGAATTCGGAGGATGGACTCATTCATTTGTACTATGAGTTCAATGTGATTTTTGATCCTCTGCCAATGGCTGGTCCTTCGGGTTTTTAAGCGTACATCACAAATTTCTTTGATATTATTAAAGGATGCTTAAAGTTGCTCCGTTTGCCTTGGCTCTTCTTGTCTTTTCTACCTCTGCCTTCGCTGGATTTTTAGAAATTGGAGCGTCGGTCAATTACCGGCGAAACTCCATTGATGAAAACAACTACTCAGATACAACTTCTTACACCGGCTCCATGTCCTATTACTTTTGGGACCGCTCTGCGATTGAATTCAGTTACACTTACGGCCTTGGGAAATTGTCGACGAAGGCCGATGGTGTGGGCGAAATTCAACGCATTCAAATTGCACAATTCTCTATGACCAGTGCAGATCTGGTTTTGTCCTTGGCCGGAAAAGAAGATCTGATTCAACCCTATTTGAAATTCGGCGCGGGATATGTGGACAAGAGCATTTTTTTGGAAGACGAACTGACCGGTCGGCGCTTGATCAAAACTCAAACAGGAATTGTTCCCAGTGCCGGTGTGGGCTTAAAAATTCTATTGTCTAAGAGCCTTTCTTTAAAACTTGGTGTGGACGCTTGGACCAGTCCACCGGATGACAAGAATGCCGACGGCTCTGATCGCAAAGACTCCATCGACTATGCGGGACGCGCTGGTCTTTCTTGGATGTTCTGAGGAACTTCATGAAAAAATCTTTCCCTTCAAGATGGTGGATGGCGTTTTTCTTCGCCCCTCTCTTGATCTTTTCCACCGGATGCCAACTGGGTTACTACATTCATACGGGCTATCATCAAGGAAAGATTCTCTGGTCCCGAACAGACATTGAAAAAGTTTTGAAATCCGACACTCTCAACGAAAATCAAAAGACCAAATTGACTTTGGCAAAAGAAGCCAAAGATTTTGCCGAGACATCTTTAGGTTTAAAATCCAACGGCAACTACGAAAGCTTTGTGGCACTGGATCGCGATGCGGTCACTTATGTGGTGCAGGTCGCCTATGCCGACAAGTTAAAGTCTTACAAATGGAGCTTCCCATTTATAGGTGCCGTTCCCTACAAAGGATACTTCATCAAAGAAATGGCCCAAGAAGAAGCGGCGAAATTTCCTCCGGAGGAATACGACACCTGGGTTCGAGGAGTGAAGGCCTATTCCACTTTGGGTTGGTTTAAAGATCCCCTCACTTCTCCCATGCTCAAATACTCAGACCAAGATTTGGTGGAAGTGATCATTCATGAACTGACTCACACGACCATCTATTTAAAGAATGCCGCAGACTTCAACGAGCGCCTTGCCACTTTTGTCGGTGTTCAGGGCGCCAAAATGTTTTTTCAAAGCAGAGAGGGCTCGGATTCGAAAACGGCAAAACTCATTGATCAGGAACAATTGGATTTGAATGCATTTTCCCATTTTATTTCTGAGGAACTTGCTCAATTGAAAGAGTGGTACAACACGCACTCTTCTGAGGAGATTCGAAAAGAAAAAGAAAGCCGGCTGAAGGACATTCAAAACAACTACACTTTAAAATTGAAACCAAAAATGAAAACTTCCAGTTACGACGGCTTCGCCAAAGAGAATCTGAACAACGCAATTCTTATGAGCTACAACACCTACGTTTCAGATTTGTCGGACTTTCAATCCCTCTTCGATCTTTCGAAGAGAGATTTGAATGTTTTTATGGAACATATTCTATCTCTGAAAGATTCAAAAGACCCGAGTGGTGACATGAGACGACTCACTGAGTCCCTGACTCGATGAGGTTAAGGTTTTTAAAATCTCAGATTTCATGGTTCCCAACTCTTGAGACGCCCATTGAGTTTCCTTGGCAGGATCCACCTCTTTCACCCAAGTTTTTAAAAGCTTCCACGACTCAAAGTTTTTTTGATCTGTGGCACTTTTCTCCAAGAGAAATTCAATGTCCGGCTCTGTTGTGGGATCCAACTCCCCTTCCAGGTAATCGATCCACCACCAATCCACATCTTCGTTCATACGTCCACCTCCATGATTTCTCCAAGCCAGTGGCCCGAAGAGGTATTGCTTTCAATCATCCAAGACTTCAACAGATCACAGGACTCGAACTTCTCTCTCAGTTTCATAAGAGCGTGCCTGTAATTGGCTTTTGCTGTGTCGTAAGGGCTTTCCATCACCTCAGCGACTTCTTTAAAACTCAAATCTTCGTACACTCGAAGCATGAGAGCCTGCTTTTGTTTTTCCGGAAGAAGATCGATTTCTCGTTTGAGCATCTCCCCAATGTCCAAGTGAATCATCGAAGCTTCCGGCCCTTGTACTTTCGAAGGCTTTGGAGTGTCGAGTCCCAAAGATTCTCGACTGTTTTTTCGCATCCGGTTCTTACACGTGTTCAGAAGAATTCGTGTAAACCAAGATTTGAAAGAGGAGCGGCCTTCGAAAAGATTGAGCTTGCGGTAAACCTTGATAAAAGACTCCTGCACCACATCTTCGGCTAAGGCTTTGTCCTTGGTAAAGCGATACGCCACCTTCAAAGCGTAAAGCTGGTAGTTATCTATTAAGAATGAGAAATCTTCCTTATTTCCTTTCTTAATCCCTTCTATGAGTTGTTCTTCCGTTCTCATAGTCATTGATCTGACCCCCAATAAGACCTTCGTATGGTCTCTGTCGGTTAATAAAACTGGAAGATTTGTTGAAAAAATCTGAGACGAGTTTTGAATCTCTGCCTTCCATCCCCTGCTCTTCCTTAGAGCAAGATGGAGACCAAGACTGAGGGCGAGCTGGATGGGCCTTGAATAAAAATCAGTGTCGAGATGACACCGCTTCAGCGAAAAGCCCAGTGCTACAATGATCCTGTCAAAGTTCTAAACAGGCCTCCGGCAGCACTTCTCCACACTTAACGCACCGGGTGCAGATTTTGGTGCCTGGCACCTTTTTCTGGGCGGGATGCGTTAGGCGAGGAGTTGGCGGACGCCGAGAGATTCGGCCTTCCACTGACTGAGTGCGCGACGCATTTCTCTGCGCGCCAAACGGAGCTCCTTTTTCAAGGTGCGCATGCGCTCTTCACGCTCTTGGCAACGTCGCTCCACCTTTTGACGGCGAAGTTCAAGGTATTCCGCTTTCTTCTTTTCAAAAGCAACTCCGCACTCTTCCCACTTTTCGCGAAGAACTTGGAGACGCTCCAAAAAGTTTTCCATCTTGGGATGAGACGCCATTTGAATGCGCTTTTCCACCATGGCCATTCGGGCCTTTTCGATTTCAACTTTTGAAACTCGATGAAGTTTATTTGCCAACCCCAATCCTTGAGCCACTCGAATCGCCCATTTTGTAGGATCGTAGTTGTACCACTTCACACCATTTCGATAGTCGTTGTGAAAGTAATGGTGAAAATTATGATAGCCCTCACCAAAAGTAAAAATGGCCATCAGAAAACTGTCTTTTGCCGTGTTGGTGTCCGTGTAAGTTTGTCGACCCCACATGTGACACAAAGAATTGATAAAGAAAGTCACATGATGACCAATCACTATTCGAAGAAATCCTCCAAACAGCAAACCGCCCAGAAAGCTTCCCATAAAAAATCCAATAATTCCTGGAAGCAAAAAGCCCATAAAGATGGCCAAGGGCACATAGTACTTGTCTTGCCAAACCACCATAGGATCTCGCTTCAAATCCATGCTGTAACGGTCATACCCCGGCTCATCCCGACGACCATCATCCACAAACATCCACAACATGTGTGCATACCAAAATCCACGATTGATGTTGTAGGGATCTTTATCCGTATCCACAAAACGATGGTGGATGCGATGATCCCCCGACCACTTTAAAATGGATTGCTGAAATGCCCCTGCACCAAAAAGCGCAAAGAACAATCGCAGGGCCCAGTGAGCCTCATAGGCCCGGTGGGAAAACAAACGGTGATATCCCGCTGTGATCGACACCAAGGTGCTCACGTAGAAGAACAAAAACAAGAGGACATAACCAAAATGAAATTGTTCAAATTTGAAGAAGTAAATGAGCAGGCCCACACTCACCAAAGGACTGAGTGTCAAAAACAATGTGGGGACCCAATCGATTCGATTTTTGGAAGATTCCATTCTCCACCTCACAGGTTTCACAAAGTTCTATTATAGCGATGTCCACGGGGAAACAAAAACTTAAGTTTCTCTGAAAAGGGGTCTAGCGTCACAGCTCCGCGCAGATCAACAAATCGCGATAAATGCGCCCGCGAACGTTTTAACTGGAGACAGAGACGCAATTGCGCCCACTGTTTTTTGAGTGATACAGTGCCTTATCCGCGCGTTCATAGATTTCTGTCCAGTTGGAGTCCGAAGGATCGTATCCCGCAACTCCCACTGAAATTGTGATGGGAATGTGTGTCCCTTCAAATACAAATTTTTGAGCTTCAATGGTGGCTCGAATCCGCTCAGCCACTTCCTCGGCCTGTTTCAGCTCACTTCCTGCCAGAAGCAAACAAAATTCCTCACCTCCAGCGCGGGCAAAAAAGTCGTTTCCGCGGATCAGCTTGTTCTTAACAACCTTCGCCACTTCCTTAAGGACATAATCTCCGGCCGGATGACCATGGGTATCATTCACCAACTTGAATTTATCGATGTCAAAAATAAGAAGGCTCAAAGGAAAACCAAGAAGTGAAGCGCGTTTAAAAAACTCAGGCGCTTTGGCCTCCAAGGCGCCTCGGTTTGCAATCTCTGTCAGCGCATCCGTCAAGGCCCGATCAAAAGCTTGAGCCGAAGCCACCGTTTCAATGCTTCCCCGCTCGAGGAACTTAAAAATAATATTTCCAGTTTTGATCTGATCATTGTTTTGCAATTTAATCGGCTGCAACGGAGGGATCAGTTTTCCATTCACAAAGGTTTTATTGGTGGATTCCAAATCCATCAAAGAAACATCGCCACCGGACAAAACCAACTTTGCATGGAACTTACTGACACTGCGATCATCCACAAAGATTTTTGCATTGGGCGAACGACCAATCACAATATCTGGATCTTCAATGGGCCACTGACGTCCCACGCTGGACGCGGGCCCGACCAACAAAACCATTGCGGGCGGAGCTTGCCCCGCTTCCGCAAGACGAAGCTTAAACGTGTCACTGGGAAGCACGCTGGTTTTATCAGATATGTCTTTTACATCATCGTCGTCATCTACCATGCCAAATCAGGATAAACGCCTTCGAAAATGGACTCAACTTTCTTTCGATTTCATAGACTTTAGGTACTGACGCGCCAAGATCTTTCCGGTTTCAACTCCCGGCTGGTCAAAAGGATTAACTCCAAGATAATGACCCATTTGTGCAATGGCCAACTGCCAACTCATCAAGAACTCACCCCACGCAGAAAGTTTTGAAAAATCCAAAGCCATTTTCAAAACAGGAATGTCTCGACTTTCTAAGGCTCCGCAAAACCCTTCCACACTGGCTTGCAAAATATTTTCTAAATCCCAATCCACAGCGGAAGCACCCAAGGACTCCGCCAGCAAAGGATCCAACGAAAGGTGTTCTCGCTCTCGACCAATGTCTTGTAAAACAAAGATCGCTTTGTCCTTTTCCCCTTCCATCAATTGCTGAAAGGTCGAGTGGTGATCTCGAGGACCACAACAAACCATTGGAGTGCTGACACGCACTCCATTCTTTTTCGCCAAGGACTCGGACCACAATTGCATCCACCACTGAGCCACAGGCATCAAGGATTGGGAATAGGTCCATAATTGAGTGATCCAAAAATTGTTTTCAAAACTGGACAAAGAATACTTACAAAGACTTTCAATGTGCGCTTTTTCAGAGCGCGCCTTTTCTGCCCCCGCAAAAAAGTCTTCGACGGAGCGATTTAAAAGCAACAATGGAAAGGTTCCCACCGCACTGAAGGCAGAAAATCGTCCCCCCACGCCCAAAGGAATTTCCAATTGAGGAATCTGTTTGTCTTGCGACCAGGTCTGAAGAACTCCATTTCCAGGACTGCAAATCACCGTGGACTGAGAATTTAAATCATAACCCCACTGAGACTCTAAACTTTTTAATGCGGAATAAAGGGCCACCGTTTCCAACGTTGAACCACTTTTAGAGACAAAGGTAAAATGAACCTTTGAAGGGTCCGAGATGCGTTTCAAAATTTGATTCACATACAGCGAATTGGGCTGGTCTAAAAAATGAAGGCGATGAGCCGCGCCTTCCCCAAAATAGGTCTGCAATGCAAACGGCGTCCAAAAACTGCCACCGATTCCAACAAATACACTGTCTTTAAATTGATTGCGGACCTGAGCTGCCCGCTCTTGAACCGCGGGCAAAGTGCTGCGCAGCAAATCGATGTTTGCAAAATCCCCTTGAAGCGCCTTTTTCCAAGACGCCTCAAAAGCTTCTTCTTTGCCAGAAGAACCTTGCTGGGAGAAACCCTGAGTTTGAATTTGCATCATGCGATGGCCACATCCTCTTCAATACGGTGATAACCATGCCACTCTTTGAGCCGGCCTCGAGGTCTTCCTTCATCGGAATATTCGAACAGCACATAGCTGAGCTTGGTAATCTTCCCTAAAGAAGCGATATCAAGAGAAGTGAGATCCGTCCAGGTTCCAGTGTTAAAGTACTCCATATTCTGGGCCCACTGACGATATTGATAGACGTGGGTGTGGCCAAAACAGACCGTATGGACCTTTTCATCCGTTAAAATTTTGCGCGCCGACTCACTCAAATCTGGAAAAATGGCGCTTTCCGCAATGACCTTTACGATCCGAGAAAAGGGAAAGCTGGTTCGAGAGTCGTTCCGAAAGATGGCCGTGGCAAAAAAGAGCACCAGGCGCACAAAGTAGGTGATCGTAAACCAAGTTTCATTAAAGATGGCCCATCTCATCATTTTGTTGAAAGGGCGGATCTTGTCCACATGGGGATGCTTCTGTTTGACCTTCAAAACAAAGTCCACAAAAAAGTGAGACCCAAAGGGAAGATTTAAAATAGGCTCCGGCAGATCTTTTTTGAGGAAAAACCGCCGGGGATCCACTCGATTTGCAGACTCGTGCATGTGGCCATGTTCGATGTGCACTCCATCAAAGAAGTAGACCAAATTTTTATAGTTGATGGCGGCTCCCACCGCCTCATTGAGACGAGATCTCAATGCGGGCCACATCATCCCTTGATCGTGGTTCCCCACCACATAAGTGATGCTGTTGCCCTCCACGGAAACAAACTCACGAAGGGCTTTAAAAACTTGAGCGTGTCCTTTCAGAATGCGCTCCAAAATATCCAAGCAAATGTCTTCGGTCAAAACTGTGAGAAAGTGACCTTTGTAGTCGACCTGAAGGAAATTGAGAATGTCTCCGTTTAAAATCAATTCCACCTGAGCGCCAGCGTATTTTCCACTGGTGTAGTAATGCAGAAATTCAACGAGCTTTTCATCGAAATAAAACTCTTCCAGAGAATTGATTTGGCCATTTTCAAGAATGCGACCCACTCCCAAGTGGAGGTCACTGAGAACAAGCTTGATCCGCTTCTTAGCTGGCGATGTAGACGATGTTTCGACTTTTGTTTTTTCCATAATACATGGCTTGGTCAGCTAACTGAATCAACTCCTTTGCAGATTTGGCATTGTCCGGGAAAACAGAGAGACCAATGCTGGCCGTCAGTTTAATTGAAGCATCCTCGAAAACAAACTCATGGCTTTCAATGGCGCGGCGAATTCTTTCTGCTACTTTCTCTCCGGTGCTCTTGTCAGTGTCAACCAAGAGAATCAAAAATTCGTCTCCACCATAGCGAAACAACGGATCATAAGAACGCACAGATCGTTTTAAAATACTGGCCACTTCGATCAGCAAGCGAGAGCCCATCAAGTGTCCATGGCCATCATTGACCTTTTTGAAATAATCCATATCCAAAAACAAAAGAGAAAATTTCTTGTCTTGTCTTTGGCACCGGTCAATCTCTTGAGCCAAAACCTTTGGCAAATAGCGGTGATTAAAAAGTGAGGTTAAATCGTCCACGTAGGAACTTGTCTTTGCCTCTTGAAACTCATGGCAAAAAGCCAAGTGGCGAGCCGCCTCTCTTAGAACCTTTTGAACACCCAATAAATCTAAGCCCGAATTTTCAATGGCAAAAACCCCCAAACGCTTTTTTTCGTCGGGATGATAAACCGGAAAAAAACTCACGGACAGATTGGAATGGGGCAAATTTTGAGTGGTAATTTCAACTGAGTTCAAAGCCTGTTCCCAAAACCACAGGCGCTGCCCCTCATTCTCCCAATTCATCAGACCAAATTCATACTCACTGAAAAACGGAATGGAAAACCAATTCTTCTTCTCAATGCGAGGAAGGCGACACAAAAGCTCTTCGCCAATCCACAAAACCTTGTCCACTCGAAACTGAGTGGTCAACTCTGCAAAAATGGTCTTGATGGAATTTTCAAGTTGTAAGGTTTTAAATTCCATATCACTTCGCCTTCTTCAATGGACGTTCATCGTCCCCTTCCATCATGGACAGTGCCAGCCGAAGAGCTTTCACTGTACGACGGAGAGTTTCCTGACGGGCCGAAATCTGCTTGTTTAAGTCCTGACTTTTGACCCGATAATTGTTTAATTCCAAATTCAACTGATCAATCTGTCGTTTTAAATCTAAAATCATTTCATCTTTGCTGCGAATCAATGCTTTGCTTTCCACCTTCATCAATTCCAGACGGTTTTCAAGCTCGCGCTCTCGCACGCGCACTCTTTGAATGTTTGTGGAAATTCGCAGCTCAAGCTCAGCATTTTTTTGCTTAAGCTCTTCCACCTCTTTGCGCAAAAGATCCCGGGAGTTTCTTAAAATTTCTTTTTCTTGAGAAGAGGTCGAAACCTCGTGCTCCAGCTTGCGCTCATACTCCTCATTGGAAGAAACCAACTCGTCCGCGCGACGCTTTAAGGTTTCGCCAGCGGCTCCCAGCTCTTCGTTTTCTAAACGCAGCCGCTCGATCTCTTTTTCAAGCTCAAGAATGCGATCCTGAGCCAGCCGCAAGTTTTCACTTTGAGCCAAAGCCATTTCCGTGGGATCCGCACTTCCAACGGCACGCAAAGGTTCTGCACGCCCCACAGCCGCTCGTTCTTGCGGACGCTTCTGCGGCTTGCTGGGACTTTTCAATGGCGGGGGAGTCTCTGCCAGTGGCTGAGTGCCGGAAGTCAGATCTTCGTCCTCAAGTTTCTCTGTTCTTTCAATGGGATGAGCCTCAAGTGGATGGGTGCTTGAGAACTCATTGGTTTCAATGGTTACGTCGTCGATAGATCCGTCTTCCAAATCAATCGTCGGAAGATTTAAAGATGGGTCACTGGATTTGGATACAGAACCACTGTCTTCCAGAAGTTCATCTAGAAGATCTTTAGCCAAGTGGTCTGATTGATTGTTCCGATTTTTCTTTCCCATCCATGGTAAATATCGGAAAAGACGAAAAAATCTTTGAGCCCGATCAGCGCATTTCGGCTTCGAACTGGCCTTTGGGCAAGCCGGAAACCATCTGTGCATAGTTCTTCAGACGGGAGTCCAGCTCACTTTTGGTGACACGAGCCACTCCGGCCACACCAAAGTCTTGAACGGTGTAGCTGGCCAAAAGACATCCGTAAACGCAAGCCTCTTTCAAATGTTCAATGGTGGGGCGCTTTCCATTGCCGGCCAAATATCCAAAAAATCCACCGGCAAAAGTGTCTCCTGCTCCCGTAGGATCAATCACTTCCGCAACAGGAAAAGCCGGAAGCATAAAATATTGCCCTTGGCTGTAAAGCATAAATCCGTACTCCCCACGTTTTACAACCACAGATTCCACGCCCATTTCGGTCAAAGATTTCACCGCATGAACAATGTTGTTGCTCTTTGTGAGCTGACGGCACTCGCCTTCGTTGATCAACAAAACATCCACTTTGGAAATTAAGTTTTCCAATTGAGCTCGTTTTGAACCAATCCAAAAATTCATGGTGTCTGCACCCACAAAAACTTTGGACGACAACTGACTCAACACATCCATTTGAAGTTCAGGATCAATGTTTGCCAAAAAGACAAATTCAGAAGCTTTGTAAGACTCTGGAAGTTCCGGCTTGAAATCTTGAAACACATTCAAGCGAGTTTCCACAGTGATGGCTTCATTCATGTCATCTTCATAGCGACCTTCCCAAAAGAAAGTCTCGCCGTTCACTTTTTGAAGACCTTGAGTGTCGATGGAACGAGCTTCCAACAAAGCCATATCCTCAGATTTGTAATCTTCACCAACCACACCAACAATGCGAACCGGCGCAAAAATAGAGGAAGCCAAAGAAAAGTAATTGGCGGATCCACCCAAAATATTTTCCCGTCTTCCCAAAGGAGTGGTGATGGTATCGTAGCCTAAGCTTCCAACGACTAAAATTGAGGACATGATTTTCTCCTTTATGCGGTTCGAACCTTTTCGTTTTTAAAATCTAATTCCTATGAACGGTTTAAAGTGTGGCTTCCGGTTGAGTCTTTGCCCGTGGACGAGGACGCGCATCCGGATTGGTGGCCAACTGACCACAGGCTGCAAGAATGTCCCGCCCCATGGTCTTTCTTCGTAGAACATGAGTTCCGAGTCTCATCAATTCATTATGAAAAGCATTAATCGCTTTTTCATCGGGACGATGGAATCCGGACCCGGGATGTTCATTAAATGGGATGATATTCACCTTGGAAGGAACACTTTGGGCAATGCGATGCAAATCCCTGGCATCTTGAATGGAGTCTGTGACTCCCTTCAGCAGAACATATTCCAAGGTCACTTTGTCTTTGGATTCTCGGCAATGAACACGACAGGCTTCCAGCAATTCTTCCAAAGGCCACTTTTTATTGATGGGCATGATCTGAGAGCGAACCTCATCATTGACCCCATTCAAACTGACAGCCAGCCGAGCACCCGACGCCGTCACCAAAGGAATCAATGGAACAATTCCCGAAGTGGAAACGGTGATTCTTTTTCGAGAAAGATTCAATCCCCAGGTGGAGTGGAAAATTTCAATGGAGCGAAAGACCGCCTCGGGATTGTCCAAAGGCTCTCCCATTCCCATAAAGACCAAATTTGTAATTCGTTGAGCTTCTGGAAGGCGATCGCTGACTTGCAAAAACTGTCCAACAATTTGCCCCGCAGTCAAACGACGCTTGAGCTTTTGCTTTCCGGTGTAACAAAATTGGCAGGCCATATTGCAGCCCACTTCCGACGACAAACACAAGGTCAGACGATCGTCCGACGGAATCAAAACGGACTCCACCAACTGGGAGTCTCCCATATTGAAAAGATATTTTCGGGTGCCATCGGAACTGATGCGCTCAGTGACCATCTCTGGAAGGGTCAAATCCAAAAGCTCGGCCATCTCCCCTTGAAAAACTTTAGACAGATTGGTCATCTGACTGAAATCCGTGACCCTTTGACCATAGATCCAGCGAAAGAGCTGCTGGGCGCGGAACTTCTCTTTGCCCCGGCCGACCAGAGCCTGTTCCAATTCCTGCAAATTGAGATTGTAAAATGAAAGTCGTGACATTTGACTCAGCGTATAACATCCCTTGGAGCGGACTCCAAACAAAAAGTCCTTAAAGTTCCTTCTGTGCCTTTGAAAGAGCTTCCAACAGCTCCTCTTGAGTGCAGGGAACGCAGCCCACTTTGCCAACCACAACTCCCGCGGCCAAGTTGGCAAAAACACAAGCGCTGATCAAATCTTCCCCAGAAGCCAAAGCCATCCCCAAGGCAGCAATGACCGTGTCCCCGGCCCCGGTCACGTCAAAGACTTGCTTGGCGAAGGTGGGCAAATGCACCACCTCATTCTCAAAGAAAAGAGACATCCCATCTTTTCCTCGAGTCATCACCAACTGATCCAAGCCCAAATCCGCTTTGAGCTTTTCGCCCACATTTAATAGCAGGTCGTTGTGATCTCGAAGCTCATCGTAGTCCACACCGGACAAAGCCACGGCCTCATCCCGATTGGGAGTCATCAAATGAGCCCCGCGATAAAGCCCCGCCTGAGACTTGGGATTGGGATCCACAATGACTTTTTTCCCATGGGCTCGAGCCATATGAGAGAGGCGCTCCATCAAATGAGGGGTCAAAAATCCCTTCGCATAATCTTCCACCAAAATAAAATCACAGGAATCCACCAAGGATTCACAGCGTGCAATGACTTGCTCTTCCACCGCTTTGGACAGGGGCTGCTTCTTCTCAAAATCCACCCGCAACAAATGATGGGGACCGGCCATAGCACGCACCTTTCGGGTGGTGGGCCTTGAAGAATCATCAATGATATGAAGACCTTGAACGCCCGCTTCTGTCAGCTTTTGTCGGAGTATGGCGCTGGCATCGTCTTGACCACACACCGTGACCAGATCCACATGCCCACCCAAGCTGGACACGTTCTGCGCCACGTTTCCGGTGAGTCCCAAACGGGAATCTTCGTTCAAAACTTCCAACACCGGAACGGGTGCTTCTGGACTCACACGGCGCACTTCTCCAGAGAGGTATTCATCCAGACCAATGTCTCCAACGACCAATGCCCGAACTTTAGGAACTTTTTGTAAGATTTTCGGCACCCGCTCTAAATAGGGACTCAGATCCTTTAAAACCATCTGCCGTTGCGCTTTCATGCCCGACCTCCACTTACATTGCGCGTCGACTGTCGACGCGGCAAATGCCCAGAAATACACTGAAAAACCAACACTAATTCATGCGCACGGAGTTGTCGATGAATCCGCTCACCAGTGGTCCTTTTTATCAAAACACAATGAAAATTGTCGAAGATGCGGGCCGATTGATTAATTTAAATCCTAATGCCCTTGAACGCCTTCGTTTTCCAAGACGCGCCATTGTGGTCAACGTCCCTGTGAAGATGGATGATGGACGCCTCAAAATTTTCACCGGCTATCGCGTTCAACACAACCAAATGCTCGGTCCTTTCAAAGGTGGAATTCGTTATCACCAAAACGTGGACTTGAGTGAGGTCGCTGCACTTGCTGCATTGATGACTTTTAAAAACTCTTTGCTCGGTCTTCCACTTGGGGGAGGTAAAGGTGGCGTTCAAGTGGATCCCACATTGCTGTCGCGAAACGAGTTGGAAGAGCTCACGCGAAGATTCACTGCGGAGATTTCACCTTTCATTGGACCCGACAAAGACATTCCTGCACCGGACGTGGGAACAGATTCGCAAACCATGGCGTGGATGCTGGACACCTACTCCACCGATACCGGTTACAGCCAAACCGGTGTGGTCACGGGAAAGCCCATTGAAATCGGTGGATCTTTAGGAAGAGATTCCGCAACCGGTTTGGGTGTGGTTTATGTGATCGAGAAAGCCGTTCAAATTATCAATTTGAAAATGACCGAAGCACGCATTGCCATTCAAGGTTTTGGTAAGGTGGGAATGCACGCGGCCATTGAAGCCTATGCTTTAGGTGCTCGAGTGGTCGCAGTCAGCGATATTTCTGGCGGAATTTACAACGAAAAGGGATTGAACATTCCAGATTTGGTTCGCTACGTAAAAGAGAACAAAGTTGTAAAAGACTTTCCTGGAACTCAGCACATTTCGAACAGTGAGATTTTGGAACTTCCTGTGGATGTTTTGGCTCCATGTGCGCTCGAAGGTGTCATCACCGAAAAGAATGCTCACGAGATCAAGGCGAAAATCATTGTGGAAGGTGCAAACGGACCAACCACTCGACCTGCGGATGAAATCCTTCACAAAAATGGTGTGATTGTTTGCCCTGACATTTTGGCAAATGGTGGCGGTGTGGTTGTGAGCTACTTCGAATGGGTTCAAGACATTGTTTGGCTTTTCTGGACCGAAGAAGAAGTGCGAAACAAACTTCGCGAAATTATGTACAAAGCCTTTGATAAAGTTTATGCCTTCTCGCAAAAATCTGAAGTGAATATGCGAACTGCTGCCATGGGATCTTCTTTAGAAAGACTCCAACGGGCAATGATGCTCAGAGGTTCGGCTTGGTGAGATGGTCAAAGCCCTGGCTTTGGCTACCACCCCAATGTGCCCATGATATAAGCCCCTACGGAGCTCGAACCCTAGGGGCTCTTTCATTTTCAAAAGTTCCACCTCAATGGAAACCCCTCAAATGGAAAAACCTGTACTTCCCAAATCCTTTGGGAATTGCCGGTGGCGTGGACAAAGATGGCATTGGAACTCCCGGTTGGTGGCGTTTGGGTGCTGGTTTTTGCGAAGTGGGAACGGTGACTCCCGCTCCTCAAAGTGCGAATCCAAAACCTCGCGTGAGCCGGGACGAAGAAACTTTAGCTCTTTGGAACCGTTTGGGATTTCCCAGCCAAGGGGCTTTAAAGGTCAAACACCGATTGGAAAAATTAAAGCGCCCCTACCCGGGCCCACTTTTTGTGAACATCGGAAAAAATCGCAACACACCTTTGGACGAAGCCCACTTGGACTACGAAATGTTGGTTCAGAATTTTGATCACATCGCAGATGTTTTTGTGATCAACGTGTCTTCTCCCAACACCAAAGGACTTCGCCAACTTTTAGATGAAAAAAATCTGAATCAGCTTTTGCTTCGCTTGCAACCTCAATTGAAAGAAAGCGGAAAACCTTTTCTTTTAAAACTTTCACCAGATTTGAGTGCGGACGACCTTAAAAAAGTTTTGGATGTTTCCATGAAACAGGGAGCCAATGGCTGGGTGCTGACCAACACCACACTTTTTCGTCCCCCAAATTCCAAGTTTCCCGAAACGGGGGGATTGTCCGGTGCACCTCTTCGAGAACGGGCGAGAAATTTTTTAACCCAAACCTTGGAGCATTTGGGCAGCGAAAAAAAGGATCATTTGGTTGTCGCTGCGGGCGGTGTTTTGTACCCTGAAGATGTCATGGACCGTCTTGAACTGGGTGCCGACCTTGTGCAAACCTATTCAGCTCTGGTCTATAATGGGCCTTATTTCTTTCAGCAGGTGAACCGGTGGCAGCAGAGACCAAAAACAACAAGCACCTTAAAAAACGAACGACCTGGTTAGGCGTTGTTGCTGGAGTCATTCGCAAAGAAGATAAAATCCTTCTCGGACTTCGCCCGGCGGGATCCAGCCTGCCCGATCTTTGGGAGTTTCCTGGTGGAAAAATTGAATTGGGAGAAAGTCCTCCCGAAGCTTTAAAAAGGGAACTTCAAGAAGAACTGGGAATTGATGCGGAAATTGGCAAACTGATCTACGCGGGCACCCACACCTATGGAAAAAATGGAATCATTCTTCTGTTTTATGAAGTGAAGTATTGGAAAGGCCCCATCACTCCCAAGCACCACACGGATTTGAAGTGGTACGAACCGGATGAGATCAAGGAACTTTCGCTCCCTGAAGCAAACAAGAAAATGCTCAAGGAGTTGGGACTATGAAGCAGACTTTGATCTATTTCACCGATCGCAGACCGAAAGATTTTAATCCCTATTCCTTTTGGTTTTGGGAAGAACTTAAAAATCGTGCGGCTTCGGGATTTAAAATTTTCGTTTATATTTTAAGACCCTTCCAAGATGAAGAGTTGGATGAATTGCCTCCAAACATTCAGATTCGAACCGCTTTGCAACGGGTGTCTCCGATGAGTTTTTCTCCCTTTGTGCGCAGTTTGATCGAAACCCCTGCAGAATCTTTGTGTTTGGTGGAGCCCAAATCCGAAGGCGTTCACCTGTGGCCTCTATTTATGGTCCCTCAGTTGAAACAAATGGGAGTGATTTCAGGCCATTTGAATTACTTGGGCTTTCAATCGGAAATTCAAAGATCCTTGGTGGTTCAGTCTTGGCTCAAAAACAGCGACGTGATCTTGTCCACTCAAGGTGTAAAACCGCTGCGTCCTGTGGGTGGAGAAACTTTAAAGGCAAGATTTGAAGAGCTGCGGATGGATCCGGGGATTTTTAGTCGTCATTCCCATTGGAGCACCTCGGACATCCATGATCACTTTTTGCTTCCAGGTTCTCTAGAAGAATTGGTGGCGCCCAAATCCTTTCTTCGATTTGCCACCAACGAGATTGCGAAAGACCCTCAGACCCATTTTGTATTTTTAGGTGGACTTGGAAAGTCCTCGAAAGCTCTTCGAGAAGAGTTTTTTCGAAATTCTCTGGCGTCTCACTTTTATTTTCCTGAAGGTCTGACCGGCGCCCAAGCGGGACAAGCTCTGTTTCGATCGGAAAAAATTTTGGTGGACCACATTCGCCCTGGGTCTCCCTTGGCGGGTCTGGCTCGAAAGATTGTGGTCGAGCGCCGTCACAAAAGTTTAAATGAACGGCAGGTTTATGGCCTTTTATAATTGGCGCAAATCCAAACCGGTTCCTGAGCATTTGAACATTTGTGTGATCACACGAAAAATTCCAACCATTGGTTTTTTGATTCCCATTGTAAAAGGTCTTCTGCAACAAGGTCACCGTGTGGGATTGATTGCACAAACCGAATCCGACATCAATCAATGGCTGCTTCCCGAAGGTTTGAAAATTCAGGCCATTAAAACCACAGGACTTCACCGCAGAGAAGTTCAAGAACGTGTTCTCTCGGCTTTTAGAGCTCTTCACCGGGAAGATCCTTTTGATGTGGTTCACAGCATGGACTCCGCGGGACAGTTGATTGGATCTTTGAAAAAAGAATTGGGCGTGTCCATGGTGTATGACATCGATGCCACCCATTTGAATCACCTGTACTCCATTGTTGGGCTTTCTCAGGACACTCTTCGCAGCTTTTTTAAGACCAGCTTTTTGTTGGGAACCCGGTTTCTTTACAACTTTATTCGCTATGATCGAAAACTTTTGAACACTGCGGATGCGCTTTTTGTTCATTCGGCCAATCAACGGGTGGCTATGGAACGATACTTCCTTTACCCGGATCGACGGATCTTCTCTATTCCTTATGGTCTTCAAATTGAGGATCTCTCCAAGAGAGAAAAATCCGGAGAGCTTTTGAGCAAGTTAAAGCTCCCCACAGGATCTCAGATTGTCGTGACCTCCACGGACATGATGGAGTTTGCAGAACTTAAAAATTTGATTCGTGCCTTCGAGCATGTGGCTGTCAAAAAGAACAATGCCCGCATGATCATTATTGGAAATGGTCCTCTTTTTAAACAGGTGGAGTTCGAAGTCTTGAATCGAGCCTTAGGAAAACGCGTGGTCTTTGCCGGTGAAGTTCCCGCTCATCAACTGACCGACTATGTGTGCTTGGCTGACGTTTTTGTAAACTTAAGCTCTCGGACTTCTGTGGCCGAACAAAGTTTGATCGAAGCCATGGCTCAAGAGAAAGTGGTGATTGCTTCAGAAGTCAGCGCGGTTTCCAGTGTGATCACTCACCGATCCGATGGATTTTTGATTCGACCGGCAGACTATGAATCTTTGGCCGAATTGATGTTCGATGTGTTCAATGGCCAAATTGACAGCGAGAAAATGGGAAAGAAAGCGCGCGAAACGGTGCTGAGCCTTTTTGATTCTCAAAAAATGGTCCGACAGACTCTTTCCGGATACAAACTGGCCCTTCGTCGATAAATCTTCTGGGGAAGTTTCTTGGTGTCACGGCGCAACAGCCGCTATTTTCTTTGGCAGAGGGCCGGATCTTTCCTAGAATGATCCTAATTTCAATAATTTGGATAGGTATGACCAAAGCAGATTTGATTAATATTATATCTGAAAAAGCCGGCATCACTCGAGTCAAAGCCGAAACTGTGGTGAACACTGTTTTTGATTCTATGGTGGAAGCTCTGTTGAGAAACGATCGCATTGAGATTCGTGGTTTCGGATCTTTTGTGAACCGTGAGTACGAAGCTTACCGTGGCCGCAACCCTCGCACTGGCGAAGTGATCCATGTGGATCAAAAGCGCTTGCCTTTTTTCAAAGTCGGTAAAGAGTTGAAAGAAGACATCAACAACGGCACAACCTCTTGATTTTTTCTCCCGAAAAGATTGCTCAGCGAAGAAAGCGCACCGAAGTGCAGCTGGCTTCTGTGATGTCGCCTGCTGAGGTTTTACTGATTTCTTCAGGTGAGGCACTTTCTCAGCCTGGCGGCCTGGATCAAACCTATCCCTTTTTGCCCAATCCCAATTTTTACTGGCTCACAGGGTCCCGACGGGCTGGCGAAGCCTTGACTTACTCTGTGGAGGGAGGCTGGCAGGATTTTTACCGTCCGGTTTCTCAGGAGGAAATTCTGTGGGAGGGTCTCGCAGCCGAGCAGGTGGAAGCTCGAGGAAAACCCATCAAAGAATTGAGTGGCGCTCTTTTGGCATTTAAAGATCGAGAGATTCTTAAAATTGGTGAGGCCAACTCCATGTCCGGAGCACCGCTTCGATCTCTCGAAATTTTAGAAGCGATCCACCGAGCGCGTCGGATCAAAGATTCTGAAGAATTGGATTTGATCCGCAAAACGGCGGCCATGGCTGGCGCGGGATATTCCTTTTTGAAAGGCTTTGATTTTACAGGTCGGTCCGAGCGGGATTTTTGTTTGAATTATGAATTTCAGGTGCAGCAGGCCGGGTCCGAAGGTTTTCCTTACGGAACCTTGGTGGGATCGGGAGAGCGCTCTGCAATTTTACATGCCGAGCCCAGTAATAAAAAAATTGCGAAGGGAGACGCCATCTTGATTGATGGGGGCGCTCGCCTTTTTGATTACGGAGTGGACATCACGCGCATGTTTTGGTGTGGCTCGGCCTCGGAACAACAGAAAGATTTGTACCAATTGGTTCTTCGTGGACAGGAAGCGGCATTGGCTTTGTGTCGTTCCGGCGTTCATTGGCATGACATTCATAGGGAAGCCGCGCGATCTATGGCTGGCGGGTTGATTTCTTTGGGCGTGATGAAAGGTTCGGTGGAGGACATTTTGGAAAGCGGAGCCATTTCGGTTTTCTTCCCCCATGGCGTGGGCCACATGACCGGACAGCGGGTTCGAGATGTGGGTGGAGATGTGACTTCGCCTTTAATGAAGGTTTGCGGCGTCACTGTTCGCGTGGATCTATTGTTAGATTCTGGATTTGTTATGACCGTAGAGCCAGGGATTTACTTTGCTCGAGGTGTGATGGATTTTCATCGCTCCTCTGGGAATTTTGATGATTTTGTGTGTTGGGATGAAGCTTTGAAGTGGGTTCCTGTGGGCGGCGTGCGCATTGAAGATGATGTGCTGATTCAGGCTGATGGCTGCGAAATATTGACTGCGCACATTTCTAAGTAGAGATCTTTGGACAAATCCTGAGGAATGAACTTCTCTTACAGAATTTCATTTCCGATAGAATTGTCAGTGAAAATCACCCTTAGTCACAAAAATTTTCTCAAAGATCATCAGATAGATTCGCAATCTCTGATCGCAGTTTCTGCGTTGAGGCTTTTTTGGTATTAATCTGTCCTCGGCTTGTATTTCCAAATCTCAAACACCTCCATTTCGTTGCGAAAAATGTAATTGTTTACATTCCACATTTCCCGTCCCCAACTGAGAACTTTTGTGAAAGGTCGCCACTTCCAGAGCCCACGCCCCAACTTCCTGGCAATCAGCCCCGTGAAAGAGCGGATAAATTTGATGTAGGACGCTCTGTTGTGAAATCGAATCAAGACATGAATGTGGTTTTTTTGAATGCTCCAGGTGTAAATTCGATGATTGAAAGTTTTTGCTTGGCGATTCATGGTCTTTTGAATGAAATCTCTATTTTTAAACAAGGTGCTCTTGCTGGACTTGAGCACCAGATGAACCGGTCGTTTTGACGATAACGTTCTTTTCCCTTTTCGCGTATTTTTTAACGATCCACCACATTCTAGGTTTGGTTTTGGAAGCAAATTCAGTTGAGTCATTGGTAAAGTTTCCCTTCTCGCTTTTCTGAAGCTGGCCATTCAAATTTCGAGTACTGACTTGTTTTGTTTCTTTAGTCGTTTCTTTAGTCGTTTCTTTAGTCGTTTCTTTAGTCGCAATCTATCATGAGTTTTTAAAATGACATTTTTTGAATGTTTTAAAGTGCATTCGCACTCTCAAAACCCTTTGCCACAGCAAATTTGAGTGGCTTGTGACTTCGCCCATGCGGAGTTTTCGTTTGAAATATCCCCCTTCGCAAACTTTCTTCGAGTGGCCCATGGTGGGCATTCTCAAGATCAAAAATCACGTCAACCTGAAATCACAATTTTCTTTCTAATTGTAAAAATGTTGAGTTGAGTTGAGTTGAGTTGAGTTGAGTTGAGTTGAGTTGAGTTGAGTTGAGATGAGATGAGATGAGATGAGATGAGATGAGATGAGATGAGATGAGATGAGATGAGATGAGATGAGATGAGATGAGAT